>Ga0209427_10000328_pt1 | contig 49022 bp, 54 predicted proteins | sample DeeMarSWOR136_30_FD_187465 | JGI IMG/M metagenome (GOLD analysis project Ga0209427, IMG submission 187465) | Marine sediment microbial communities from White Oak River estuary, North Carolina - WOR-1-36_30 (SPAdes) (version 2) | ecosystem: Environmental > Aquatic > Marine > Intertidal zone >...
TTTAAAAAAAGCGTTCTGGTACAACTACTATATCCTCTGGTTTTAGAAGGATATTTTGAGAAGAATCTCCCTTTTTAATATCAGCCATCTTCACCTGTATTTTTGTCATTTTTCCGTCGACAACCCTAATCACTCTTGTGCGGTTCTCAGATGCTAATCTTGTGAATCCACCTGCTAGGGCGATTGCTTCAACAATCGTTATATCTTTTTCCATAACAACAGCCCCTGGGTGTCTTACCTGACCGAAAACAAATACTGTATCAAACCTTGGTATGATAATTGTATCTTTATTTTTAACCTCAATATTTAACGATGTATCTTTACCTTTAAGTAGTTTATTTAAATTTATGGTTGTGGTTGTCATTTCACTATCAGCTCCTTTAGGATTTGGCCTAATTAAGACAACATTTGTAAATTTTTCCTCCATATCAAGCCCGCCTGCTTTTGAGATAGCTTCAAGGATGGTCGTTCTAGAAGTCAGGCTATATGTGCCGGGTTTTTCTACACAACCTAAGACAGATACCTTCCTACTTCCAAAGTACTTAACCATTACCGAAACCTGGGGATTGACAAGGTAACCTTCACTTAACAATTTCTCTAACTTCTTTTCAATCTGGGAAGTGGTTAGGCCATCAACTTTAATCTGGCCTAAAAGGGGAAAGGTAATATAACCATCTTCAGTAACCTTGACTCTTTTTGTAAGGTCACTTTCTTCAAAGACCGTAATATCCAGCAAGTCTTTTCCACCAACAGTATATTCTTCTTCTTGAGGGTATGCAGATGAAGAATTAAAGAGTAAAAAAATCAGTAATACGAGGATATTTATGAAGAGAGGTTTGAGAAAATAGGATATCTTTTTTAAAGCTATTATAATCATGAGTTAAAAAAGAATTAATCAAAAACATATTATTCTTAATTTAGTTATTTTATCATAAATTTCAATATATATTAAGCTAATTTAAAACCTTGAAGCATTTAAGCAAAAACAGCGCTTCTCAGTAAGTCATGGCTATGCCAAAAGAAACCCTGTTATCTTCATAATCATTTAAATCAATTGTAGAGTCAAGGTCCTGTCTTTCATATTTTACAAAAACTCTCAACCACTCCTTGAAATAATACCCCGCCTCTACAACCTCAACGGTGTTTTCATCTTCTCTGTTGGTATTATAGTCATCCTTATAATAGGTAAAATCAATGGAACCATAAAGCTTATCTGTAAATTTGTGTGTGGCCCCTACGCTAACTTGATTATGTCTATAAAATTCATCAGTGCTCGATTCAGAATTTTCTATGCTGCGTGAAAATGAGATTCTTCCTGTAAACTTTGGGGTTGGAAGCCAGGTCAGGCCAGCAGAAAAGACGAGATTATCATCATCATCTATGGTCTCAAAATCTCTTCTCTCGTATCCAACTCTTACATCTCCCCTCAGCTTTGCATCCGGGTCAAAACGAAGACCCGTATTAATTTCATAGGCCTTTGAATCGTCCTGTGGGTCTGTTTTCGCAAGCTGATCAAACATATTTGAGCTATGCACAAACTCAAAAAGAATAGAAGCCTTTGGCCAGAATTTATAAAAGTAGGTTCCCCTCCCTGTTACTTCGCTTCTGTCAAGATTATCATAATTGGTGTCTTCATAATCCAGTGTATAATAAGAAAAACCTAATTCTGCAGTGCTTTTCTCACCCAGCTTATAACCGAGAGTGGAGAGGACTGTGTTCATTTTCTTTCGCGTTCTTGGGTCTAAATCGCTCTGCTCAGCACTTGAAGATGGGTCTGTTGTATCTCTGTATATATCTCTTACTTCAAAATAGAGACCACCAGGAAAATTCAGGTTTCCCCCTGCGTTTAAAGTTTGATTTTGATAATTTTCCTGGCTGTTATCAGAAAATACAGAAAGCTCTGCAAAATAACCCAAATCAAGGGAATGGTCCCTTATTGGAAGAAAAAACTGAATACCAGGCCTTGTCAGAGTAATTAAATCATGTTGCTCATTTGTTGATTCTAAGAATATATTATCATCATAGACCTGTTCAACTTCCAAGCTGGGATGGATTTCAAAGGCACCAATCTTGATTCTTGGCTCTTCTCCAGCTCGCTCTCTTTGCTGGGCCAAAGCAGATGAGCTAAATGAAAATATGAGGGCTATTATTATGAAACAAAAGAAGATAAAACTTAATACCCCTCTTCTCTTATCAGCTTTCATTAATCCCTTTATTAATCATTAATAAATTAAAATGATACAGTGTCTTAATTAGAGTCTTTGCGATTACCATTACTCGGGCTTGCCGGTGGTGGTATTATTACGTCTTCTGTATCCAATCTTGGCGGCGTCTCCCCTCCGTCAGTTGGAGGTGGCCCTGGAGGAGGCCCACCTGGAGGTGGAGGCGGTCCACCTGTCGTTGTTGTTTGTCCCGCAGTTAAATCCTGGCTCTGGCCTTGAGGATCCGTTACTGTCACCGTACCACTTGTAACATTAATGGTAGAAGTATTTGTCACTGGATCATACGTGATACCTACACTATCTCCTGCATTAACTTGAACTTTCGTACCATCCGAACTCTCTATGGTGTGGCTTCCAGATATAACAGTAAAAGTTATTTCACCTGTCTCAGGATTAACAGCAATCGCTATCTCGCCATCCACAAACGTTATGTGTGTAACACCACCTATATCACTTACATCTAATATCGATCCTGCAGGTGCCGTGATTGTTGTGTTTCCTGTTGCAGGATCAAAACTAAAGGAAAGGGTCGTCGCTCTTACACCTGCTACTACAGTGGGGGATTCAAACTCCGTTTTTTTCTCTTTGCTCGGCTTAATTTCAGCCCATAACTTACCAAAAAATACCTTTATCGTCCTGCCTTTGTATATGTCAAGCCATATCCCTAAAGACTTTCTCTTTTTTAAACTCTCATCTATCGCAATACTCGTCTTCTCGGCCATCTTAACAATACTTCCATCCAAAAACTCTATCTCTGCTGTCCCCTTCTCTGTTTTTACCTCATCACCGTTATATAATATGTGAGGAACCTTCTTTAACTTAGCCCATTCTCCTTTAGGCTCAGCTACCTTGCTCTTAACAAAGACATCGCCTTCAAAGATTGTTATATTGGCTAATTTTTCTGGCTGCTGAGCATAAGAAGATGGAATAAAGAAAAAAGTGAGGAAAAAAAGTATGGTGATAAGGAGAGTAGAGACGTAAAGATAATTTTTCACTTTCATTGTAACTCCTTAAAATATTATAAAAACAAGGGAATAATTGTTAAATAAAAAAAATATATTGTCAAGAAAAATTTAATAGATGTTAAGTCATTATAAAGGAATTAGTTAGAGAAATCAATGGCGAAATTTGAGGACTGTTCTCTTATTTCTCAATCACCGTGTGACGCCACTTTTTATTCTTGTAATAGGAATAGTAGGGTTGATAATATCCTGCAGGGTAATCCCTAAGCTCCCAGATACTTCTATTTTTAGTTGGATCTAAAATAAATATCTTATCTTCCTGATACCAAACAACCCAGGCATGGAAATAAGGACTGGACTCGCGATATTTACCTATGACCAGCCTTACATCTGTAAAGCCCTCTTTTATCAACTTTGAATAGAGCCATATTGCCTTGTCTTCACAATCCCCTCGTCCCTTCTTTTCTGTCTCTTCAGGCAGTTGCCAATAATCAGCCCTGTCTTTCTTAATATCTTCCATAATACTTACAAAAGGATACCAGAAATCTGTTTTATCCCTTATAGTGTCTTTGTTGGAAGATGACTTTATTAATTTTTGAGAGACCTTATCTCTTTCATATCTAAAATTGGCAGCCTTCTCCAAATATTCCTGTACCTTTTTGTATTTAATATCATAAGGGGTATTGTTTGTAACATCTCCTTTATAATCATAGTTATTAGTAGTAACACACCCCGCAAAAATCAATAATAGAAGCGCCAAGAAACTTACAGCACAAAAGTATCTCTTCTCTTTTATATATTTAAGTTTTAAATTCTTTAAGAATCCTGGCATACCTACTTCCCTTGTTTTTGCTTTTTAAGCCCTTATAAATGAGACTAATGGGCCAAAAACCATAATAAAGATTTCAATCTGGATGATTCTTAAAATCATATAATTCAATTATTTATAAGCATAAATTTCTTTTGTAAAGCCGTTTACTTCTTATCGGTAATCTCGCTTGAGAACTTTAATAGGAATCAAAGGGTTAGAAGAAAAAAGAGTGGTTAATAAGTAAGAGCTTAAATGAAGAAAGGAATGTTAAAGGAGGATAGCTTATTAAAATTTCATTTCACAATCTTTAACCAAATTTAGCGCTTTTTTCTTTAGTTCCAGTGCAAAGGAATCGCCCGACTTCAATTTCACTTCAATCATCTCAAGGATATCATAATAAAGATTCCATCCCTTTTTTTCTTTTTGGTATTGTTTGATAAGTAGGTTGGGTTCTTTATCCAAATGGTTTATTACTCTATCCAGAATTCGTGTCCCAGTCTTTAATATTTCTAGTCCCTCATTGAATCTTTTAAAATCACTGAAGAATGAGGCAGCTTTGAGAGCAAGTCTTAGATAGATGACTGTAAAGGGTAATGAAGAGACAAAACAGCCAGTGAAGGGATCAATATTATCTTTAGTCTTTTCTAATGGCCATGGCAGAGCTCTGGCATAATAGGAAAACCAGAGCATGCGTGTATAATCACCTATAATTTTTCCAATCTTTGCAGTTTTTATGGCCTGTCCAGCAAATGCTTCTTTGTCGTGACGCATAATCAAGCCATCTTTATGAACATATCTAAGAAGCACGTTATTTTCAGTTTTAAACAGTACAGACATAATATAGGCCTGGTCTTCAGCGCGGCCAATAAAAGTTGGTGTAAAAGGGCGATGCTGCCTTAAGCTTTCAACAAGGATTCCGTTAGTGCCTCCTGTAACATGAATACGCTGAAGACATCTTTTTTTGCCATCAAGTTTTTTATCAGTATATCGAGTCATCATCTCTGCTTGAGTAGAGAGTGTCTGCGGAAGGTGGCTTAGAAAAATCCATTCATCTGCTTTGATGTTATCAGAGGGAAAGGTAATATCTGGGGTAAAGAGCGATTTTTTGATATCTTTTTCATTAACGAGTGCTCCGGCAATCAAGCCGAGTTTTACCTTGTTTCCCCAGTGGTCAATTCCCTCAGCCCCCCAAAGCGGTGTTTGAAAATGCTCGAATGCTGAGAATCCTGTAGCGTTGACCAGCTCTTTTTGGGGAAATACCTGGTCTAGGTCTATCTTAAAGGTTCCCTTTATTTCAGGAGCAATCAATACTTTCCAAAAAGCTGATATAGCTTTAAGAAAGCTATAGTGCCTGCCATATTCGCCATCTACGCCAATAATCTCCTGGAGGATATTAGCGTCACGATTGGTAAAATACTTTTCTGCAGACGGAATCAGAATCTCATTATTTAATCTTTGCGTGTCTTCCTCAGTGAATACGTAGATATTGATTCGTTGGATATTTGAGGAGCCTTTAAGCTCTTCTTCAAGATATTCCTTGCTGATTCTGTGAAGTCCTTTGTGGGTTACTGAAACTGAAAGAACACAATTTATCGCTGCATCTTTAGATATTGAGCCACGATCAGATTCATAATTTACAGCTCTCTCCAGTTCTCTAAGGCCATAGATTGCTTCATTGTTTTCTCTATCTGTACCGATTTGAATGGGATGATCATAGAAGTATTGCTGATCTTCTTTTGATATATTTTTAAGCTGCTCTCTTATAGATTCTTTTATGGGCAAAGAATCGATATTCTTAGATTTTGGAGGTGCGGTAAGGAGTATATTAGAGGTAAAAAGTATTTCCTTTGATGGATTTCTTATCGGATCAGGATTGAGTTTTGAAAGATTAATTGTCCTCTTATCCCTGAGTGCATCAATCATTTCAGAAGTTCGGTTAAGTATTGATGTTCCTTCTGGGAAGAAAAAGGAATGGAATTTCTCAAGATTATCACTTCTTTGGGAAGAGGGTGCTCTATTTATAATCCATGAATAGAGTTCATCAAGCTTTCTTTCATATAAGCTGCGATCTGAGCATAAATTTACGATTTCTCTTTGAATGAGTGATAAACCTTTTAAAAAGAATGATGCTATTTCTCCCAGGGAAGGATGCTTTTTTATCTTTGAAAGATAATTTTCAGCTTCTTGATATTTCGGATGGGCATCCCCTGATAAACAAATAAGAAAAGCAGCATTGATATTTCTGGCAACAGATTCATCACTATCTTCTTCGGGCTTATAAAGGTCATCGATATTAATTCCGGTAAGAGATTCTTGATTATCTCTTTTAGCAACTAAGCTTCCAATGATTGCTTGAAATTTATGATACATCTGAGAATTCATTGGAATAGTTTAAAAAAAGAAATGCTTGTATCCAAAAAAAAGTTTTTTAGATTTTTTATTTCGAGTTTTCTAAATATTTTCAATCAAAAGGATAATTAACTTTTCCATAATCCATGCAGGTTACAGTATTCTCGAGCTGTAATATTCTCTGCTTTAATATTAAAATTTGCCTGGGGGGCTTCACCTGGCTTCAAAAAAGCGCGATAAACCTTACCATCGGCAATGACCTCAATCCACTCGATATAATGCTTCTCCTCCATAGGGTGGGGAACGCTGCCAACTTTTACTGTAAAACCCTCAGAGGTCTTTTCAACTACTGGAACATGCTTTTCCAAAGCCGCATCTACAGTATTTTCTTTGAAAAGCTTCATTGGTTGATTGCAGCAAACTAACTCTCCAGCACCTTCATGCAAGACCTCAACAATGTTTCCACATACCTCACACTTATAAACTTCCAATCTTTCCGCCATTTTAAAACCTCCTTTTATAAAATTTTAGATAAATAGTAAATTTTTTTAAACTACTTTTTCCTATCTTAGTTTCCTTACAGCACTCAAAACATCATTATAATCCGGCTCATTTGTGATTTCATTAACTAACTGGATATAATGAATAATTCTTTCTTTATCCAGAATAAAGATTGCTCTGGCCAAGAGCCTAACTTCTTTAATTAAAACCCCATATGACATCCCGAAGGAAGCATCACGATAATCTGATAATGTTTTGACCCTTTTCGTTTCAGCTGCACCACACCAACGCTTCTGTGCAAAGGGAAGGTCCATACTGATAGTAAGGATTTCAACATCAAAATCAAGCTTGCCAACCTCATCATCTAATTTCCGTGTTTCTATGTCGCATACAGAAGTATCAAGTGATGGAACTGAAGAAATAATAACCACTTTACCACTGAAAGATGAAATTTTAACCGGTGAAAGGTCATTGTCAATCACTTCAACATCAGGAGCTTCCATGTCAACCTTAACTTCATCACCAATTAAAGTAATTGGTTTTCCTCCCATTGTCACAATTCCTTTACGTTCACTCATTCTCACCTCCTTTTGATATGTTTCAATATATAAATTTAAATATTAACTACCAATCTATCAATATGCAACCTAATTTTTCCTTTTTAGTGGAAATGTCAATCAGATAAATATTTTGAAAAGGCTTATTGAGCTTGTCAATAATGAAGATAAGAAATATATTTATTGTAATAATATATAAACTTTTAAAAAGGTACGATGAATATCGAGAAATTAAGTTTTAATCATAAAGATCTTCTTTATGAAAGATTAAGGAGCGTTGATACCCCTATATCTGAATACACATTTGCAAATATCTATCTATTTAGAAATCCTCATAATTATGAAGTAGTTTTTGATAAAGAGCTCTTTATAAAAGGCAAAACTTATGATGGATTTATCTATTTAATGCCTACTACTGACATTAGAAAAATTAATTATGACTATTTGAAAAATCTTATGAAAGATGCTGATTTCTTATTCCCTATGCCAGAAGAGTGGTTAGGAATTTTTAATACTGATGAATTTGAGTTCTCATACAAAGAAGAAGATATGGACTATATTTATACTGTTGAAAAAATATCGACATTCAAAGGGAGAAAACTCCATAAAAAAAGAAATCTTCTCAAGCAGTTTATGAGATTATATGAAAACGAGGCCTATCCTTTGACCGAGGAGAGAATGGAAGATGCAGTAAATATTCTCAATCAATGGAAAGAAGATATAGGTGTTCCGGATCAAGAAACAGACTATGATCCCTGTTTAGAAGCATTGAAACTTTATGATAACCTGATTTTATGTGGAGGCATATACTATGTGGACAAAGAACCGGGAGGTTTTATCATAGGAGAAGAGCTGGATGAAGAAACGTTTGTGCTCCATTTTGCAAAAGGGAAAAGGAAATTTAAGGGCCTTTACCAATATATGTATAATACGTTCGCAAAAATTCTCCCCAAAAAGTACAAATATTTAAATTTTGAACAGGATTTGGGACATCTGGCATTGAAGATTGCTAAATCCTCTTATGTCCCCGATTTTATGCTGAAAAAGTATAGAATTAGACTAAAATAAATTAAATAAAGATCAGCTGGCTATCACAAACCTACAAGATAGAAATACCATTTAAAAAACTCTTCACCCAGGAGAATATAAGAAATTCCTCCAAAAGCTAAAAAAGGACCAAAAGGGATGATGTCCTTTATGCCCTTTCTTTTTTTGAGAAGAAGGATTATTCCGATTATTGAGCCAGCTATAGAACTTATTAATATAGTCATAAGGCTTCCCTGCCAGCCGAGGAATGAACCGATCATAGCCATGAGCTTGATATCTCCTCCCCCCATGCCTCCTCTCTTTATAAAGGCTATGAGAAAGAAGATGCCCCCTCCAATAAAAAGACCGAGAAGCGAATTTACAAATGAAATAGTAAAAAAACTTAATAATAAACCGACAACGATTCCAGGAAGAGTAATCTTATCAGGGATAATCCTGTTTTCAAGGTCAATGAATGCAATAATAACCAAGGCAGTACAAAGAAGAATAAAGACAAAAAATTCTAAAGATAAACCAAATTTCATGTAGAGGGCTATATAAATTAATCCTGTGAGAAGCTCAACCAAAGGATATCGAAAAGGTATTCTTGCATGACAAGAGGGACAACTTCCCCCAAGGTAGATATAGCTCAAAATTGGTATGTTGTGATAGAACTTTATCGGGCTCATGCAGGAAGGGCAAAAGGACGAAGGAGTTATAACAGATTGTTTTAGAGGAATTCTGTATATACAGACATTGGAAAAACTACCGATGATTGTTCCGAAGACAAAAAGAAAGAAATAAATGAAAGAATGGGGCATCGTGATATTATCCTTTACAACCCTAACACCTCATTAATAGCTCTCTTGCTGGTCTCTATGGAAAATCCTCGCCGTAATAAGAAGGCAAATAATCTCCTTTGTATAATCCTATCCCCAAGCCCCTTATAAGAACGAATCTTCTTTTTTGCCAGTTCTCTGGCTATTTCAGATTCGTCTATATTTTCATAAGTCTCATCTACTGCGCCGTGAATTATGTCTGATGCTATACCTTTTTCTCTCAGTTCTCTTATTAAACGATTCTTTCCTATAGGTTTATTTTGAAGTCGATATTTTGCCCAGTCAAAGGCGAACTTAGCATCATCTATATAGCCATATTTCTCTAAGGTGTTTATAACCTTCTCTACGGTATCTTTTGTAAATCCTTTTAATTTTAATCTTCTAATAACTTCTCTTTCACTTCTGGGCCTATAAGAGAGAAATCGGTAAGCCACATCCTTTGCCCTGTTCAGTTCATTGTCATCGATAGCCATAAATTTCAACCAATCTTTTTCCTTTTTCTACTCATCCTTCTTTTCTTTTGTTTCTTTAGAAATCCCAAGAATCTTTTTAATGTCGTTTTCCAGTTTAGCTATTATATCAGGATTCTCTTTTAAGAATTTTTTAGCATTCTCTCTGCCCTGACCCAGCCTTTCATCTTTATAAGAGTACCATGTCCCACTTTTCGATATGATATTATTATCAACAGCTAAATCAATAATGTCTCCTTCTCTTGATATCCCCTCCCCATACATAATATCAAACTCTGCATGTTTGAAGGGAGGAGCCATTTTGTTTTTAACTACCCTTACTCTTGTCCTGTTTCCCACCACATTTTCTCCCTCTTTGATAGGAGCAATCCTTCTTATATCCAATCTCAAAGAAGAGTAAAACTTAAGGGCCATTCCACCTGTCGTTGTTTCCGGATTGCCAAACATAACCCCTATCTTTTGTCGAATTTGATTTATAAATACGACGCTGGTATTGGATTTATTAATAACAGCCGCAAGTTTTCTCAAGGCCTGAGACATGAGCCTTGCCTGTAAACCCATATGAGCATCTCCCATCTCTCCATCGATCTCTGCCTTGGGAACAAGTGCTGCTACAGAGTCGATTACGGCTAGATCAATACCAGCACTCCTCACCAAGACCTCTGCTATCTCCAGGGCCTGTTCCCCAGTATCTGGCTGAGAAATCAAAAGGTCATCAAGTTTCACTCCTAATTTGCTCGCATAAACAGGATCGAGGGCATGTTCTGCATCTATAAATGCTGCAATACCCCCTAATTTTTGCGCTTCCGCTATCATGTGAAGGGCTAATGTGGTCTTTCCTGAAGCTTCTGGACCAAATATCTCAATCACTCTTCCCCGGGGTATGCCCCCCAAACCTAAGGCATAATCTAAAGAAATCGAACCTGTGGGAATTACCAAAACATCTTTAAGAACCTTTTTATCCCCTAACCGCATAATTGAACCTTTTCCAAATTGTCTCTCGATCTGGAGAAGGGCTAGGCTTATTGCTTTTTCTGTTTTTTCTTTATCATTACTCATAATGTTCCCCCCGTTAATAATTTGTTTATAATCTTATCTTATAACTCATAAATTTTATGCGAGGCTAACGGTTTCTAAAACAGAATAAATAGGCCCCGTAACCCTGAGCTCGCTCTTCATTAAATTTATTTTATTAACAGATATGCTCCCATCGATATTCATGTCCTTCTTGGCATGAATCATATTTGCCAATCTGCTTTTACCCTTTAATGATTTGAGCCTGCCTATGGTCAAATGGGGAGAAAATTTCCTTTCCTCTGGTGTGAATCCCAATATATTAAGATTCTCCTCAATGTTTTTTTGAAGGATTAATAATCTTTCTGTTTTATCTTCCAAGCCCATCCATATTACCCTTGGATATCTTATATTAGGAAAAACACCAATGTCTCTTAAAGTCATAAAGAAGGGGGTAATCCCTTTAACAGACTTAATCATGCTCTTCTTTATTTCATCTATCTGTTCTTCTTTTATGTTGCCCAAAAACTTTAGGGTAAGATGAATGAGTTCGGGGTTTACCCATTTTACATCTGCACCAGATTCTTTAAAATCAGATTGAACTCTCGCAATTATATTTTTGATACTTTGGGGAATATCAATAGCAATAAATGATCTGATCATAGACTTATATCTTTTTTAAATAATCTCTTAAGATATATAATGCCTTCCTTGCTGACTGAGACCGTATGCTCTTTCTATCCCCTGAAAAATGAAAAGATTGCCACTCTGTCACGTCTGGTGTAGCTAAAGCAATATATACAAGACCTGCTGGCTTCATTTTACTGCCGCCTCCAGGACCAGCAATACCTGTTATCGCTAACCCTAAGTCAGCTTCCCCATTCTTTCTGATTTCTTCAGCCATTGATTTAGCTACCTCAGGACTCACAGAACCAAACTTTTCTATGCTCTCCTTGGGTATATATAAAAACTTTTCTTTCAGTTGATCGCTATAGGCTACGATACCTCCTTTGAAATATTTCGAGCTTCCAGGAACGTTGGTTATCAAATAACCCAGAAGACCACCTGTACATGATTCAGCTATCGATATACTTAAGCCTTTTTTCTTTAACAGCTCTCCAACGGTATCTTCTATTTTCATTATGTCAGAAGCCTGAATAATTGCAATAAAATATTAGTCATGAGTCCTGCAATGATATCATCTGCCATCACACCTAAACCACCCGATAAACGTTCAAATCTTGAGAATGGTTTCGCTATATCCAGCAATCTAAAAAGAATAAATCCAGCTATGACAAAGGATAGTGTTCTGGGCAAGAGAAACATTGCTATGAGAAAGCCTTCTATTTCATCGATAACAATGAACTTATGGTCTTTTTGATTGAAGATAATCTCTGCTTTACCTGAAACCCAGACACCAATAAAAAAAATAGCTGTTAAAAGAATTATATAATAAAGAAGGCTGTATTGAGAAATAAAAAAATAGATGATAACTCCAACTGCACTACCAGATGTTCCAGGGACATAAGGGAAAAAACCGCTGTAAAATCCTGTGGACAATAATATCAATAACCCTGACTTTTTCCCTTTATTAAAGGCATTTACAAAATGATTTGTCAAAAAAATCCCTTTTCATTTAAAAGAAAAAAAAGAATAAAACATCCTCTATTTTTTTATAGTTTTTTATAATGCCCAAGATTGGCAAAGTTAAGATTGTCTTTATATATTCTGTCTAAAATCTATATTTTTCTCTGGAATGGAAGTATATTTAGAAGGTTTCTTACTATCCTTTTTTAGCTCTGCTACAATCTCTTTTGCTCTTTGTCTTGCCCATTTATCCGCTCGTAAAACATCATCTAACTTATTGACTTTAAGTGCATTATGATCGTTCATCGTTGCTCGAATGACTCTTGGTATATCTAGAAAAGATATCTCTCTTTTTAGAAAAGACTGGACAGCTATTTCATTAGAAGCATTTAATGCTGTTGGCATTGTGCCGCCTTTTCTAATGGCTTCATAGGCATAACTAAGGCACAAAAACTTATCTGGGTCTGGTTTAAGAAAGGTTAGCTCTCCTATCTTTGCCAAATTCAGAGAGGGAAGCTTATTTTCTAATCTTTTAGGATAGTTCAGTGCATAAGAAATAGGTATCTTCATATCAGGGGGGCTTAATTGGGCAATAATAGAACCATCAACAAACTCTACCATAGAATGAATGATACTCTGAGGATGAATCAAAATCTCAATCTGTTCTATCTTTACATTAAAAAGCCATTTAGCCTCTATAACCTCCAAACCCTTATTCATCATGGTTGCTGAATCAATGCTTACTTTTTCCCCCATCTCCCACTTAGGATGTCTCAAGGCCTCTTCTACTGATACATATTTTAGGTCAGAAAGAGAAAGATGGACAAAAGGTCCTCCTGAAGCAGTCAAAATTAATCTTCTAATAAGATTTTCTCTATCACCAACAAGGGACTGGAATATGGCATTATGTTCACTATCAATAGGGATTAGATTCCCGCCTTTTTCTAGCTTTTCCATGATAATTTCGCCTGCCATAACGAGAACTTCTTTATTTGCTAAAGCAATATCCTTTTTACTCTCTATGGCCTTTAAGGTAGGAATTAATCCTGCTGAACCCACCATAGCAGAAACAACCATATCACACTCTTTTAGAGTAGCGACTTTTACTGTTCCCTCTTCACCACAAAGAATTTCTATATCTAAACCCTTTAATCTTTTTTCTAAATCAGATACTTTTCCCTTATCGAATATAGAGACAACTCTTGGTTTAAATTCTCTAATCTGCTGTTCTAAAAGATCCACATTACTCTTAGCTGTAAGACCGGTTACTTGAAACTTATCTTGATTTTGTTTGATTACAGAGAGGGTATTTGCCCCAATAGAACCGGTAGAACCCAGAATAACAATCCTTTTTTTCAAAAGATTTACCCCTTTTAAATAAGAATGAATAAGCTTACCATAAAAAGATGAAATAATAATACAACAAAGGTGCAGAAAATAAAATACTATCAACTCTATCTAAGATACCTCCATGGCCAGGAATAATCTTGCCTGAATCCTTAATGGCTGAACTCCTCTTTAATAAAGACTCGCAAAGGTCTCCCAGTTGTCCAAACACTCCCAACAAAATACCTAAGACGAGACAATCCAGCAATCTTAAGTTAGAAAAGAACCAGAGTTTAGCAATAAAGGCACCACCTATACTACCAATAAGTCCTCCGAGTGAACCCTCAATTGTTTTATTACCACTAATTTTAGGATATAATTTTTTATTGCCTATAGACATTCCCGTATAATAGGCTACTGTATCACCCATCCATGTTATGAGAAATAATAAAAAGATATATTTATACCCCTCTTGAAGATTTCGAAGGAGGAGAAGATAACTCATTAACAGACCTACATAGAAAACACCAAAAAGGGTATGAGAAATCCCTTCTATAGCTTTGGTGAAATCCTCTTTTTGAAATAGTCTGTAAATTAATATCAGAAGAATAGTAAAGGTGAAAAATAAAATGGTAAAATGATTTTTTTCTATATAAATCGTTAAGACGAGCAACCAACCCAGAGGTACGCCTAAAAATTTATAGCATTCTCTCCCGCTGTTTTCAATCATTGAATAAAATTCTATAAGTCCAATCAAAACCGCTATGCTTAAAAATATAAAGAAGGCTCTGGGGCTTCCATAATACACAATGACAAAGAAAAAAGGCAGGAAAACAACCGCACTTAAGATCCTTTTCAATATCCTATTTTTCCCTTTTAAAGTTTAACTGATCCTCAGTAAATCCAAATCTTCTTTCCCTCTTTTGGTATTCAATAATCGCTTTTAAAAGGTCATCTCCTCTGAAATCAGGCCATAAGATTTTTGTAAAATACAATTCAGTATATGCCGATTGCCATAAAAGAAAATTACTTAAACGAATCTCTCCGCTGGTTCTGATTAAAAGATCTAGTTCAGGAAGCCCATTTGTATATAAATAACTTTCAAATATTTTATCATTTATCTTACTATGATTAATGGTTCCATCTCTCACTTCAGTGATCATTTTTTGTACAGCAGTTACTATTTCATCTCTAGCACCATAACTTAATGCTAAAGTCAAAATCAATCCATTATTTTTCTTTGTTATTTGTACTGCATTGTCAATAAACTCTTGAACAGTAGTTGGTAAATCGGTAATCTTTCCAATCACATTAAAGCGAATTTTTTCTTTTATCATTCTTGGTAGCTCTTTGACAATATATTCTTTCAGGAGATCCATCAAGGAATCTATCTCTGATTGAGGTCTCTTCCAATTCTCTAAAGAAAAGGAATATAAGGTTAAGGCATTAATACCTAATTCTCTGCAAGATATAACTGCATCCTCTACTGCCTTCACCCCGGCCTTGTGACCTTCGATTCTCGGCAGAGATCTTTTTCTGGCCCATCTGCCATTACCGTCCATTATGATTGCTATATGTTTAGGAAGTTTACCCCTGTTTATCTGTGCCAGAAGTTTTTGATCTAACATCTGAAGAGCTCCTTGTTAAAATCTTTCAGCTCTAAAATTTCTTTCCAGCTGCTCAGCATGTGGATTTTGGGGAAAATTTTTAGAAGAGGCCAATTAATAGGCGCAAAAATCTCTCTTTGGAAATAAATCAAACCTCTAAAATTTCGATCTCTTTTTTCTTTGTAATCTCATCTGTCTTTTCTATATGACTATCAGTAACCTCTTGAATCTTACGCTGAGATTTGTAAAATTCGTCTTCTGAAATCTCTCCGTCTTTCTCCAAGGACTTTAAAGATTCATTTCCCTCACGACGGATATTACGTATGGCTATTTTGCATTCTTCCGAATACTTTTTAACCACCTTTACGAGCTCTTTGCGCCTTTCTTCGGTAAGAGGGGGTATTGATATTCGTATTATCTTTCCATCATTAATCGGGGTTAATCCTAAATCTGATTTTAAGATAGCCTTTTCAATTGCGCCTATAATAGAAGTATCCCAAGGTTGGATCGTTATCAAACGACTTTCTGGCACAGACAATGTTGCCACTTGGTTCAGGGGAGTAGGATTTCCATAATAATCGACTGTAACACCATCCAACAACGAAAGTGAAGCTCTTCCTGTTCTAATGGTATTCAGATCCTTTCGAAACACCTCAAGAGAACTTTCCATCTTTTCTTCTATCTCTTTATAAACTTTTTCAACCATTTTTTTCCCCTCCCACAAGGGTTCCGACCTTCTTCCCTAATAATATCCTTTTTATATTCCCTTTTTTGCTTAAGTTAAAAATAACGATAGGGATATTATTATCCATGCAGAGAGAAACAGCTGTTGAATCTATAATCTTCAATCCCTTTTTTATAATATCTAAATAGCTAAGGCTAGTGAACTTAGTAGCATTCTTTTCTATCATTGGATCAGAACTATAAACACCATCAACTTTTGTAGCTTTTAAAATGACTTCTGCCCCCATTTCATTAGCTCTTAAAGAAGCAGCAGTATCTGTTGTAAAATATGGATTTCCAGTTCCTCCTGCAAAAATAACAACTCTTCCTTTCTCAAGATGTCTAAGAGCCCTCCTTCTGATATAAGGCTCTGCTAGTTCCTTCATCTCAATTGCTGTTTGAATCCTGGTTTGGATTCCCTCTTTCTCTAAAGCATCCTGAAGGGCTAAAGCATTAATAATCGTTGCTACCATCCCCATATTATCAGCTGAAACTCTATCCATACCATAAGAGATTCCGGTTATTCCCCTAAAAATATTGCCTCCTCCTATTACGATTGCTGTCTCTGCTCCCATCTCTTGAATTTCTTTTATCTCAAGAGCAATATTCTTGATTACTTCTGGTTCAATACCAAACTCTTTATCACCAAGTAATGCTTCTCCACTTAGTTTCAAAAGTATCCTTTTATACTTAAGGCTGGTCATAAAATCTTTTCTTTATCTTAGGTTTTTATAGTATTATGAATCCTCTCCCAGCTCATACCTTGTAAATCTTTTAATAACGATATTCTCGCCTAAATTACTAATTTTATTAACGATAAGATCATTGACAGTTATATCAGGATCCTTGACATAAGGTTGTTCTAACAGACAAACTTCAGAATAAAACTTTTCTAACCTCCCCTCAACAATTTTATCAATAACCTTATCCGGTTTTCCTGAGTCTCTTGCCTGAGTTGCATATATATCGCTCTCTTTTTTTATAACCTCTTCAGGAATATCTTCTCTTTTTAGATATAAAGGTTCTGATGCAGCTATTTGCATAGCAATATCCTTTACGAGCTGCTGAAATTCAGGAGTTTTTGCTACAAAATCTGTCTCACAGTTTATTTCGACCAATACTCCTATCTTGCCTCCTCCGTGAATATATGAAGCGATAATTCCATCTGAGGCAGCACGGCCCTGTTTTTTAACAGCAGTGGATAATCCCTTCTTCCTTAAAAAATCAATAGCCTTTTCAAGACTTCCATTTGACTCCTTCAGTGCTTTTTTACACTCCATAATACCTGCCCCTGTACTACTTCTCAATTCCTTTACCATCTCTGCCGTTATAACCATTTAAATTTCCTCCTCAACCAAAATCACTCTCTTAATTTTCATCTAATACTACTTCTTTCTCATCCTTTTTCTTTTCTTCTTTAACCTCTTTTTCTTTAATATCTTCGTCTTTTCCTTCTGATTCTTGTTCTTGAACTTCTTTTACTTCTAAATCTTTTCTTCCCTCTAAAACAGCATCAGCAACCTTCTCGCTTATTAATTTGATAGCTCTTATTGCATCATCATTACATGGGATAACATAATCAACTTCATCAGGGTCACAATTTGTATCTACAATAGCTACAGTAGGAATACCTAGTTTTCTCGCCTCGCTAACAGCTATTCTTTCCTTTTTAGTATCTACAACAAAAAGAGCGCCGGGAAGCCTATCCATATCTTTTATCCCCAATAGAAACTTCTCCAACTTCATCCTTTCCTTTTCCAATCTTCCCATTTCTTTTTTTGTGATAGAGGAAAAGAAACCGTTCTCTTTCATGGATTCTAATTCTCTCAATCTGAGAATCCTTTTTTTAATTGTTTCAAAATTTGTTAGCAAACCCCCTAACCATCGCTGTTTTATATAAAACATGTTGCATCTCTTAGCTTCTTCAATCATTGAATGTTGAGCTTGTTTTTTAGTGCCAACAAAAAGTATCCCCTTTCCCTCTGATGCTACATCTCTGAAGAAATCATAAGCTATATGAAACATCTGCAATGTCTTCTCTAGGTCAATAATATAGATTCCATTTCTCGCTCCATAAATATACTTTTTCATCTTTGGATTCCATCTTTTTGTCTGATGACCAAAGTGACACCCAGCTTCTAATAAATCCTTCATCGAAACTACAGCCATTTCTACCTCCTTTAAATGAGTTAAAACCTCTGTCTTCGTCTTTTCTCTAAAGAACTCATTTCTGAGCACTCCTTTAGAGATCAGAAGACATGTGTCTTTAAAATTTTGTAATGCCTTGAGTTATCTCAAATTTAAAAATTTATCATATATATTTTTCTTTTGCAAGAAAAACATAGGAAATTTAGCTTATATATTCAGCATTTATCTTTATATATTCATGAGATAGATCAGTAGTCCAGACACTTTCTTCTTTATCTCCCTTTCCTAAATTTAACAAAATCTTAATCTCCTTCTTCTTCATAACTTCTATTAAATCAGTGTCTTCTTTATATGAGACAATACCTCTTTCAACTACTTTATAACCGTTTAAATAAAGACTTATTGAACCAAAATCCAAATCTACACCTGCATTGCCTGCTGCAGATAATATTCTGCCCCAATTTGCCTGTTCTCCAAAAAAAGCGGTTTTAACCAAGTTTGAATTGGCAATAAAAGAGGCCACCCTTTTTGCATCACGTTTACTCCTTGCCCCTTGTACCTTGACCTCAATAAATTTTGTTGCACCTTCTCCATCTCTAACAATCCTTTTGGCAAGATGAAGAGTTATGAAATCAAGGGCTTCTTGAAATAATTTAAAACCTCTCCCAGCTCTATCAATTAGCTTGTTTCCAGCACACCCATTTGCCATACAAATAACCGTATCATTTGTACTGGTATCTCCATCCACTGATATCATATTAAAAGATTTGTCCACGGACCTTTTTAATGCTTTTTTCAACAATTCATCTTTAATCGAAACATCGGTTGTTATGAAAGAGAGCATCGTTGCCATCTTGGGAAAGATCATTCCTGAACCTTTCGCTATTCCACCGATTCGAATTGCTTTGTTATCATAATTATATTCTATTGCTCTCTCTTTTATCATAGTATCCGTTGTCAGTATTGCCTCTGCTGCTTTTTTCCCACCACTGCTACTTAAGCTTTTAACGAGCAGAGGTATACTCTTTTTTATTTTATCTATAGGAAGGGGAGTCCCAATTTTTCCTGTTGAAGCAATCAAGATGCTCTTTGGGGAAGTTTTTAATTCCTTGGCTATTAATTTCACGATTTCCTTTGAATCTTTATATCCTCCTCTCCCTGTACATGCATTGGCATTTCCGCTATTTACAATAATCCCTTTACACCTTCCGGATTTTATATGTTCCATACTCACAATAACAGGTGCTGCTTTTAATTTATTTGTTGTAAATACTCCTGAAGCTACAGCCATGGGTTCTGATACGATCAATGCCAAATCACTTTTAGACTTTTTGATCCCACAATGAATACCAGTGGCCTTAATACCCTTTACTGATGTTATTCCTCCTGATATCTCCTTCAACTTAATCTCCCAAAAATTAAGGGAATATTGCAGGATTTTCCAATCCTATATTTTCTTTTAAGTTATACATTATATTCATGTTTTGGACTGCCTGACCGGAAGCCCCTTTTACTAAATTATCTATGGCAGATAATATAATAAAACGATTATTTCTGGTATCAACCTCAAGACCAATATCACAAAAGTTTGATCCAATGACATGGTGAGTATCAGGTAGCTTTCCTTTTTCTAATATCCTTACAAAAAATTCATTTTGATAATATTTTTTATATATATCTATTAACTCATTAGTATCTATCAACTCATTGGCTCTTACATAAATCGTGCTTAATATACCTCTGCTCATAGGTACAATATGGGGAACAAAAGATATTTTCACAGAGGAATCTGCCAAAAGGCTTAATTCTTGTTCAATTTCTGGAATATGTCTATGACCAGTTGGTTTATACCCTCTAACACCATTATAAGCCTCTGGAAAGTGAAAACTTAAATCCAACTTTCTTCCAGCACCGGATATCCCTGACTTAGAATCAATTATTATTGAGTCTAAATCTATTAATCCGCTCTTCATCATTGGTGCTAAAGCAAGAATGATACTGGTTGAATAACAGCCTGGATTGGCTACCAATCTTGCATTTTTAATTTTTTCTCTATTTAACTCAGATAAACCATAGACCGAATTTTTTAATAACTCAGGGCTTTTATGAACCTCAAAATACCATCTTTTATAAATATCTTTATCTTTAATACGATAATCCGCACTAAGATCAATAACCCTCTTCTTGTTCTTTAATAATAAGGGTACAAAAGACATAGCTACTTTATGGGGGAGTGCTAAAAAAAAGAGATCACAATCTTTTGACATTTCCTCCGGAGATAATTTCTTAAACTCAATATTAATCAAATCTTTTAAAGAGGGAAATATCTCAGAAATATTTGTTCCAGAAAACCTTTCTGAGGTAATAACAGAGATTTTTACCTTAGGATGCGCTATGAGAATTCTTAAAAGCTCAGATCCGGTATATCCGCTTCCCCCAACAATACCTACATGTATCATTTTTATCTTCTCAAAAAAATTAATGGGGCAAAAAAAAAGAAGGTCAGAGACCTTCTTTTTGACAATTTTATATTATCTTTTTGAAAATTGAAACCTTGCCCTAGCACCCCTCTGACCATATTTCTTTCGTTCTTTAATCCGAGAATCCCTTGTTATCAGACCATTCTTTTTTAATCTCTTGCGAAGTTCTGGATTAAATTCCAAAAGAGCCTTGGTAATACCATGCCTTATGGCATCAGCCTGACCAGATAATCCTCCTCCCTTGACAGTAATAAAAGCATCAAAATGTCCCAGAGAATCAGTAAATTCAAACGGTTGTTTAATAAGCATCTTAGAAGTTTCTCTTTTAAAATATTCATCCAATGTTTTTTTATTGACCAAGATATTACCTTCACCCTTTTTTAACCAAACCCTAGCAATTGATGTCTTTCTCTTTCCAGTTCCATAGTATCTCTCAAACTCCATAAAACCTCCCTAAATCTCTAACAGCTCTGGTTGCTGTGCAACATGAGGATGATCTGAAGCTGCATATATCTTTAAATTTTTTAACATTGATCTCCCAAGCCTGTTTTTAGGCAACATTCTTTTAACAGCTAGTTTCAACATGAATTCCGGTTTCTCTTGTAACATTTTTTGAGCTGTTACGGACTTTAAGCCTCCTGGATAACCCGTGTGATGGATATATTCCTTTTTTTTCAATTTTTCCCCTGTTAAAGAGAATTTATCAGCATTAATAACGATAACAAAGTCCCCTGAATCCACATGGGGAGTATAAATGGATTTGTGTTTTCCCATTAGAATGGTTGCTATCTCACTAGCAAGCCTGCCAAGAATCTTACCCTTAGCATCTACTAAATACCATTTCTTCTGGATATCCTCTTTTTTTGCCAAGTAAGTCTTCATTTAAAAGCCTCATAAAATAAATATTTTTATTTACTATAAAAATAAGTAATTGTCAAGCTAAAATTAAAGATATAAAGATTGCAATCTTTTTAAATAATAATGTTTTTCTTTTCTGGGAAATACAGAAAATTTAACTAAACAAATCTCGTATTGCTTGGTACTTGAAAGGCATCTTTATATAACTTTATCTTCTTTTCTCCATTTTCTAGAGACGTATTAATGGCGATAACATCAAATCTGTACTGATCGAATCTCTCTTCTTTACCCTTTATATAATGAAGAGCTCCTTTGATTATCTTTCCCTGCTTTTTTTTGTTAACACTGAGTTCAGGAGGAATAAAAAGATTAGAATTTTTGGTCTTTACCTCAATAAATGCTAAAGTATCTTTATCTAATGCAATAATATCAATCTCTCCAAAAGGAGATCTGTAGTTTTTCCCCATAATCTTATATCCATTCTTTTTTAAAAAATTTATTGCCAGCACTTCTCCATATTTTCCAAGCTCTAATCTATCCTTATCCATTATTAGACCCATTCTTAGTTACAATTTTCTATATGACGTATTCCTTTACCCTTTTAAAACTTCTTCTGTGAATGCCACAAACGCCAAAATTTTTTATGGCATCTATATGATTCTTTGTTGCATATCCCTTGTGAGAAGAGAACTTATAAAGAGGAAATATTCTGTCATAATTATTCATAATCTTATCTCTGATAACCTTTGCAACAATGGAAGCAGAAGCTATTGATGCACTAATAGAATCACCTTTTACAATTGTCTTTTGTTGAATAGAGATGTCTAATGGGGTTTTCCCGTCTATGAGAAGATAATCAGGATTTTTCTTTAGTCTAAAAATAGCTTCAACCATCGCCCTCTTCGTCGCCTCTAATATATTAATTTCATCAATGACCCTATGCATGACAAGGCCAATACCAATACTAATTGCTTCCTTTTGTATCTGAGAAAAGAGTCTTTCTCTTCTTTTCGGCCTGAGTTTTTTAGAATCGTTTAAACCACTAATGTTGCATTTTTGGGGTAAGATTACGGCTGAAGCAACAACGGGACCGGCTAAAGAACCTCTTCCTACTTCATCAACGCCAGCAATTAACTCAAATCCCTTTTGTCTGATTGACTTCTCGAAATGAAACAATCTCATTGATTTGTCCATTTACCTAAAATAATAAATGGAATCGAGGTTATTGAAATTTTTCCTCTGCCTTAACTCTTGCTGACTTGCCAACCCTCTTTCTTAAATAATACAACTTCGCCCTTCTTACTCGACCTTCTCTTGTAATCTCAATCTTTTCAATTCTCGGGGAATGTAAAGGAAATTTTCTCTCTACACCTACACCATAGGAAACCTTCCTTACCGTAAAGTTCTTCCTGTTATGTCCGCCACTTATTGAAATAACAATGCCTTCGAATGGCTGTACTCTCTCTTTGTCTCCCTCTAAAATCTTAAAGAAGACTTTAACAGTATCTCCGGGATTAAATTTTGGCAAATCCATTCTCATCTGTTCTTTTTCTAGCATTTCTAATTTATCCATTTTTATCTCCTCTCAATAAAAATTTATCTCGTTCCTAATAGTCTATCTAGGATAATGGCAATTGCGCTTCTTACGGGAAGATGGTTATAATGGTTACTCCCTCTAATAGGCTCTAATATATAATCAGACCTCTCAATAATCTCCTCAACCAGTCCCCAACCTGTTCCAAACAGAAAAAGATAAGACCCATTTTGCGTTTGCAAAATCTCTCTCATACTATAAAAATCTATTTTATTGTCATATTCCCTTGCAGCAGTAGCAATGAGTTTAGGTTTCATTTTGTACCTGCTTCTTACCCTTTTAATAATAGCATCTAATCCATCAACGATTACTGTATTTACAAATGCCTCTTTTCTAAATTCATTATATTTTGCGCCAAAACCCTCAGTCCAGTGTTCTCTTATTTTATTGGCCAACCTTCTCTGAGATTCAAAGGGTGTAGACACATAAAATTCAATTATGCCATATGTCTTTGCAATCCTTGATATATCATGAAGATCAAGATTTGTTATTTGTGTTGATATAATCTCCTTTTTCTTATTATATACTGGATAATGTAATAATGCGATAAATGATTTCAATTTTAATACTCATCAATATTAATTTAATGATTAATGATTATGAGAAGCCTTAATTTCTTTAAGAATTAATTTGTCTTCTTCTGTTAATTCAACAGATTTTAATAAATCAGGCCTCCTTTTTAAGGTTCGTTTTAAAGCCTCTTTTCTCCTCCATATCCTAATTTGCTCATGATTACCTGATAATAAAACTTCTGGAATCCTTTTTCCATCGATTTCGTCCGGTCTCGTATACTGGGGAAAATCTAATAAGTAGGAATAAAAGGAATCATTCTTAATTGAATTTTCATTTCCTACTACCCCAGGAATCAATCGGGACACAGCATCTATCAAGACCATAGCTGGCAATTCGCCACCTGTTAAGACATAATCACCTATTGATATCTCCTGATCTATATAATGATTACGAATTCTTTCATCAACCCCCTCATATCGACCACAAATTATGATAAGGCTTTTTTCACTTGCCAGTTTCTTTAACATAGATTGGGTCATCATTTCACCTTGAGGTGATAATAATATTACTTTTGCATCCCTGCTCTTATTTTTTATTTCTTTTAAAGTTCGAATAATCGGCTCCGGTTTCATTATCATTCCCCCACCGCCTCCATAGGGATAATCATCAGTAACCCCATGTTTTCCTGAAGCAAAATTTCTTAAATCATAGATTGATACACTAATAAGTCCTTTGTCCTGAGCCTTTTTTATTAGGCTTTCATTCAAGGGGGATTTAAACATCTCAGGAAATATCGTAATTAAATTAAATTCCATCTAATCTATTAACCCATTTATTAAATGAATAATTACCTTCTTCTTTGCTAAATTGATATCTTTTATAACCTCCTTAATTGCTGGAATTAGTGTCTCTTTATCTTTATTTCGAACAACAAATATATCATTGCTTCCTGTTGGAATAATCTCTTCAATCTTTCCGTATAAATGACCATCTTCATCAAATACTGTTAATCCTTCAATATCATGCCAATAAAACTGATCTGAAGGTAATATCTTCAGTTTATCCTTGGGAATTTTTATTGAATAATCTATAAATTCTCTTCCGCGGTCAATGCTATCACATCCTTCAAGCTTCAAAATAATAAATTGTTTATGAGACTTTATATTAAGAACTTTGAGTTTTTTATCTTTTATAAAAACAAAATCGAGTTCTTTAAAATGCTCAGGATAATTTAAATAGGGTAATACCCTTAAATCCCCTTTATTTCCTTGGGTTTTAACAACCTTGCCGATGGAAATCATATTATTTTTCTTACTTAAGAAGAGGCTAAAAGTTATTAGCCTCACGAATGTCGAGTCTTAGAGGAAAATAGCTATTCTAATATTTCCAATACAACCCTTTTCTTCAATTTTGCTGCAGCGGCATTGAGAATTATTCTTATCGATCTTGCTGTTCGTCCCTGTCTTCCAATAATCTTTCCTAAATCCTCAGATGCTACTCTTAACTCTAAAACAGTGGTCTTCTCACCTTCTATCTCAACCACATCCACGGATTCTGGTCTATCAACCAATAATTTTGCAATATACAAAAGCAACTCCTTCATCGCTCCCACCTCCACTTAGAGAACTTTTAAAAAGCTACTTTAGAGAAATTTCTTATTTCAATAAGCTAAAGATTCTTCTTTCAGCTTATTTTTTTGCGCTTTTTTTTATTTTGTTTAATAGACCTTTTTTCGAAAATAAACCGTGTATCTTATTGGTCATTTGGGCGCCATTTTTTATCCAGTTAATGGCCTTTTCTTCATCTATCTTTGTACTTGATGGCTCATCAAGAGGGTAATAAGTTCCGAGAACATCAATATATCGACTATCTCTTGGAGACCGAGAATCGGTAACAACGATTCGATAGAAAGGTTTCTTCTTTGCTCCAAATCTTGCCAACCTTATCTTTACTGACACTGCTTCACCTCCTTATCCTTATCATCTAAATAGTTGTGAAATTTTCCCTGTTCGACCCATCTTTGAAAACTTCTTCATCATTTGCTTTGTTTGGGTAAACTGCTTCAGCAGTCTATTTACATCCTGGACTGTGGTCCCGCTGCCTTTAGCTATTCTCTTTTTTCTGCTGCTGTTAATTATTGAGCAATCATCTCTCTCTTTTAGGTTCATAGAGTTAACAATAGCCTCTATTTTAATTAACTCTTTATCATTAAATTGTAAACCTTTAACCCTGCTTGCTCCAGGAATCATTCCTATGATTTGATCAATAGGACCCATCTTTTTTATCTGTTTTATCTGGTCTTTGAAGTCTTCTAATGAAAAAGTTTCACGTCTTATCTTTTTCTCAAGCTCTTTAGCTTGTTCTATATTGATAGCCTCCTGTGACTTTTCTATAATTGTTGATAAATCCCCCATGCCCAATATTCTAGAAGCCATCCTATCAGGATAGAAATTTTCTAAAAGATCAAGTTTCTCACCAACCCCCACCAATTTTATAGGTTTACCTGTTATACCTTTTATTGATAAAGCAGCCCCGCCCCTGGCATCTCCATCCATCTTTGTTAAAATAACACCGTCTATATCCAATGATTTGTTAAAGCTATCCGCAATATTTACTGCATCTTGACCGGTCATCGCATCTGCAACCAGCAAGGTTTCTTTTGGTTTTATATCTTTCTTTATTTGTCTTAACTCCTCCATCAAGGCTTCGTCGATATGCAACCTTCCTGCGGTATCTATGATAACAGAATCAAAGCGATTTTCTTTAGCATATTTCACAGCATCTCTACAAATCATCAAAGGATCTTTGCAGTCTCTTTCCTTATTATAAACAGAAACACCCAACTGATCCCCCAACATCACCAACTGCTCCATTGCTGCAGGTCTGTATACATCGGAAGATACCAGGAGAGGTCTAAAAGCACTCTTTTTAAATAATCTCTTAGCTAATTTGGCAGCCGTTGTTGTTTTTCCTGAACCCTGCAAACCAACCAGCAATATTACAGAGGGAGAGGGTCCTGATAATTCCAAATCGGTTGATTTCTCTCCCATGATTCTTGTCAATTCATCATATACTATCTTTATAACCTGTTGGCCAGGGTTAAGGCTCTGCAATACCTCTACTCCTATTGCCTTTTCTTTAACCCTTTCAATAAAATCTTTTACAATCTTATAATGGGCGTCTGATTCTAAAAGAGCAATCTTAACCTCTTTAAGAGATTCATTTACATCCTTTTCGTTAAGCTTCCCTCTTCCCTTAATTTTTCTAAAAATGGTATCCAGCTTTTCAGATAAGATACTAAACAATCTCTTTTTACTCCAAACAAATTGTTGACGAAAGTGTTAAAAATATTTGATTTATAAAAAAAGTCAAGAAAAAAAGTGTCAATTTTCAACCTAACGCTGGCTTCTTAAATTTTTTATCGTCTCCTTATAATTCTTACTTTGAAAAATAGTAGAACCCGCAACAAGAATATCTGTCCCTGCATTTATTATATCACGAGCATTATCCTCCTTCACCCCCCCATCTACCTCTACCTCAACGTTCAGACCTCTTTTTACAATTTTATCCTTTAAATTTTTAATTTTCTTAAGGGTAGACGGAATAAACTTTTGTCCTCCAAATCCAGGATTTACAGACATAAGCAAGACCATATCAACATCTTCAATAACATTATCAATCGTGCACAACGAAGTAGAAGGATTTAAAACAACACCAGCCTTGATATTCAGGTCTTTTATTGATCGAATTGAACGATTAAGATGTTTGCATGTCTCAACGTGAATAGTGATAATATCGCTACCAGCCTTATAGAAATCAGGAATATAATGATCTGGATTCTCAATCATAAGGTGGACATCTAACACCAGATCAGTTGATGCCCTCGCAGCTTTTACAACTAAAGGGCCAACTGTAATGTTGGGAACAAAATGGCCATCCATAACATCTATATGAATCATATCGGCACCTGCCTCTTCGACAGCCTTTATCTCCTCTTCTAATCTTCTAAAATCAGCAGAAAGGATTGATGGTGCAATCTTTACCATAATGATCTCCTGTATCTAAAAAACTCTCTCTTCAACCAAAGCATCGTTTAAATAGATCTTTGCTCTTGTGTTTTCATCCACTTTTATCAGTAATTTTATATCTTTTCCTCCCCTCTCTTTATGATTATATATTTCTTTAACTTCTCTATTATTCTCTAACAATATCCTCACATTAACCACTCCCATTTCTTTTGGAGTTCTATAATATAACAACTGGTAGGTTCCCTCTTGACTTTTATCAGGTCCCGGTGCCTTTGATACTATAAGATTTACCTTCTCAGCTTCCGCTATTTTATGACCATATTTTGGTTCATGTTCTAAAACTAAGCCTGGTTTTATATCCTCTTGTACTTCTTTTTTTATCTCTCCGAGTCCCAATCCCATTTTACCTAAAATTTCCATAACCTCACCGAGATTCCTTCTCACCAAGTTAGGCATAAGATACGCATCTTTTTTCTCTCCCCTACTGACTAGTAGATTTATTCTTGCACCTCTTTTTATTTTTTTTTGGGGCAAAGGACTCTGGGCAATGATTGTATCTTTTTGAAATTCAGAAGAATAGACCCGTGTAATCTCACCTATTTTAAAATCATTCCTTTTTAAAGTAATCTCTGCCCTCCTTTTTTTTTCACCAACAAGCATGGGAACAACGACTTCTTTCGTACCTTTACTGATAATTACCTTTACATCCCCGTCTTTTTTTATTGATTGTGATGGTAAGGGTTTTTGAGAAATTATAAAATTTTTTGGAATAGAGTTACTATATTCCCATCCAATAACCTTCAGGTTTAAGTTTCTTTCACTGAGCATCTCTAAAGCAAATACGATATCTCTTCCAGCTATTTCAGGAACCACAACCTCCTTACCTCTATATGCGAAATTCATCACTAATAATGCACTCAAGATTCCACAAAGAAATAAAATACCTACCATAAAAACATATTTGATAACTCTACGCATCAAACAGTTCCTTTATCATTTAATGCTTCTTTATTAGCCTTACACCAAAAAAACCATCCATTTCATGATTATAGGGAAAAGATTCAGAATATCCATCATTATTTATCAAATCCCAAGCCTTCTTTGGTAAATAGGGTTTTGGGTCATCAATTAAAAAATCTTTATTTTTTTGTAAAAATTTCTTTATGACCTCTCTGCTTTCTTCTGGCTCATTGGAGCATATGCTGTAAACTAAAATTCCCCCTTTTTTTAAAAAAGGACCGATATTCTCTAAGATTTTTAGTTGTATTTTAGATAGAGAATCAAAGTTCAATTCGCTCTTTTGCCATTTGATATCTGGATTACGACGCAAAACACCGAAACTTGAACAGGGAGCATCTACTAGTATCCCATCGAAATCTTTCTTAAAAGGCAGCGGCTTGGTAGCATCGAGACAAAACATTTTTACATTTTTAATTCCCAAACGTCTGCAGTTTTCGTATAACATAAGGAGCCTTCCCTTTCTTAAATCAGTAGCAAATATCTCCCCTCTATTCTTCATCATCTGGGCGATATGAGTCGTTTTTCCTCCCGGTGCAGCACAGATATCTAATACTTTTGATTCTGGCAAAGGACTTAAGAGATTTGAAATTAAAATCGATGCCTCATCCTGCACCTGAAAAAGTCCTTTTTTAAAAGAATCTAGACTCAGAAAATCTATACCAAACTTTAATCTCAAACCCTCATCAGAATAATAACAAGGCTTTACAAATATGATCTCCTTTTCTAATTCTCTTTTTAGCTTCTCAACAGTAGTCTTTAACGTATTAACCCTTATTGTCAAAGGTGGAATAGAATTATTTGCTATGCATATTTTTTCAACCTTATCAAAATCATATCTTTTTAACCACCTTTCTATAAGCCATCTCGGATGAGAGTGGAAAATAGAAAGATAGTCAGTCGGATCTTTTGTTTTATCTGGATAGTCTATCTTTTCTTTACTTCGATCTACCTCCCTTAAGATAGCATTCACAAAAGAGACGGTTCCCTTATGACCATATCGACGTGCTAATGTTACTGATTCGTTCACTGCCGCTGCACTGGGAACCTTATCTAAAAAGAGCAGTTGGTAAACCCCTAATCTCAAAATATTCACTATCCAGGGGCTTATTTTCTTTAATCTTCTATTGGAGAATCTTTCTATAATCCAATCGAGTCGATTTCTCCACCTCAAAACCCCATATACTAACTGGGTTATAAAAGCCTTATCTCTCTTTGTTAAACCTGATTTTATAAATAGAGAAGAGAGGGTCTCGTCTGTACGCCCTCCTTGGGTATCCAGCATGTATAGTACTTGCAGGGCCTCGTTGCGTTCACCTTTGCTCTTTGTACCTCTCAATCTCTTTTTGTCCTAAAGACTGTTCTCGTTTTTAAAGGATGTCCTTGTAAAAAATCCTTTATGGTCAATCTCTTTCCACCCTCTAACTGAACCTCCAATAAAGACAAAGAACCGTCACCAGTATTTACAACTACTTTGTTTTTAGTGGCCTCGGTTATCTCTCCATCACTTCCGAGATGTCTCTTATCTTCTATTTCTGTCAACCATATCTTGAGCAACTTATCTTCCATATATGTATAGGCGCCTGGCCAAGGATTAACACCCCTTACAAGATTGTGAATCTCTTGAGAGCTCTTTTTCCAGTCAATCAAACCATCTTCTTTTTTCAGCTTTGGCGCGTAAGTAGCTTTTGCATGATCCTGTGGAGTAGGCTTTATCGACCCATTCTCCAATCCTTCTAAAGTCTCAACAAGAAGCTCGGCTCCAAGAGGAGATAGTTTTACTTCTAAGTCTTTTGCAGTATAGTGATTCAAAAGAGGAGTCTCTTTTTGAAGCAGAATATCTCCTGTATCCATATGTTCATCCATCAGCATTGTTGTTATTCCTGTCGTTTTTTCTCCTTTTATAATTGCCCAATTGACAGGAGCTGCTCCCCTGTATTTTGGTAGCAAAGAGGAATGAATATTTATGCAACCATAGGGAGGGATATTTAATATATCCTTTGATATAATATGTCCATAAGCCACAACCACTATGGCATCAGTCTTTAAGCTTCTTAAAGTACTTACAAATTCAGAGTCATTTGGCCTCTCAGGTTGAAAACAGGGGATATTATTTTCAACTGCTGTGTCTTTAACTGGAGAAGAAATCACTTTTAGTCCCCTTCCTTTGGGACGATCTGGTTGCGTTACCACTCTAATTACATTATACTTGGAATCAATTAGTTTTTCTAAGGAATACGCTGCAAATTCTGGGGTTCCCATAAAGACAATATTCATTCGTTTTCACTTTCAATCTTTTTTAATTTATTCTTCAAAAGCACTTTCTTTGCCCTGCTCAACCTATCTACAAACACCAGTCCGTTGATATGGTCAATTTCATGCTGCAGGACACGAGCGAGGAGACCATCAGCCTCAATCATGACTTCTTTTCCTTCTCGATTGAGTCCCTTTACTTTAACCTTCTCAGCCCTTTTTACCTTAGCTGTTATCCCAGGCACGCTGAGACAGCCCTCTTCCTCCACAATCTCTCCCTCTGAATGAACAATCTCGGGATTGATTAAAACCAACAAGGCATCGGGATCTTCTCCAAATGAGGTGTCGATCACAATAACCCTTGAAGAAGCCCCTACCTGCGTAGCAGCAAGACCAATACCTGGTGCGGCATACATGGTTTCAATCATGTTATCAATAAGGGACTGTATCTCTTTATCTATTGACTTAACAGGGGTGCATTTCTCCCTGATGACAGAGTCGTGATAGGTCTTTATGTTCAGTTGAGACATTTATCGCTCCTCCCAATGAATGCAAATTCCTTGATTTAAGTATAGTTATATACTATTAACCGATAGAAATCAATTTGAAAATGATTGATAAACTCTTTGAATGATAACCTAAAAGATCGTTATGGGGTCTATATCTATACTAATGGTTATCCCTCTAGCCGTCTTATCAAACCTTCGAAATCTCATCATCCCTTTTCGGATGGTGTTGTGGAGATAAGAAACTGTTTTCCCTTTTAATAGAATAAGACATCGATGCTTATTTTTAATCTTTGGTGGAATCCCTCTTGAAGGACCCAGTATATCTACATCTTCTTCACCTTTTACCAGACCCTTGAAAATTTTTTCTATTCTATTTATCGTTTCTAAAACCTTCTCTTCTTTATAACCTTCTATCTTAATAACAGCCAATTTTGTAAAAGGCGGATACTTTAATATCTTGCGAAAGGATATCTCTTTTTCATAGAAATTTATATAATCGTGACTCTTTGCGTTTGTAATACTATAATGCTCAGGGCTGTAGGTCTGTATAATAACCTTCCCTTTTAGCTCACCCCTTCCAGTCCTTCCCGCAACCTGGTTTAGAAGCTGAAAGGTCTTCTCACTGGAACGAAAATTTGGAATATTTAAAGAGCCATCCGCTGAAATAACACCCACGAGTGTTATGTTTGGAAAGTCATGACCTTTTGTAATCATCTGGGTACCTATCAGTATGTCTATGTCTCTATTTCTTATCCTGTTAAAGATAACCTCATGGGCATCTCTCCTTCTTGTTGTATCCCTATCCATCCTGGCAATACTGACACCCTCAAATAATCTCTTGAGCTCATCCTCGACCTTCTGCGTCCCCATACCAAAAGAATCGATCTTTGCCCCCTGACACTGGGGACAGACATCTGGTATCTTCGCTGAAAAATCACAATAATGACACCTGCCCTGTTTTTTGAAGGAATGATATGTCAAAGATACGCTGCAATTAAGACATTTAAATACATATCCGCATTCCTTGCACATCACAAAATTTGCAAATCCCCTTCGATTTAAAAACAAAAGAACCTGTTCCTTTTTTAATAGCCTCTCTTTTATGGCTTTTTCTAAAACAGGAGACAAAGAACCTGTCTTTTTTATCTCATCAGTAAAGGTTCTCATATCAACAATCTCTACTTCAGGGAGGAGGCGCTCTTCAGCCCTTTCAGGGAGGTGGAGATAATGATATTTGTTAATTCTCGAATTATAAAAGGACTCAAAAGAAGGGGTTGCAGAACCCAGAACAATTGTTATCTTATCGTATTTAGCCCTCATCAAGGCAACATCTCTTCCATTGTATCTGGGATTTTCTTCCTGTTTGTAAGAACTATCATGTTCTTCATCCACAACAATAACGCCTAGATTTTTGATCGGTGCAAAAACAGCTGATCGGGTTCCAATTACAATTGATGCCTTTTTAACTCTTACCCTCTCCCATTCTCTCATTCTTTCTCTTCTTGATAATCCGCTATGAAGAAGGGCTATACCATGCCCGAATCTGTTTTTAAATCGCGTTACTAATTGAGGGGTAAGAGAAATCTCTGGAACCAAAAATAGGGCATTCTTGCCTTGATTTAATGCATAGGAAATCGCCTGAAGATAAACCTCTGTCTTTCCACTCCCCGTAATTCCATGGAGCAAAAAGGGGCTAAATTTCTTAGAATCAATACTTTTTATGATGGTTTTTAATGCTTTTTCTTGATGAGAATTTAGCTTCAAAAACTCCTCAACAGGAGGCTTTTCCTCTATCACAGAAATAGAATCTAACACCTTATCATAGGCTTCAATTAGAGCCTTTTTCTCTAATGCCTTGATAATACTGGAAGATGATTTAAATTCTTCCTTTATCTCTTTTGTTCTCACCTCACCTCTTTTCAAAAGAAATTTAAGAAGTTTTATCTGAGAAGGGGCATGAGGACAGAGTTTTTCAATTATATCTTTTATATCTTTATTTTTAATTTGTGAACATAATCTTACAAAACTCTCCTTTTTTAGAACTTCAATTGATTTTTCTTCACGTTTTTCTGTATAAATCAACCCTTTTTCACTGAGAGACGAAAGATAAGGATGGATATTCTTAATACCTGTTCTTTTTATAAGCTGATTTGTCTTTAATCCTTTGACCTCGCTTAATATATCTAAGATCTTCTTCTCTACCTTCTTTTTTTGTATTCTCTTCTTTAATGATTCTCTTCCCTGCTCAGAAAGCATTACAAATTCATAGCTCTTTACATCCATACCCTTTGGTAATGCTGCTTTTAAAACCTCGCCCCATGGACAAAAATAGTAATCAGATACCCACTTCGTGAGCTTTAGCATATCTTTATCAAAAACAGGTCTTTTATCTAATACTGAAAGGATTTCTTTAATATCTTTTCTTTTGGAATAATCAATGAAATCAACAACATAGCCTGTCATTTTTCTGTTTCCAAAGGGAACATATACCCGCATTCCAATTTTTATTTTCTCCTTTAGATGAGATGGCACAGAATAGGTGAATATTTCATCTATTGGTAAACCTATAACTATTTGAGCAAATTTAACTTTCTCAGCCATCCCTCTCACCATTAAAAATCTCTTAATCAGAGTGTATATTTAAGCCAGATATCCGTCAAGAAAAAAGGCCTATACCATTAAGATACAGGCCCTTAAAAAATAAAAGCTACTAAACTTGAGAATAGTAGCTTTATTTTAAAATATTAATCTAATAATTAATCTTTCTTCTTATCTGTTACTTTATTGGTTTTCGAATCATATTTCTTTTTGGTCTCTAAAGGCTTCTTAGCATAATCTGTGGCGTACCAACCGCTCCCTTTTAGATGAAAGGTAGACTTAGAGAGCAATTTTGAAACCTTTCCATTACATACTTCACATTTTTCAATGGGAGAATCAGAAAAACTCTGAATCTTTTCAAATCTGTGACCACATGAGTTACATTTGTATTCGTAAATCGGCATCTCTTCAAACCCCCTCACTACACATTCCTTTAACAGATACTCTTTAATTATCAATTATAACACAAAATCCTGTTTTTTCAAGAGATTCCAGAGATTTATTAATTTTCGATAAACCTAAAATCTCTATAATGATTTAAAATATCATTCATTCCATGAATCTCAGTATTTCTAAGGATATTGTATGTATCAGAATGAACATTTTTCTCTTCTATCTCTCTCTCAAAAGAGGAACCCTCAAATCTCTTTATCAACCTGTTAAACCTTACAATATGAATGAGTTCATGTGTCATCACATATAACAAAAGAGGTTTGAGACATGTTCTGTCCCCTCTTTTTTTAACTGCCTCCATGATTTTATGGTCCTGAAGGCATATCCTGAAAAAATTAAAACGAAAACCCTGACTCGCCTTTCCAGAAACCCCTCTATATTTTGAAAGCTGGGCAAAAGCATTATCAGTTATCTCATCTTTTTTAAGATCTTCGAGTGTTTTTAAGTCATATTTTATCTCTTTCCAGTCCTTTGTATCGATGTTGTAATAGCTTCGTGTCAAGGATGCAGCATCATCTAAGGTACTGTTTGCTAACTCTATACCCTTTTTGTCAAAATGCAAATGTTGAGACATCTCAATCCTCAATTTAAAATTCTATTTATAATTTAAGCACTAAATGGAAAATGTCAAGATAAATAAAAGAAAAACACATCAAGTTGACTTGCTCTTACCTTAGATTTAAAAAATCTTGACTTTCAATATATAATAATATATTAATATATTTCCCAATGAATAAAGGGGCGGGTAGCTCAGTTGGGAGAGCACCGGCCTTACAAGCCGGGGGTCACAGGTTCGAGCCCTGTTCCGCCTACCATTTTTGGTGGGGTCGTAGTTCAGTCTGGTTAGAACGCCGGCCTGTCACGCCGGAGGTCGCGAGTTCGAGTCTCGTCGGCCCCGCCACTTATTTTTAACCCTCTGTAAATAAATAGATTGCAGAGGGTTTTTTATTATAATATAATATTTCGGTTTTGACTTTAGTCGTCCAAAAAGGGCCGACATAATATATGAGAAAACCCTTTGGCGACTTTGTCAAAGGGTTTTCTGTATGTTTATATACTTGAATCCAGCAAGAATCTATGTCTGGAACTTATTAATCGATGCCTAAATGGCAATAAAGGGAGGAGATAAGATGTTCAATGGTATCTTTCATATCCGAAAGCCTCAAAATGAACCTGTGCTTAGCTACGCCCCTGGCAGCAAAGAACGTAGCGAACTAAAAGCCAAGCTCAAGGAGATGCTTGAAAATCCGGTCGAAGTCCCCTGTATCATTGGTGGAAAAGAAGTATTAACAGGCGACCTTGTCGAAATGAGAACACCTCATAACCACAACCAGATTCTTGGTCGCTATCATCGCGCCAGTGCCAAGCAGGCCGAGATGGCAATTGCCGCTGCAAACGAGGCGAAGTATGCATGGAGTGAGATGCAGTGGTCTTCACGGGCAACCGTATTGCTCAAAGCCGCAGAGCTTCTGGCTGGCAAGTACCGTCAGATACTCAATGCAGCAACCATGCTCTGCATGAGCAAAACATGCCACCAAGCGGAGATCGATTCTGCATGCGAGCTGATCGATTTCTGGCGCTTCAATCCCTACTTCATGACAGAGATCTACGATGACCAGCCGATTTCCACAAAGGAGGTCCTAAACTACATGGAACACCGCCCTCTTGAGGGTTTTGTATTCGCGGTCTCCCCTTTCAACTTTACATCGATTGCAGGTAACCTCCCTACCTCACCGGCTCTTATGGGAAATGCTGTTGTCTGGAAGCCATCATCAGCAGCAGTGCTCCCAGCGTATTATATCATGCAGGTGCTGAGAGAGGCCGGAATGCCTGATGGCATTATTAATTTGATTCCCGGACCAGGCCCGGTTATCGGCCCGCCCGTGCTCAACCATCTAGACCTTGGTGGTGTTCATTTCACTGGTTCGACCTATGTATTTTCAACCATCTGGCTGGCCATTGGCTCTGATATACGTAAATACTACTCCTATCCTCGGATTGTCGGAGAGACAGGCGGCAAGAACTTTGTTTTTGCTCACACCTCTGCCGACGTGGACGCCCTTGTCACTGGCATTGTACGCGGAGCCTTTGAGTATCAGGGCCAGAAGTGCTCGGCTGCCAGCCGAATTTATATCCCTGCCAGTATCTGGCCCAAAGTCAAGGAGCGGCTGATCGATGAGGTTGTAACGATAAAAGTTGGGGACGTCTGTGACTTCAGCAACTTCATGAATGCTGTAATCAACAGGAAGGCCTTTAAGAAAATCTCCGAGTATATAGAATTTGCAAAAAACGATTCTAACTTGGAGATACTCTGCGGTGGGACTTGCGACGACAGTTTGGGATACTTTATTCAGCCGACAGTTGTAGAAAGCAAAGACCCTTACTCAAAACTAATGTGCGAGGAGATTTTTGGTCCGGTCATAACTGTCTACGTTTATCCAGATAAGCAATACGAAGAGATTCTTGAATTGTGTGACAAGAGCAGTCCTTATGCTCTCACAGGCGGCATCTATGCACAGGATAGATTCGCTATTGTGACGGCTGTCAAGGCGCTTAGAAACGCTGCGGGCAACTTCTATATCAATGACAAGCCAACCGGAGCTGTTGTTGGACAGCAGCCCTTTGGCGGAGCGCGCGCCTCAGGAACCAACGATAAGGCTGGAAGCTGGTTGAATCTCGAACGATGGGTCTCCGCTCGTGCCATAAAAGAGACCTTTATCCCATCGACCGATTATCGTTATCCATTCATGGAAGAAAAGTAATACTACGAACTCGTCTTGATTAATAATCAAAGAGGTAAAATTTAGAGATAAAATTATATTTTATATTTATTTGAGTCGCCATAAAAGAAGAAACCCTTTGGCAATGATGTCAAAGGGTCTTCTTTTATAGAAAAATTAGTAGCTCAAAAGGCATTGTTTGAATGATGAAATCTTTAAGATAATATTAATTATAAATAGGGGGTTAGGATAGAAGAAATAACAAAAGAGGATGAAAAACGTTATTTTACATGTGAAGAATGTGGTCTTTTATACAAGGAAAAGGAATGGGCTTTGAAGTGCGAGGCATGGTGCTCGACTCATGATAGCTGAAATTTGGCTATCACGCAGTATGCGGTGAAAACAAACATAAAGTAAAATTAAGGTTAGATTGTCTCTTTTAGTTATTTTTCAGTAATCGATTCTTCTATTTTTTGACCGAAATGTCGTCCGGCTTCTTCTACATAACCCAGAACTTCATCTCCAAGTTTCAAGTTAACAACTGAGACCGCTTTTCCACCAGGTTTTGTTAATCTGATGGTTTCAGCATTCTGCATGATTAATGAAATAGGGCTGTTTTCGTATTCTGCTTTGATTAAAATCATAGGACGTTTTTCGATTTTTGCCCTGCCAAGATTGGTTGTATAGGTCGTGCCATTATGATTAACTATTAACAGTTCATCACCTGTTACCAAATCGCTCAGATATTTGGTTTTATTATCAGGAAGTTTTAAGTAGGCATGGACAGCACTGGCATTTACCCTAAATGGCCTTGGCTCGCAGTAAGGTGTTTGTAAAGATTCTGAGTGAACTAATAAATATCCTGATGAAGTATCACCTACAAGCATGCCTGCTCCTTTACCCATATTTGTGGTCGTATCAATACAAACTCTGTCAGCGAGGCCTAACTGTTTTATTTCTACAATTTTTGCTTTGATTAAATTGATTTTTTCTGAGGTTTGAAAAACCACTTTTGACACTTTCTTTAATTCATTTATGTTTTTTGTCTTTAAAACAACGCCGGCAACACCCTTTTCTAAAATATTTAATGCTATCTCTGCTTCTTTTGAATTTTTGACATAACAATAAACGTTTTCTGGATTTGATGCTATCAGGTCTTCTAAGGGGATAATTTTCCAATCTGAAATTTTAGCAATCATTGGCACCCTTTTTACTTTATCCATCGCTTTTTTTTCATCGTCCTTATTATTGATCTCTTGGACTAAAATATCTTTGCCCAATCTGATGTCACCCTTTTGAGAAATAACTTTTATCAACCCCAATTTTTTTATCTTTTTGACATCTGTGTCATTGCAAAGGAGTGCATCTGCACCGGATTCTATTGCGGTTGTGACAATCTTTTTATCATAATCAGTTACATCGACATAAAATTTCTTCATCTCTTATCTCTTTTTAAGTAGCTCTAAGGCTTCTTTGGCACTTATTCCTTTATGAACCATCTCGCAGGCTGCTTTTACAAATTTCACTGGGTCTTCATGCTGAAAAGCATTTCTCCCCATTGATAACCCAGCAGCGCCTGCATCCATTGCACCCTCAATCATCTTCAGAGTCTCTTCATCTGACAATTTTGAACCCCCTGCTATAACAACGGGTACGGGGCAGCCTTCGACAACCTCCTTAAAGGTTTCAGGACTGCCTGTATAAGGACATTTAATAATGTCTGCACCCAATTCCACACCAACACGTGCAACATGTTTCACAGCATCAACATCATTTTCATTCTGAATCTTCTTGCCTCTGGGATACATCATGGCAAGCAAAGGCATACCCCATTCCATGCATTCAATAGAAACCTTACCAAGATCTCTTAGCATCCTGGCTTCGTCCTCTGCTCCAATATTGATATGTACAGAAACAGCATCAGCGCCCATCTTGATGGCTCGCTGTACATTATTGACAAGAACTTTATAATTAGGGTCTGGCCCCAGAGACGTTGATGCAGACAAGTGAAGTATCAACCCAATATCTTTACCTGTACCTCTGTGACCATGTAACGCCATTCCTACATGTAAGACTACTGCATTCGCACCGCCTTCAGCTATCAAATTGATAGTTTTTGGCATATCAATAAGACCTTTTATCGGACCAACGGTAACGCCATGGTCCATTGGAACAATTACGGTTTTTTTGGTATTCCGGTTTATGATTCTTTCAAGTCTTATTAATTTTCCAATCATTTTATTACCTCCATTTTACTTAAAAATATTTATTAGAACTACTTTCATATTGTTATAATCTTATAGAAATTTTAATCTTAAAATAAGATTATGATAAATTTTAGTGGAACGCAAGTCAAATAAATTTTGCTAATTGAATTTCTTTAAAAGAGAAATTAGATTTATATAAAATTTTATAAAAAAGTTTGTTCATATAAGAAAAGCATAATAATTTCATTTTAAAACAAAGGAGGGTTTGTTATGATTAAATTTAATGGAGTCAATCATCTGGCTATGGTTACTGGAGATATGGATAAGACGATTCGATTTTGGAGGGACTTGCTGGGTATGCGCCTGGTGGCTGGTCTTGGAAAACGCGGATATAGGCATTACTTTTTTGAAATCTCTGAAAATGATCTCATTGCATTTTTTGAATGGCCAGGCATAGAACCTGTGGAGTCTAAGGATCACGGACGACCAGTTACTGGTCCATTTATTTTCGATCACATCTCCTTTGGAGTAGAAACCGAGGAGGAACTCTGGCAGCTAAAGGATAATCTATCAGCTGCTGGTTTTGAGGTGTCAAACATGATCGATCACGGATTCATCCATTCCATCTATCTCCACGATCCTAATGGTATCCCCATTGAGTTCAGCTGGAATGTTGAAGGCATCAATATCCGAAAGACGCCTAGGATGGTGGATGACCAACCTTCCAACGTCACTCAAGAAGGTTCAGAGCCTCAATTAAAAAAATGGCCAAAAGTCAAAATACCTACACCTCCAGAAAAGCGAACTGTATATGCTGGAGCTGGAAGTGAACTCTTCCACGGAGTTAAAAAGTCTTAATAAGAACATTACCTTTCAGCTAGAATCCATAGAAAATCTCTAAATGGAGGGAAGACAAATAGCAGTGGGGAAATGAGAAATTTCGAAAAAACCTTTTTTGGACTATCTTTCCAACAATTCCCCTCCCTGATAAATCCTGAGGATTGTATTTTAAATCCCGTTTGAGAAACAAGCTCTCTTAATTCCTTCATGGTGTACAATCTATTATGTCGGCAAAAGAAACTCATCCCTTTGTAGTAAATGGGCTCTTGATAATATGAATCCAAATCAGGATAGAGGTTATAACCTAACAGTAGTTTAAAAAGATTAATCAAGCGAAGAGCATTAGGAGTTGTGATAATTAATCTCCCACCCTTTTTTAAAACTCTTTTTATTTTTCTTAAAGGAATAAGGGGGGAATAGTTGAAGTGCTCTACAACTTCTCCAAGAAAAACCACATCAAAAACCTCTTCTCCAAAAGGCAAATTATCAATTTCAATATTCAATTGGAAGAAAGGAACCCCCATCTCTTTACAGTGAATTTTGGGTATATCTCCATAAAAAAAATCTACCCCAAAAACCTTAAAGCCATGAATCTTAAGAAATTTTGTTTGATAACAGAAACCGCAACCTATATCCAGAATTTTAGATGAGGAAGATAAAGGTAATGCAAGCTCTATCATTTTAAGGTATCTTTTTTTATTTTGCTCGAGATGAAGAAAATTAAAATTTTCTCCTTCTAATTCTAAATAAGCTTGTTTTAATTTTTGAGAGAGTAAATTCTTTTTCATAATCCGTTACCATTGAATATCTTCTGATTTTAAATAATCCTGTGCTGAATGAAGGCCCAACTTAGCAGCAATTTTTAAATCTTTGATCGCCCGCTTTTGATTTCCAAGTCTTTGATAAGCAAATCCCCGACTAACATAAACCACCGTATCTCTTGGATTGAGTTTTATGACCTTATCATAATCTTCGATGGCCTGCTGTAGTTTGCCAAGCCTTGCATAAGCTGCTCCTCGATCACTATACGCCACTGCATTCTTCGGATTGAGCTCTATGGCCTTATTACAGTCGATGATGACGTTTTGATGTTTACCAAGTCTTCCATAAGCAAGCCCTCGAGCAATATAAGCATCTTCAAATTTGGAGTTCAGTTCTATGGCCTTGGTAAAGGCATCTATTGCCTCTTCGTATTTGATAGAATCTATAAACTTATGCCCCTTCTTAAACCAAGCCATTGAATCCATGGGGATCAATTCTCTTAAATTATTTAACTTATAATATTTTATTAACCAAAAAGATTACCTTATTTACTCTCTTTATAACCAAAGCTAATAATTTATTTTTAGCTTTTGAATGTTAAAAAAATAAAAATAACAAGAATTTAAGCTAAAGTTTTCTGGATTATCAATTGAAAACTAAATCACAGTGCGAACCCAATTTAACTACTTTTTACTAAAAATAAAGGATTTCGTCAATAATTCTATGCAATCTATGTAATGAATATAAATGAATATAAATGCTTTGACAAATTGTTCTCATTAAACCATTATATCCTTCAAAACTATTCTCCTTGACATATGAAAGTCTTCATTTTATATTGCCTTCAATAAAGTCACTATGAATGGATTTCCCGGGAAGTTTAAATAAAAGGTAGATAAAACATGAAGAGACTTTTATCCATCTTAGCTATTATTTTGGTCCTATGCTTGATGTGGCAATCAAGTTGGGCCACTAATGCCTATATAACAGATTTTTTAAAAGTAACCCTGCGTACCGGACCTAGTACTGAAAATAAAATCATTGCAGTACTTTATTCTGGCCAAATTGTAGAAGTCCTTAATTCAGAAGGCGACTGGAGTTATGTACGCCTTTTGGAAGGTGGGATGAGCGAGAAGAAAGAAGGCTGGATGCTAAGTCAGTATCTGATAACCCGTCAGCCATGGGAATTGATAGCCAAATCCTTAAAGAAGGAAAATACCCTCCTCAAAGAAAACGAAAAGAAATTAACTCAAGCACTTAATCAACAAAAAGATCTCAAAATAAAGCTTCAAGAAAATACAGAAGCATTTAATAAGTTAAAAAAGGAATATGAATCTCTAAGTAAAGGTTCTACTGGCTATCTGAAGCTGAAAGAAAAATACGATGGGGCTCAATCTATATTGGAAACTGCCCAAAAAGATGTTCAAAGGCTGACAGAGGAAAACAAAAAATTGGAATCCTTGCAAAGTCATAAATGGTTTTTAACAGGAGCTCTTGTGCTTCTCAGCGGGTTGATAATCGGTTTGCTGATAGGACGTAAGCAAAAGAAACGCAAAACACCATTCTATTCAATTCCCGGTTGACAGAAGTTATAAAAAATCCTGAATTTTAAAAAAAATCCTCAGCAACCTTATAAAACATTTGATCATCGTGAATTTGGATACTGCTTAATTCCTGAGCAATTTTCCCATTGCTTAATACATAAACCTTATCAGATATACGTCTGGTCTGTCTTAGGCTATGGGATACTACAATGAGAGTATATTTCTGTTTGAGCTCTAAAAGAAGCTGTTCGATCCTCTTTGATGCCTTGAAATCTAGTGAGGATGTTGGCTCATCCAAGAGAATAATCTCAGGTTCTAGTGCTAGAGTTCTTGCTAAACACAACCTCTGTTGCTGACCGCCTGAAAGGATAAGGGCTGGTTTTTTTAATCTATCCTTAACCTCATCCCATAGATGAACCTGTTGCAACGAATTTATTAACCTCTCCTCTCTTTCAGAGCGGCTCAAACCTGTGATTATTTTGAGAGCAAGTGTAATATTTCGCTTTATGGTTGTAGGAAGAGGGTTGGGATGCTGAAAAACCATTCCTATTTTTCTTCGCAAATAAACGGGTGAGGAATAGTTGCTAAGTATATTATGCCATTTATCTTCAAGCTTTATAAAAAGTTTTCCACTTGTATAGCAATTTTCCTCGATATCATTCAGCCGATTTATCGCTCTAAGCAAAGTTGTTTTGCCTGATCCCGACGGCCCGATAATCGAATTGATTTTATTTTGAGAAAAACTTGCACTCGTGTTTTTAATAACCTCTTTACTGCCAAATCTTACACATAAGTTTTCTATGTGAATCTTCCAGTCTGATTGAAATTTTGTATCTACCATCTTTTTTCTAACCTTTTTCTTATCATGTAAGAAACAAAGAATAGAGTCCCGGTTATCGTAAGTAATATTAAGGAAGCACCATAGCCTCTTGCTAACTCTTCAGCGGATGTATATTCAGCTGCAATATAGAATATATAAAAAGGAAGAGCCTCATATTTTGAAAAGATAGAGTCTGAAATGCCTCCAATTGCAACCACCCCGGTAAGCATAATCACAGCAGTGTCTTCAGCACATCTTCCAATTGAAAGTATAATACCGCTTAGAATATTCTTGGTTGATTGCGGTAGGCGAATATGCCAAAGATCGTCTAATTTGCTAAAGCCAAGAGAAGGACCTATGAGCTGTGATTCTTTAGGAATAGAGGATAGAGCAATTTGAGTTGTTTTTATAAGGTAAGGTAAAACCAAGAATGCCAGAGAGAGAGCAGAAACAATAAGGCATGTATTCGCTGCTGGCGTAATAAATTTATGGATGAGTAAAACCAGAGAGAACCCAAATAATCCCATAACAATTGATGGTATTCCAGCTAAAAGATCAATGAAGAAGGAAAACATTGCTTTGAGATTAGCTGGACAGTATTCTGACAGATAAATTCCTGCGGAAATCCCTAAAGGTATTGAAATTACTGTTGATAAAATAATAAGAAAAAATGTTCCTACCATTGCTGGCCAGATACCGTCAAATACAATTTGCTTTCCTATCAGAGCCTTATACCAATGCACATCTCCAAAAATTAACTTTAAACCTATGTTAGGCATACTTTTGTAAAGTAAAAATCCGATAAGGCATGCAACCACAGTTATAAGGAATATTCCACATGACCAACAGTACAAAAATAAGAAATTTTCTATAGTCTGAGTTCTTTTCATTGATTTAATCTTTTCTTGTGAATTATAAAATAAGAGCTTAAGCTTGCTAACAACATAAATATAAAAAGAATGAGGCCGGATGCAAAGATTGATTTAAACGTCAAGCTCTCAGTATCAGACGCCAAAACAAGTGCTATCTGAGCCGTCAGTGTTCTCACAGAATCAAAGAAACTGTAAGGAACCTGTGCTGCATTACCGGCGATCATCAAGGCTATCATGGTATCTCCTATGGCCCTACCGAACCCGAGAATAACCGCATTGATAATTCCAAATTTACTATAGGGTATAATAATATATATCAGTTCCTGAATAGGGGTAAAGCCTAATGCCTTTGATGACTCAATATAGCTTTTGGGAACACTTTTAAAACTATCACTAATTAAAAGCACCATGGTTGGGAGAATAAGTATGCTCAAAACAAATATAGCGCTTAAAAGACAAAACCCACTTCCTTTCCCTGAAATATCCCTGATAAAGGGTATTAAGACAAATATTGAAACAAAGCCGTAAATAACTGTAGGTATGCTAGTCATAAAGCGTATCAAAATATCTCCAATCTTCGCTATACCCTTATTGGCAAGACTTGATAAAAGGCAAGAAATTCCAAGACCGATCGGTAAAGCTATCGTAACCGCTAAAACTGCAAGGATAATAGATGTGAGGGCCATTGGCAAGATCCCAAATTTTCCATATAAGGGCTGCCACTCAAAGCTTAATATATTTTTTAATATAGCTGGCTGAAAGAGGGGTAAAGAAAAATAGATTAAAAAAAAGAGTATCAAAACTGATAGAGAAACAGCAAACAAACCAGCCAAATAAAGACATCTTTCTAATATCTTGTCTTTCATATCTTTGTTTTAGTTTTTGATAAAAAAATAAAAAGCCAGCTTATTTCATCATGATTCATATTTTTTAACAAGCTAGCCTTTACAGTAAACAAAAAGAAGTCTTATCTATTGAATAGGGATAAAATTATGCTTTTTAATAATCTTTTCACCTTCGGGTCCCATGATATAATCAATAAAGGCCTTTACAAGAGGTTTTGGTTCACCTTTAGTATTTGAGTAAAGCTTTCTTACTACTTTGTATTCTCCATTTAAGGCAGTTTCCTGGGACGGTTTCACACCATCTACAATCGGTGCTTTTACGGTTTCATCAATATGACCAATGGAGATATAACCAATAGCATTCGGATCATTTGCAACAGCTACCTTCATTGCCCCATTTGATGGGACTACGTTTGCTTTAGAACTCACGTTCCCCTTTTTTAACATTTTTTTCCAAAAGACTGCTCTGGTTCCGCTCGCTTCGTCTCTGGTATAAAGATTAATCGTTGCATCATTCCCCTCTACATCTCTCCAATTGGTAATCTTGCCTGAATAGATATCTTGAACCTGGCTGCTTCTAAAAGAAGAAATCTTGTTTTCTTTATTCAAGACCACAGCAACACCGTCCAATGCCCAAGGAAAAAGCTTTAAGTCATATTTTTTAATTTCTGTATCTTTCGGTTTTCTTCCAGAGTTGCCGATATCAACGAGGCCTTCTCCAACCTTCTGGATACCAACACCGCTTCCCCCGCCAGCAATGGTAATCTTAATCTTTGGATTAAAAGACATAACTCTTTTTACTGCATCCTTCAATACAGGAATATGGGCGGTTCCTCCAGCAATATTGATGGTTCCGCTCATTCCCTTAAAACGATCCAGCTCACCTGCTTGCGTTGGTTTGCCTATTGGTATTAAAGCTATACCCAGCAATAACACCAAAAAAAACTTCTTCATACAAACTCCTTAGGAATGGTTAATTAAAAGATAAATATTTTTGTTTATTTAGCATAAACAAAATCGATTTGTCAAATAGGAAAAATCAATAATTAGATGATTTTTATCTTGAGAAACTATATGGTTCCCCTTTTCTTGTTTGTACAATAAAGGTAAGAAAGAATATGCTTTGAAAATCTAATGTTAGTTTAAAATCCAAAAAATTTATTAATGAGAAACTTTTAAATATTTTTTAATTTTATAATCTAATGAATTATGATATAAGGTTCCTATCAAAAAGACTCTCATAATAATTAATATCTTTTATTTTTCTGTATTGAAGGGAAAAGGAGAATGGCTTCTCTTGAACCTTATTTATTATTCAGGATCTTTTTAGTTGTTTTATTTAGTAGTTATCTCATCTATACGGTCTTTGACATTATTTTTTGGTTTAAAGATCTTCCAGTTTTATTTAAGAAATATATTTTAATATCTCTCCTTTCGTTGAGGTTTTCAGCTGTAAAAAAAGAGCTTTATACTATACTGTTTTTATCACCTATTTTAACTATTTTGGTCTGGCTTAATTTAAGAATTGTTTTTTAAAGATGGTAAAACTTCATTTAATAAAATCTATAGTCGATTTTCTATCTAAACCTGCTTTTAAAAAGACAGCCTCAGAGGTTGCCAAGATGGCAGTAAGAGAGGCAGGTATGAAAGCAGGTATGCAAGCAGTTAATAAAACAGCAAGTGCTATCAGCAGTGCGCCAAAAAAGGTCGAGGCCTTTGTTGATAGAAAAAAAGATCAGTATCTAAAAGAAATATTAAGAGAAGCAGAGATTTTCTTTGAAAATCAAATGGATATCTTAGAAAAAAAGGTGGAGAAAAAGATTACTGATATAGAAAAGCGATTGGATGATCAGATTCAGAAAGAGCTTCGAATAAAACTGAGAATTCTTATTTATACTCTTATTACAATAATTTTAGTAAGCCTTCTTTCATTGGGATATTTCTATATAAAAAAGGTCCTCAATATTTAGAACGACTACTTTTTCATTATTGAAAAAACCTTTTAATATTATTATACTGAAACATTATAGAACCATAAATTATCGAATGAATATTTTTTAAAAAGGAGAATCTATTGATTATGAAGATAAATCTTGCTTCCAAAGAGGTGCCTATTGAAAATCTGAGATGGCGTTGCGATTTAAATAAACTTACTTTTAAAGATACCTGTGAAATCAAGGCTTGTGATGAAATTATAGGTCAAGAAAGGGCTTTAAAAGCTATTAGACTGGGTCTTGAAATAGAAGGCATGGGTTATAATGTCTTTGTAACCGGATTGGCAGGAACAGGAAGAACAACTACTATAAAATGTCTCTTAGAAGAGATAGATAAAAAGAAAAAGCTTCCAGATGATATCTGTTATGTAAATAACTTTCAAGATCCTGATACACCTCGAGCGATACTTCTTAAACCAGGATTAGGGAAAAAATTTAAGAGGGATATGAATCTGTTAATAGAATCGATGAAAAAAAATATCCCAGAAGTATTTGAAAGTGAGGGATACCAAAAAAAACAAAAGAATATTGTTGAGTCACTGAGAGAAAAAGGGAAGGATATCTTTAAAGAACTCGAAAAAAAGCTGTCCAAAGAAGGATTTACAACTATCCAAGTTCAGCCCGGACAATACCTAAGGCTCGATATAGCTCCATTAGTACAAGAAAAACCTATCAATATAGATGAATTAGAAAAAATAACAGAGGAGGGAAAATTTTCTAAAGAAGAATTTAAAAGGCTAAAAGAAAAATATAAAGAATTCAGTACAGACCTTTTAGAGGCAATTAACATGAGCCAGAAGATTGAAAAAGAAATTCGAGAAAAGGTTGATGAGCTCAACAAAAAAACTCTCTTGCCTCTCGTAGAAAATGCAATTTTTGAAATCAAAGTAAAATATAAAAACAAAAAGACAGACCGATATCTAGAAGATGTTAAAACCGATATTTTAGAAAATTTTGAAAGATTTGTAAAAGACGTCTCTCAGTCAAAACAGTCTCCTTTTAGAGATATGCCTCCTAAGGAAACCTTTAATGAATATAGAGTCAATGTTCTTATAGACAATTCAGAAGTTAAGGGATCTCCGATTATTATCGAAACGAATCCAACATATAAAAATCTATTTGGAACTATTGAGAGAGTTTTGGACCGGAGCGGTGTATGGCAGACAGATTTTACAAGGATTAAGGCAGGTTCCTTTCTTAAGGCTAATAATGGATACCTTGTAATTAATGCACTGGATGCCATGATAGAATCAGGGGTTTGGCAAACACTGAAAAGAACTCTAAGAAATAGGGTTATGGAGATTCAAAGTTATGACCCCTTTTACATGGCAAGCATCTCTGCATTAAAACCAGAACCAATAGAGGTGGATGTAAAGGTAGTAATGATAGGAGATAACTATCTCTATCACCTCTTATACAATCACGACGATGACTTTAAAAAGATCTTTAAGGTAAAGGCAGAGTTTGACTCTGAAATGGATAAAAAAGAAGAAAGCATTGCCCAGTATACCACTTTTGTTTCAAAGATATGTATCCAGGATAATCTTCTCCCTTTTGATAATAAGGCCATAGGAGCTATTATAGAATATGGTGTAAGACTGGCAGGAAAACAATTCAAGATATCTACACGCTTTAATAAGATAGAAGAAATCGTGAAAGAAGCCAATTTTTGGGCAAAAAAAAATGGCCGCAAAATCGTTACTGAAGAGTATGTGGATAAGGCTATTAAGGAAAAATATAATAGGGTCCGACTGACAGAGGATAAGCTCCAAGAGATGATTGATAGAGGAACATTAATGATAGACACTGACGGCATGATAGTAGGACAGGTAAATGGCCTCTCTGTTTATGATACAGGAGACTATTCTTTTGGAATCCCAACCAGAATTACTGCCAAGACATCTATGGGCAGAGACGGCATCATTAATATCGAGAGAGAGGCAGATTTAAGCGGAAAAACCCACAATAAGGGT
>Ga0209427_10000329_pt1 | contig 48989 bp, 61 predicted proteins | sample DeeMarSWOR136_30_FD_187465 | JGI IMG/M metagenome (GOLD analysis project Ga0209427, IMG submission 187465) | Marine sediment microbial communities from White Oak River estuary, North Carolina - WOR-1-36_30 (SPAdes) (version 2) | ecosystem: Environmental > Aquatic > Marine > Intertidal zone >...
GCCGTGGGGCAAGCCGGCAATGGGTTTCAGGACGAGGCGCAATAAGCGTAGCAACAGGCTGATTCTAAGGAGAAGGAAATAGCATTCGGCGAGGGATAAGAGATTGTCGAGGTCAACTAAAAAGGGTCCGTTCGTTGACCCCAAATTGATGAAAAAGGTCGAGGTGCTGAACCGGACTGAGGTCAAGGCAGTTATCAAGACCTGGTCACGGTCATCTACCATCGTCCCGCAGATGATTGGGCTAACCGTTGGTGTGCATGATGGGAGAAGGCATGTCCCCATTTTTATCACTGAGAACATGGTGGGCCATAAGCTGGGCGAATTTGCTCCTACGAGGACTTATAGAGGACACGTTGCCAAATCAGAAAGGGTGACGCGGGTAAAGAAATCCAAGTAAGCGATGAGACATAGTCTCTCGTTGAGGTTCAAGGCAGTGGAAGTTGTTGCAACAGCAAGGCAGATGAGGGTATCACCGCGCAAAGTGAGGCTGGTATTGGACACGGTGCGGGGAAAGAATGCGGAGGAAGCTTTGACAATATTAAGCTTTCTACCTACACCGACAGCCCGGACTGTGGCTAAGGTAGTTAAATCGGCGGTAGCCAATGCTGAGAACAACTATCAGATGACACCGTCGCAACTTAGGATAGTTAGGGCCTTTGCTAATGAGGGACAAGTCCTGAAAAGATACCGCGCTGGTGCCCGTGGTCGGGTAAACCCTATCCGCAGGCGATATAGCCATATTACTGTTGTTGTCGAGGAGGAATGATTGGGACATAAGGTTCATCCATTTGGTTTCAGGATTGGCATAGTCAAAGACTGGCGTGCCCGGTGGTATGATGAGAAGCATTATGCTGAACTGGTGCACGAGGATATAGAGATTCGCCGTATTATACATTCGAATTATAAAGAAGCTGGCATTTCTCAAGTGGAAATTGAGCGCAAAGCCAACGAGGTGACAGTGACAGTATATACCGCCAGGCCCGGCGTTGTTATTGGCCGTGGTGGGCAGAGGGTGGATGAGTTGAGAGCCCTTCTAGAGAAGCAAACAGGTAAAAAAGTGCGCCTCAATATTCAGGAGATAAGGGAGCCCGAACTCGAGGCTTCACTAGTTGCCCAGAATATTGCTGAACAACTCAGGAGGCGTGTGTCTTATCGCAGAGCCATTAAGCAGTCCATTTCCAGGACTATGCTGCGGGGAGCCAAGGGAATAAAAATAAAGGTTTCGGGCAGACTTGGTGGCGCTGAAATCGCTCGCCATGAGGTTGGACGCGAAGGAAGCGTTCCCCTGCATACGCTAAGGGCTGACATAGATTATGGTTTTGCTGAGTCTCTCACAACGATGGGACTTATCGGGGTTAAAGTGTGGATATATAAGGGAGATATTCTTCCTGAGGCTAAATTGGGGGAGGAGATAGAAGGTGAGGGGGTATTGGTTAGCCAGGGTGAGCTTAGCGAGACGAGTGAATCAGGTGAGTCTACTGAGTCGGGTGAGGAGGATGAGGCCGGGAAGATGAATGAGGCAAGTGAGGAATAAGGCAGGAATAGGACGATGCTACAGCCAAAGCGAGTGAAGTATCGGAAAGCACATCGGGGTCATCGTCGAGGTAAAGCGCATGTGGGTAACACTGTAGCCTTTGGCGAGTTCGGACTTCAAGCTCAGGAGACGGCCTGGATTACAAGCCGCCAGATTGAGGCAGCCCGACGTGCTATTGTGCACAGTGTTAAAAGGGGAGGCAAGGTCTGGATTCGTGTTTTCCCAGATAAGCCAGTGACCGCAAAGCCTGCTGAAACTAGGATGGGTAGCGGCAAAGGCTCGCTTGACCATTGGGTAGCGGTAGTCAAGCGAGGAAGGGTTTTATTTGAGATATCCGGGGTCAGGGAGGATGTAGCCCGCGAGGCAATGCGCTTGGCTTCGCATAAACTTCCGATCAAGACTAAGTTTGTTGGCAGAGAAGCATTAGCTGAGGTAACTTAACAGCTGGTGATCATGATGAGAGTAGAGAAGATAAGGGCGCTGAAAGCGAAGGAGCTTACTAAGCAGCTTGATGACGCGTACCAAGAGCTATTTAATCTCAGGTTTCGGCATTCCACTAGGCAACTGGCGAATTATAGTGAACTCGGCAAGGTGAGGAGAAAGATCGCTAGAATCAAGACAATAATGCACGAACGGGAGCGCGGTAGAAAATAACTATGGAAAAAAGAAAAAAAACTCGACTCGGTCGAGTGTTGAGCAATAAGATGGATAAGACTGTGGTGGTGTTGGTGGAGACGCGACGTCAGCATCCTCACTATCGGAAAGTTGCTACCTATAGGTCGAGATTTAAAGCCCATGATGAGGATAATGCCTGTGGGGTCGGTGACATAGTTCGGATTGTTGAGAGCCGTCCTTTGTCCAGGGAGAAGAGGTGGCGTGTAGCTGAGATTCTGACTAAGGCGGAAATTGTCGAGGTCAAACCCGAGGAGATAGAGTAGGCGATGATTCAGTCGTTTACAAGGCTTAAGGTGGCAGATAACTCAGGAGCTAAAAAGATAATGTGTATCAATGTGCTGGGTGGTACAAGGAGGAGGTATGCTCGGGTGGGCGATGTTATTGTGGCTTCGGTGAAGGAAGCAATCCCGGGTGCAGCTGTGAAGAAGGGGGATGTCGTGCGGGCTGTTGTTGTTCGTACCGCCAAGGTCTACGGGCGCCCGGATGGCTCCTACATCAGATTTGATGAGAATGCTGCGGTAGTCCTGGATGAAAGGGGCAATCCCAAAGGCAGTCGTATCTTCGGGCCTGTGGCCCGGGAACTCAGGGACAAGGATTTCATGAAAATCATCTCCTTGGCGCCCGAGGTGCTTTAGTGAACATTCGAAAAAATGACGAAGTAGTGGTGATAACAGGTGATGACCAGGGAAAAAGGGGTAAGGTTCATCGTGCCTTTCCCAAAGAGAATCGTCTTCTCGTGGAAGGCGTAAACATGGTTAAGCGACATATGAAGCCCCGTGCGAACATCAGGCAAGCGGGGATCATTGAACGTGAAGCGCCGATAGATATCTCCAATGTGATGCTTATTTGCACGAAATGTAGTAAACCCACCCGTGTCGGATTCCGTGTCTTGGAGGACAAGAGCAGGGTACGTGTGTGCAAGAAATGCCATGAGGTGATTGATTAGTGGCTAGGCTTAAGGAGATGTACCGGAACGAGGTTGTGCCTGCTATGATGCAGGAGCTTGGATATGAAAACCCAATGCAAGTGCCTCGTTTACATAAAATTGTACTTAATATAGGTTTGGGGGAGGCTATTCAGAATCCAAGGGCGTTGGAAGCGGCAACCAATGACCTGGCTCTCATTTCTGGGCAGCGTCCGGTAATCACCCGTGGTAAAAAGTCTATCGCCTCCTTCAAATTAAGGGAGGGCATGGCTATCGGGGTGACGGCTACTCTGCGCGGTGATCGCATGTATGAGTTCTTTGACCGACTGGTAAACGCTGCCCTGCCCCGTGTACGTGATTTTCAAGGAGTTCCTAGGAGGGCCTTCGATGGGCGAGGCAACTATACTCTCGGTATAAAGGAGCAGATTATCTTCCCAGAGATTGACTACGATAAGGTGGACAAGATTCGTGGGTTTCAGGCGTCTATCATAACCACAGCGCGTACGGATGAGGAGTCGAGGCGACTTCTTGAGTTGATGGGCATGCCTTTCAGTGAACAGTAGGGTTAGAACACAATATGGCAAAAGTATCAAAGATCGTTAAATCGAAGCGTACTCCGAAGTACCGGGTACGACAGCGCAATCGTTGTATGCTGTGTGGACGTCCTCGTGCCTATATCCGCCAGGCAGGGTTATGCCGAATTTGCTTCAGGAAAATGGCTCTCGAGGGCCTACTGCCTGGGGTTAGGAAATCAAGCTGGTGATATTTCTGAGGGATTGATATGAGCCTTAGTGATCCTATAGCCGATATGTTGACCCGTGTTCGTAATGCTATTATAGCCAGACATGAGTTTGTACTTGTTCCGGCGTCGAGGACGAAAATATCGATTGCCAAGGTACTGAAAGAGGAGAGTTTCATCAAGGACTATGAGGTGCTGAAGGGTAATACACCTCAGCGGATAATAAAGATTCATCTTGCCTACGATGGGAAAAAGCAATCGGCATTGAATGGGTTGCAACGTGTGAGCAAACCCGGCCTGAGGGTATATTGTCGTAAGGGGGAGATTCCACGGGTTTACGGAGGACTTGGCGTAGCTATATTGTCCACTTCCCAGGGTGTTATGACCGGGCAGCAAGCATGGAAAAAGGGCCTGGGTGGCGAGATTCTTTGCTATGTATGGTAAGACCGGAGAAGTATAGACATGTCTAGAGTAGGGTATAAGCCGATCGCCTTACCTTCTGGTGTAGAGGTAGTAATTGAGGGTAGTAAGGTTACGGTAAAGGGGCCAAAAGGTGAACTTTGCCGCTCATTTTCTGAGGATATAGGCATTTCCTTGCAGGATGGGGTTCTTTCTATTTCCAGACCGTCGGACAGCCGGGTACACCGGGCGCTTCATGGTTTCACGAGGAGCGTACTGGCCAATATGGTTGAGGGGGTGAGCCAGGGATTCCGGAAAGACCTTGAACTCCATGGTGTAGGTTACCGTGTGCAGAAGTCTGGCGACAGCCTTATGATTCAAGTAGGTTATACACAGCCTATAGAGATAAAGCCCCCGCCCGGGATAACCCTTGCTAGCGATGCCCCGAATCAGGCCAGTGTCTTGGGAATAGACAAAGAACTGGTAGGGGAAATTGCAGCTCAGATTCGGGGAGTGCGTTCTCCTGACCCATATTTGGGGAAGGGAATAAGGTATGCCGGTGAGAGAATTCGACGCAAAGCAGGAAAAGCGGGCAAGCTTGGCAGAAGGAAGTAAAAGGCGTGGCTATTAGCAAGCAGGAAGCGCGAAGGGGAAGACATGAGAGGGTGAGAAAGAAGGTCAGGGGCATTCCTGACCGCCCTCGTTTATGCGTCTTTCGCAGTCTTAATCATATCTATGCTCAAGTAGTAGATGATAGTACGGGGCGTACACTTGCCACAGCATCTACCCTTGATGCCGGGATAAAGACCGATATTGAGGGTAAAACCAAGTTACAGAAAGCGGAGTTGGTTGGTAACCTGGTTGCTGTACGTGCCCAAAGTAAGGGAGTAGCGCAGGTTGTCTTTGATCGTGGGGGATATAAATATCACGGAAGAGTAAAGGCTTTGGCCGATGCCGCCCGCGGCTCTGGATTGAGGTTCTAGACATGACGGAACAGATGGATAAGGCATATGCTAAGGATGTGGAGCTAACGGAGAGGCTGGTTCATGTCAACCGTGTGGCGAAAGTTGTGAAGAGGGGGAGGAGATTTAGTTTCAGTGCGCTCGTGGTCGTTGGTGATGGTGAGGGGTATGTAGGTGCTGGCTTGGGGAAGGCAAGGGAAGTGCCCGCAGCGATTCGCAAAGGCGGGGCAATTGCCAGGAGGAATATGATTCGTGTTCCGATGGCGGGTGACACTATTCCTTATAAGGTAATAAGCAAGTTCAGAGGTGCGACGGTGATGTTGAAGCCTGCGGCCCCGGGTACTGGCGTTATCGCTGGTGGTGGGGTACGGGCCACTGTGGAGGCTGCGGGTATCAAGGATATAGTGGCGAAGTCACTGGGAAGCTCTAACCCGATAAATGTGGTCAGAGCTACCATGCGTGCACTGAGTGAGCTGAGGGATTCGAAGCAGGAAATAGCGAGGAGAAAGTCTATTGTCTCAGGTGGTGGGGAGTCCAGTGATTAAGCTGCATATAACCTGGAAAAAGAGCGCTATAGGTTACGACAGGAGACAGCGAATGACCCTGAAGGCCCTGGGATTTCATTCGCTGAATCAGACCATAGTCCATGGTGACACGCCAGTTATCCGTGGCATGATAGACAAGGTGAGGCACTTGGTACAAGTAGACGAGGTGGCTGAGGAGTAATTGATGAAGCAGCATGAGCTCAGTCCAAAAGCGGGATCGAAAAGGAGCAGGAAGCGGGTCGGCCGTGGCGTCGGCAGTGGTCATGGGACGTATGCATGTCGGGGGTGTAAAGGGCAAAAATCACGCTCCGGGGGGGGCGTCGCCCTGCGATTTGAGGGTGGGCAGACTCCTCTGGTTAAGCGCTTGCCTTCCAAGCGTGGCTTCACCAACATTTTCAAGACCGATTACACCTTGGTTAACCTGAGGCGTTTGGAGGTTTTCGAAGAAGGTGCCGAGGTAACGCCGCAAAAGCTTCTTGATGTTGGGCTGGTGCCGTCCCTCAAGAAACCGATTAAGATTCTCGGTGATGGTGAGCTTCAACGTTCGCTGGTGGTAAAAGCCAATAAGTTCTCCCAAACAGCTAAACAGAAGATAGAAGCCTCTGGGGGACGTGCGGAAGAGATTTAGGGGACAGCGGTAGAGATGCAACGAGCACAGAGCGGTTCAAAACCAAAATTATTCCAGGCAATGATAGATGCCTTTCGTCTACCTGACCTGAGGCGTAAGCTGCTTTTCACCTTCGCTATGCTGGTCATATTCCGGTTTGTGGCGCATGTTCCTGTTCCCGGAGTTGACCAGGATGCGCTGGCAACTCTGTTCGAAACTGAACCGCTCTGGGGCATGCTGGACCTGTTCAGTGGTGGAGCGATGAGGTACCTGAGCGTAGCTGCCATGGGTGTTTATCCCTACATTACAGCTTCAATCGTTATGCAGCTTCTGGTGCCTGTAATTCCCCGTCTCCATGCCCTTTCACGTGAAGGGGAGGAGGGGCGCAGGAAGATTAATCAGTATACACACTGGCTGATGGTGCCGATGGCCATGCTCCAGGGATATGGACAATTAATTCTTTTTCAGAGAGAAGGGGTTTTTCAGGAGACAATAAAAATTGGTTTGAGTGGAGATGCCCTGCTGCCTACCGCGGCTGTGTTGTTCTCAATGGTCGCTGGCACCGTTTTCCTGGTCTGGATCGGGGAACGCATAACCGAGAGTGGTATAGGCAATGGTATCTCTATCATAATCTTCGGCGGTATCGTGGCTGGCCTGCCGGGGAATATAGGCCGGGCTTTGGTGTCGTCAGGCACATTTGGCCTCATTAAGCTGGTTATCCTCCTTGTGGCTATAACTCTGTTTATAGTCTTTGTCAGCGAGGCAGTACGACGAATCCCTGTGCAGTATTCACGCAGCCTGTTCCGTGGGGGCAGGATGTATCGGCAGTCAGGAGGAACCCACATCCCGATGAGGGTGAACTCTGCGGGGATGATACCTTTGATCTTTGCTTATGCGTTTTTAATGTTCCCGTCGGTGATAGCTGGCTATGTGGGCTCTGTCTTTATACAGGATTTGTTCGGCGTGGAGGGGTATCTTTACTGGGTGCTCCTATTTTTCCTCGTCGTCGGGTTCACCTTCTTCTATACTATGGTGATTTTCCAGCAGCAGAACCTGGCTGAGACCCTGCAAAGGCAGGGAGGCTTTATCCCGGGAATCCGTCCCGGGCGTCCTACTGCTGACTATTTAAATAGGGTGATTGTCCGCGTAACTTGGGGAGGCGCGTTCTTCCTTGCTGCGGTGGCTGTGGCGCCTCTATTATCGCGTTGGCTGGTCGGCGGAATCGAAGCCACTACCCTTATGCTTATCTCGGCTGCAGGGCTTCTAATCGTCGTCGGTGTCGTTCTGGATACTATGAGGCAGATCGAAGCGCAGCTTCTTATGCGCCAGTATGAAGGTTTCATCAGATGATTAGCGGGGAACAGCTATATGTTATTCTCTTGGGAGCCCCGGGTGCGGGTAAAGGGACTCAGGCGGCTCTCATATCGCAACGGCTGGGCTTGGCTCACATCGCTTCCGGCGACCTCTTCCGCCAGGAGCAGGCCAGCGGGAGCGAGTTGGGCAAGGTCGCCAAGTCTTATATGGAGAAGGGCTTGCTTGTTCCTGATGAGGTGACCGTTAAGATGATTCTAGGCAGAATCGCTGCTCCCGATTGTGCTCAAGGTGTCCTGCTGGACGGTTTTCCCCGGACGCTGGAACAGGCCAAGGCCTTGGATGAAGCGCTGGCTGAAGAGGGCAAGCGTATTAATATGGTGTTGTATATCAAGGTATCTAACGAGGAGCTCTTGCGGCGGCTGAGCGGGCGCTGGATTTGTCGCAATTGTCAGGCTCCATATAATATTGTTGAGCTGCCGTCGAAGGTGCCGGGCAAATGCGATGCTTGTGGGGGCGAGCTGTATCAGCGCCCAGATGACACTGCGGAAACAGCGAGGAAGCGGCTTGACGTCTATTTTACCCAGACCATGCCTTTAATAGAGTATTACACTAAAGCGGGGAAACTGGTGGAGATTGATGGCGAGAAGGGGATTGAGGAGGTTGGGGAGGAGTTGGTTGCGGCTATTGAAGTAAGGGTTGGAAAATGAGCCCGGTCATGCAGGAGATGGGCATAATAGTGAAATCGCAGCAGGAAATCGCTCAGATGCGAGAAGCAGGGCGAATTGTGGCTGCTGTCTTAGAAGTGGTGGTTGAACAGGTAAGGCCGGGGATCACCACAGCTGAATTGGATGAGGTTGCCGTATCTGAGGTGGGAAGGCTGGGAGCTGTTGCCTCGTTCAAGGGATACCGTGGTTTCCCGGCGTCGATTTGTACGTCTATAAATGAGGAAGTGGTTCACGGCATACCTGGAAGCCGGGTGCTCAAGGAAGGGGATATAATCTCACTCGATTTTGGGGCATTGTTGAACGGCTTTCATGGTGATGCTGCGGTAACGGTGGGGGTGGGGAGAATTAGCGCTGAGGCTCAGAATATTATCGATGCTGCCGAAGATGCTTTGGAGGCAGGTATTCATGCTGCACGGGTCAATGCCAGATTGGGGGACGTGTCGGCTGCGATTCAAAATTGTGCTGAGAGCAGGGGCTTCTCTGTAGTGAGAGAATATGTGGGGCATGGCATTGGCCGTCAATTGCACGAAGAACCACAGGTTCCCAATTTTGGTATCGCTGGCGAAGGCCCTTTGCTTCGAAAGGGTATGACCATAGCACTGGAGCCTATGCTTAATGCCGGGATATGGCGTACGATGGTGGCTGAGGATAAGTGGACGGTCATTACCGCTGATAGGAAACTTTCCGCGCACTTCGAACATACCATAGCTATCGGGGAAAATGGTCCGGAGATATTGACTGTGCTTTAGGATTATTCTGAGAGGGTGGGCTGAAAGTATATGCCTAAGAAGGAAGCTATAGAGGTGGAAGGAACAGTAATTGAGCCTTTGCCTAATGCCATGTTCCGTGTAGAGCTTCCAAATGGGCATCAGGTTCTGGCGCATGCATCGGGGAAGATGAGACTTCATTTTATAAGGATACTGCGTGGTGATAAGGTCTTAGTGGAACTATCACCCTACGACCTGTCACGGGGAAGGATCACCTATCGCTTTAAGTGATAACGCTAAATAGTTGCAGGTCGAGTCAGATGAAAGTAAGAGCTTCAGTAAAAGTTCGTTGTGAAAAATGTAAGATTGTAAAACGCAAAGGCGTTGTTAGAGTTATCTGTCCTAATCCCAGGCACAGACAAAGGCAGGGTTAATCTTTATAGGGAGGTAGAAATGGCGCGTATTGCTGGTGTCGATATACCAAATGATAAACGGGTGGAGATTTCTTTACGCTATATTTTCGGTATCGGGCCTACTCTGAGTCGACGGATATTGGAACAAGCGCAAATAAGCCCCGACGTCAAGGTCAAAGACCTAACGGACGATGAGATAAACCGCATACGCGAGATAATCGACAAGGGGTATAACGTAGAAGGCGGGCTAAGGAAGGAAATCAATTTCAACATCAAGCGGTTCATCGATATCGGCTGTTACCGTGGCCTCAGGCATCGCCGGGGACTGCCGGTTCACGGGCAACGTACTCGTACCAATGCCCGCACCAAACGGGGAGCTCGTAAGACAGTAGCCGGCCGAGGCAGGCGCCGTGGCATGACCAAGAAGTAAACGGGGGTGATTAATGGCTAAGAAGAAGCCATCTCGGGTTAGGAGACGTGAGAGAAAAGCGATCCCGAAGGGGCGAGCCTATATCCAGTCAACATTCAACAATACGGTAATCACTCTTACCGACCCTCAGGGCAATGTTATAGCTTGGGGCAGTTCAGGCACTGCAGGATTTAAGGGGTCGCGCAAGGGAACTGCCTATGCCGCCCAGAGAGCGGCTGAGTCAGCGGCAAAACGGGGGATGGAACATGGCTTGCGTCAGGTAGAAGTCTATGTCAGAGGTCCGGGCAGTGGACGCGAGGCGGCAATTCGCTCTCTTCAATCCGCAGGCCTGAGCATCGTCAGCATCAAGGATGTGACGCCTATCCCTCATAACGGTTGCCGTCCTCCGAAAAGGAGACGTATCTAAAGGAGGTTTGAGATGGCCCGCTACACAGGGCCGGCTTGTCGTATCTGTCGACGCCATGGCGAGAAGCTCATGCTCAAGGGAGCCAAGTGTTTGACGCCTAAGTGTCCCGTGCTGAAACGTCACACCCCTCCCGGTCAGCACGGCAGTGCCCGTCGCAAGGTCTCTGAGTATAGTATGCAGCTTAAAGAGAAGCAAAAGGCGCGCTATATATACGGTGTGCTGGAGCGTCAATTTATAAGGCATTATGCTGAAGCTGAACGTCGCCCCGGTCCTACCGGGGAGAACCTGTTACAAATATTGGAGATGAGGCTGGATAATGTAGTCTATCGCTTGGGCTTCGCTGAATCGCGGCGGCAGGCAAGGCAACTCGTTCAGCATGGGCATATCACCGTTAATGGACGTGTTACTAATATATCCTCGTATTTAGTTAAGGAAGGTGATGTCATTGCCTGGAAGGAGGGAAGCTCTAAAAGCGTACTATATAAGATTGCGGCTGAGGATATCGGAAGTAAATTTATTCCAAGCTGGCTTAGTTTGGATCAGGATAACCTATCGGGTCGGGTGCTTTCTGCCCCGTCGCCGAATGAGACCGAATCTGCTATTGACGAACGGCTGATCGTGGCATTCTACGCAAGATAACTATCGAATCGTTCTTTGAGGAGGGAATATTTTGCTGGAGGACATAAGTCCCAATATAGAATGCGAAGAAAGTACCGAGAATTATAGTAAGTTTGTTATCGAGCCATTAGCTCCTGGCTTCGGTAATACATTGGGCAATAGCTTACGCCGGGTACTGCTGAGCTCTCTTCCCGGTGCGGCGGTGACTGCGGTCAAGATTGAAGGGGTGCAACACGAGTTTACGACTATTCCCCATGTCAAGGAAGACGTCATTGAGTTCCTGCTCAACGTTAAGGAACTGCGGCTCAAGCCTCTTTCCGACCGGCCGGGACGGCTGTTTCTTGAAGTTGAGGGTGAGGGGTCTGTTTGTGCAGGGGACATCAAGCCAACTGCTGAGTTTGAAATCGTGAATCCTGAACTTCATCTGGCTACACTGGATTCAAAGGATGCCCGTCTGGAGGTTGTGTTCTATGTGGAACGGGGTACGGGATATGTGCCCGCTGGCCATGGTGACGGTTTGCCGCTTGGTGTTATCCCAGTGGATGCTATTTATACCCCGGTGCGCAGAGTGAATTACAGTGTGGAGAAAACCCGCGTCGGGCAGGTTAGTAACTATGACAGGCTAATTCTCGAGGTGTGGACCGACGGCACTATATCACCACGGGAAGCCATCCACCAGAGCGCTCAGATTCTTATCAACCAGTTCTCGTTGTTCTATGACCTTGATAAGGCTCCTATGGAGGGCGTGAAGTTTCGTGCTGCTGCGATCCCTCCGGAGCAATACGAGACGCCGTTGGAGCAGGTCGGTCTTTCGGCACGCACCTTCAACTCATTGCGCCGCAGCGGTATCACCAGGGTTGGTGAGCTTCTAGAGAAGAGCGACAGTGACCTGCTCGCGCTGAGGAGCTTCGGCCAGAAATCGCTCGATGAGGTCAAGGAGAGGCTGGAGGCGCTTGACCTGTACCATCTGCGCTTGGCGGGTGAGGCAGAATCACCCGAGGAGGAAGGGGAGGCTGACACTGAAGAAGCTGAGCATGACGAGAGCATAGATAGCGTGGAGGAGTAGTTTTAAGAGCGTTTCTTATTTAGTGGAGTTAAGATGAGACACAGAGTTGCGGGCCGCAGGCTTTCCAGACCGACAGGACACCGGATAGCGCTCTATAGGAATTTGGTAAGTGACCTCTTGCGCTATGAGAAAATTGTTACTACTGAGGCCAAGGCGAGGGAAGCACGGCCTTTAGCGGAGAAGATGATTACCTGGGGCAAGCAGGGGACTCTGCATGCCCGCAGGCAGGCACTTGCGTTTCTGGGCGATAAGGACGTAGTGGACAAGGTGTTTACTGAGATTGGGCCAAGGTATGCCGAGCGGTCAGGCGGTTACACGAGAATAATCAAGCTGGGACAGAGGTTGGGAGACGGGGCGTCCATGGCTCAGTTGGAACTGGTTTAAATGGGGTTGGAGATACCCAGAAGGCTTGCATTTATTGTGGAATACGACGGGACGAGGTATCATGGCTCTCAATTTCAGGTCGGTGTGCCGACAGTTCAAGGGGATATAGAGAGCGCGCTGACGAAGTTAACAGGGGAGAGGATTCGAATAATACTTGCTGGTCGTACTGATGCAGGGGTTCATGCTAAGGGGCAGGTTATTAGTTTTAGCACCTTCTCAACACTGCCTGGGCAGACTCTGGTCAGGGCGCTCAATTTCTATCTCCGGCCGGATATTGCTGTGAAGTATGCTAACGAAGTGGAAAACAGTTTCAATGCCAGGAGAGATGCTATCAGTCGGGAATATCGCTATCACATCCTTAATAGCCTGACGCCATCTCCCTTGCAGCAGAGATATGCATATCATGTTCCTGCGGAACTCGATACTGATGCCATGAACAAGGCCTGTCGGCGCCTCGTGGGAGGCCATGATTATGCATCCTTCACCGGGCCAACTGAGAGAAGTACGGTGCGCGATGTCTACAAAGCGGATGTATCGAGAGAAGCGGAGATGGTGTTCTTTGACATGGTGGCTAACGCTTTCCTGCCCAGGCAAATGCGTTGTATAGCAGGCTCTCTGATCAGGGTTGGATTGGGCAAGCTGACGGCAGAGGAGCTTGAGGAGATATTACAGGCGAAGGAGCCCGGTTTAGCAGCGCCTGTGGTGCCCCCTCACGGGCTTTGTTTGATGAAGGTGAACTATCCTGAAAATACATTTTCGGGAAAAGGCAGTTAGATGAAAACCTATAGCACGAAGGCAGCCGATATCGATCGAAAGTGGTGGGTTCTCGATGCCTCGGATAAGACACTGGGCAAGTTGGCATCGGAGGTCGCAATATTGCTCAAAGGCAAGCACAAGCCGATATATTCGCCTCATATCGATGTCGGCGACTACGTTATTGTGATAAATGCAGCTAAGGTGAATGTAACAGGTAAAAAGCTAACCCAGAAGATGTACTACCGTCATTCTCAATATCCGGGAGGGCTGAAGAGCACCAGCCTGAAAAGGATGATGGAAACTCATCCCACCAGGGTTGTCGAGCATGCGGTCAAGGGCATGTTGCCTCACAATCGGCTGGGTGCTGCCATGATTAAGAAACTGAAGGTCTATCCTGGTGCTGACCATCCTCATGAAGCCCAGGTTAAGACAGTTGAAAAGGAGAGCTAGTTTGAGCGAGAAGGCCTATTTTCGCGGTACCGGACGACGAAAGACAGCAGTGGCGCAGGTCAGATTGACTGAGGGTAATGGCGCTATAATAGTGAATGGCAAGCCCTTTGAAGAGATATTTAATATGCCACGGTTGCAGTCTGTAATCCTCGAGCCGCTCAGGGTTACCGAGACCTCGGACAAATTCAATGCTGTTGTCAAAGTAGTTGGCGGTGGCACCTCAGCCCAGGCCGGTGCTATTGGCCACGGTATAAGTCGTGCTCTGGTGACTATGGATGTTAACCTGAAACCGCTTCTTCGCAGCCACGGGCTCCTTACCAGGGACTCCCGGGTGAAAGAGCGAAAGAAGTACGGGCTGAGAAGGGCTCGTAAGGCACGCCAGTACCGCAAGAGGTAGTATCCACCGGCTGAAGCATAAGCAACCAGCCATATATGTGCTCTTCAGGCAATCTGCCTGGAGAGCGCTCTTTTTTCACGGGGGCAGACAGGGGCATTTAATGATTGAAGGTCGGTTTGGGGCGCTATCCTCGGGCCAATCTTTTACCCAGTTCGAGTGCGTCCTGCAGCGCGGTCGGGTGCTTCTTGATATCGCCTCTCTTGTCTACTCCTCTAACGAGGAGTTCGTCGGCATAATCAACGCCGATGGCTTCGAAGAAGTATTTCAACGTCAGTTTGGACCCGTCGAACAGCTGCTTGCCCTTAGTCGCTCCCACGGCGATAAACGCACCCTTCCTGGTAGAATCCGGCGGGCTCTGCTTGAGGACGTATCTTCTCGCCCACAGCGCCTGGCAGCGGTCTATAAGCGCCTTAACCTGGGCGGTAAGGCCGTAGAAAAACATGGGCGACGCGACTATGACAAGGTCTGCCTCGAGGAGCTTGAGGTATATGTCGTCCATGTCGTCGCTGATGACGCAGTTGCCATCCCTGAGGCAGCCGTAGTATTCCCGGCAGGGGCTTATTTTGAGCTTATCCACCACGATCTTCTCGGTATCCGCTCCCTGGCTTTCTGCACCCCTGAGAGCTTCGTCCAGCAGCAGGTCGGTATTACCGCCTATCCGGGGGCTTCCCATGATGCCCAGCACCTTCAAGCCTGCCTCCCGTTGAATCGCTTTGTGCAATGAACGATTGCTGAAAACAACAACAGCAATACTATGCCCAAGCCCTCCGGTTGTCAATAAAAAAGCGTTTGGTCGTCAGCACCAGTGGGGGGCAATTCGTGAATTGCCCCTACCGTTTTGCTATTCGTAACTCGAAAGTTTATAATCGTGCCACGGCTGGCTGTCTAATAACGTAGTATACACGGTGGTGGATTAAAGTGGTTGAGCACACACCGACGTACGATGAGGCTTTAGCTCTTCTCAGGGAGTTTAACAAGGGTGACAGCCTGCTGAAGCATGCCTATTGTGTCGAAGGGGTTATGCGCTACATCGCCCGTAAAAAGGGGGAGGATGAGGAGAAGTGGGGTATCATCGGGCTGGTTCATGACCTTGACTACGAACGTTTCCCCGAGCAGCACTGTCGAAAAACACGGGAGATACTGGAGGAGCGAGGGTGGCCTGCTGAGTACATACGGGCGGTTATGTCTCATGGGTGGGGTATTTGCAGTGACGTTGAGCCTCAGACCGACGTAGAGAAGACGCTCTATGCTGTTGACGAGCTTACCGGCCTTGTTGCCGCCGTTGCGATAATACGTCCATCGAAAAGCGTATCCGACCTTGAAGCGAAGTCGGTGATGAAGAAATGGAAGGATAAATCATTCGCTGTAGGTGTTAACCGGGAGGTGATAGAACGTGGGGCGGAGATGCTGGGGGTGGAGTTGAGAGACTTAGTTGATGATGTGATCATGGGCATGCGCGAGGTTGCTGATAGAATAGGGCTGTAGCAAGGAAAATGCAGAGGAGGATGGATACATGAAGGTAAGTCGAGTAGATGAGATGAGGAATCTGGACCGCAGGGCCACTGAGGAGTACGGCATAACTCAGGAGATTTTAATGGAGAATGCGGGGCAAGCCTCGTATTTCATTATTTTGCAGGAGTTCGGTATTAAAGGGAGGAGATTTGTTACTTTCTGCGGCATTGGCAACAACGGTGGGGATGGGTTCGTGGTCGCCAGGAAGATTCACTCGGCGGGTGGGGAGGTGAAGGTATTTATTCTGGGAGACAGGAAGAAGCTGGATGGAGCGGCAAAGAGCAATTTCGACATTATCTCCAGGATGCCGGTAGAGATTCGCGATATCCGGTCGATTGATGATATACGCGCGGATACGTTGCAGTGTGACGCCATAGTCGATGCCATATTCGGCACAGGGCTTGAGAGGGAAGTCTCCGGGATATACAGGGACGCCATAGATTTAATCAACGAGAGCGGAAAGATGGTTTTCAGCCTCGACATCCCTTCCGGCGTTAACGGCGATACGGGTGGGGTGATGGGGGTGGCTGTGAAGAGCGATTATACGGTAAGCTATGGGCTTCCTAAAATAGGGAACATGCTTTATCCGGGCTTCGACCTGTGTGGCAAGCTCTACGTGACGCATATCTCCTTTCCCCCATCGCTTTACGATGCAGATTCTATCAAGGTTCAGCTCAATGACCTGGTTAGACTGCCTCTGAGGGACAGGGACACGCATAAAGGAAGCTATGGTAAGGCTCTCTTCATCTCCGGCTCTTCCAGCTACCTGGGAGCACCCTACTTCTCCGCTCTGTCCTTCCTCAAAGCTGGTGGGGGGCTTTCTTACCTTGCTACGCCGGAATCTATCTCATCGTTCCTGGCGAGCAAGGGAAGCGAGATTGTCCTTGTTCCCCAGCAAGAGACTGATTCGGGAAGCCTGGCCTTGGGTTGCAGGGATGAGCTTTTAGAGTTCTCGAAGAATGTGGATATGGTTATCCTGGGGCCCGGTGTCTCCCTCGATTCGGATACTCAGGGGTTGGTGAGGGAACTGGCGAAACGTGTCGAGGTTCCGTTGCTCATAGATGGGGATGGAATAACTGCGATAGCTGCGGAGTTAGAGGTCATCAAGGCAAGAAAGGCACCGACGATACTTACACCGCACAGCGGTGAGATGTCCCGGCTCAGCGGGGTAGAGGTAGGTGAGGTAAACAACGATAGGATAGGCGTGGTTCAAAAAGCGGCAAAGGAGTTGAACGCTATCATCGTGTTGAAGGGAGCCCACTCGCTCATCGGATTCCACGATGGTACAGTGTATATTAATACCAGCGGCAACCCTGGAATGGCCACGGCCGGCAGCGGGGATGCGCTTACCGGTGCAATTGCGGCTATGTACGGGCTGGGATTACCTATTGGAGAGGCTGCAAGGATTGGTGTCTTTATGCACGGGCTCTCCGGCGATTTGGCAGCTGAAGAAATAGGTGAGGATGGTGTGACCGCACAGGACATAGTCGACTATCTACCAGATGCTCTGCACTACTATCGCGAGAACTTCGAGGAACTCTCAGAAAGTTTTCATGGAAGTGTCGACGTGGTATAGCTCAGCGTGCTCTTCTTTCAACGGTGAAGCCAAGCAGTTGCAACTCAGCAATCAGATTCGTCGGGTCCTCTGAACTCAGGTGTACAACGAAATCCTCTCTATTCTTATCGGGAATGGGAAGCATGAACATGGTGAATACTTCCAGGCCGAGCTTGTTTATGGCGGCGACCACCCTTTCGACATCACTGGGCCCGTTCACGTCACGGATGACGATTCGAGAGCCTGGTTTCCCTATCCCCAGAATCGGGTTCAGGATTTTGTAGAAGAAGTCGTTAGTGGTGGCCATGCCGACCAGCCTGCCTTCATCCACCACGAGCAGGGAGCCGACCTTCTTCTCCTGCGCCAGAGCTACAGCCTCTTCCACCGTTGCATCGGGGCTAACTGTCACCAGGTCCTTGACCATGATTTCCTTGACCGTAATCTTGCTCAACAGGTGAATGATTTCATGGATGTTGAGGCTGGTGACGTTGGCTGGGCCCGCCCTGTCGTGCCCGGCACGTGTAACGATGCCAACCAGTTTCCCCTTATCGACCACGGGTAAGCGGCGGATATTGTGAGTGTCCATTATCCTTCTTGCATCCGCAAGGGATGTTGAACTGGATACGGTAACAACTTTTGTGGTCATTACATCGCTGATATACATGGTATGCCTCCGATAACGATAATTAACCTTCTCTGCTTACTTCATACATACGAGTAAAAACATTCGAATTCTATACTTCAGTACCTACTGTGTCAAGGGCTTATGCTCGTTCAATGCAGACATCCGAGTGGGAAATGAAGTTATGATATACTACGATACGGTGGTTTTAAGGTAATATGAAGCTAGACGTTCTTGTCGCCCCAGCTTTTTTGAAAGAGGATGACTTAACGGGGTGCCAGTGTGCCGTTATCGATGTCCTGAGGGCTACCAGTACGATAATAACGGCGCTTGTCAGCGGCGCGGCTGCGGTGCATCCTTGCCTGGATATTGCCGAGGCCAGAAGAGATGTATCCGGGCTGGGCCGCGAGCGTTATCTCCTTGGGGGGGAGGACATGGGCCAGCATATACCCGGTTTTGATATGGGTAACTCGCCTCTTGAATATATGGTGGAAGATGTCGTTGCCGGGAAGGACATCTACTTCTATACCTCAAACGGAACAGGGGCAATTCGGCGTGCTCATGCCGGGTCTGGCAAGCCAGTCTATATCGCTGCACTGCTGAACCTTTCTGCTGTATCATCAGCGATTGTGAAGGCGGCTTCTACCGGTTCTCTGGATGGTATAGTCATTTTATGTGCCGGACGCTATGGCAATCCTTCTGCGGAGGATTTTTTCTGTGCGGGCTTACTTGTAAGGAAGTTAATCAGTGGACTTCGTGAGTCCGGAATTGAAACTCAGCCAGGGGACAGCGCTATCATAGCTGCCGGATTTGCTACGGCTAGGGAGGGACAACGCATCGATGTTCTGGCATCAAGTGACCATGGTCGCTTCCTGCGATCAATCGGTTTCGAATCGGACCTGGAGTTTGCTTCGGAGTTGGATTTCTATGATGCCGTTCCTATCTTCGACGGAGAACGTGTTGCACTCTTGGATAGGGCGTCCTAGCGGTTGGTGAATGTTGTGGGGTGCATGAGGTGGTAATAAGACCTTTGGGTTGTCGGGAAGATGCTTAATCTCAGCTGCAACATGTCGTTCCTTTTGGGAATACCGTGTGTCCTGTATAATAGAAGTATCAGAATGGATGAAAGCTAGTAAAGAATGTTATAACTGCCTGGCACGGCTCCTGCGTCAGGCTGCTGAACTGGCCACCGATGAACCTGCATTACGGTTGAGGGTTATCGAAGACGGGCAGATGCTCCTTGACCGTGAGTTCTCTACTGACAAGACCACTATCGCTGTCGCTACGTTAATACACCGCCTGGTCAGGTCGCTAACGGGCAATGCCGACCCCTATAACGGGATTAAGGAAGCAGAGCTGGAGATGGCTGCGGGGCTTATGCGGGAACTGGAGTATAATAGTGAAGGGGATATCAGGAAGTGTCTTGTCTACGCGGTGAGGGGAAACAATATAGATTTCTTCAAAGACATTGAGGAGATTAAGGAAGAGATAACAGGACCGGTGGAATTTACCATCGATGACACGATGAAGCTGGAGGAAAAGCTGAGAGAGGCAAAGAATATGCTCTATCTAGCGGACAACGCTGGGGAAGTGCCATTTGATATTCCACTGGTTAACAAGATGGCTGATTACGCCCCTGTTACCTATGTGGTGAAAGAGTCACCTGTACAGGATGACATCACGCTTGAGGATTTAAAGAAGTTCGGGATGATGGGAGCATTGCCGAGGGTTATCAGCACTGGCACCGATACCCCTGGCGTTGACATGGACATGGCTTCATCCGAGTTCAAGGCCGAATTCGAGGCTGCTGACCTGGTGCTGGCTAAGGGTATGGGTTTCTGGGAGACCCTCACCGAGTTGCCTGCGCAGGGCAAGGTTTTTCACCTACTCAAGGCTAAGTGCCAGCCGGTGGCTGATTCGCTGGGTGTAGCGCTTAACAGCTATGTGGCTTATCTGCGGTGAGATCAAATGACAAGCAACATGTGGCCTAAGCTAAGGGGAGTACAGGTCAGCTTTGGACAATGGCAGGGCCAGCCGGTGGTTGTACTCCAGGACCCACTAAGGCTAAGCGATCGCGCGGTGGCGCTTCCGCAAAGCATCGCTCCTGTTCTGGAGCTATGCGATGGCACTCGTGACTGCGCTACTTTGAGGTCCGCCCTTGAGCTCAGAACCGGGTTAAGGGTGGGGCCAGAGTATATTGATAAGTTGTTATTTGAGCTTGATGAAGCTCTGCTGCTGGATAATGACCACTTTGCCCGCGTTTACCGGGGGGAGATAGAGAAATACAGGTCAGCCCCTTCTCGCCCTCCTACAATGGCGGGCACGGTCTATCCATCCAGCCCGGAGTTACTTGAGGGTGCGCTTCTGGAATACTTCAACACCGCCTCTCCAAGGGCTGAGAATATGCCTCAAATAGAGCAGGTGCGCGGGCTGGTTAGCCCCCATATCGACTATCAGCGCGGTGGTGCCATCTATGCTGAGGTGTGGAGGCAGGCAGCAACGGCAGCGCGGTCGGCTGATGTGGCTATCATTCTTGGCACCAATCACTTCGATTGCAGGAGCATATTTGCTCTCACCAGGCAAAGCTATTCCACGCCTTGGGGTATATTGTCGACAGCAAGCGATGTGGTGGATAGGGTAGTGACTGTCTTGGGAGAGGGAGTGTTCGATGAGGAGCTTCACCACCGCATGGAGCATTCGGTGGAGACTGCTGCGGTATGGCTACACTACCTAGTGAAGGACAGGTATTGTGAACTTGTACCGGTACTCTGCGGCTCATTCCAGAAATATATAGCGGGCGGGAAGCATCCGGGTGATGATGAAGAGATCGCTCTCTTTGTCGATGCAGTGAGGCAAGCCACAGCTAATCGGCGCACTCTTATAGTCGCTGCCGGTGATTTAGCTCATGTTGGCCCGGCCTTTGGCGATCGCTATCCTGTCGGACTGGCGGAGAAAGCCAACTTATCGGCGGCTGACAGCGAACTGATGGCAATTATCGCAAAAGGTGATGCCGAGGGTCTGTTCCAGCAGGTAAAAAGAGAGGGAGACCGGCGACGAATATGTGGACTAGCCCCAATATATCTGGCACTGAGGCTCTTGGGCGAGACAACGGGAAAGATTACCGGCTATGCGCAGTGCCCGGCTGATCAGCAGGAGACTTCCTTTGTATCGATTTGCGGTATCCTCCTGAGTTAGGCGCTCAATCGGCGTATGTCGCAGAAAAAGGCAACGATACAGGTTCATGTTCAACCCGGCGCGAGGAGTAACGAGCTATCGTGGCTCGAAGATGGTATACTCCGCGTGAAAGTTACCGCTCCGCCTCGTAAAGGGCGGGCTAACCAGGCGCTAGTGGCGCTTATGGCTGAAGTGCTCGGTGTACCAAAAAGCGCCGTGCAGATTATCAGGGGTACTACCGGCAGACGAAAGCTCTTAGCCATACAAGGTCTGGATTCGGGAGAGTTGAAAAAGAGGCTATCCGTGGTCGAAGCCGGGAAGTAGTTGAACGTTCTTCTTTTTTCGAGCTTGGGAGAATGAATTATATATACACCCATCTGCCTCAGGATGAGGATATCGGCTTTGATGGGAGGTCCTACAGTGTTACTGAGGGATTATTGGAGTATCAGGGTCGCAGAGTATTGTATCTCGACGCGAAGGCTTCCGATGTTACCTTCTGTGACCGCAGCTATGCTTCCTATCTGGGGAGCGTCAATGTAAAAGGATATGTGGTAAGATGGCAGTTTGAAAAGGATGTTGCGGGTGGGATTCTATCTGAGATCGAGCCGATTGAAGACGAAGAGGATAAACGGGCGATAAGCAATCTTCTGCGGGCCAGTCATCATACATCCACAGTTAATTTCTTTTGTTGATCTAGTTCTTTTATATTCTAAGCCGTGAGTAGTTCTTCCTTTTGCCTATTAAATGGTAAACTATTAAAACGTTAATCCAGGTTGACATATATTTCCCGCTATAGTAATATCATCGCAATTATCGACTTGCTTATGAGAGGTTAATGAGTCTGCGTATTTCCACTAAAGGTCGTTATGGGACAAAAGCCTTGCTTGACCTCGCGGTGTGTTATGGGAAGGGACCTGTTCATGTAAGGAACCTTGCTAAAAGCCAGCGGATTTCTGAGCGATATCTGGAGCAGGTACTTATTTTATTGAAAGTCGCAGGCCTAGTGAGGAGTATTCGGGGGGCACATGGCGGCTTTATCTTAGCAAGACCGCCGTCAGAAATAAGCCTTGCAGAGATCATCGGTGCCATGGAAGGCTCGGTATCTCTAGTAGAGTGCGTTGACCATCCGGGTGTATGTCCGCATTCGGCACGATGTGTAACTCGCGATATGTGGGTAAGTATGAAAAACTCACTGGTTGGTGTGTTGGAGGCCATAACTTTGCAGGATTTAGCCGGGGACTTAATAAATAAGTATCCGGACAATGTGCTATGTAAGTAGCTGTCAAGGGAAGATTGAGGTGGACTCTCTGATGGATTGCCAGATACCTCTTGATAAAATCAATGAGGCATTCGAGAAGGCATCGAGGGATGATGGTAGAAAGAAACGGATAAAGCCGGATAACTAAGGAGTGATAACTCCTAGATGTGCAAGCATAGCTAACCCCACCCCTGAGGGGGTGGGGTTAATAACTTCATTTAGAGGTCTCGGTTACTACTTCTCATACAGTGCCTGTATCTGTTCCTTCATATCCAGACCGAGGTAGTCTGCGAAGCACATGACATCGGGATTGGTTCTCACATCGAGTACCGCGGGTAATCCTGAGTCGAAGGCTCTCTGTAATGCGGGTTTGATTTGGTCAGGCTCTGTTACAAGCTCTCCGTAAGCCCCAAGGCTTTCTGCATACTTGTCATATCGTACGGCCTCGCTTAACTTTGAGCAAAGATCTTTATGTTCGTGGAGCTGCTGGGAATGTCGAACCATACCCCACTGGCAATCATTGCTTATCACGACCACTATTTGCTTGTTGTGTCGTACGGCCGTATCGATCTCGCTGCCGTTAAGCAGGAATGAGCCGTCGCCTTCTATAACGAGGACTTTTTTGTCTAGGTCTGCCGTCTTAACGCCTATTGCGAAGGGGATGCCCCCTCCTAGGTGCCCGAGTGAGCCGCCTAGAGCTGATAAAAAGCTGCCCGGGAAGCTGGCATTGTAGAGGGGGGTAACCTGAGCATTAATATCTCCGCCGTCCATTACGATGTATGAATCCGTACCCAGGAAATCGCACACCTCTTTCCCCAGCCATCTGGGGTCGATAGGCTTCTTCGTGCTTGGCATGTCTGATGTTAGCGTTTCGTTAACGGTTTGTGCGATGCTCCGTACAGTTTTTAGCCATTCTGTCTCCCCGCGTTTCCCACCGCCCAGACTTGCATTCGCTGATTCGATGAGCTGACTGAGCACGGCTTTAGCGTCTCCGTAAATGCCCATTGCAATAGGCCTGTTTCGGCCGATTTCCGTGGGTTCTATATCCACAGAGATGACTCTTACATCGGGTGCGTACAGGTCTCCCTTGCCGAAGCCAAGCACATCTTCGAATCTAACTCCGATGGCGAGTAGTACGTCAGCTCCGGCTATGCTGCCGAAGCTGTAGCCTATAGGGCCTCCGCAAAGGGGATGGTCATCGGGAATGGCCCCTTTGCCACCTATTGCGCAACACACTGGTATGTTAAGAAGTTCAGCGAACTTAACGAGTTCTTCCGATGCGTCTGCCCGCAGGACTCCTGTCCCGACAAGTATCGCTGGCCTCTCTGCCTCCATTAGCCATTTCGTTGCCTGCCTCACCAGCTCAGGTTCTCCATACGGGCGTGAAGTGGTTCTGTAGCTGTCTGGTGGGATGATAGGCACTTGTTCTTCGTCGACATCCAGCATGAGCGCATCATCGGCGATGTCCACTAGTACAGGACCTTTACGTCCGCTATCGGCATATCTGAAAGCTTTAGCCATATAGTCTGGTATGCGACGCGTAGATGTGCAGTAACCTACCCACTTGGTAATCGGGCGGTACATGTCCTTGGAATCGAATTCCTGGAGAACTCCCATACCCTCGAAGCAGTACAGCGCGTGACAGCAGATGCCGATTACCGGGGTATGTGTGTTCATGGCAGCGGCCATACCCGATGCCATATTGATCACGCCTGGCCCTGATGTAACCATAGCCACGCCTGGTTTGCCCGCAACCTGCGCGTAACCGGTTGCGGCATTTGCTACAGCCTGTTCGTGCCTCATACCGATGAGCTCGATGCCCCCGTTGTCGCATGTATCGTATATCCCGCTCAGTCCGCCGCAAAGGGTGAAGGCTGCCTTCACACCTTCGTTTATCAGAGCCTTGCCGACAAGTGTTGCCCCGCTTACTCGTGCCATTTCGACCTCCTTAAGTTTTATACGGACACTGACTGCGATTTGGACTATGATTATAAACGGTTTGCGAGCGATTTCCAAATGTCAGGCTGCTCGCGATTAACGGGCAGGGTTACGGATGAAGGTGTATAGAGTTCAGGTGTCTGAGGGAGCTTCCGCCTTGCCCTTGTATTCTACGACTCGGACAGCCGTTTTTTAACGTAGTCTATAACCTTAACCGGAGAGGGGTCGACCTCATAGAGAAGCGCCAGGTAGTAGCTCACCCAGTCGCCGAACAGGATAAGGCTCATCATCTGACTGAGTGCGCTTTCTCCTATCGCATCCACGGTCTCATGGCTGACCTTCGCCTGGCTCAGCACCTCGGTGGTGACCTCGTATCTGCGGAGGATGCGTCTGTGCAGATGCTGGGAGCGGAGTAGGACGATAAAAGCCTTCTCTGCCATTTCAGGGGGGAACTCATAGCCGACCACGGCGTTATGGTTAAGTTCGGAGAATATTTCATAGAACGCCCACGCTTTACTGTTTTCGTTTATCTGTGTTTTCCAGCGCTGCGCTACCGGAGAGAGGATACCCGCACTGTATATTATCACCATATGGTTATGCAGCTTAGCCGCCAGTTGCTTGGCCGGATTATGAGACGTGGCGCAGGTATCGTCTATAGTGACTTGCAGGTTCTCGAGCACTTCCCCCATTTCGGCTACATCCGCGGATTTGTCGCTGATAATGCCGAGATTCTGACAGATGCCGAGCAGCGGGAAAAAGCTGTGGGCCAGAGCGGCTCGTGGTTGGGCAACGTAGTCGATAGTATAAACAGGGATATCGTTATGCTCGGCGAGGGCTTTTAATTCGCCACCGGTGGTCAGGACAAGCTTTTTTGCGGGTGTCTCCATCGCCTGTGTGAAGGCGGACAGGGTCTCTTCGGTTCTCCCCGAGTAACTGGAGGCAACCACTATGGTGTCAGCGTCAACTAACGGGGGAAGATCGTATTCTCGATCTATAAAAATGAGCGCTTTCCCCTCAGTGTACAGGTGGCGCAGCAGGTCACCCCCGATAGCAGAGCCACCCATACCGAGAATGACGAGCTTTTGCATGTTTGAGTAGTCGGTGGGCAGTTTGAGATCCAGCCCCTTTTGCCAGGCTTGGAGGCACTGTTGCGGCAACTCACGGATGCGCTCGCGCATTTCCATAGGGTCGAGTCTTGTGTAAACCTTTGGATCATCCAGGTCTATCATTGTTTAAATCCCAGCCAGTAGTCTGCCTGCCTGGAGCAGCCTTTCTACATGTTCCATGGAGTCGCTTTCGGAATATATACGTAGGAGTGGTTCAGTTCCTGAAAGCCGGATGAGAAGCCAGCTTCCATCGCCGAGACGGAAGCGGAAACCGTCAGTAGTATCGATACCGGTCACGGCGGTATTATCTATCTGCTCCGGCTTGAGTTGACTCAGGCGACGCGCGATTTCCTCTCGTTTCGCCTCCGGGAAGTGAAAATCTGTTCGTGCATAATGGTGTGGCCCCACCTTGTCATAAAGGTACTTGATTAGCTTTGAGGGCTTTTTCTTTGTCCTGACCATCAGGTCGAGTAAGTAGAGGCCTGACAGGATGCCATCGCGCTCGGGAATATGTCCCCTGAAGCCGAAGCCACCGCTCTCCTCGCCCCCGATCAGTGCGTTTTCAGTGATCATCTGTGGGCCGATGTACTTGAAGCCGACGGGCATTTCACATACGCGTACTGAAAATAGCTCGCCCAGGCGGTAGACCATATTCGTTGTGGTGATGGATTTAACGATTGTTCCACGTTCTCCACGCACCTCCAGCAGGTAAAGCGCGAGCAGGCCGAATACCTGAAGCGGTGTAATGAACAGGCCCTTTTCATCCAGAGGGCCAATACGGTCGGCATCGCCGTCTGTTGCTAATCCTATATCAGCTTTATTCTCTAGAATGATGTCGGCGAGTTTGGTCAGGTTTTGAGCAATAGGCTCAGGTTGTATGCCGGGAAATAGCGGGTTGCGTTCGGCATTTATTTCGATAACCTTGGTACGGTCACCGGAAAGTAATTCTTTGAGGTAACCAGCTCCGCTCCCATGCATGGGATCTACAGCTACCTTCAATCCTGCCTTGCGTATACGCTCGAGGTCAACGAGTTCAGCTATATGGTTTAGGTATGCGGGTTTCGGGTCGTAATACTCGACCAATCCCTGTGCTCTACCTTCATTCAAGGGAAGGCGCTTGGTCTCCTCCTCTTTTAGCACTTGATGGATATGCCTCTCAAGTTCAGCGGTTACTTCGGGGGACGCGCTGCCGGCATACTCGGGTTTATATTTAAATCCGTTCCACCTGGCGGGATTGTGGCTGGCGGTAATGATCACTGCCCCTGCTGCTTTTTTTACCACAATGGCGTAGCTTATCACGGGGGTAGGGGCTGGCTCCGAGTTGAGATATACTTTAATTCCGTTGGCGGCGACCACCTCTGCAACGGCAGCGGCAAAGTCCTCTGAGGCGAATCTGGTGTCATATCCTACTAGTAAACCCTGTGATGCGATACCGCGCCCCAGCAGGTAGTTCGCAACCCCTTGAGCGCAGGCGCGCACATTGTCGAATGTGAAATCCTCGGCGATAATGCCGCGCCATCCGTCGGTGCCGAATTTGATCGTTGGTTGCATTACGTTTTTACTTTAGAATGAGATGGCGTTATCTTCGATAATGCTCCCGGGCCAGATTCTTATGCCATGCTCCAGCTTGTTACCGCTGCCGATACGGCTGTCGTCGCTGACAATCGAGCTGTCTGTAATCCACGTACTGTCGCCGATAACGCTGTTATTGCCGATAACGCTGTTTCTAATAGTTGTATCCTTACCAAGCTTCACATTTTGCCAGAGTATGGCCTCATCGATAGTAGCCCCATGTCTTACTATGCACTTGTCGCCGATAACGCATGGGCCCGAAATTCTTACACCTTTTTCTATTGTGCAATCCCTGCCGATGACCAATGGACCAATAATCTTGGCTGCAGGATGGATGTTGCAGCCTGATTCTGTCCATATGTCATCTGCCATCGATTTGCCGGGAAAGCGTGCCATAGCTTTGCCCATGAGTATGTCATGGTGCAACTTCAGGTAGTCTGCGGGGTTGCCGATGTCGATCCAGTACGCGTTTGAGGGATAACCGTAGAAAGGGACTCCTTGCTCAACCATGTCGGGGAAAAGCCCGCGCTCCAGCATACAATAGGTGTCGGACGGAATAAGGTCCAGCACCTCCGGTTCGAGGACATAAGTGCCCGCGTTGATGAGATTAGTGGTTACACGTTCCCAGCTTGGCTTTTCGATGAAGCACTTAACCTTACTCTGCGGGTTGAGTTCGACTACTCCGTACGCAGTGGGATCCTCAACCGGAGTGAGAGCGATAGTGGCTTTGGCTTTCTTCTCCTTGTGATACGCTATCATGCTGGTCAGGTCGAGGTCGGTGAATATGTCGCCGTTGAAGACTACGAAGGTGTCGTCCAGCAAGCCCTCTGCGTTCTTGACTGCCCCACCGGTTCCCAGCGGGGATTTCTCAACTGCATAAGTTAGGGTTATTCCGAAATCGCCGCCATCACCGAAATGACGCTTAATATGGTCGGGAAGGTAGCAGATGGCGAGTATAATCTCGTTGATATTGTGTTTTTTGAGATTATCAAACATGTGCTCCAGGAAGGGTTTGTTGACGACGGGGACCATTGGTTTGGGTATGTTACAGGTGAGGGGACGAAGCCGCAATCCTTCCCCGCCGACGAGAATAATTGCCTGCATTTCTACTCCTCGTCAGGGCCTAGTCCGGCCTCTTTTCTTAGCTTTGCTGCCTTGTCGGTGCGTTCCCAGGGAAGGTCGAGATCGTCACGGCCGAAATGTCCGTAGGCAGCTGTTTGTTTGTAGATAGGGCGACGCAGCTTCAGCGACTCAATTATAGCGCCGGGACGGAAGTCGAAGTGCTTCTTGAGCAGCTTAAGAATAACCTCCTCATCTACCTGAGCGGTGTCGAAGGTTTCGATAGATATGGAGAGGGGATGGGCTATCCCGATGGCATAGGACAATTGGAGTTCCAGGCGGTCGGCGAGACCGGCAGCGACAATGTTCTTTGCTGCGTAGCGGGCGGCATAGGCGGCAGAACGGTCTACTTTGGTGGGGTCTTTTCCTGAGAAAGCGCCGCCGCCGTGTCTGGCAATGCCTCCGTAGGTGTCGACCAATATCTTGCGCCCGGTTAGCCCCGTATCTCCCATCGGCCCACCGACTACGAAGCGCCCCGTGGCGTTAATGTGGTATTTAGTTTTTTTATCCAGAAGATGGTGGGGGATTACCTTCTCTATTACTAGCTCCATTAAATCCCGGTGTATGACATCGTTGCTTATTGTCTCGTTGTGCTGGGCGCCAATGACTACAGTATCCACCCGCTTAGGGACACCGTAGCTATACTCGACGGTTACCTGGGACTTTCCATCCGGGCGAAGGTAGGGAAGGGTGCCATCCTTTCTCACATGGGCCAGCCGTTGACAGAGCTTGTGAGCAAGCGAAATCGTCAACGGCATGAGTTCAGGGGTCTCGTTGCAGGCAAACCCTACCATCATCCCCTGATCGCCGGCACCAAGGGTCTCTTTCTCATTTGTGTTGGCTTCCTTCTCCCGCGTCTCCATCGAGTGGTCTACACCCATAGCGATATCTGGCGACTGCTCCTTAATAGAAACGATGACGCCGCAGGTCTCGCAGTCAAAGCCATACTTGGCACGGGTATAGCCTATCTCGCAAACCGTGTCCCGAACGATCTGGGGGATCTCAACATAGCAATCGGTGGTTATCTCTCCCATTACAACAACCAGGCCAGTGGTGGCCATAGTTTCACAGGCTACCCTGGCCATCGGGTCCTTGGCCAGTATAGAGTCCAGGACAGCGTCTGAAATCAAATCACAGAGCTTGTCGGGATGCCCCTCGGTAACAGATTCGGAGGTTAAAAATAGTGAAGGTGAACTCATGAAAGTGCTTGGCATCAGTCACTCCTTTTTATTAAGTCCCTAACTCCCAACTCTCTAAATATTTTCGCTGCTCCGCAGTCAGAGTGTCAATGGTAATTCCCATAGCCTTGAGTTTAAGCTTGCCTACTTCCTTGTCTACTTCCTCGGGCACAGGATAAACTCTGCGCTTGAGCTCTTTGCCTCTTTTAACCATATATTCTGCACAAAGAGCCTGGTTGGCAAAGCTCATATCCATAACGCTCGCGGGATGCCCTTCAGCGGCAGCCAGATTGATCAACCTGCCTTCCCCGAGAAGGAACAGGCTTTTCCCGCTGGAGAGGGTATATTGCTCCACAGAGCTCCTTATCCGCTTCTTCTCGGCTGTAAGGCTCTCTAGGGCTGGGATATTGATCTCCGCGTTGAAATGTCCGCTGTTTGCCATGATGGCTCCGTCTTTCATCGCCAGCATGTGTTCTCTGTCTATGATATTCAGCCCGCCGGTCACGGTGATGAAGATATCGCCTATCTTTGATGCCTCCAGCAGCGGCATGACCTGGTAGCCGTCCATCACTGCTTCGAGGGCACGAATGGGCTCTACTTCGCATACTATGACATGTGCACCGAGGCCCTTCGCTCTCATAGATACTCCACGACCGCACCAGCCATACCCGCATATTACCACTCGCTTCCCTGCCCATAAAATATTGGTCGCTCTGGTGATGCCATCAATCGTACTCTGCCCGGTGCCGTAGCGGTTATCGAAGAAATGCTTTGTCTGGGCATCGTTCACTGCAACGATGGGGTACTTCAGCTTATTCGCACTTTCCAGGCTCCTCAGCCTGATTACTCCCGTGGTTGTCTCCTCTGTCCCGCCTATGATATTCTTCGCGAGTTCACCACGGTCTTTGTGAATTGTCGCCACAAGGTCTGCACCATCGTCCATGGTGATATGAGGACGATGGTCCAGGGCACTGTTGATATGTTTGTAGTAGGTTTCATTGTCCTCACCCTTGATGGCAAAGACGGGGATGCCGTGTTCCATCACAAGGCAGGCGGCGGCATCGTCCTGTGTTGAGAGAGGGTTCGAGGCACAGAGGGCTAGTTCTGCACCACCTGCCTTGAGGGTTAAGGCCAGGTTAGCTGTTTCGGTGGTGATATGGAGACAGGCAGAAATGCGGATATCTTTTAGAGGCTTCTCTTTGGCGAATCTATTGCTAATTAGTTTCAGCACGGGCATCTCGCGGGCTGCCCATTGGATGCGGAGGTCTCCTGCCGGAGCTAACGATGGGTCCTTAATGTCGCACTCGGTCGTTTTTTTCTTGCTCAAACTAATGCTCCTTTAAATTTGCTCGTCTTCCTTTTCGCGTCCGGCTCGAACTGGCCAGCAACCCAGTCCGGTATATCCAGTGTCCCCATAATAATCGGTTTCTGGTGACAGTCACTGCCTCCGGTCATTACCAGTCCGTGTTTTTTAGCGAATGCAATGTAATGCGCTGTAGTCTTTTTATCGTGTCTCGCATGCCAGCACTCTACCCCGTCTATGTAGTCCAGCATGTATTCTTCGATTATTTTCGTTTGTTTGTCCAAATCGCGCGTTACAGTGACAAGGGATGTCCCGTTGGGATCATTGGGATGAGCGAATACCAGGATCCCCCCTGCATTCCTTATCAGTGTGGATGCCTCGGCGATTGATAGGGGGTACTTCGGCACGTCGCACTTCACCAGATATTTATCGAACGCTTCCTGCTTATCCCTGACGATTCCTTTCTCAATAAGGTAGTTGGCTATATGGGGTCGGCCGAATGTGCCGTCGACCGTATCCTGTATATTCTTCAGATCCTGCTCTGTAAACTTTTCGATACCCTCTTTATCAAACTCTGTATTAAGATTATCGAGGATCTGGCGAGCCCTTGCTTCCCTGCGTTCCTTCATCAACAGGAGCTTATTTTTTAGCTCTCGATTGTTGATATCATACTGGTATCCCAAGAAATCCAGGGAAGTGGCCTTGGTGGTACTATCGTCAATAGGATATTCGAAAGTAACGTTCAGTTCCACACCGGTTACGTACGCTATCCCATGTCCTTGAGCAAGTGAGATTGCCTTCTGCTGGCAGTCTATGGAATCGTGGTCGGTTGTCGAGATTAACTCGATATGCCTGTTCTTTGCTTCCTTGAAGACCTCGTCAATCGGAAGGTTACCATCGGAGCAGGTCTTGGTGTGAATGTGCAAATCGATTTTCATCGCTTTTCCATGCCAATGATATACCAATCCTCTGGCGGGTCGTACTGAGTATCGACTATAAGGTGGATGATGTCAAGGCTGGGGTTCGACCGTTTAAGGGCATCAAGGTCGACCTTTTCGAACTTCTTCTCGTTATTGATATATGCCTGCTCAGTCAGGGCGTTCGATTCGTAGTTCTCTTTCGTCCGTCTCAATATCCGTTCGATCGATACCTCTCTCGGGCAACTCGTTTGCATAATAACGAGCGTTTTGTTTTGTCTGGCTGCTATCTGGGCAGCACGTTGTCTCAGTGATTGTGTTATGAAGGTAGCATCGATTATCGTGCCGTTGCCCTTGCTCAGGCTCTCGTCAGCCTGACGGAAGGTCTCATCGTAGACCAGCATTCTCTTGTCCATATTCGAGGCTACCTTTTCATCGAATATGTCCTCATTCTTCAGCACCTCTCTCCTGACCAGATCACTTCGCACAATAGGGTAACCCTTGATTTTCGCTACCTCCTCGCTTGTCTCGGTCTTCCAGGTGCCGGGAAGTCCGCAGGTGATAAGTAAGACATCAGGGCCTAACTCGGATTCTATGAATTTAGCAAACGGCTCTTTCAATCCGGTACCTCTCTACATGGTTAGAAATTATATTAACATAATATTACGAGGGGATTAGGAATTTATCAAGTAACATCACGAAGAACTTACGAACAGATTACAATACAGGTTATTATGCGCCATTATATAGCATCTTCCTTGATATGTCATTCTGCGCGTAGTTATGAATCTTGCTCAGGAGGGCAGTCAACTGCTAGACGTATAGGATTCAGCAAGCCCGAAATACCTTCTGGCAATTGTTAGGGTTCTGGACTTCTCTTCCTCTGAGATATGTGGGTCTTCCAGCTTAAAGCCTTCTACCTTCCCCCGGACATATGCCCGGTAGCATTTGTAGAAATTGAGCAGCCTGAGTAGTTCCTCATCACCGGATGCCTTGACGTAGTATTCAATGAATTTTTTTGCCAGGTCAGGATGTCCGTGAAAGTCCAGATCCATAGCCAGAAAGGCGACTTCGCTGGCGACATCGATATATCTGAACCTGTCGCTGAACTCGATGCAATCGTAAATACACAGACCGTCGTTGAAGCAGATGTGTGCAGCATGTAGGTCGCCATGGCAATCACGTATCCTGCTATCCTTTACTCTCTTTGAAAACAGGCCAGCGTTTTCTTTAAGGAAGGCATAGCTGTAATTCTTTATTGTTTCATATTGCTCCGTGGTGATGGTTTTATTGACATAATCCTTGGTCTGTTCGAAGTTTTCCTCGATGTTGAAGGTCACTGTATCGAGACCGCCGATGGCCGCCTGTTGCTTGCTTAATTCCGCTTCACGGTGGAAATTGGCCAGCTTAACTGCCACTCGCTCGAGCATTTCGGTTGTTATCTCGTTATTATGCAGTAGGACGTCCATCATCCTCTGGTGGGGCAGGGGACGCATCTTCACCGCGTATTCAACCTCTGTGCCGCTACCTTCAACTGAAATCGTATCACCTTCCTTTGTTATAGCCACCACGCCCAGGTAAGCATCGGGGCAGAGACGCCTGTTAAGCGTCACCTCCTGCTGGCAGTAGTAGAGGCGTTTTTCCAGCGTGGTGAAGTCGAGGAAGCCAAAGTCCACCGGTTTCTTCACCTTGTAGACGTAATCGCCGGCAAGGAAGACAACTGAGATCTGAGTTTGCACCAGTTTGACTTCCTGAGGGCTATGGGGATATGCTTTCGGGGTTGATAGCGCCTCTATGAGCGCTGATAGCGCTGGCATCGTAGCCCTGCCCCTACCCAAAGCTGAGCTTGCATTTACTTACCGCCTTGCTGCTCTCTCTTTTCCGTCTTCTTTCGTTCTTCCATCTTCTTGCGTTTACGGCGGTGCTTGAGTTGCGCTATTCGCTTTGTTTTATTCACGTTCACCTACCATGAATTTTTTATATATAGCCTGTTGTAGTTAGCCTCCCGGTGTCCATTCCGGGGTGCCAACTATACCAACAGCGGCGATGGCTTGTGGCCCTCCCAGATTGTGAGCGAATCCCGCTTTAGCATCTTTCACCTGGCAGCCTTCCGCTCTACCCAAAACCTGTTTGGTAAGCTCAGCTATCATTCTCACTCCAGTAGCGCCGACGGGATGCCCGAAGCATTTGAGCCCGCCATCGGGATTTATGGGAAACTCGCCATCGATTGCTGTAACTCCTGCTCCAATGAGCTCTGCGGCCTCCCCAGGTTTGCACAACTTCATGTCCTGATAGGTCATCAACTCAGTAATGGTGAAGCAGTCATGCACTATTCCGAAGTCCAGTTCTTTTCGGGGGTCTTTTACCCCTGCCTCTTCATAGGCATCTTCGGTTGCTTTTACTGTTGCAGGAAAGCTGAGTCCAGTCCAATCAGGTCTAAAAAATGGCCATTGAGTTTCCACAGTCATAGCAAGCGCTTTTATTGTGGCATAGTTGTCTCCTACTAGGCTTTTCGCCCTATCGGGTCTTGTCAGCACAACAGCGGCGGCCCCTTCGGATAGAGCACAGCAATCAAAAAGGGTGAGGGGATAAGCAACGACAGGCGCATTTAATACTGTCTCTATGGTTATCTCTCGTCTGAAGTGAGCTTTGGGATGCTTTGCCCCGTTTTGATGATTCTTGACAGCGACCCGGGCCAGGTCTTCACGAGTCCAGCCCCATTCCCTGAATGCTCGAATTGCACAGGGGGCGAAATAGGCGGGTGCGGCTTGCCAGGCAAGCGAGGGATGCCAGTACAGTATATCTTGTGATAAGCCTCTGCCGCCCTGATCGAAGACCTTCTCTATACCACAAGCGATAACTATATCGTATTTATGGGCGGCAAGGGCATATGCAGCGTTTCTGACCGCATCCATGCCCGACGCGCATTGATTTTCTACCCTTGTCACCGGTTTGCCATAAAACCTCAGTGGCTCGGCCAGCGCCCATCCCGACATGCCGGAAAAATCATAAAGTGTAGCGACCCATGCCGCGTCGATATCTTTCTTGAGGTCTACGTTGGCTTCCTGACAGGCTTCATATACAGCATCGATAAGCATATCGCCTGCACTTTCTTCCCAGTGTTCCCCGAATTTCGTGACCCCTGTACCGATTATGGCTACTTTATCTCTTATGCTCTCCTGCATTACTCTCCTCCCGATTCATACTCATGCTCTCAGGGGTCTCGCTCGCCATCCATAGAAACGGAAGTCACTCTTCTGGTGAAGTAATCTGAAAGTTAGTTCTACCGGCATGTCCACATCTACCTCTTGGATATCATGATCAGTCATCTCCAGCCATATTCGGCATCCGTCTTCGAGTTCTATGAGCAGCCTTGTGGCCGGGGTAATGCCGTCACTCGGGTAATTCCCGGGCCCCAGCAAGTAGTCGTGGGTATAAGTGAAGACTTTTCCTTTTCTGGCTAGCTTTACCTTCTCGTAATTATCTCTCTCTCCACAGATTGTACAGATTCTGCTTACGGGGTACTGGAGCGTTCCGCATTTATTGCATTTCATGCCGTATAGGGGGAGGAGCCAGTCCTCGTCTCTCCAGTATTTGACCATTGAGCTTCTCTCCCACTCCGGCCAGCCGACAGCTATCTCCTTTTTATAGCTCAGGAAGCTTCCATATGATGGCAGTATTCTCTTTGAGGTTATATAACTTGTGCCCCTATGCTTTACGCTCTCCTGTTCCACTTCTGCAGTGGTTTTAATCAAGAGCGCGTCGCTTCCTTCGCCATAGCTGGCACATATAATCCTTTGATGTGGCTTGGCTTGCTCAAGTGCCGCTATCAGGAGCAGCAAGCAGTGCGCTACGCCGGTTACACCAATGTCCTGAAACAGGAGTTCTTGCATCTGTGTCTTGGGGTCTATCTTCAGTGGACCGGCGATGGCTTTATGACTTCTCGGGTCAGGAGCATAGAGCGCGAAATTGGAGACGTCTTCTGCTTTGATATTTTGTTTTTCTATAAGGGCGCTCACAGTCTGTGGAATATCCTTCAAGACTCCAAACCTTGTATCCAGCCTTATATCGAATACCTTGGGATATATGTCCTCGTCCCGCTTCCATGACCCCGGTATAGGGTCTACGAGAGTGGAGAAGCCTTCTATCTCCGCGATTGAACCCTCCTTACCTATTAGAAGTGCTACTGCTCCATCGCCGTATGTTTGCTCGGCATCGGATCGTGGCGCAGCTTTCCTGGCATCAGCGGCGATGACCAGAACACTTTTCATAGTCCCCGCTTCTATAGCGTCGCAGGCGGCTTTTACTGCCAGTGTTCCTGCTCTCAACGAGCCAGTGAAGTCAGAGGTATATACATCCTTTCTGAGGTCAAGGGCGGAGGCAATCAGTGAAGCCGCTTGCTTTTCTTTGAAAGGGGAGGAAACGGTGGCGAAATAAAGACCGTCTATCTCTTTCGGCTCTCTGTTTGTCAGGCAATCTTGCCCCGCCTCCACTCCCATTGTCAGACTGTCCTCATCCCATGAGGCAACTGCTCTTTCCCCTCTCATGGATGCGCTACCTATGGACTTCGCTATCTCGTCTCTGCTCATCCTCCATATGGGAATATAGGCGCCATATGATGCTATTCCTGCCACCTTTCCCCCCTTAATTGAACTCTAAATTCGCTTTTCTATACGTGCTATATAGCTTTAAAAGCTATATAGCACCTTTTACCTTCCTCCGGCTCGAGAAACTCCACAGTGACGGGAGTTCCGACTTTGATATCCTCTGGTTTCTTAGGGTCAAGCCCCTGTATCCGACCGCTTACCTTAGGCCCCTCGTCCAGTTCTACGATTCCTACCAGGTAGGGATTGTCCCTATCATATCCTTCATCGAGTGTGAAACTGGGTCCCACTGAGATGGCAGTAAAGGCAGCGAGTTTGCCGTTGCCCTTCATCTCCACCCATTCCATGTCGGTTCCGTGGCATTGAATGCATAGGGGGTGGGGAGGTAGATATAATGAATGGCACTTCTTGCACCTTGCAGCCATGAGCTTCTTCTCGGAGAGAAACTGGTAGAATGAAGCGCTGTTGAATTCTCTTTCCGCAGTCAAGGGTTACCTCCTCTGAAAAATGTGAACCGTGCAGGTGCCGCCGGTGGCTCCGAGGTTATGCGTTAACGCAAGTTGAATGTCCATTCCCGGAACCTGTCTTGGTCCCGCTTCGCCTCTCATCTGAGTCCATATCTCTACTACCTGACCTGCTCCGGAAGCGCCCACGGGGTGCCCCTTGGATTTGAGCCCGCCGGAGGTATTGATTGGTTTCGCCCCATCGCGGGCCGTGACCCCTTTTTCGGCTGCTTTGTAGCCTTCTCCGGGCTTGAAGAACCCGATGTCCTCGGTAGCCACTATCTCGGCGATGGTGAAACAGTCGTGCACCTCGGCGATCTGGATATCTTCGGGTTTGACCCCTGCCATTTCAAAGGCCATTTGTGCTGCAGCCCTGGCTGATCCGATAGTGGTAAGGTCTTCCCTTTCATGCAGGGCATGGTCGCTGCCCTGTCCTGTGCCGATGATGTAGAGGGGGTTGTTGGAAAAACTCTTGGCCAGGTCTTCAGCGACGATGAGCAGACAGGCAGCGCCATCGGTTATGGGAGAGCAGTCGAATAGCCTCATCGGCCAGGCAACCACAGGATTTGCCCGGGGGTCTTTGAGGAAGTCAAGCTCATCGCGCCATTCGGGCAACGGTTCACCTTTTTGTTTTGCCTTCTCGATCCGGGCATTCATCAGGTCTTTGATTGATTTGTTGAACTGTGCCTTCGGGTTCAGTGCCCCGTTGTTGTGGTTTTTAATAGCAACTTTCATAAAATGCTCCACAGTAGCGCCATACTTCGCCATATATGCGGTTGCGATAGCTGCGTACAGCGCGGGAAAGGTGAAGCCGCACGAAGCCTCATAGACAGCGTCGCTGGCAGCAGCTAGGGTATCCGTTACCCTTTCTGTAGGCAGGTTAGTCATCTTCTCAGTCCCGCTGACTAGGACGATATCGTAGAGCCCGGAGGCAACGGCGATGATACCTTCCCTCAAAGCGACACCGCTTGCTGCGCAGGCATCCTCCACTCTGGTGGCTGGTCTGGGGACTAGACCCACCCAGTCGGCCATGATTGGTGCGATGTGCCCCTGTCCTTCGAAGAGATCGCTGGAGAAGTTTCCGACATAGAGGGCTTCGATATCCTTTGTGTCCAATCCTTTGTCCACCGATTTAGCCATTGCAGCGAATGCTTCCACGAACAAATCGCGACTGGTCTTATCGGCAAAAGCGCCGAACTTAGACATCCCGGCACCCACAAGTGCTACGCCCCTCGCCAGTTTTGGCGCCCTACGGCTCATAGTTCCTCCTTTTCGGATGTAGCTATCGGTGAAAAGCTATGAGTTCTGCTTATTCAGCTTCTTCCTGAATGCTGATGAAACCCCGGCTGTCATCTCCAGGGCTCTTGCGGCTGCTTCAGTTGAGACTGAGGCCAGTGAACAAGACGGCGTTATGAGACATCGTGACGTAAGGATATCATAGTCAATGCCTTTCTTTGACAGCAACCCCATGGTCTCCTCCAAGCGTTCTAGGAGGCTGGCAGCCGTTTCTTTGGTCAAAAACTGCTCGTCGTTCGGGATAATTCCCCAGGCGATGACCCCTCCCCGGTTGAGAAAATCGCCTACCTCGGAGGGATAAAGGCTTAACGTTTCCCCATAGTTATAGGCATCGAGGCTCAGAATATCGAGCGAGGTCTGGAGCACAACTGACCAGTCGGTATTGCCGCAGCAGTGAATGCCTTTGAGCCCGTTTATCCCTCCCAGCACTTCCTCGAGAAGGGTTACTACCTGCTCGCGGGAGACGGAGACAAACGCAGAGCCAAAGGAAGAGAGATAGGGTTCATCGATGAAGATAATTGTATTTGGGAAGACGTTGCTAAGCGCTTGCTCCTGCCAGGTGGCCTTTAGCCTGATGTGCTTGGCCAGGGCATCGGCGAGGACGTCATCGTAGAGCAGCGGGCGCCGGTCCTGGTCTGTTACCGTCAAGCCGAAGCTTATGGGCCCCGTCACTTGTCCTTTAACCGCTCTTTCGTTGCTTTTTCCGACCCTATTAAGGAAAACATGAAAGCCAGCCGCATAGTCATAGCTCAATGTACCGCTGTCAATGGTGTTCTCAAGGTAGGCTGAATAGAGCTGCTCCAGGGGCTTGCTCAGGTCCTGGGAGCGGTCGATCCAGATGCGCTCCTTCTCCAGAACCACTCCGGGGAAACCCTCGCTGAACTGGGCGTACATATTCTCTGTGAAAGACCTGTTAGGTAGCTGGGGCCAGGCGGGTATCTCGGGGAGGTGGGATAGAACTAAAGAGCATGCTTCCTGGGGGTCTACATGTGGCATACTACCGATTGCGGTAGCGAGTCCGTTTAGCTCGAACCTTGCTTTGCTCATTCCAGGTATTTTCCTATCAGCAGGGCCAGCTCCTCCTTTTTGTGAGCGGGGATTAGTTCAGCCGACGTAATGATAGCATCCCTAAGGGCGGTGGTGCAACCGCATTTCCTTCGCTTGGGAAGCTGCGTGCAGGCTTTCTTGATTATCGCCTTAGCCGCCTCCACAGTTCTTGTCAGGTTTTGTATCACCATATCTATAGTAACCGACTCGTGTATTTCATGCCAGCAATCGTAGTCGGTGACACAGGCGAGGGTGGCATAGCATATCTCGGCTTCGCGTGCCAGCTTGGCTTCGGGTAGCGCGGTCATGCCGATGATGCTTGCCCCCCAGGAGCGGTAGAGATTGGATTCCGCCCTGGTTGAGAAGAGCGGCCCCTCCATCGCCACGTAGGTGCCTTCGGGATGTATCCTGGGAACACGGGTTCCTGCGTCATAATAGGCTGCTTGGTAGAGGAGCTGGCTCAGCGCCGGACAGAAGGGATCGGCAAAGGTGCAGTGCACGACGATACCATCTCCGAAGAACGTGTTTATGCGGCTCTTGGTGCGGTCGATAATCTGGTCGGGGATAACGATGTCGAGCGGCTGAACGTCCTGTTTAAGGCTGCCGACGGCACTGACCGAGATTATCCACTCCACCCCCAGTGATTTCAAAGCCCAGATGTTGGCTCGCGAAGGCACCTCGGTGGGCAGGATACGGTGCCCCCGGCCGTGCCTGGGGAGGAAGGCGACCTTCGCTCCCTCAAGCGTGCCTGTAACAATAGCATCGCTGGGGTCGCCGAAGGGTGTCTTGACCTTTACCTCCTCGACATCGCTGAGCCCGTCTATCTCGTAGAGCCCGCTGCCACCGATTACTCCTAATTTCGCTTCCGGCATCTGTTGCCTCCTTCAACGGAAGAATCTAGCTGCTCTTTTGGATGACCTGCTTTTCCCCGATGGTCGATTGCTGGCTAGAATAGTGCCCAGCCTCTCCACATAGGGCTCCCTGATAACGCCCTTTTCGGTGATTATTGCGGACACGTAGTAATGAGGCGTGACATCGAAGGCGGGATTGGCTGCCGGCACTCCCTCGGGAGCGGTTCTGACCCCCTGAATGTGGGTGACCTCGTCGGGGCTGCGCTCCTCGATGGGTATATCATCACCTGATGAAATCGAGGGGTCGATAGTGCTCACCGGCGCGGCGACGTAGAATGGGATGGCGTTTTCCGTGGCCAGTACCGCCAGGGTGTAGGTGCCGATTTTGTTGGCCACGTCGCCGTTGACAGCTATACGGTCGGCGCCGACGATGATGCAGTCTATCTCGCCCTTGTGTATAAAGTAGCCGGCCATATTGTCCGTTATCAGCGTCACCGGGATACCTTCCTTGAGCAACTCCCAGGTGGTGAGCCTCGCTCCCTGGAGCAGGGGGCGGGTCTCATCGGCGTACACCTTTACTTTCTTACCCTGCTCCACGGCCATCTTGATTATGCCCAGCGCTGTACCGTAAGCAGCCGTTGCCAGCGACCCTGCGTTGCAGTGGGTCAATATGGTGAAGCCGTCCTGTATTAACTCCGCTCCGAACTCGCTGAGCAGGCGATTGGCCTCGTCGTTCTCAGACTCTATACGCTGTGCCTCTGCGAGAAGCTCTGCCTTTATCTGCGCTACGTCTTTCCCGCTTTGAGCTATCCTGTTCATCCTGTCCAGCGCCCAGAACAGGTTGACCGCGGTGGGACGGGATAAAGAGAGAGTCTCCCTCACCAAGTGCAGTTCAGAGAGGAACTTGTCTCTGGAGTCTACTGTGATATTTTGGGAACCGAGGACGAAGCCATAAGCGGCGGCGACGCCGATGTCGGGAGCGCCGCGAATGCGCAGCGTTTTTATGGCTTCAGCAACCTCGTGATGGTCGGCGAGTTCGATAAAAACCTCTTCGTGTGGCAACCTCGTCTGGTCGACGGTCCTTATCCTGTCGCCGAGCCACTCGATAATCTTAAAGCCCTTCATGAGCCCGCGTGCCTCTCGAAGTTGAGCAGCTTATCGTGCCGTTCACGTAAAGAGAAGCGGCCATCCTTCTCCGCAATTTCTATAACATCCTCCACTTTAATGTGCTCGACGAGAATTGAGAGAATGCCACCTGGTTTCGTCGCTCTATGTAGCTCTGATAGTAATGCTGTTTTATCGTTTATACATTGAATCGTGTCGAATAGCAGTACTATATCTACGCTTTGATCCGGCAATCCGGTGTCCCTGTCCGAGGTGATCGTGGCAATATTGGTTAGGCCTTTCTTTCGGGCCTTTTTGCCAACTATTTTCGCTGCTAAGGGATGTATGTCCAGGGCATATACCGTTCCCTCTGCGCCTACCATCTCAGCGGCGGGGATGGTGTAGCTTCCTGAGCCGCAGCCGAAGTCCAGGATGGTTTGTCCTTCTTTAATGGCAACTTTCTGCAGCAGTTTCTCTGGGTTCCTGAAAAGGTCCCTGACCTTGAAGAATATCGCCATTAATCTGAAGTCGATATCTGATTTCGGTTTATCTTTTCGCTCATTCATCTGTCTATTCCTCAATCAAGTAACTTGAAAGCCAGCACATCTACCAGCCCCTTATCGGTCAGCCTGAGTTCCGGTATCACGGGCAGGGCGAGGAAGGAGAGGGTGGCGAAGGGGTGAGGAAGTGAGCAGCCCAGGTTTGCTGCTATCTTTTGTAACTCCTCCAGCTTGGCTACCACGGTCTGCAACGGCTCATCCGATAACAGCCCGGCGATAGGCAGGGCCAGTGAGCCCCGGATTGCGCCTCCTTTAGCCACAGCCAGCCCGCCCTGAAGCCTCTCGATCTCCTTGATCGCCGCGACTATGTCCTCGTCGTTGGTACCCACGACGATTATATTGTGAGAGTCATGGGCTATCGAGGAACCAAGCGCACCTTCTTTAAGCCCGAAGCCCTTAACAAACCCCAGACCGATATTGCCGCTGGCCCTGTGCCTTTCCACTACCGCCAGCTTCAGGATATCGCGCTCGGTATCGGGAACGGCTGAGTCCCCTTCTGTTTTTGCCTCCATATCGATTTTCCTGGTGATTACCTGTCCGGGGACGACCTCGATGACCGGCAGCGATTTTTTTGCGGCGGGTATCTTCAACGCCTTTATGCTGAAAGGCTTGACGGTCACTGTGTGGATGACACCGGGGTCAGTGTGCCGGGTGGTTGAGAAGAGCGCCTCGCCATCCTTGGCGACCAGCTTGCCCCGGTAGAAGACCATATCAACGACTAGCCTGGATAGGTCGCTGATTACTATGAGGTTGGCTATGTATCCCGGTGCTACGCCTCCCACCTGGTGCTGCCTGAAGAATTCGGCCGTATTGATTGTTGCCATCTGTAATGCGCGGATAGGGTCGAGTCCTCTCGCTATAGCCTTTCTAACCACGGCATCGATATCTCCCTTTTGGAGCAGGTCGGCGCAGGTACGGTCGTCGACCACAAAGAAGCATCTCTTGTAGGTCTTATCAGTTACCAGCGGGAGCAGTTCATCGAGGTTTTCCTCTGATGAGCCCTCCCTGATCATGAGGTACATTCCCCGTCTAAGCTTCTCCCTACCTTCCTCGAAATCGGTAGACTCATGGTCGGAGCCGATGCCTGCTGACAGGTAGGCATTTAAATCTCTACCACTGAGACCGGGAGCGTGGCCATCAAGCACCTTATTTTTCGAGAGCTTGATTTTTTGCAGTACTCCCGGGTCGTTATGAATGACCCCGGGGAAGTTCATCATCTCGCCCAGGCCGATTACGCCTTTCCAGCGCAGAGCAGTGCGGATTTCCTCGGGCCCAAGCTCGGCCCCTGCTGTATCAAGATGGGTGGCAGGTACGCAGGAGGGCGCCATAAAGTAGAAGTCCATGGGCAGGGGTCGTGTGCAGTCCATTAGATACCTGAGCCCCTTCAGGCCGGTGACGTTAGCCATCTCGTGGAAATCGGTGACCACGGCGGAAACCCCTCGGGGAACTACTGCCCTGGCATACTCGGCTGGGTGGAGCAGTGAGCTTTCGATGTGGATATGCCCGTCTATCAGCCCTGGTGCTACATATCTGCCCCTGAGGTCTATCACCTTTTTCGCCTGATTATATTCTCCGATTCCCGCTATGCGACCTTGGTGGATGGCAACGTTACCATCCTCGATTTCGGCGGTGAAGGTGTTCACTATTCTGGCGTTTGTGAGCAGGAGGTCGGCAGTGGCATCGCCTCTGGCTACGGATATCAATTTCTCTAAGCTCATCCCGTTCAATCCTCCAGGATGCACAGGTCCGGCAGGTAGCGGAACTTTTCATCGAAGTCAAGCCCGTAGCCGATGACAAAGGCATCGGGAATAGTGAAGCCCATGTAGTCAATGGGAACCGCCATGACTCGCCCCGAGGGCTTGTCGAACAGTGTGCACAGCTTGAGCGATGCTGGCTTTCGGCGGCTAATGTAATCAAGAAGGAAACGCACGGTGAGTCCGGTGTCGACTATGTCCTCGATCACCAGCACATGCCTTCCCTCGATCGGGGTCTTGGTACCATGTTCCAGCTTGATTTTGCCGGAGGAATGTGTGCCGATGCCGTAGCTCGATACCTTGATGAAATCGACCTCAACTGGTATGTCCAGTTTGCGTACCAAATCGGACATAAAAACGAAGCAGCCCTTGAGTGCGCCGATGAGGAGAGGGTTCTTCTCATGGTAGTCCTCCCTGAGTTCAGCGGCGAGTTCAGTGACCTTCTTTTCGATTTCCTCTTTGCTGATAAGAACCTTGAGCTTGTTCAAAGGTTGTTCCTTTATTAAATATGGCCCACCGCTACGATGTAGAGCACACTTTCCTCTCTGCCGTCGAATCCCATCAACCGGTTCATGTCATCGTCGTAGAAAGCGCCGATGGCGCAGGAGCCTAATCCCATTGAAGTGGCTATTAGGCAGGTGTTTTGGGCGATATGCCCTGCCTCGAAGAGGATGTAGCGCAGGGCACGCTCTCGATATCGCCGCTGGGTGCGCTGGAATATAGCAGAGAGAACCAAAATCACGTTTGCCTGTAGTAGCATCTTCTCGCCGAGGGCAGCCTGGGACATCTCCCGGCGGAAATCACCATCACGGACGAGTTCCAGTTCATGGGAGTCGACCAGATAGCGATAAATACCCCGGGGTAAATCCTCGACGTTGTTTGCCATGGTGTAGACCTCTATGGGGTAGGTAGCTCCTGCTGATGGGGCAGCTCTCAGCCCGTTACGTTCGTCGGTGATGCCGCATGAATAGTAGAGGATGCGAGATAGTTCATCTGAGGACATTGTACGCCCTGTGAAATTTCTCCTGGACCTCCGCTGTAGAATAGCTTTCTCGACGCTGAGTCCATTGCGGGCGGATGCTCTGGCAAGTTGTACGTTCCTCATTACCGACTGATTATAAACCTCGTGGCGTTAGACTGGCAAGCACGGCACTGTCTGCCTCACAGTTTGTAATAGGATATGTTGACTTTTCGCTTTCATGGCTTTAAACTTTGCCAAATCATAGGTTGATTGCAGGATTTCTGTTACGGCATTTACTTGGGCTGCTATACCGCTACGGGTAATTATACTGTCTTAAGCCTAATTTCGAAAAAAGGGGGCTTTTAAGTATTGCAAATGCCCTGGAAAGCGGTTAAAATTCGCAGATTGGAAATCACCGAGGTACTCAGTTGAGGTGGATATGGTATTCTATCAGCTAAGCGAGAAGGCGAGGCTGAGAAGACAGCGTACTAATGAGGCTATAGCCCTGGCTATGCAGAGTAGGTGGGAGGAGGCCGTTGCTGTCAACCAGAGCATAATTGACGTATTTCCTGATGATGCGGATGCCTACAATCGGCTGGGTAAGGCGTTAACTCAACTGGGGAAGTATGATGAAGCTACTGGGGCCTACCAGCGGGCTCTCGAGCTTGAGCCCCATAACAGCATTGCCAAGAAGAACCTGGAGCGTCTGGCTTATCTCAAGGAAGCGGGAACTGAGCCCAAGGTCGTCAAGCAAGTCAGCTCGCACCTTTTCATTGAGGAAACAGGGAAGGCTGCAGTGGCTGACCTGAACAATCTTGCTGACCAGGAGGTGCTGGCGAAAATGGCCGCTGGCGACCCTGTTAGCCTTGAGTCTGGGGGGCAAAGTTTGATGGTGGTCAGCGTTGATGGGGATTATATCGGGGAGGTCGATCCCAAGCTGGGACTGCGCCTTGTCAAACTTATCGAGGGAGGCAACAGGTATTCTGCTGCCATCGCCAGCATAGCGACAGACGCTGTCAGGGTGATGATAAAAGAGGACTATCAGCATCCCAGCCAGGCAGGGCGACCTTCGTTCCCGGCGCGGGCCGCTGATGACTTTAGGGCCTATGTTAAAGATAGCATGCTGAAGTATGAACGTGAAGAAGAGGAAGAGGGATTTGAGGAGGAATATACCGGTGGGCCAGAGAAGGAAGGGGCATCTCATGATGATATAACCTACCATGAGGAGGTAGTTTCTCTTGAGGGTGAGGCGGACGAGGAGGACGACGCTGATTTGGAAGAGCAGTAGTAAGTTAAGCTATAGTGTGAGTAGGAAAGCCGAGGCAATTGCCTCGGCTTTCCTACTTTACGGAGGTACCTGACAGTGGTACACTGTTGTCAGTACATGGCTTCATAGCACCGAAGCTAGCTGAGAAGCGAAGTGCTTTCGGAGGAATATTGGTATGGATATAGGAACGGTGAAGCTGGTCAAAGTCGAAGATGAGATGAAAAGCTCTTATCTCGATTATGCTATGAGTGTTATCGTCTCTCGTGCTCTGCCTGATGTCCAGGACGGCCTGAAGCCTGTACAGAGGCGAATACTGTATGCTTTGAACGATATGGGACTGCGTCATGACAGTCCATACAAGAAGAGCGCCCGTATCGTTGGTGAGGTGCTGGGCAAGTACCATCCCCATGGAGATACCGCAGTCTATGATGCGATGGTCCGTATGGCTCAGGATTTCTCCATGAGATATCCCCTGGTTGATGGGCAGGGTAATTTCGGCAGTATAGATAATGACCCGCCTGCGGCGATGAGATATACCGAGGCTCGCTTGGCACGAATAGCCAGTGAGATGCTTGCTGATATCGAAAAGGATACTGTCGACTTTGTCCCGAATTTCGACGATAGCCTTAAAGAGCCTGCGGTTCTCCCTGCGAAGCTGCCCAATTTGCTACTGAACGGTGCCTCTGGGATCGCAGTGGGCATGGCGACTAACATCCCTCCTCATAATCTCGGCGAACTCTGTGATGGCATCTCTTGCCTTATAGATAACCCCGAGGCTACTATCGACGACCTTCTTGAACTGATCCCGGGGCCAGATTTCCCCACTGGTGGCGGATTGGAGGGACGGGAGGGGATAAAGAGTGCTTATGCAACCGGGCATGGCAGGATGGTGATTCGAGCGAGGACGCATATCGAGGAAGCTTCTAGAGGCGGAAGGTACCAGATAGTGGTTTCAGAGCTGCCCTATCAGACCAATAAGGCTTCGCTCGTGGAGAGGATAGCCGAGCTGATAAGGAACAAGAGGGTGGATGGCATATCCGAGGTACGGGATGAGTCGGACAGGGAAGGTATGCGTATTGTTATTGAGTTAAGGCGGGACGCGCAGGCACAGAAGGTACTGAACAACCTGTATAAGCACACGGCCATGCAGTCGTCCTTCTTCGTCAACATGCTGGCCCTTGTAAACGGCCAGCCAAAGATGGTAACTCTGAAGACAGCGCTCCTTCACTATATAGACTTCCGCCGCCAGGTAATCACTCGCAGGTCCCAATATGACCTTGAGCGAGCGAAGGAAAGAGCTCATATCCTTGAGGGATTCAGAATAGCCCTCGATAACCTCAACGAGGTTATCGCCACCATTCGCCGTTCGCAGACGGTTGAGACGGCTCGCAACAACTTGATGAAGAATTTTGACCTCACGCAAGTTCAGGCACAGGCGATTCTGGATATGCAGTTACGCCGTCTGGCGGCTCTGGAGCGCAAGAAGATTGCCGATGAATATACCGAATTACTGAAAACCATCGCCTACCTGGAAGACCTCTTAGCTAATCCTAAGAAGATCGACTTCCTGATTAAGGAGGAGGTCGGCGAGTTGAAGTCCAGGTACGGCGACCCCAGGCGCACCGATATCAGCGATATTGAGATAACCGATTTCAGCGACGAAGACCTTATCCCCCAGCAGCCGATGGTAGTAACCTTGAGTAACAGGGGTTACATCAAGAGAGTGCCGACCGAGATCTACCGTCAGCAGCATAGGGGTGGTAGGGGTATCGTGGGAATGGCGACTAGGGAAACGGATGCTGTTCAGCGAATACTAGTTGCCAGTACCCATCATAACCTGTTGTTCTTTACCGATCGAGGCCGGGTATTCCGTCTCAAGTGCTACGACATCCCCAGGGAAAGCTCCCGGGTAGCTAAGGGAATACCAGTTGTTAATCTGATCGCTATAGACGTTAAAGAGAAGGTGACTACGGTTCTTACGGTGCCCAATTACGAGGAGAATAAGTTCATGGTGGTCGCTACCCGCATGGGTGAGGTGAAAAAGACCAAACTGGATCAGTTCTCGTCAGTACGTTCGAGCGGACTTATTGCTATGGACCTGGAACCTAGTGATGAACTGGTCTCAGCTAGGATAGCCGCAGAAGGCGATAAGGTCATATTGATAACGGAGCGTGGGCAATCGATAAAGTTCGCCATATCCGAATTGCGCACCGCTTCCAGAACCAGTGGGGGTGTGAAAGGTATCCGTCTCGCTCCTAGCGATAGAGTGGTGGGCATGGAGGTTGCTGACCCTGATTCTTATCTGCTTGTGGTTAGCGAGAAAGGATATGGCAAATGTACGCCGATTAAACTTTATCCCCAGCAGAAGCGTGCCGGTGGTGGTGTGCGTACCTTTAAGGTTGTCCCCAAGACTGGCAAGGTTGTAGCAGCGGGCGTTGTTGATCCATCCTATGAGTTGATGCTCATATCAGCTAAGGGAATCATCATTCGCACATCCGTTGAGGGTATATCCATTCAAGGCAGGGGTACCCAGGGGGTAAGTGTGATGAGGATGGATGAGGGTGATTCGGTAGCATCAATCGGTTATCTCAGTAAAGATTAGCGGGGCCTCTTTGTGCGTTGTATATTCGAAGTAATAGCTGCACTTTTTTCCACTTAGGTATTCTCTCCTTCGCGACCCTCATTCTTGATACGGATATGGTATATAATACTGTGGAAAGAGAATGGTAGAAGCGCATGGAGAGCGAAGGCACCCCATACGATACCCTCAATAGCAGTGAGGATACGATAGCTGCGGCCAGCCAGCAGAAGGAGGATTCGGCAAAACACGCTTTCCTGTCCCGTAGACTACTTCTCCGTATAGTGGCTATCCTGCTCGTAGTTGCTATCACCGCTACCATCTTCGTTTTTCGCGACTGGGTAGAGAATCTCGAAGCCTACGGCTATTTGGGCGCATTTCTTATCTCTCTCGTAACTACTGCAACTATTATACTGCCGATTCCAGGAATAGTGTTGATTGTTGGGCTGGGCGCTGTTTATGACCCGGTTCTCATAGGGCTTGCAGCAGGCGCTGGGTCGGCCTTAGGTGAGCTAACTGGGTACATGGCAGGATTCAGCGGGCAGGTGGTTTTTGAAAAAAGCAGGATCTACATTCGGCTGGAACATTGGATGAGGCGGAGGGGCTCGATAGTCATTCTCATCCTTTCATTTGTGCCTAACCCCTTTTTCGACCTGGCTGGGGCTGCGGCTGGAGTGCTGAGGTATCCTCTGTGGAAGTTCCTGCTCTTTTGCTTTGTGGGTAAAACGCTGAGGTATATATTGGTTGCTGCCTTCGGCTGGTTCGTAGGCGTTTCCTGGTTTTAGCCAACCTTGGTGAAGTGTTTCAGGGCGAGCTTAATCTTGTCCTCCAGGGTTAGGTCGGGGTCATTAGGGAGAGTAGCGGTGGCGGACATCGCTTCCGCCGCTGAATAGCCCAGACTTATCAAAGCTGCTTTTACGTCATCATGTGGATAGGGAATATCTGTGGTTACCTGCTCAAACTTGCCTTTGAGCTCGAGTATGATGCGGGCCGCTGTTTTTTTCCCCACGCCTGATATTGAGCTTAGAACACTCTCGTTTCCAGAGGCAACAGCTAGAGAAAGCCGTTCCGGGCTTAGTGCCGAGAGCAGTGATAGCGCAACCTTGGGCCCTACGCCGGAGACGCCGATGAGTAGCTCAAACATCCTCAGCTCCTCGG
>Ga0209427_10000330_pt1 | contig 48893 bp, 46 predicted proteins | sample DeeMarSWOR136_30_FD_187465 | JGI IMG/M metagenome (GOLD analysis project Ga0209427, IMG submission 187465) | Marine sediment microbial communities from White Oak River estuary, North Carolina - WOR-1-36_30 (SPAdes) (version 2) | ecosystem: Environmental > Aquatic > Marine > Intertidal zone >...
AAATTATGGTATAGAATCAGGCGAGATAATACACCCTCCCCTTTATCCCCTCCCATCCAGGGAGGGGAATAATTGAGGAATGTCGCAAGAAAAAAAGTGAAGAGGAATCAGGGGTGAAATAGATTGACAACAGGTTATGCATTAATTATAATGATTAGTTGATATTGATTAAACCTTATTAGAGATTAGTATGTCTAAACAATAGAAAGGTTTAGGGAGAATTAGGTGGCATTCATATGCATTTTTTTATTAACGCAATATTTCGGACAGAACAAAATTCAATATAAGGATTTTAATTTCAGGGTCCTTAGCACCGAGCATTTTAATATATATTTCGACAAAGGAGCTGAAACTCTCGCTGATTTTGCCGAAGAGATCCTTGAGGATGGTTATGAAATGCTGAGTGAAGACCTTGGTGTTGAGGTTGATTTTACCATACCGGTTATTCTTTATAATTCTCCCAATGATTTTTCGCAGACTAACGTCACATTGTCGTTAATTGAAGAAGGCGTTGGCGGCTTTACTGAGATTCTGAAAAACCGCATGGTTGTTCCCTTCACTGGTGACTATGAAGAGTTTCGGCATGTCCTTGTTCATGAACTCACCCATGTATTTCAATTTGTGATCTTTTTTCCAACGAGAATGGAAGCCTTATTTAGTGGCGATATTTTCTACAGCATTCCACTTTGGGTCATGGAGGGTCATGCAGAATTTGCATCGCAGGGGTGGAATTTAGAGGCTGATATTTTTATGAAAGACTTGATAATGAACAACAATGTTATACCTCTCCTTCCACTGGGGGGTTACAATGGCTATGTCGTCTACAAAGAGGGTCAGGCATTCTATAATTTTATTGCAGAAAAATATGGTCGGAAAAAAGTGGGCGAATTTGTACATCTTGTGAAGGCAAAAAAGAATATTGAGGCGACTTTTATTGCACTATTTGGAGTAACTATAGATGATTTTAGTGATCAATGGATAAGATACTATCAAATGAAATATTGGCCTAAAATAGAATTGCAGGAAAATTTTGATAAATTTGCACGAGTTGTTTATGATCATAAAAAGACAAAATCGCTATATAATACATCGACGGCTATATCCTCGCAAGGTGATAAGATTGCTTTTATAAGTGATCGGTCAGGCGTTGCAGAGCTGATCATAATATCAAGCATTAATGGTCAACTTATTAAAAGACTCGTACAGGCGCAGTATTCAGCAGGATACGAAGGTCTTCATCTGTACCAGGGAGGTCTGTCATGGTCGCCCGATGATGCGTATATAACCTTTGCAGCACGATCGCGAGGTAGAGATATATTGTACATCACGGATGTACAGAGCGGTAAGGTATATAAAAAATTCTCATTTGATCTCGATGGAATTTATTCGCCACAGTACTCGCCCCGAGGGGATGAAATTGTTTTTTCTGGCCTTAAAGATAGTTATTTAGACATTTATATACTGGATATCGAATCCGGTATTATTGATAAAATAACCGATGATGTCTACGCTGATCGAAACCCGACCTTCTCTTCCGATGGCTTAATCGCGTTTGTGTCGGATCGTCCTGATTCCAATGAAGAATATTCCTATGGCAGCAAGGCTGTTTTTCTCAGTAACAACGGTATTATCGAGAGACTTACGCCAAGGACTTATTATGTAGCATCACCATTCTTTAGTCCAGAAGGTGATCTATATTTTGTCGCTGATTATGACAGCGCCTATAACCTGTATTGTTATTCATGTAATGAAGCAAGAATAGTCAAGAAAACAGATATTCTCACGGGTATATACTATCCGACAATGTCGTCTGATGGCGACAAGATCGCCTTTTCATATCATAATGACTACGGCTATGATGTTTGCGTTGTGAAAGATCCATTGTCAAAGATGATAGATTGTGCAATGCCTGAAGAAGAGATAAGTGATTACACATATGAAGAAGGTGAACTTGATGCGGAAAGGGTAAAAAAATACAGGCCAAAATTTACATTTGATTACTTCATTGCAAGTGCCTCGTACTATTCTGCATTGGGGTTTTCAGGACTCGGAGTGATAGCCCTAAGCGATATACTTGGGAATCATCATATTCAGATTGCTTCGGACTTTTACGGTAGTCTCACAAACTCTGATATATTCTTGAACTATTGGTATCTTAAGAAAAGATCGGATTATGGCGTCACATTGTTTCAGTATTTATATTATTTTCGCGAAAGTTACGATTTGCTAATCTGGCGTCATTTAGGCGGCGGGGTGCTCATGCAATATCCATTTGATCGATTTTTCAGAATGGAGTTGGGAGCATATGCGTATAAGGTTTTTGAAACAAGATGGTATGATTTCTTTTATCCACCAGAACTTTATTCGGATAGTTACCGAGAAGACAATTTTAATTTCTTTTACCCAAGTTTGGCTTTTATTTTTGATAATGTCAAATGGGGGACAGTTGGTCCCCACAGAGGACGCAGAGCAAGGGTTGAGGGATATGCCACGGTATTTAGTGATTTTGAGATTAGAAGTACAGTATTGGATTATAGGAGATATCTTCCATTGTCACCAAGGGCTAGCTTTGCTGTGCGATTGGTGCTTGCAGGTAGCTTTGGTCCAGATCTTGACCGGTGGTCAATTGGTGGACCATACTCGCTTCATGGTTTTGATTATTACGAATTTAGTGGATCAAAATTGGGTTTTCTTAACCTTGAATACCGATTTCCGTTCATTGATCGTTTGAAACTTTCATTTCCACTACCTATCGAGCTTCAAAATATACGTGGAGTGCTCTTCACTGATTTTGGAGGTGTCTATACTGATTCATTTAAGATCTATGATACAAATGGTGGATTTCACTTAGAGGATCTTAAGATGGGTATCGGCGCCGGATTAAGATTTAGTTTTTTATATATCATATTTAAATTTGACTACTCCCGGGCTTTCAATTTTAGGGAATTTACAGACGACTGGAAATTTCATTTCACTATCGGCCCTGAATGGTAGACCATTTTCTTTTATAAAAATCCAAAAAAGTTTAAAAATAACCCGCAGACACTTAAGATTAGTGCATGTTCTTGATTTTATTGAAGGATCTGCTATAATATAATTATGTTAATATTTTTCTTGTTAACACAGTCGTGGTTTACTTATTTAGATTCGAGCCTTTCGTTCGTAGGTCTTACACGAAACGATATCGTTCTGAGAGATGATTACACGCTAAGGGATCTTTACCGATTTGAGATTATTGATTCTTTGATGAATGATCCATTGAATTCATGCGTTTTCTTAGATCGGCTTGAAGATTGGTTCTGGCAATCGCATGAAAAGGATGTCTTGGCAAAGTTGATAGAAATTTATAAACTAGGTTCCTTTTCGAAGACAAAGAGAGATTTTAAGAAAGGTATGAGGTTAAGTTATAAACTACTTGAGCAAGCGTTCATTCATGCGCCTACAGATCTCGGTGGAGTCTATGAAGAATTGACGTTCTTCTCTCCAACACCAACCGCATCAATTGAAGAAGAGAAGGCTGATGAACGGGAGTATGACTCTTTGGTTATCTATTTAAATGATAATGGTGGCAAAATTGATTATAAGAAACTCTTTCAAGCAAGCCTGATATTACTTTCATTGACTGAACGATATTCTGAATGGTCACGCCATCTGAGAAATGATGTAGACTCTGTTGAGGGCGCAGAGGGTGATTTTCTTTATTATGAAAAATTTAATTTTGGGGATGTTATTGTTGGTGATACTGGTAAAAATGTATATAAGAAAGACTATACGATCATTATTGATTTAGGTGGTGATGATATATATCAACTAGACAAACAGAAAGGGCCTATCCATATTCTTATTGATAAATCTGGAGATGATCAATATACTGGTGGACATTATTCGATCGCATGTGGTATTTTCGGTATTTCGATTCTTGTTGATGAAAATGGTAATGATAAATATGAAGCAGATAATTTTTCGATTGGTTGTGGTGCCTTTGGCGTTGGAATTTTGATCGACCGACATGGTAATGATAGGTACCGAGGTGATACATTTACTCAGGGCGCAGGTGGTTTTGGTATCGGCATATTGAAAGACTTGGATGGTCAAGACATCTATGAGGGCGCATTGTATGCACAGGGATTTGCTTCAACCTATGGTATCGGTATACTTGGCGATAAAGGTGGTAATGATCAGTACATTATATTAGAAAAATATCTGGATGAGATAAGATACCTTGACCACTATCTGTCACTTTCTCAAGGTTTCACTATTGGTTTTAGACCTTCTCTATCCGCTGGGATCGGGGTCATATTGGATCAGGAAGGTAATGATTACTATCTCGGCGATATATTTGCGCAAGGCTCAAGTTACTGGTACGGCCTCGGTGCAGTAGTTGACAAAGGTGGTAATGATAATTATGTTGCGTACCAATATGCACAAGGAGCAGGAACACATCTTACTATTGGTGTATTACTTGATAAGAATGGTAATGATAATTATGTTTCTAAAGGTGTTTCGCAAGGCTGTGGTCATGATCTATCATTTGGTTTGTTGTATGATATTGCTGGCGACGATTCCTATGTAGCATTTGACCTGAGCCAAGGAGCAGGTAATGCTAATGGCTATGGTATTCTTATTGATGAATCAGGTGATGATACTTATTCAGTAAAGAGAACAAATAATACGCAAGGATACGGAGATTTCCGAAGAGAGTATGGTAGTATTGGAGTTCTAATAGATTTAAAAGGCGATGATTTCTATCGTTTGGGCGAAAATAAGACACTATGGAAAAAAGGGCGATACGGAGTATGCATTGATTGGGAGTAGCTTAGATTATGTGCAGATCAGCTCCATAGAGTAAAAATGGATATCACTATATGATAATACTTCTTTTCATACTAAGCCAAGACATAAATTTCGAGGATCTCTGCAATAAGGCAACAACGTCGCTCGTGAAGTTTAAGGTCGACAAGGATTCAGCATTCAATAAGCTGATCGAATTGGGCAAAGATTCAGTTTACGCTGACACTACTATAAATTTTCTTGTGAGCAAATTTGATACCAAATCAGCGCTCGAACGTCACACACTGAAAGATATCTTTAAAAAAATTGGTGAGAGTACAATCAGGGGCATTGTGGAGAAGATTGATTATCGAGGTAGTGATGATGAAGATCGCAGCCTAAAGCAATCTTTGTGGGTACTTGGCGAAATAGGTGGTGAGAAGATTGTAGAACCGGCTGCCCGTTTCATCAATGACGAAAAATGGCAAATAAGATCTAATGCATATACTGCCCTCGGAAAATCGAAATCACAGAATGCGCTGAATTCCGTTCTTCAGGGGCTTAATGATCCTATTCCCATTGTGAGAAAATCAGCATATTTTGCCTTAAGTCAGATTGCTTCCGAAAATGAAATATCTTACTTGGTGCAAGGCCTTGATGATGTATTTTATGGTGTTCGATATGCTGCAGTAGATGGTTTGGTGAGTGTGGGAGAGAAAGCCTTAGATACGTTAATCAGTATGATCGGTCACAGTGGATTGAAGGACTACGGCATTTTTGCGGTTCTCCTGCAGTTTGATATAGAAAATGATAGAATGTTGAAATTCGTTAAGCACAAGGAACCTTCGATAAGGCTTCTATTATATGAAGGCCTTGATGATAAAATTATCTTGAAGATGTGTTTAGAATTTGAGGGAAATAGTTTTCTTAAAAACTATCTTTCTAAAAAGTTATCTGGAGCCCGTTGATTACAATTAAATTATTAGATATTGACATAAATGTATATATATATAGAATTTTAGGACATGACACGTTGGATTAAAGCAAAACGTATGAGCGCATTTACTTCGATACCCTATGGTGGTAATCCCGCATGGGTTGTATTGGGAGCAGAGGGACTGTCGGATGCAAATATGAAAAGGTTGGCCAATGAGCTCAATCCTCTATCTGATACGGCATTTGTGCTTGCTGAATCCACAAAAGAGGCTGATATATATTTACGTTTCTTTACCGGATCAGGTGAAGTCAATTTTTCCGGTCATGCAGCAGTTGCAACGTACTTTGCTTTGAGTGGTGAAGAGACATTTCCTCTCAAAGAACCCACAACAACATTTAATCAAAGAACAAAGGCTGGTGTTCAACAGGTTGAACTGAGAGTGAAGAACAACAAAATAACGCGCACGACCATTGTGTTGTCTAAACCTAATTACTTAGAGCTTGATATAAATAAGGCTGCGGTAGCTAAATTTCTTGGACTTACACCAAATGATCTAGACACAACGTATCTTCCTTTTGATACTATATCGGTTGGTTTCTTTGATCTGATCGTACCACTGAAGACGCTCGATCAAATGCGCAACATTACCCCGAATTTTTCATTAATGGATAGCTTCTGCACACGCTTGGGAATTCATGGCGTAATCATCTTCTGTATGGAAACCTTCGAAGCTGGGGATACGGCTTTCTTAAGACATTTTGCACCGTCTTTGGGAGTGAATGAGGATCCTATTTCAGGCGCTTCTGCCGGGAGTTTGGGTTGCTATCTGATACGAAACAGGTTGATTGAAGAATCAAATTTTTCGAGAATTATCATTGAACAAGGTTACCTGCAAGAACGACAAGGAAAGGTGTATGTACATGTAGATTGTACGCGTGATCAAATATTAAGGGTAAAAGTTGGCGGCAATGCTGTTCTTACCTTTTCTGGTTATATTTTGAAGCCATAGGTTCAACGATCAGATACAAATAGCTTTAACATAAATTTCTTAGCTAAGAATTCTTCTAAGTTTTACGTTGATGTATTTCAAAATTCATAACCGTGATATAATCCGATTGTACCAGGTGGTATGTGAATTTGGATCTAGTTTTTTTTAGTTTTGGTTATATATTTTATAAATATTTTAACAATAGCGGGGTCAAACTGATGACCCGAGTTCGCCCTTAGCTCATTAAGGGCTTCTTTCTTAGACATAGCCTTGCGATAAGGACGTTCTGAGGTCATTGCATCATATGCGTCTGCAACTGCAATTATTCTCCCGATGAGTGGTATTTCCCCTTTTGAAAGACCTTCAGGGTATCCTGAACCATCATAGTATTCATGGTGAGTCTTTATACCCTTGAGCGCTTCTATCAATTCACTAAATCCAGCTAACATATAATATCCACGCATAACGTGCATTGTCACTTCGATCTTTTCCGTTTCGGTCAATGCTCGCGGCTGCAGAAGGATCTTTTCGTCAATCCCAATCTTCCCAAAATCATGGAGCAGGGCAGCTACTTCGAGGGTAACCTTTTCGTTTTCACTGAAACCTAAGCTATCAGCGATTGCCAAGCTATAGTCAGTTACCCTGAGACTATGACCGTCGCGGTAAGGGACCTTACTATCGATTTCTGCTCCAATTTTTCTTAAATCTTTCAGCGCCTCTTTTGGATTTTCTTTTAATGTTGCCGCAACCATACTTAGGCATCTAATTATCTCATCGAGATTTATCTTACCTGCAGTTTCTTCTTCTGTATGACGCCTCATACTTAAGTATAATAAAATCTGTATGTTTGTCAAGGGTATGGTTGAATTTTCATAAAGAACTCCAGCAATTTCGTAGATTACTCGAATACGATTTGATGATTCAGCTGTATTGATTTCTTTATCGCGATCGCTGAAAAGGCCAAAGATGTTGGTGCTCTTTCTTGTGTTGCTATCTGTTGAAGATATCAAACAATATGAGATGCCGCGCAGAATAGAGTTCTCTTGACTACTGAGCGAAAATGATTATACTAGAGTTCATGTTTGAAGGGTTTGCAGGCGGTGTACATCCTCGTGAGCATAAATTAACTCAAACACATGCGATTGAAGTGATGCCTTCACCGAAAAGGGTATATATTCATTTCTCGCAACATACAGGTAAACCTGCGCGTCCGCTTGTACAGAAGGATGATGTCGTCAAAATTGGCGCAAAAATAGGCGAAGACACTGGATTTATTTCTGCCTCTATCCATGCGAGTATTTCCGGCAGAGTTTTATCTATTGGGAATTCGCCTCATCCAGTACTTGGTTCTTCTCTATGTTGTGTCATTGAGTCAACTGATGGTGAAGAGTGGGAGGCAGGTATTAAAGAAAAATATGACTATGAAAACCTCCCAAAGGAAGAACTAATACAGATCATAAAAGACGCAGGCATTGTAGGTCTTGGTGGAGCTGCTTTTCCGACACATGTCAAATTATCTCCTCCTCCAGAGAAACCGATTGATACGCTAATAATTAATGGATGTGAATGTGAGCCTATGCTTACAGCTGATCACCGTTTGATGCTGGAATACCCAATAGGAATTATCGAAGGAGCAAAAATATTTCAAAAAATCTTAGGTGCACGAGATCTCATTTTTGGGATGGAAGATAACAAAAAAGATGCTGCGGAGACATTAGAAAAAGAAAGGGTAGTTGTGAGGGTGTTAAAGACAAAATACCCACAGGGAGCAGAAAAGCAGTTAATCAAAGCCCTCCTTAACCGAAAGGTCCCTAGGGGAGGATTGCCTATGGATGTTGGGTGTGTTGTACATAATGTGGGCACATGCTATGCTGCCTTCCAGGCTGCGAAGTTCCGTAAACCCCTAATTGATCGGGTTATTACCGTATCGGGTGATGGCGTCAAGGAACCCAAGAATCTTTTGGTGCGGATTGGTACGCCAGTATTGGATGTGATAAATTTCTGTGGTGGGTATGTTGGACAGCCGAAAAAGATAGTGTTCGGCGGACCTATGATGGGTATTGCCCAATTTTCAGAGGATGTGCCGATCATTAAAGGCACATCTGGAATACTGATATGGAAGGATGTGAAAACGGAAGAAGAAGGTCCATGTGTCCGCTGCGCAAATTGTGTTGATGCGTGTCCCATGGGATTGATGCCAACTGAAATATACAAATTCGTGAACAACAAAGACTTCAAACAAGCAAAAGAATACGGTGTGCTCGATTGCATTGAGTGTGGTTGTTGTGCATTTGTCTGTCCTGCAAATATTCCTTTAGTCCATTATCTTAAATACGGAAAAAGCGAGGTCTGGAGGCTCGAGAAGAAATGAAAGAATTACTCATTGTGTCGGCATCACCACATACAAAAGGTAGAATTGACATTTCTCTCGCGATGAAATTAGTCATCCTTGCGCTTTTGCCGACATTGATATTCAGTGTTTACTTGTTTGGATTCCGCGCGCTGATAATTATTTTGATTAGTGTTATTGGAAGTGTTATCTGTGAAGCAATCATGCAGAAAATACTGGGTAAGAAAATAACAATAACTGATGGGAGTGCTGCACTTACTGGCATCCTGCTTGCCTTCAATCTTCCACCCGGTGTACCTTTATGGCTACCATTGGTAGGTAGTGTTTTCGCTATTGTCTTTGCAAAGCAACTGTTTGGTGGCCTGGGCTACAATTTCATCAATCCAGCACTTGCCGGCAGGGCTTTCTTAATGGCCTCTTGGCCATCGTTTATGACAAAGGCATGGCTTGTTCCTCGAGGCGGTACATTATCAGGTATTGATGGCATCACCAGTGCTACCCCTTTAACTCTACTTAAGAGTCCTTCGAATTTTGGAAATCCTGAGATTATTATTAAACATGTAAATGAATGGGCTACGATCAAAAATTGTCTTTTCGGCAATGTCGGTGGATGCATTGGTGAGACATCGGCTTTGTTGTTACTGATCGGGGCCATTTTTTTAATCATTATCGGTATTGTCGATTACCGTATTGTCATCGGATATCTTGGAAGTTTTGTCATTTTAACTTTTGTGTTACCGACAAAGGCGAATACGCTATTTCATCTCTTTTCAGGCGGACTGTTTCTTGGTGCCTTTTTCATGGCAACCGATTGGGTAACATCACCAGTTACGAAAAAAGGACGGTGGATTTTCGGAATTGGCTGCGGTATTTTGACAATTATCATACGCGTTTGGGGCGGTTACCCTGAAGGCGTTTCCTACTCGATTCTTCTCATGAATGTTTTCACGCCAGTTATTGATCGTTTCACCAGAGAAAGAATCTTCGGTGAATCTCCCGCTCGATCGCTCTTACGCAAGGGCGGAGCGATGAAGAAAGCGACTCAAGAGGTGAAGAAATGACCAGTGCTAAACAGATGATAATCACATTGTTTGTTGTTGCACTCGTTTGTTCAATAGTCCTTTCCTTTGTTTACTCGTTTACGGAGCCACGTATAGATGAGACACAAAGACAATTGACACTTGCTGGTCTTAGAGAAGTAATCGACGCCCAAGACTTTGCTGAAGTCATACCAGAAACATTATGGCAGGCAATTGACAGTTCGGGTAATCATGTTGGCATAGTATTTCGTGTTTTTCCTCAAGGGTATGGTGGTCCAATTCCTACAACTGTTGGGCTTAATTTTGATAGTGCAATTACGGGCGTAAGGATTGCGAGTGCAGCCGAAGGGATGAAGGAAACGCCGGGGTTGGGCGCAAAAATAACCGAGAATGCATTCACTGAACAGTTTAAAGGTAAATGTGCTTCAGCTATACAGGTAAAGCAAGATGGAGGCGAAATTGATGCGATAACTGCTGCTACTATTTCTTCACGTGCCGTGTGCGCAGGTATCAAAGATGGGATCGGAAGATATTCGCATTACCTTGGGAAGGAACAGATCGACAAAAAATCTGTTTATGCCGAAGCTCAAGATTTTATGGAAATCATTGATGATACGCTATGGTATGCTGTACGAGATGGTGATACTATAGGTATCGTATTTCTTAGCGTTGCCGATGGCTATGCAGATCGCATTGAATTCCTTGTTGGTGTAAACATGAGAGGGAAAATAACAGGCGTTGAGATAGTATATGTGAATGAAACACCTGGTATAGGTGAAATGATTGGAGATAGGGCATTTCTCGATGCGTTCAAAAAGAAAATTCCAGATACAATAACCGGAGCAACTGTATCGTCCAAAGCTATTATAAACGCGATTAAGAATAACCTTAAAAGGTTCAAAGAGTATCTAAAGTGAGTAGACAGAATATATTTACTAGAGGTTTGGTCAAAGAAAATGCGGTATTAGTACTGATGATCGGTTTATGTCCGGCTTTGGCGACATCCGGTACTGTACGTGATGGTTTTGGTATGGGTCTTGCTGCAACCTTTGTACTCCTTTTTTCAAACGTAATAATCTCCATGATGAGGAAAAAAATTCCAAACGAAGTGCGGATTCCAATATTTATCTTGATCATATCGACATTTGTTACAATCATTGATTATTTCATGCAGGCGTTCCAACCTGATCTGTATCGAGCCCTTGGGGTATTTGTTCCTCTGATCGTGGTCAATTGCATGATTTTAGGAAGGGCTGAAGCATATGCTTCAAAAAATTCTATTGTCAATTCTGCACTGGATGGTCTTGGTGTTGGTTTAGGCTTTACACTTACGTTAACAGTAATGGGAGCAATAAGAGAGATCCTAGGCAATGGTACTATTTTGGGATTTGCCATATTCGGTGAAGGTTTTAAGAAAGCACCAGTTATTTTTATGATTCTTCCTCCGGGCGCATTTCTTGTAATTGGTGTTCTCAAGGCCTTCATCAATAAATATGTTAAGAAGGAGATCACATGAAGAATCCAGCACTCATATTCTTAAGTGCATTTCTTGTGAATAATATAGTACTCATGCGTTTTCTTGGTTTATGCCCTTTCTTTGGTGTTTCTACTGCGGTCGAGACGGCTACTGGTATGGGACTGGCGGTAATTTTTGTCATGACGCTCGCAGCATGGATTACCTGGATTGTGTTTCATGCCATTCTTTTGCCACTTAACCTCGTTTTCTTGAGGACTGCAGTATTTATTCTAACAATCGCTTCTTTAGTCCAATTAGTTGAGATGTTTCTAAAGAAATTTTATAGAACATTATATAATGCGATGGGGATATATCTTCCCTTGATTACCACAAACTGTGCAATTCTTGGTATAACATTTTTGAATATTGACAACAAATTCAATTTTTTGAATGGAACTGTTTTCGCGATCGGTACTGGTCTTGGATTTTCTCTCGTGATTATCATATTTGCAGCGCTGAGAGAGCGGCTTGATATGGCGCCAATCAACCCTTCATTAAAAGGTTATCCGATCTCTTTTATTGCAGCAAGCCTCATGGCCCTCGCCTTCTTAGGTTTCTCCGGACTCTTCGGTTTGACCTAAAATAATTTAAAAGTTAGAAGTTCCAATGGTTGTAACGGTCGTATTTATACGGCTCTACTCTTGGCATTGCGAATCTGAGGTTTCGATGAGCTCAGTCGAGTCGCTTATCGAAGGATAGGCAATCTCTACATTATTCTATTTATCGTTACGCAGTCGCTATTTCCTCTCCCTTGATGAGAGAGGATTAAGGTGAGGGTGAAACAAATCAATCATTACCCCCAGAAAATCCCTGTGCCGTCTTCCTCTACTTCTTGTAACAAATTATCAAAATTCTTGGTTGGGTCACTATCCAAGTATAACTCCCATCTTTCAGATCGGGGCATACAATAGAGTGTCCATTTTTTATCTTTTTTGTCATAACGGAATTGGGCGATGGGTATTTCGCACCACTCATGTGGTGGTAGGAAACCAATCCGTTCCTCATATAAAGTTACAGTATCACCACGGATCTTGAAACCGCCCCTGACCCGATCCTGTGATTTAGTCGGGAATTTCCTTTCGCAGTACTTTTTCATTTTCAATTCAACAGATTTTTTCAACAATTCAGGCAATGCCATATTTATTTCAATGGTTCTATTTTATCAAGTTTTTGGTGATTCATTGCTTGTTGCCATACTTTACGCAATTCTTCTTGATGAATCGTTGCCCATTCAATAACAAGTCCCAATGCCCTTGGTGACAAGTGACCCGCTAAAACGGCCAGACTATCAATCACTATTAAGGCTTCTTCGTCCCCATACACAGCATGAAAATGAGGGGGCTGATGTTCTCTATAGAATATGTAAATAACAATGCCGTAGAATCTACTTATTTCGGGCATTTATTGTTTTGTTTGTATTTATTATACACCACCATGAATTTTTGCCTTCAGTAAGGAATTTATGTCTTCGCCAGTTATTTCTGCATATAATGAGTCTGGGCATATATCAATACCGCCGGGCCAGGCAATTGTATGACTTTCATTATCTACAAACACTGAATTGAAATATTCTTTATCGGTCCATTTGGCAAAGACACCTTTGCCTACCAAACCAGATAAATCAGCAATACCCTCGACACCATCGTCAAACTTCACCCAGACTTTGTAATCAGACATTGGTTTAACTGCCATAATACGGTGCATAAATTCTCCTTCTATATTTTGATTATAATTTAAAATTCATTTATGTCAAGACTTTCTGCAAAGATTGCAGCTTATTAACTGAGATAACTGCGTTATACTTAGATGCAAACAAATTACAGCAGATTCACGCCGTTAGAAGTTCCCCAATCGAAGTTAATTCGCAAGCATCTTAAAAAATAGGTTGTAGTGGTCGCATTCATGCGACAATCAAATCAGAAGCATCAGCGTTCTCTTCAACTTTTCAGCTGTTTTTATCTTCCTTGTTATTTTTTTCTTCATTCCATTACTTTCCATAGTTGTCTATATGTCGTCTCTCGCATGTGCCATTATTTATATCGTCCAATTTCTTCAGATATTTCTGAAGTCTCTTCGTCACATATTTTTCATAAAACCGTCCTAGACTGTAACAATTCACTTCTTTTGCAATTTTTTCATTTCTTTCTTTCGGTGTAAGCCCTAACCAATATTCTGGGGAAGTATGAAGTGATTTTTTAGCTGCCTTTATGAAAGAATAATAATTCAATATTGGTACAATAATTTGACCAATGCATACAAAAAGAATAATAGTTATAATTACTATGAAAAGCGAAAATATCCAATTATGTGGCTTAAGAGACACCAACAGTGTTATGAATCCGCAGAAAGCCGCTAATACAAGTAAAGATAGTCCATATACAACCTCTGCCTTTTGTTTAATTGCAGTTTCCACGATTTTCCATCTTACTCCAAATAAAGTTGGCGGCTGCTGCCAATAAGCACCTGTGCCGAGCTCTCTTAATACAGGAAGTCCAATGCAAAGAAAACTGCGTGCGAGAAACCACGCACAGCTAATATTTAGTCCAAGCGTCACAGCAGGTAAAATCTCGTTTAGGCTTAGAAACCGCATTATAAAGGAGATTATCCGCCATATAAATGCGACACAATGTATAAATAAAATCATTAAGCTCTCTTTTATTTGATTATCTATTCAATACAACGTCATTTAGAGATCCGGCAAGTCATGATCGGTGTTTTTTAAAAATGAATTTCGTAATTTCAAAGAGGAAATCAATCAACAGAATAGACTTTAAAGAATTTTCCGGTGTTGCGTATTCAAGATTGACTCCATGGAGAATTGAATTTCTACCTAAATTAAAAAATTCATCATGCCCAAATTTGAACTCCTCTAAAAACGAATTTGTTAATGTATGTATGAATGATTCGTGTAATATAACACTCTTCGACATTTCATTTGCTATATCCACTATATCCCGGTGACTTTTTCTACCTTTGATATTACCCAGAGAAGCAATTATACCTTCGGCTTGAGCCAGAAGAACTGGAACTGATAATGAATACTGCCCTGCATTATGCGCCGACATAGCATCTTTCAAAATGTTTATTCTCTTTGCAAACAGACTGAGCTCTTCCCAATTTTTCTGCATTTCAGAAAAGGTTTCATTGTTAAATCTCTTCAAAAGATATTTTTCAATTTGTATCTTAGTTAGCGGCGTGTCGTTTGCAGTCAATTCAATCATTTCTTGAAATGTCAACCGCATTGATGGTGGCCAGCCGATTTTCATAAGCTTACTATCAATCGGCCGCATCATTTTTGGAAAATCCTTATGGCTTAAGATAGTAATAAAATTCATGAATTCTATCATTCTTTCAACTAAACCAGGTACATTATTAAAAAACTCAAAAGAAGTTATCAAATTTCTTGCTGTTTTGTAAAATTTAATAGAATTCGTTATCTTCCTTAATTTTGCATAAGTGTAACCAAGATTGGACAGCTTAAGTATTTTTTGCATAACATTTCGTGTTGAAGAATCTGTCCATTTAGTTATGTCGGAAAGTCGCAATCTAATTTTTTTGGGAAAATTTGCTTGTGAATAATAGATATACTTACAGCAGAATATCCGATTGCTTTTGCCCTTATACTTTGCTAATTTCATGAAATAACCCCACTTGATGTTTTGAAAGGGAATCAAACCTGTGGGAGTTTTTATTAGAATTTGATGATACTTATTAATTTGATTTATTGAATTGGTTTTTATTTTCATTAGAATTTATGTTTTGCTTACAGTCTTCTACCCATGAATTGAGTCTATCGAAACTATTTTTATCCCTATCCAAGTATGCTAACATACTATCATCCTTTAATGTATTTACGACAATGGTGTTGTTAATTCTTTGTAGTTCATTTATAATTTGTTTATCATTTTTTCGTAAAGCCAACTTTCCTAAAGTCTTGATTACATTTTGAGATAACTCGTTAAACTTATTCTTTAATGCCATTGCGAGTATATTCAAGCTTTTTTCCGTATAATAGCGATAAATATTATCATTGTCAATGGTAGCATGTCTCAGATGGGGCAAAAATAAATTATTGGAATCTAATTTGAATGAATTATATACTTTAATCGCATAATCCTCATGTTTCTTCTTTGCGTAATGTTGGGTTACTGAGATAGTAGCCTTGAAGAACGCAAAGAAAAGGCGGGTTGATTCTCTCTGGCGTAGTTTAATATTCTCCCAAATGGTAAGTAATTCATCCCAACTATTTTGATCATTTACTCTAATTTTTTCTAACCAGATATTTGTAAAATCATCTAGATAACTTATGGCTTGCCCCCACGAGTGCCTATTACATGCATTGAGTATATGTTCTTCCAAATCGCCATAAACAACTGGACTTGAAATGAATTTTCCAAATTTCAATACATAGGGTATCAAACTGAAAATGCAAAAAAGAGCTATTGAGATGCTGATATTTATTAAAAAAAGAGTTGCTTTATATCTCAAAGTAATCAAAGGCAATACAATGCCTAAGCCAAAAACAATTATCAAAATTATAGTCTGCCATGATACAATTAATTTCCAAGCTTTAAATTTATTGAATACTTGTATTGTAATCAACACAACAGTGAATACAATTGCCAGCAAAGCGGAAAGCCCTTGTGAAATTGAACTTAGAATGTAATAATTTGCAGTTGTGTCGGTAGGTAAAGGCAAACAATTCAAGATTATAAAAAAACATAGTGTAGCAATAATTATTATAATATACTGATACCAATTTTTGATGAAATTCGAAACTTTCTGTCTATTGTTTATCTCCCTCATTAGTCACTTCCTTCTATCACCTTTCTCTCTTCATCCGTAATCCCATACAACTTATACACAATCTCATCAATTTCTCTATCCGCTTTTGCAATTTGTTTTTGAATTTGGTTTTTTCTGCTACCTTTAGTAGTCTGGATTTTTTTATTTAAGTCAAGCATTACTTCCACCAGTGCCGTAAGGTCATCGTGGAGTTTCGTTTTGGTTTTTTCATTAATATTTATTTTAGGAATGGGGAGGTTTTTAATGACGGATGGTTTGATTTCAGCAAATATTTTACCTATCTGCGGGTTGCCCATCTTGTACAAGTATGCGAAAAGTTTTGAGTTAAGTAAACCCGTAAGAAATTTCAAATCAACAGTGTATGAATGAATTATGAAAACAGAATTTTGAACATAATAGTTTTGATCATCGTAACATACTCTTATAATATCACTGGTTTGCCTCATCAGTATTTTGGGTTGTAACATAAGTGATTCATTTGATGGATACATTAACCATTTACCATATTTTATATACAAATCACCAGAAAAATAAATCTTGTAGCGATCCACATTTGTACCAACGAGAAGTGGCTTCCAGTCTTTGCCTTTTTTTGTTGTTGAATGATAGATGCGTTTTTCTATCATTTCGCTTGTCTGCGGTGGTATACCATATCCAACCTGATAGGGTTTAATACCCCAAATAATTGAACATTTCTTTTCGAACGGCTCTGATATGCATCTTAACCTGTCGAGTAATTTTTTGACGGATGGCTTTATGTCAATAATAATACGAGAATAGGTATCTTCAGACCACAATCTCTTATCAACAGTATGATCAACCAGCACTTTTCCTTTTCGTATTCGTATTGCCCGACAACCATCCGTGCTTTTCTTTTTACTTAGTATCAAAGTCGCACTCTCGACAATCGCCTGTTCAAAAACGCCATCCCCGTGATCAATTATTTCCTTGATGTCCCACATCAATAATGTATGTCTGAAGTCTTTTGCATTATTGATTAGTAACCAAGTATTAGGAACAATATAACCAAGAAACCCATTGTTACGTAATATTGCCAACCCCTCAGAAATAAAATATAGGGAACTGTCCTTGATTTTTGTCGGAACTAACGGATGATGCTCTATTAGATAGTGTTTTTGATTGGTGTCGAATTCTGCTCCCCATGGCGGATTGCCAATCACAACATCAAACCCACCTTCATCAACCATGATTTTTCTGAATTCTTCATTCCAATTGAATGCCTTTACTTTATACCAGTCATCGCCAAAGTACTTTTTGAGTTCTAGGGTGTCGCCTGAAATTAGAGAGTTGCCGCAGCGGATGTTTTTATCGAGCATGGGCAGGATATTGCGTCCCGGGATAATGCCAAATTCGCCTTCGAGCATTTTTAACATAAGCGAAAGTTTGGTTACCTCTACTGCCTGTTCATCAATATCCACGCCAAAGATGTGTGTCTGCAAAATCTGACTTTTTTCTTCAATGGTGAGGATGGGTTCTTGTTCTTCGTGTTTGATGAGCTGTTGGGTAGATAATTTAGTGGGAGTTTCACCCCCACCTTTATCCTCCCCCTTCAAGGGGGAGGAATTTTGTGGTGTGTCTCCCTTCAAGGGAGAGGGAATTTTTGTTTTCTTCTGATTACGATAATAATTCAACATTTCTTCATATGCTCTGATGAGAAAGCTGCCCGAGCCACAGGCAGGGTCTAAAATTCGCAGCTTTTTAGTCTTGGATGAGATTCCTCCTCCGAAACGAGTTCGGGGTCGGAATGACAGGAAACGATTAGCTGGTAATTCCTGTAATAATTTGCCAACAGTATTTTTGACGATATAATCAACGATATATTCAGGTGTATAATACACCCCTCCTGCTTTTCTCACATCAGGCTTTAACTCGTATCTCACCTGATGGTCTGTCAATCTAATCGTATAACCAAGATACTGCTCGTAAATATTACCTAAGACTTCTAAAGGGATAACATCAAATTGATAAGGATTATAAGTATCCAAGATGATGTCACGCATTATTTTAAAATCAATGACTAAATCATGCTCCCAGTCTTGCGGTCTGAATAAATCACTGTCAAAAATAATGTTATAGTGCTTAAATTCCTCAGCAAGAAAAATCATTGTATTTTTGCCTACGGTATCTGTCCTCTCTTCAAATATTTCTCTCAAAGGACGCCTATGAATGAGTTTTCGGTCTTCACAAGAACGCATAAAGATAATGCGGTCCAAAATCCTTTGAGTGATTTCCTTAAGATACTCTGCGTCCTTTTCTTTATCACCACTATGAAACAAATGACTATTGTTTCTAAAAATATCCTTTGCCAGTGCCTCACGCCATCTCTTAAGGTCATCGAGAATTGCCTTATCAACCGGAAGCCGCTCTTTTGGTTTAATAAGAAGCAATTTTTCAAGCTCGCCATTAAGTACCGATTCCTTTGATAAAAGCCATATTTTATCAAACTTATTGAGGTATTGCTGCCAATCTAAATCCAGTTTAAGACCCTTTAGTGGATTTCGTGCATCGGGTTTGATGGTCACGTCAAAAAGTTTCAATCCTTCGAAATCAGTCAAAAGAACAAACGGCACGCTTTTTCGGTTGTAACCATAGCTTACAGCCTGTTCAATGTGTTTTTTGAGGTCTGCTTTGGGTGGTTTGACCTCTATGAATAGTCTGATTTGTCCATCTATTTTGAGCCCGTAATCCACTCTACCACGAGAGATTTTCTCTTCAGGACTTACCTCATCCCGATTAGAGACATCCCATCCCAAGACATCTTTGAGTAGAGGAAGTATAAAGGCATGTTTAGTTGCTTCTTCATTATATTCGTTAATTAAACCAGCTAAACACTCTTTTTCAAATTTTTTTACCAACTTTACAAGGTTCTTTTTCGCCTGTTTCTTGGTTAATTTCATTTACACTGCCCAATTTGATTCTATGTATTGTTACCTAAAAGTCAAGACGCAATTCGTGAGAAAATTCAAGGAATTACTACAGTTTTAAAAACTAAATCACAATTTCTTAATCCGAGAATTATCGGATTGATGGATTGACAAAAAGTGTGGTTTTGTTATAATGGCGCATGAAAAGAAAAGAGATGTTGGAAACTCACTATCGGGCGTCACGTTTTTGTCGGGTGCTTGGCAATCCCACTGCCTATCAGATTGTCAAATTATTAGTGAAATCAAAAAAGACACCAACTGAACTTGCCCAAAAAATAGATCTATCTTTAAAAACTATTTCTGATACGTTACGGCATTTGCGCCAGGTCGATCTGGTAAGATATGAGACAAAAAGTAAGAATAAATTATATTTTCTCAAAGATGAATCACTTCCTCAGATTCTTCTTAATATTGAAGCATATGTAGAGAAGATGAGAGTAAAAAAATGGTAGTACGATACTCCGAGAATTATCGGAGTGACGGAGTAAGGGTGTAGATGAGTATGGATGTATTTAAGGCTATAAAATGGCGGAGGAGCGTAAGAAAATTCGCAAATAAGAAAATCGAGCGTGAAAAAATAGTGCGGATTTTCGAGGCCGCACGACTGGCACCGTCCTCGAGCAATCGTCAGGCATGGCACTTTGTAGTGATTGATGATAAATCGATTATCGCACAGATACCCAAACAGGTTGTTATGGGTGATAAGATGGTTATCCAATGGCTCAAAGATGCCCCGTGCGTTATTGTTGGATGCTACGCCAAAGCACTTACCCACCATATTGCCAAGCTGTTCGATCATGAAAATCACTTGGTTGATATTTCCATTGCAATGACCCATATTTGTCTGGCGGCAACTTCCCTGGGAATCGGTACCTGTTTCGTGGGTTGGTTCAATCACAAGCGGTTAAAAAATCTACTAAAGATCCCAGCCAGGTACAATATTGCGGCACTTCTTGCATTGGGATATCCGGTTGATGAATCAACTGACGAGGGGATTGGCGGGATTCCAGCACGACCGCGCAAAAAACTAAAAGAGATTGTTTCTCATAATAAATTTGGAGAGAAATTCTAAAAAATTAGTGTTCCGCGGAAGCGAGAATACCGATTCCTTAGTGCAAATAACAAATGAAGAATCGGGGTAGTCTATTTTCTATCGTTGCCTGTCCAGTAGGTTGTTAAACATACGGGGTAATCGATGAACTCAGTAGAGTTCGAGATATTTATCGTGTTCCCATTTTGAGACCTGAATCGAATATTCGTCCCACTCCTTCATTTTTATATCGTAGTATCTCTGGAACAGAATGTCACCAAGTGCGTTTCTTGCTGTCTGACTCTTGTAGTAGTAATCTAATGCTTCCCATAACGAACGAGGGAGTACGCCTATCCCTTTTGTCTTCAGGACATCAGATTTTATTTTGTACACATTTTCTTCGACAGGCCTTGGTGGTTTTAATTTTTTCTTCACGCCATCGAGGCCAGCCCTTAGCACACAAGCAAAAACTAAATACGGATTGGCTGATGGATCACATGATCGTAATTCCAATCGTGTGCTGTCGAGCTTATTTTTGCTTATGCGTGGTACGCGTACTAATGCGGAACGATTCATTCTACCCCAACATATATATACAGGCGCCTCAAATCCTGACACCAAGCGCTTATATGAATTGACCAGGGGAGATGTTACTGCACAAATTTCTTTCATATGCTTAAGTACGCCGGCAAGATAACTGTATGCTAACTGACTGAGACCATAACTGTCTTTTGCACTGCTGAACTGATTCTTTGTGCCTTTAAAGATGCTCTGATGTATGTGCATGCCATTTCCTGCCGTACCGAATATCGGTTTCGGCATGAATGTAGCATAGAGGCCATGTTCTTCTGCCACTTTCTTGATGACCATGCGTGCAGTTAAGATATTGTCGGCAAGTTTTATTGCCTTGGTATATAAGAGATCAATTTCGTGTTGACTCCTTCCTACTTCATGGTGACCAGCTTCGACTTCAATACCAAATTGCTGCAGGCGATCACACATTTGCCGCCTAATTCTTAATGCAAGATCACCTCCAAGGTCAAAATAACCGACCCGGTCGTGAGGGAGCGGAACTACCCTATCGCCATCGCGTCTAAACAAATAAAATTCAAGTTCTGCTCCAACATAGTAATCCATCCCAAGTTGCTTAAGTAGCGCCAAGTTGTTTTTCAAAATTGACCTTGGATCAACTGGTGCTGGTCTGTGGTCTGGCGCATATACATCACAAATGAGCCTTGCGGTCTTCTCTTCACCCCAGGGGATTATCACAAAACTATTTGGGTCAGGCACAAGATACATGTCACTTTCGGCGATTCTACCGAAACCCTCAACTGATGAACCATCAAACCATATGCCATCTTTAAGTGCCTTGCTCAATTGTCGCACAGGAATTGTCTCGTTCTTCACAGAACCGAGAATGTCGGAAAACCATAGATCAACGAACTTTATCTTTTCTTTTTCTGCCTTCCTTAAAACTTGGTTGATTGTCATTTATTATCTTCTCCCTTTTTTCTTTTTTCCAAGCTTTTTCTTCGGTCTTTTTTTACCTTTTTTCTTAGTTTTTCTTTTTTTGCTTTTCGTTTCTTTCTTTTTTCCCACATATTCGCCTATTGACTTTGCCTGCAGAAAGAGGAGCAGGTAATCAGGACCGCCAGCCTTTGAATCAGTGCCCGACATGTTGAATCCACCAAAAGGATGAACGCCGACCAAAGCAGCAGTGCACTTGCGATTGAAGTATAAATTGCCGACATGGGCTTCTCTCTTCGCTCTTTCTATTTTTTTGCGGTTCTTTGTATAGACTGCACCGGTAAGCCCATAGGCAGTGCTGTTTGCAAGTTCTAAGGCATGGTCAAAATTGCGCGCGCGCGTGACTACCAATACAGGTCCAAAAATTTCTTCCTGAAAAATTCTATGGTGTGGCTCAATATCAGTAATAACGGTGGGTTTTATGAACCATCCGCTCTTGGGCCCTGGTTCACCACCACAAATTAGATTTCCTTCTGATCTTCCAATTTGTATGTAGTGCAGGATTGAGTTGAACGCAGTTTCGTTTATCACCGGACCTAGCCAATTTTCGTAGTATTTTACAGGCCCGATCTTTATTGCTTCAACCGTGGGGATGAATTTCTTCATGAACTTGTCATAGACTCTATCATCGAGGATGAGTCTTGAACAAGCAGAACATTTCTGCCCCTGAAGTCCGTAGGCTGAGGAACGGACACCAGTTATTGCACTATCAATATCCGCTTCTGAGTCAACAATGATAAAATCCTTACCGCCCATCTCAGCGATTACTCTTTTTATCCAATTCTGACCAGGTTGAGTCTTGCCAGCCTGTTCAACAATGTGCAAGCCGACCGCCTTTGAACCTGTAAAACAGACAAATCTTACCTTGGGATGCCTGACCATGTAATCAGCAGCCGGTCTGCCATGACCAGTCATGAAATTGACAACACCTATGGGTACTTTTGCATCTTCAATAATTTCCATGAATCTTGCGGCAATAGCGGGAGAATCTTCTGACGGCTTCATTATGACTGTATTGCCAGCGACAAACGATGCCGTTGTCATGCCACATAGTATTGCTAATGGAAAGTTCCACGGCGCGATGACTAACCCGACACCAAGTGGTATATAAATTTGCTCATCATGCTCGCCTGGGAACTGAATCAGTTCTGGTGCTTTATCATACCTAAGCGCCTCTCGCGCATAGTATTCACAGAAGTCGATAGCCTCAGCAACATCTGCATCTGCCTCGAGCCAATTTTTGCCAGATTCAAAGACCATACAGGCGGCGAGCTCAAAACGTCTTTTTCGCATAATATTGGCTATCTTGAGTAGATAATTCGCTCGTGTCTTGGCAGATGTGTAACGCCATGATTTAAAGGTCTCCGATGCAACTTCTAATGCTTTATCAGCGGTCTCTTTGTCTGCTTCTTGAAAGGTACCTACTATTTCTTCCTTTTTTGAAGGATTATATGAATGAAATTTATTATCTAATCTAATTCTCTCGCCGCCTATAATTAGGCTATACTCCCGGCCCAACTGGGATTCAACGTAGGCAAGAGCTTTTTCCATTTTTTTTCTATTTATCGATTTTGTGTAATCAACCAGTTTCTCATTTCTGAACGATTTCATTGAACCTCCTTGACCTTGTATTATAATCAGGCAATAACCAAAGTCAAGGAAATTACATTTCTTGACATTTAGACGGCAGTGCATATAGTATTACTATGAATAAAATATCATCTTTATTTATTATTGCGTTACTAGTGTCTTGCTCAGCAATCAAGGAACGACTTGCGATCAAAGAGTGTAAATTCGCACTTCTTTCTGTATCACCCTACAATTTTACGTTTTCAGATCTTAAACTCGACTTTGTGATAAAAGTTGATAATCCTAATAAGATTGATGCAGTGCTCGATAAATTCACCTACACATTTTTTACTAATAATACTGATGTTTTCTCAGGTACGACTGGTAAAGGTATCAAGATTCCATCTGGTAAGTCAAAAAATTTTACAACGACAATTACACTGGAGTATAACAAAATAGGAACAGCATTGGTTGAAGCGATCAAATTTAAAAGGGCTGAGTATAATGTGAAGGCAAAGGCATATGTCAATACACCTATCGGCGAAATAAGTTATCCAGTGGAAATCAAGTTGAAATAGGAATTTTATACCCTATTGGATAGAACTTGCGTTCTACTTCGTCTCCTCGCCGTTGTGATTTTTTTGTTTTGATTTTATTGCAAGCCAGTAACCAGTTGAAAGATTCAATGAAATATAGAATTTATTCAGACTAACTGAATAATCATCATTAGGATCTAGTTCGCAAAAGCAGTTCCTACTCTCTGCTTTTAGTCGATTAAAACCGGCACGCAGATCAAGAAGGTAATAATTGAAGCCGATTCCAAAATCGATTAATTGAGCTTGCTTAAGCCCCCACATGCATCCGCCAATGTAAGAATAAAAAACGAGCGGTGTAATATCACCAGCCCTTCGGTGAGCAGCAAATGGAACATAATAGAGGTAAATAGGAGCAAAGAAACCAATGAATTTATGCTCCGACTCGAAATCCGAGTTGAGTAAATCTTCTGCATAAACCTTAAAAGCAGACGTACCGATACCGATCCCTTTATATGTCACTGCCAATCCTAGCGCATGTGCTTCAAACTGAAGTGGGAGAGAGGCGCTTGTTCCATATACATCGATATAACCACGCCAGATTGTGTTATAGTTTTCCCCGTGTGCAAAACTTACAATCGAACCCTGTACAGTAATAACAAGGTTGATGATAGCGAATAAGAGACCAAACGTGATACGTAGTTTCGTTATACTGACCTCCTTGTCATTTTCTTAATTTTATTTAGGGTTTATCGAATGTCAATATGGAAGGCGTGGCAGGCACGCATTATCAATATTATTTGGATTATCTGCACAATAATCGTGCAAAAGATACAGATTTTGTGCACAATCATGCTTTTTCTCTTTAAATTTCGTAAGATATCTATGGCATGGGATTTGCATAATAGAGCAGCAGAGGTGTATGATGAAAAAAACAAAAGTCCTTATTTTTCTCTTAATCTTGACAAGCCTGATGTTGTTGATGGGCTGTTGTTATGAAAGGGCAGATCATGAACCGCCTGCTGTGCCCAGGGGATTGCGGTCAATTACTGGTGATGGTGAAGTAATGCTGGTTTGGTACGATAATACTGAGCCTGATATGGCTGGTTATCGTATCTATCGAAGTCCAACGCTTTCTGGATATTATTACGAAATAGGTGAGACAAATCTAGACCACTTTTTAGATTTTGGACTCATGAATGGTGAAACCTATTATTATGCCATCACCGCATTTGACTGCAATGGTAATGAAAGCGATCTTTCTTATGAGGTTGTATATGATACCCCACGACCAGAAGGTTATAATGAACAGATATTTGATTATACTGAATTTCCAGATTATGCAGGATGGGATTTCAGTACATATTCTATTGTGCGCTACACTCATCCAGCATGTGATATCTACTACGGATATAGTTATTCAAACAATGCCTATTATTTTTATGCGACATCTGTCGACACATGGATTCAGGATTTCGGCTACACAGAATCACTCGATGATATTACCTATGCGCCTGAATACGGTTGGTCTGAAGCAGGAATTGTGGAAGCGATTGAAGGTCACACCTATATCGTTTGGACTTGGGATAATCACTTTGCCAAATTCCGTGTTACCTTGATTGGATCAGATTATGCAATATTTGACTGGGCCTATCAGATTGATCCAGGTAATCCAGAATTATCAATTGGACAATAGAAAGGAGTTGCGATCATGAATAATGTTAATAGCCGTGAGGAAATTGCACTATTCAAGTTCGAAAAACCAGTAGATGATATCACGGAACGCATTGAGCAATCGAGCACATGTTCGCCGATGAAAAAGTACCAAATTTTGGAAGGTTTAAAGACAATAGTCCATGATTTAAGAAAAGGTGTGATTCCTTTTTCTCCTGAAGAGTTGGTTCCTAAGATGTTGGAGGTGGGGAGAGCAAGGGGAACAGCAGATTTTGAGAGAGCTGTTACAGATTTACTGGCAACATTGGCCAGGAAGATACCTTCAACTGAGTATAGAAAAGAGTTTGAAAAATATATATAATAAAGGAGGTTAAGATGAAACGCTTATTGTTGTTGACACTAGCCGCCATACCGTTATTTGGCTTTAGTGTTAATTTTATCATTTGCGATTATGGAGACTATGGGTATTACGAGGATGATTACTGGTGCGACGAATACTGGTGTGATGATTATTGGAATGACGGCTATTGGGTATATTATCCACATGGATACTATTGTGTGCGCTATGTCTGGTGGTATCCATGGTGGTGGGATTGGTATTGGCATAGATGTCATTGGGTGAGCCACTTCCATTGGGATTTCTTCTATGCTGGATTTTATGTCGTATGGTATGACGGCGGATGTTGGTGGTTCAGACCGCGTTACGGTAGATGGGTGAGATATCGGTTGCCGTATTCATACCACGAAATATGTTACCGTGCTAAAAAACACGGTATCCACTTACCGACCAAACCTCCTCGAGAGATCAACGTGCCGTACAAAGACAAAGAAGTAAGAAAACTTGTTGAAAAGAATGATCCAGAACTCTATAAGCGTGTTGAGAAAGAACACAATAGTGGCAACCTTGAGAAAATGAGGAAAGACTATACACAAAAAGTAGAAAGAGAAATTGCCGTGAAGAATGAAGAATATCGCACAAGCCATAATAATGTCGATAAAAGAACAACATTCGATCAGGGAAAACCTAATTCAAATATTCCCACTTCATTGAACCGTTCCGATGACAAGGACATTGAGCGATACAACCAACTTGATGTGGAGAGAAATAATCCAAAAACAAAATCTGAGTCTCATCTTCAGCAAGAAAATAAAAGAGAAAATGAATTCCATCAGTCCAATGTGAATGAAGAAAAACCGAATAAAAATGATAAGAAGATAACACCTCCTACCAATGAATACAGAAATGAGGAAAAGCGTGAAAAAGGAAGCAAATCGAGTAAGCCTCCAACAATTCAAAACAGAAATCAGGATACGAGTAGCAAGAACAATGAACGACCGAGGATTCATTTACCCAACAAAAAGAGGTAATCATGTTTTCCGTGATTTTAATTTCTCTCATAACGTTCCAAGGTCCATTGGCTATTGATCTCTGGGTTGATAGAGAGGATGCGACATACTATCCTACGGAGAATGTAGAGATTTTTTTCAGAACAAATGACAATTGTTTTGTTTCGGTCTACAATATAGAAGGTGGGGGAAGAGTTACTTTGCTCTTCCCCCCAGAAAATGAAGACGGTCGGGTGGAAGCCGGCATAACATATAAGCTTCCTCCTGAGACAGAGGATTATGATTATGTTATCAGCGGTCCAGAGGGTGCGGAAACAATCATTGCACTTGCGTCCAGGGAGCGATTACCAACATTGAACGATGAAGCACCTGATATTGTGAGTGAGGCGATTGACATTTACATAGAAGAACCCGAAGCAGCAAAGCTCAGAATTATCACCACTCCGGAGAGGTGCCGTATATATATAACGGACATAGACTCTGGCGATGAAGAATATATAGGTAAAGCTCCAAGAACGCTCGGTCTAAGGCCTGGGGAATATATTATCAAAATAAGAAAGTTGGGTTATCGAACCTTGACGCGGAGAGTCTGGCTTGAACCTGGAGAACATAGAAGAGTTTTTGTCAAATTGAGACCATATTGACATGAAGGTTAATTCTGTTATAATTAAGGAGTAGAAATGAAGAAGTTTATATTTTTGATTCTTATTGCGAGTCTATTGTTTGCGGTCAAGCAAGTACCACGTACTAAACCTGTAAATGATGAAACGACATCTAAAACAAAAATCGAGACAGTGCAACACGGCGATAACAAAAAGCAAACAGACAGAGACAAGAAAATAGAGAAGAAAAAGGATCATTTCAAAGATGATAATTCAGACGGTATTAACGACCAACGTGAAGATGATTTTCAAAAAATGAAGCAACTTAAGAAAAGACCCCGAGATGCCAAGAAAAAGTCGGTTGAGAAGAAAGAAAGTTCGAAGAAATCAAGCAAAACCAGTAAGAAAAGTTCAAGATAATAAAACTGCCTGACCTTCCTTACGTTAATATTCCCAATTCAGAACAAAAGTTTGAACCCCATAGTTAATATGCGTGGTGAAGAAAAGAGGATTTCTTTAACAAGGTGTTTTACATTGATGTCATCTATTGTTCTTCCCTGAAAAATTCTCCTGCCAATCTTGAAAATCTCATCATAGTGTTCTTCCGTCAATTTTAGATACACATCGCGTACTCTTAGATGAAACTTTATTTCATTGAGAATTTCTTTTTTTATTTCCGATTCATAATTATCTTTCTTGCCGCTTAGTCGCAGGATTACATTTCTTCCGGCGATCATTCCTGATCGGATACCATTTGTGATACCTGCACCACTTAAAGGATCTGTGAGTCGTGCAGCATCACCAACAAGGAAGAAATTTTTGCCAGAAAACTTTTTCAAGATCTTGGCCGAGACTCCGCCGTAGATTCTTCGTCTTATCTTGCCGTCTGGAAAGTCCTTTCTCACCCAATCATCAAGCAAGTCTTTTGCTCGTTTTCTCGTGACGTGCGGCGATATCCCCAGGCCGATATTAGCTGAACTGCTAGATTTTGGAAATATCCAGGCGTAACCCCCAGGAGCATAATCGTGGCTAAACAAGAAGGTGGCGTACTGTGGCTCGATTTTGATATCCTCAATCAAATACTCTGCACAAACTGCGATTTCGTCGAGCCCTAATCGTGTGTCGATCCCTAACCATCTTCCTACGCGAGATGCGATACCATCAGCACCGATCAGAAATTTGAATTTGTATGTTTTCTTTTTACCTTTTTCGTTCACGATTAATTTATTGTTATCTATTCCAATCGCCTTGGTTGATGTTTTGACAACCGCTCCAGCATCCAGCGCCTTTTGTGCAAGTGCCATGTCAAAGATCTCGCGATTCAGGACCCAACCGACACCGGGGTAATCAATCCGAAACTTTTCTTCTTGTGAACTGCGTACTATTGCACCTGATACCTCATGATCGATCCACTCTTGTCTAATGTCGAGTAGGTCTACTATTTTGCTTCTTCCTAACCCTTCAGCACACGCTATTGGCGCACCTATCTTTGGATGTTCTTCGAGAAGAAGTACAGAGATCCCTGTTTTTGCTGCGGCAAAAGCGGCAGCAGAGCCTGCTGGCCCAGCTCCGACAATAATTACATCAAAAATATCGGGCATTGAAATCTACGGTTTGGTCTTCTTTGTTTTGAGATACTTGCGTCCCTTTAGACTCTCAGGCATGTAATCCTGTTCAACCTTTGCCTCTGGGTAGTTATGTGGATACTTATAACCTTTACCATAACCGAGCCTTTTCATTAACGGCGTCGGAGCATTGCGGATATGCATGGGGACCGGTTCAGCAAGGGTCTTTAGGGCATCCTCTTTTGCAGACTCGTAGGCCATGTAGATCTCATTGTTCTTCGGAGCATTTGCAAGATACACCACGCACTCTGCCAAGGCAAGGTCTCCTTCAGGTCTTCCAATAAAGTGCACAGCATCTTTTGCTGCAATCGCAACCACGAGCGCTTGAGGATCTGCACTGCCGATGTCTTCAACTGCAAAACGCACTAATCTGCGTGCAATGTACAAGGGGTCCTCACCTCCTTCAAGCATCCGCGCCAACCAGTACAAACCAGCATCTGAATCACTACCCCTCAACGATTTGTGAAGTGCAGATATGAGATTATAGTGTTCTTCACCTTTTTTGTCATATCTCAAAGCCTTTTTTTGAACAATATCCTCGGCAATTTTGAGATCAATTGTTTCTCCTGTAGATGCCAGGCTTGATAACTCAAGGGCGTTTAAGGCCACTCGGGCATCACCATCAGAAATATTTGCAATAAAATTTAGGGCCTCTTGTGTCAATTTAAATTTGCCCGCAAGTCCCTTTTTGGAAGAGAGTGCTCTTTGAATAATGTTCTTTATATCATCAAACGATAATGGGTTGAGCATATACACCTTAACACGTGACAAGAGACTCGAATTCAATTCAAAAGATGGATTTTCAGTCGTAGCACCAATCAAAATGATAATACCTTTCTCCACATACGGTAAAAAGGCATCTTGTTGCGCCTTGTTGAAGCGGTGGATTTCATCAATAAACACGATTGTGTCACGGCTATATAGTTTTTTACGATTTTCTGCCTGTGCCATAAATTTTTTTATTTCGGCAATGCCACTTGTTGCAGCCGAGAATGAAATAAAATCAGCGGATAACTGTTTGGCAAATAATCTTGCTATTGTTGTTTTGCCACTCCCTGGTGGACCGAAGAGAATCATTGAAAATAATCTTCCTTTCTCAATCTGCTTATGGATTGGACAGCCTGGTCCCAGGAGATGCTGTTGTCCGAGTATTTCATCAAAATTTTCTGGTCTGATTCTGTCTGCAAGTGGTGTTTTATCCATTTCTCTGTGCTATTGTTGCAGAATTAAATAGAGATAAAAGAATGGAATGTTAAATATTAATGAGTCTAAACGGTCCAAGAATCCTCCATGCCCAGGAAAAATGTTTGATGCATCCTTCAGACCTACCTCGCGTTTCATCCCTGATTCAAAAAGATCACCAATAGTACCCATTGCTCCAATTCCTAATGTTATTAACAGTACATCCAAAATATTGAATGACGGTACCCATAATTTACTGAGCAGAAAGGTGAATGGAAACGTTAGGGGAAATGCCAGTAATGTACCTTCCCATGATTTTTTCGGACTCACCCTTATTGCAAGTTTGTGCTTGCCAAAGCCTGATCCTATGAGATATGCGAATGTGTCATACAACCAGGTCAATATGAGGGGCACAAGGGCAATGCCAAGACTCATCTTTCTCAGAGGGATAATGGCTGAGGGGAGTAGTGATATGTATATAGCGCCAAATGCGGCTGCGGTTGTTTCTGCCAAAAAATTAGGTTCGCGACGTGAACCCGGGAATCGCATCACTGATAGAAGGCAGATGAAGAAAAAAAAGATTGAGAATGGAAGAACGAGGGGTACTTCATAGTAGATCATTAGAGGGATCGAATAACCTGGAAGAAGTATGGCAAGTGTATGCGGATAAATGTTTTTGCGATGCCAAAATCTGAAATATTCGTTGGAGGCAAATGTTATGAAAAATATCAGCAGTAACGGTAGTAAGATATGATCAACCCAAAGGACAATAACAGTGATTCCGACAAGTAAGGTGCCAGTTAATATTCTTCTTGATATATCTTTAGACACGACCGAAAAGGCGCTCCCTTTTCTTAAATTCTTCAATCGCTTTAACGAATTGTTTTTCTCGAAAGTCAGGCCACAGTGTATTTGTAAAATACACTTCAGAATAAGCAATCTGCCACAGGAGAAAATTTGAAATCCTTTCTCTATTTTCAGCACCTGTGCGTATTAAGAGATCAGGATCTGGAAGGGTAGGATCATACAAGAATTTAACAAAGGTTTCTTCATTAAATTCATTAAAATTTATATGTTTATTACGATCTTGGTTTATAATTTTCTTAATTGCATCGATTATTTCACCGCGTCCACCATAACTTAGGCAAAGCGTTAAGACAAGTTCGTCGTTGTTCTTGGTGAGAGATACAGCCTCGTGGAGTGCTTTTTTTGCAGCCGAGTAAAGGGTGTCAAGTCTTCCAATGGCGTTGATTCTCACTCTGTTTTTGTGAAGCTCAGCCGTTTCTTTAACAATCATCTCTTCAAGCATTCTCATAAGGGTATCAACCTCTTTTTTTGGTCTTTGCCAGTTTTCAGTTGAAAAAGTATAGAGCGTGAGATATTTTAGCTTTATATTTTTTGATGCATTTACAATTGACCGCACAGATTCAACACCCTGACGATGTCCGACAACCCTTGGTAGACCACGTTTTTTTGCCCATCTTCCATTACCATCCATGATAATTGCCACATGTTTGACGTCGGACATCAGTTATTATATATTAAAAAGAATGGCAGTCAATGATATTCTGTCTGATTATGATTTTTTTGACTGCGAGCAATAATTCTTTATCCGTGGGAGAATAAACTGATAGGCCACAGATCATCCCTATTTTCAATGCATTTTCTTTCATAATAGCTTTAAGTCTCGCTGAGGGTATTAAATAGGGGAGAATTACATCCGAAAAGTCTTGACAGCTTACGCAATGTATATATAATCTTAGCCTATGGGGAAGAAAGTTGATGTAATTTTTGTTTCGAAAAGAAGAAATTTCTTATATAACACTAAAATATCATTAAATTTATTTGCAGTAGTCTCATTGATTATTCTGTGCGTGATTGTTGCAACCGCGCTACTTTCCTTCAGTAATGCTAAAGCATTTCTTGTCGGTATAAACATTCGTAAATGCGAGCAAGAACATAGAATTTTGGTGAGTGAATTAGATTCTTTGTTCGTTTTACTGAGAAATGTTCACAGTGATTTTGAGAATCATATTGCACGGGATAAACGTGAAAGGACATTCTGGCAACTGGCTCACATACATCCAGACATTTGGTCGATGGGTATTGGTGGAGCAGACATCAATATGAATAACGGTGTTCTGTCTGTTCACACAAATCGTGTTCTGAATGACATCTACAAATCGATAGATGTATTGAAAGGGAAGTGTTATTTGAGGGAAACAAGCCTTCGAGATATTGAAAGACAAATGGAAAACAACTTGTATTTATGGGCGCACATTCCTTCAATAAATCCTGTACCAGGGAAGACAGTTGGTTCTGGTTTTGGTTATCGCGTGGATCCCATTAACAAGAAAATTAGAATGCATTGGGGTGTTGATATTGGAGCCTCCAGAGGTACCTCAATTCACGCAACTGCTGATGGTATTGTCACCTACGTAGGGTGGAATAAAGGGTACGGATTAACAGTGGATATTGATCACGGCTTTGGATTTAGAACTCGATATGCCCATTGTCACAATATCTTGGTTAAAAAGGGCGATGTAGTGAAACGTGATCAGATTATTGCTACTGTCGGCTCCACAGGAAGAACGATTGCACCTCATCTCCATTATGAGGTCCATATATCTGGAGTCAAAGTTAATCCAAAACCTTATATTGATTTATCAAGTGTAGTTGTTGATTAATACGGCCGCACTTATTAATTCTTCCATAATATTTTTATTAATATCCAATCTTTTTGGTGGCTCTCTTACAATTATTTGCGTCGGGGATATTATGATGGGGACTACCTATCCGGTCGAAAATCTCCCACCAAACAGAGGTGTTGATTTACTTAAGAACGTTGCACCTTACCTGAAGGATGCAGATCTGACATTGGGCAATCTGGAGGGTACATTTCTAAACGGTGGGGTATGTGCAAAGAAAATTAAAAAAGGCAGATGCTATGCATTCAGAACACCACCAGATTTTGCACAGAACCTTGCTGATGCCGGATTTGATTTTATGAATCTTGCGAACAATCACATGAATGATTTCGGATTCGATGGCATAGTTTCTACAGTACTAACACTCCGAGATGTGGGCGTTGATTATGGGGGGCCACTTGGTAAAGTTGATTGGTTCAAGATCAACAACACAAGAATTGCAATAGTTTGTTTTTCTACATCACCAAACACGAATACTATTTTTGAGATCGCCAAGGCCCAACAAATCGTGGCAGAACAGACGAAATCTAATGATATCGTTATTGTTTCTTTTCATGGTGGTGGTGAAGGTTTGGGTTTTCTGCACACGCGCGATACCTTTGAATACTTTTTGGGAACGCCACGAGGAAATGTTGTTCAATTTGCTCGGGCAATGATCGATAGCGGTGCAGATCTTGTCTGGGGACATGGTCCTCACGTGCCAAGGGCAATGGAAATATTCAAAGATAGATTGATTGCATTCAGTCTTGGAAATTTCTGTACGTGGGGGTTCAATGTCAACGCAGAAAAGGGATTTGCTCCTATCTTGAAGGTTGTACTTGATTCTTCCGGGGTCTTTAAACATGGTCAGATAATATCCGCTCAGCAAAGGTTTAATCAACCCCTAATACTCGACACTCTCCATGGCGCGGCACATCTTATTCGAAGGTTGTCATATGAAGATTTTCCTAACTCGTCACCAGAATTTACAGATTCAGGGGATATTTTCCCAAGGGCAATAGAAGAGATAGAACAAAGGTAATACCGTTTCGGACTGAAAATATTTTGTTTTTAAGCTTCTAGTCGAAAACATCTAATTGCGTTTCTGGCTTTGAAGACCTGAACTGAGATAGACAGCACAATTAATACCCAGATGCGTAGTATATTGACTTCACCAAGATTCAAAGTATAATTACCGCATGAAAAATATTGCAATCTTAGGCGCAACGGGATTAGTCGGAGAAGAGGTTCTTAGGATTTTAGAACAGAGGAATTTCCCGACAGGAGAAGTTTTCCTGTTTGCCTCGGAGAAGAGCGAAGGCAAGACAATGATTTATAAAGATAGAGAGATTGGAGTATTCACTGATTATGAGAATTTCATTGATCAGGCAGATATCAGTTTTGGCTGTCTGGATGCTCCTCTGGCACGGGAAATTATCCCCAAGATAAGGAACCGTACAGTAGTGATTGACAATTCGAATGCCTTTCGTATGGATCCTGAAGTACCGCTCGTCGTACCTGAGGTTAATCCAAAAGAGGTAGAGAAGCATAAGGGAATCATTGCCAATCCCAATTGTTCAACGATTCAGATGGTCGTTGTCCTTTATCCCCTTCACAAAAAGGCGAAGATAACCAGAATTTTTGTTGCTACGTATCAGTCAGTTTCTGGTTATGGTAGAGATGCCGTAGATGAGCTGAAGTATGAGATCGAATGTCTTGGAGCCGAAGAGAATATCGAAAAATACGGTGACAGTATTTTTTCTTTTCCCATCGGCAACAATGTTATACCGCAGATCGGCAGTTTTAACGAAGAAGGATATACGACCGAAGAGATGAAAATGGTAAACGAAACACGCAAGATTTTTGGTGAAGAATCAATACGGGTCGTTTCTACATGTGTACGTATTCCTGTATTTGTGGGACACAGCGAGACTGTGTCTGTTGAATTTGAAAGCCCTATTTTGCCAGTTGATGCAAAGAAGATTTTGAAGAATGCACCAGGCGTAACATTATTTGATGAAGACGATAAATATCCAATGCCGTTTCATGCCGCGGGAAATGATGCTGTATTTGTCGGAAGGATCAGGAAAGACCTTGTTTTTGAAAATGGGCTTGCAATGTGGATCGTTGCCGATAATATTCGCAAAGGTGCAGCACTTAACGCCGTACAAATTGCTGAGCTACTCTTGTAATGTGTAGGAATTCTGTAACTTCCTATGCAAACTCTAAGTTCGAATCACTAAGTTCTAAATCCCATTTTTTGCATTCAAAAAATGAGGATCTTCGTTTTGCAGGACAAACCCGAGATTTAAAATCAATAATTTCAAAACCATTTTGTCATTTGTGCTTTGGTATTTGGCATTATTTAGGATTTCGGATTTTGAAATTGGAATTTCCCCGAGCGTAGCAAGGGTACAATGCTTTCCTGGCTGGGTTTTATAATCTCCCTTATTGTTATTCTCATCGTTGCACGCAAAAGTCTACCGTTGGCTCTTTTTTGTGGCGCACTCATTCTGGGTTTGTTCACACTCCCATTGATTTCAATTATTAACAATATCTTCTATACCTTAACTGATCTTTCTATTATTCTTCTTGCGCTTGCAATGGGTATAATCCCCATGATTGGTGGCACAATGAAACAGAGTGGGCAGATGGATGATCTTGTAAATAACCTACGCATCGGTCGAAAAGGACTCATGGCTGTATCACCCGCAATCATGGGATTGCTTCCAATGCCAGGTGGTGCCCTACTTTCCGCACCTATTTTGGAGAAAGGTGGTGAAGGTGTAGCCGATGACCTAAAGGTAGCAATAAACAACTGGTTTCGTCATCTTTTCGTAATGATATATCCGCTTAGTTCTGCTCTTATTGCATCTGCAAAGATGTCAGATCTAAGCGTCTATACTGCGGCTTTGTATCTCTTGCCCACCTTTTTCTTTGCACTCCTTTTGGGTTATTTCTTTTTTGTAAGGAAAGTACAGGGGTCTATTGCTTACTCAAGTTCCTTCTCGTTCATAAAACTGCTTTTGCCTCTGATGATTATCTTGGTAGCACCTTTTCTCGACTTCACAATAAAAAAGATTTTTGCACTTCCGATTCAAGAGATAGCAACTATTATTGGAGTGAGTACTGCCTTTTTCCTATCATGGAGATTGAGCCCGTTGCCATTAAATCTAATAAATATTTCCAAGAAGATGAAGCCATGGAATTTTGCTTTTATTATTCTGGGGATGTTCATATTCTTGAATGTATTTGAAGCATCTAATGTCGCACACCTTATTGCTTCAATACCTCTACGTCCAGTAACACTCTGTGTCGTGGCGGGTTTTCTCTTGGGTGTAGCAACTGGGAGGGTTCTGTTGCCTGCTTCGATTATTTTCCCTGTATACTCAACCGCAGCGAATATTTCGCCTTTGGCATTTGCCATCATTTACACAAGTATATTCTTTGGATATGTTATTTCGCCTGTCCATCCGTGTGTCTGTGTCTCACTTGAGTATTTCCGAGTTCCGTTGAGGAGTTTCTTAAAACTGTTGGTAGTTCCTACGTTTACTATTTTTTTGATTGTATTATTGATTTCCATCTTTTTCATCTGATATGGGCCTCGTCAGTTGCAAGCCTTGACATCCTGTCAGATTTAGATAAATTAACTGTTATGAAAAATGGAAAACATGATATGAAACTGAAAGGCAGAAATTTCATAACGACGCAGAATTGGACAACTGCGGAGTTGGAATATATTCTTGAAATGGCGGTTAAGGCAAGAAAAACGAGACAAATTTCCGTGTTGAACGGCAAGACAGTTGCGCTTCTTTTTTTTAATCCATCGCTTAGGACAAGAACCTCTTTTGAACTTGCTATGTATGAACTAGGCGGGCATGCGGTGGTCTTGCAACCTGGGAAAGACGCCTGGGGCATAGAAATTAAGGAAGGTGCTGTGATGGATGGAGAGGCAGAAGAACATATCAAAGAGGCCACCAAAGTTCTATCTCGCTATTGTGATGCCATCGCAGTAAGGGCTTTTCCAAAGTTTGAGAATTGGGAAGACGATAAAAAAGATCTTATGATAAACTCGATTTGCAGATGGGCTGACAAACCGGTCATAAATATGGAAACCATTGTACATCCTTGTCAGGAATTAGCACTAATGATGACGGTCAAGAACCATCTCAAGAATATTCATGGGAAGAAATTCTTATTGACTTGGTCATATCATCCTAAACCACTCAATACAGCTGTTGCTAATTCAGCCGCCCTTATATCGACAAAGTTTGGTATGAATTTAACCATACTGCGACCTCAAGGATTTGATCTCGATGATGACTTCATGAAAAGCGCCGAACAGAATGCAAAAATACATGGCAATACTGTTACAGTCACTGACAACATTGAGGAGGCGTATAAGGATGCAGATTTTGTGTATGCAAAGAGTTGGGGGTCCCTGCAATACTATGGCGACTGGGATGAGGAGAAAAAGATACGCGGAACATTAAAGCACTTCATTGTCGATAGAAATAAGATGAAATTAACAAAAGATGCTTTTTTCAGTCATTGCCTTCCCATGCGCAGAAACATTATAGCAACTGATCAGATAGTTGACAGTGAATATTCATTGATATATGAAGAAGCGGAAAATAGACTATATACTGAAAAAGCGCTCTTGGCATGTCTATTGGGAGATGGCATTGAGTAAGAGAATTGTATTAGCATTTTCGGGAGGATTGGATACATCATATTGTGCAGCTGTACTCAGAGATCAGGGGTATGATGTTATAACAGTTTTTGTGAATAGTGGTGGTTTTAACAAGAAGAGCCTGCAATTGATCAAGAAGAAGGCGTTACGCATTGGTGTGTCTCGTCATTTCATAGTTTCTTCAGCAAAAGATATCTACCGAAAAATTATCAGTTATTTAATAAAATCAAACGGGTTATATCAGAATATTTATCCGCAAATGTGTGCCGATCGTTATATCATCGTGGAAAAATGTATAGAGATTGCCAAAAGAGAACGTGCTGCCATGATCGCACATGGGTGTACTGCAATGGGTAATGATCAGGTAAGGTTTGATGTGTCAATACGCGCTCTTAGTAACTACAAAATAGTTGCCCCGATAAGAGATCTGCAGGCGAGAATAAAAACGAATTTGCGCGAGCACGAGATCAATTATTTGAAGAAAAAAGGCATTAAAGTATCCGCGTTACATAAAAGATATACGATCAACCAGAATGTGTTTGGGGTTACAATTTCTGGTTCTGAAATCGATAAGGGTGACGAACCCAAGGAGAGCGCCTTTATTTTGACAAAAGCTGTAATGAAATCTGGTACAAAACCCCAATATGTTAAAATAGGATTTAAAAAAGGTTTGCCTGTTTCGCTTAACAGAAGAAAAATTGATGGATATACTATCTTGACTAAGCTAAATAAAATAGTGGGCAACCATGGGTGCGGGAGATTCATTTATACAGGTGACTGCGTGGTTGGCATAAAAGGCAGAATTGTTTTTGAATGTCCGGGTTTATATGCGCTCATAACTGCGCATCGGGCTCTTGAGGAAATGGTGCTGTCAAAAGAGCAGAATCAATTTAAAGAAATCATGAGTCAAAAATGGGCGTATCTTGTTTATTCAGGATTATATTTTGATCCACTTCGACAAGACATTGAAAAATTTATTGACAGCCATCAAGATTATGTTACAGGCGAGGTAGTACTAAAAATTCATCAGGGGAGCCTGATGCCGGTGAAGTGTTCCTCAGCGTATATGATTAAAGAAAAAGGAACAGTCTATGCACAGTCTTCAACATGGCAGCCTAAGGAAGCAGAAGGATTTGTAAAGCTTTTCGGTATAGCAACAACTCTCGCTAAAAGACGGCCATAACGCTAGTCGAGGGAAAATAATGTTATCAATTTTAAGACAACTCGTCAGCATGAATTCAGAAAATCCTCCATGCAATTGTGTTACAATCTTAAGCTATGTGAGGGATTATTTGAAGAAAAACAGCAAAGCAAGAGTAATTTTTCAACCTGTTGCGAAAAACAAAGGTAATGTTATAGCGATTTTTGGTAGACCACAGATACTTTTGAATGCGCATCTTGATACGGTACCCGCGTCGGGATTCTGGAAAATAGATCCATTTAAGTTAACGCGCATTAAGAACAGAGTATACGGGCTTGGTGCCACTGATGTTAAGGGGGCAGTGTCAGCTATATTGTCCGCAGTCAAAGAACAATCGCCACAGAATGCAATGTTGCTTTTCAGCAGTGACGAAGAACATGGTAACATGGAATGTATTAAAACCTTCCTTAGAAGCGGCTATACCAGGGGCATTAATTATGGTATTGTGACTGAACCTACTGATTTTAATATAGTGACAGGCCACAAAGGCGTTTACACATTTGAGATAACTTTCTTCGGTAAATCAGCTCATTCGGCAAAGCCTGAAAAAGGCATAAATGCTATTGAGCTTGCTGCCAAATTCATTAACGGTCTAAAAAATTATAAGAATAAACTTTCAGAACGTCATTATCGAAATATGAACAAATCCACACTTAATGTCGGCATGATAGATGGTGGCGTGAAATCGACAATGGTTCCGGATAAATGTCGCATCGTCGTTGATAGAAGAGTTTTGCCAGGCAGAGATTTTAATTCAGCTCCTCATGAATTGAAAAGATTGCTCTGCAGATTTGATAAGCATGCAAAAATGAAAATAACCTACAATGTTCCGTGTCTCAAAACGGATAGAAGAATTCCACCCGTGCATATATTGGAGAAATGCGGTGCGATACAATTGGACAACGTAGTGGACTTTTGGACAGAAGCACCGCTCTTCACTGAAGCAGGCATACCTTCTGTGGTATTTGGCCCAGGGACGATAGCGCAGGCGCACACTACAAACGAGTTCATTATGATGAGAGATCTTGAAAGAGCAAAAAGGATCTATAGAAAATTTTTTTCAATGATTTAGCTTGGACATGAAGAAGTATAAGATAATAATAGATTTCCTCAAAATTATTGGTGCAGATCGCGAGGCATCGCATTACCTGAAACTGTTTCAGAAAGGAGATCCCAAACGTTTTGCAGTAATTAAGATTGGTGGCGGTGTGTTGGAGAATTCAAATGAACTAATCGCAATGGACTTGGCATATCTGTCTAACTTGAGTCTCTATCCAATTGTGATACATGGAGGAGGTCCGCAGATTGACAAAGCCTTAGCTGAAAGCAGAATCAGGTTTAAAAAGATAGCAGGGCAAAGAGTCACGACGCGAAAACAGATATCGATTGTTCAAAGAGTGCTAAATCATATAAATGCAGATTTAGTGAAAGGTATACGCAAATTCAACGGTTCGGCAATAGGCCTAACCGAGGATATCTTTGTGGCGGAGAAACACCCTAATGAGAAACTGGGATATGTCGGCAATGTCAAGAAAGTGAACTTGGCACCGATAATACGCGCCATAAAAAATAAAAAAATTCCTGTTATAAGTTGCTTGGGCTTTGATGAAGAAGGCCGAATATACAATATCAATGCAGATACTGCCGCTAAATCTGCAGTACTTGCAATAAAACCGAAAAAATACGTTTCAATCACAGAAGAAGGAGGCATTCGCGATAAAAACTGGGATATCATATCTAATCTAAATATTTCCGAAGAATTCGATGAATTGGAGCGAGATGGCATACTGAACAAAGGAATGCTGCACAAAATAAGAGAGATAAAGAATTTGCTTGAACAGGTGAGATACAATTTGCCTGTACAATTAACCTCAAGTAGGGGTCTACTAAGGGAGCTCTTCACAAATAAGGGGAGTGGTACGTTCATAAAACTTGGAGAGAAAATACTTGAATATCAAAGTTATAGCAGGATTAACAGAGCTAAGCTAAAAAAACTTCTTGAAAAAGGTTTTGATAAAACATTAAAAGATAATTACTTTGAGAAACCTATTTCCTACATTTTCCTGGACAAGCGATATCGTGGCGTTGCTGTTGTCAGAAGCATTAATAGACTATTTTATTTGGACAAATTCTGTGTGACAAAAGAAGCACAGGGTGAAGGGATAGCTTCTGATTTGTGGCATCATGTGACAAGTCGATGTAAGAACTTGTTTTGGCGTGCTAAGCCGACAAACCCAATATGTAGTTGGTATTTCGAAAAATCGCAAGGTGTATTCAAATTTGATGAGTGGTTTTTTTTCTGGATAAATCTTACTGAGGAAGAGATTAAGGAAGCGACTGCCTATGCTCTTGATTTAGAGGAATCGTTTCTCACGGATTAAAAAATAGTGGAGATAAGAAAGTGAAGAAAAAGATCGGTATAATAGGTGCAAGTGGCTATACAGGTTTTGAACTTGTGAAGATCCTGGCAGGTCATTCAGGTGTTGAGCTTTTAGTATTGAATTCTAAAGGCTCAGGTGGTAAAAAAATATCAGAAATCTATCCCGAATTTCAAAAAGATTTGGTGTACACGGACCATTCGATGCAAAAGATAAGAGAGATGGAGCTCGATCTTGTATTCCTTGCCCGAGAAGCAGGTTTTGCCAAGAAGGCTGTTGTAGATTTGAACTGTAAGATTGTTGATTTGAGTCGCGACCTCCGCTTTGAAAATAATACTGTATATGGTCTACCAGAGCTTTTCCGTGATAAAATAAAGGCTGCAGAAACCATCGCAAACCCGGGTTGCTATGCTACAGCAGCAATACTGGCTTCCTATCCTTTGGTGAAAGAGGGTGTGGTAGATCATATTATATTTGATTGTAAGTCCGGTTACAGTGGTGCTGGACGAACTCCTTCGTACTTGAATGATCCAAATAACTACGAAGACAATATTATTGCCTATAAAATAGCGTATCATCGACACATCCCAGAGATTGAAAAATGTTTGGCAATATTTTCGCAAAATCGTCTTAAAATCTCTTTATCGCCGCATGTTATACCACTTTTTCGCGGAATAATGTGCACAACTCATGTTATCCTCAATCAGGATATAAATATCGATGCTATCAAAATGCTGTATGAAAAGACTTACAATGATGAACCGTTTGTCAAAATATTTGAAGACAGATTACCAGAGCTTCATGATATTCAAAACACAAATTACTGCTATCTTGGAGGGTTTGAAATAGACAAAAATGGTCGAGCAGTTATCATTGCTACGCTCGACAATCTCGTTAAGGGCGCAAGTGGTCAGGCTGTGCAAAACATGAATTTAATGTTAGGGTTTGAAGAGACGGAGGCATTGCTATGAGATTGTGGCAGAAAAAAGACAAAATAGATAGAGAAATTCTCGATTTCTGCACAGGTGATGATTATATTATAGATAATAATCTTATAAAATATGATGTCCAGGCGAGTATCGCGCATGCAGAAATGCTAAGGAAAATTGGGATCGTTAACAATGAAGAACTGCAAAAACTGAAAAGATGTTTCAAAGCCATTCAGAGAAATGATGCACTGGGTAAATTCAAGATCAAGAAAGCAGAAGAAGATGTGCATACTGCTATCGAGAATTATCTTACAAAAAAATGTGGCGATGCTGGAAAAAAAATCCATACTGCGCGTTCTCGGAATGATCAAATCATTGCAGCACTGCGGCTGTATGCAATGGATAAGTTGATCGAAGTTAAGAAGGAAGTTTTGGATTTGTGTACGTTGCTCATAAGATTTGCTGAAAAATATCGAAATACGCCGATGCCCGGATATACACATACACGGAAGGCCATGGTGTCATCTATCGGGTTATGGGCTACCGCTTTTGTTGAGGCGTTACTTGATAATATTCTTTTGTGGAAGACCGCATATGATTTGAATAATCAATCTCCACTTGGAAGCGCGGCAGGTTATGGCGTTCCTTTTGAAATCGATAGGAAGTACGTGGCCGACCGGGCTGGTTTTGGCAGAGTCCAGAACAATGTATTGTATGTGCAAAATAGCCGAGGGAAATTTGAATCTATACTGCTGTCAGTACTTAGCGCAATTATGCTCGATCTGAATAGGATGGCTACAGATATTATATTTTTCAATAGCGAAGACATCGGTTATTTCGTTCTTCCTGATAGATTATGTACGGGTAGTTCTATCATGCCCCACAAGAAGAATCCTGATGTACTTGAACTTATAAGAGCCAAATATCATGTTGTATTGTCGTATGAATTCCAAGTAAAAAGCCTTATTTCAAATCTTCTTTCTGGCTATAACAGAGACCTTCAACTGACAAAAAAACCGTTCATAAGCAGTTTTGAAACAACCATTGCGTCGCTAAAAATCATGTCACGCATTATTAGATATCTGAAAGTTGACAAAAAAAGATGCGCTGCAGGTCTGACACCAGAGATGTTTACGACCTATAGAGCCTTTGATTTGGTCAAAAAAGGTGTACCCTTTAGAGATGCATATAGAGATAGTGCGAGAGATATCGACAAATTTCTCAAAAAATATTCTCTGGCGCAACTGGCAAAGAAATATTTGAGTATTGCGGGTCATTCAAGATTAGCACCGCTTCAATCCCGTATCAAAAGATATCGAAAACTATAAAACATATTTTCTCCTGCACCATCGATAATTGGGTAGGATGGCTCAAGATATTGTACTTTGCAGTGAAGCAGGGGATCGTGGCAAATCTCTTTCGGTGATAGAAGTTAAAATACGTGCAAGAGGAATCAAAAGCACAGGGACTTGACGTTACTGTTGAACGCAATATAATAAAATCGTTTCATAAACGAAAATTTTTATCAAAGGAGGATTAATGATGCTGATTATATTGCTACTTTTTACATTTGATCCAATAAACCGGATTGGAATCATGGGTGCAATGGAGATGGAATTGGATCTTATAAAAAAAGATATGCAGATTGAAACCACTGAAGCCATTGCTCAACGAATATTTGATATCGGAACGATTAGCGGGATGGATTGCGTCTGTGTCAAAGCTGGTATTGGTAAGGTGAACGCCGCTTTGACTGCAGAGATTCTAATAACAAACTACAACGTAGATGCCATAATTTTTACCGGGGTTGCTGGTGGTATTAACCCTCTTTTGGGAATTGGCGATATCGTGGTTAGCGAAAAAGTAGTGCATCATGACTTTGGACAGATAACACCTGACGAGTTTATACCATGGGACACATTAGGCTATCTAGCAGACACATTTCTAATCAGTATTTCTATTGACGCAATAAATAACATAAACTTTGAACGGGTTTCCAAAGAGATTGACAAAGAAGGACCTCGTAATCTTAGGGCAAGGCTTGGGATAGTTGCAACGGGTGATCAGTTTATCGCCAGCGAAGAAAAGAGGGAATGGTTAGAGAAAACAATCCATGCAGACTGTGTTGAAATGGAAGGTGCTGCTGTTGCTCAAGTATGCGAAATCAACAGGGTTCCATTTGTTATTATTCGTTCTATGAGTGATCTGGCAAATGAGGATGCAGAGGTTGATTTTAAAGCATTTGCTCCATACGCAGCAAAAAATTCAAGTTTGATAGTAAAAAAAATAGTCGAGTTCATTAAAGGACTAGAACAACCCATTCGATAGTCTGATTCATTAAAGGAAACAGTTGACTTCATCAAGAAGTTAATTATAATAGAATCATTCGGGGTCGTAGTTCAGCCTGGTTAGAACGCCTGCCTGTCACGCAGGAGGTCGCGAGTTCAACTCTCGTCGGCCCCGTTTTTTTATTGCGATCAATATCTTCATTGACTTCCAGATAATTTTTCATTATACTCACTTACATGTTTTTTGTTTTTCCGATTGGTAGTGAAGAGGGCGTAAGAAGACTTCCGTATTTAACAATAGGCCTTATTGTAGTGAATACAATCCTTTGGTTCATTACAAGTAATATCTTAGGTGGTCAAGAAAAGGTATTGCAGGAAATTAACCGAAAACTATTTGAGATTGAAAGTAGATATATATATAAGATAATCGAGGCTGATCCAACCTTTTTGCAAAAATACGATTTGGATAGGGTTCACGAGAGATTCTTCACCGAAGAGATCATACCTCAGGATAGCAGAGATTATGATGAATGGCATAAATTGTATAAAGATTACAAAGCAAAACGGAGTAGTTTTGTTTTTGACCGATTGGGATTTACTCCTAAGAGATTCGATTTTTTCAAAATTTTCACTTCGATGTTTGTTCACGCAGGGTTTTTTCATCTTTTATTCAATATGCTCTTCTTGTGGTTGGTCGGCTGTAACATCGAAGATGACTGGTCTTGGAAGGTTTTCCTTGGACTCTATCTCATCTCAGGAGTTGTGGCATGTCTCTTTCATGCCCTTGCATTTCCGGACAGTAGAGTTCCTCTTGTCGGCGCATCAGGTGCAATCGCTGGTGTTATGGGCGCCTTCATGGTCAGGCACTATAAGACCAAAGTGAGATTTGCTTATTTTATGTGGTTTTTTTTGACGAGACCATTTTTTGGCACCTTCGCCATATATGCCGGTATTGCGTTTCCTCTTTGGTTTTTGATGCAGATTACGTGTGCGAGCTGGAGTGTTGAAACAGGTACTGCCTACTGGGCACATATCGGTGGTTTTATTTTTGGTGCTGCTGTGAGTACTACATTTCGATTCTTGGGAGTTGAAAAGAAGTACATTGCACCAATGGTTGAGGATAGTTTTGAGCAGCTTAAGGTTTCGCCGAAAATGAAAGAGGTGAATAAAAGATTGAATATCGGCGATACTGTAGGTGCGATACCCCTGCTGCTTTCGCTAATAAATGAAGAACCAGATAACGCCGATGCACCACTAATGCTTGCGAGAGTCTATTTTGAGAAAGGACATCACAACGATGCTGTTTTAATGTACAATAAAGCATTGGCGATTATTCTAAGAAAAACCGATGTTGACATGATGCTATCCGCCTATGAGGAGATTAAAGAGAAGAATTTATTAAATAAACTTTCCGAAAAAAATGTCTTTAATAGCGCAACCTTTCTGGAAAGACACGAGAAATTTGAAGACGCTGCAAAGTTGTATGTTCTTTATTTCAGATTATTCCCTGAGGGCAAAGTAAGGTCAAAAGCGATTTACCGCACCTATGTTATTTTTAAAGACAAACTGAAGAATGAAAAAATGGCGCTAAACGCGCTGGAGTTACTAAAGAAGGACTACCCAGACTGGGTGATCTCATCACACTAGGAACTGAATACTAGGTACTACATACCATACACTAAGAACTAAGCGCCAAACAGCGGACACTAAGTGCAAAGTAGAGCGTAAGGCGTAGAGCGCACCGCAAGACATTTTCCTATTTATTGATAGTTCTATGTTTGAAACATTTGAATTTGGAATTTTGATATTGTTTGGGATTTTGCGTGAACCGGAAATGCTGCAAGTCTTGCAGAGACTATCCTGCTTGTTATTGACAGCATCAAGAAAAGTATGTATAGTTGACTATGGGTGAAGGAAAATATAAACCACCTCCATTTAATTATTGCGATTATCGATGTGATCGTTGTGAACATAAGGATACCTGTAAGGTTTACAAAGATGATCAGGAAAGATTATTAGATCATTATGTTAAGGGTGAAGATCCTTACAAGCCTGAGGTCTTTATGCAGGACTTACACGAGATATTTAAGAAAACCAAGGATATGATTATGGAGATGGCAGAAAAAGAAGGCGTTGATCTTGATGACATGCCAGATGAAGAACCACCACGAGTGAATCCGGAAGAATACGCGATATACCGACTTGCGTACAGCTACACAAGAGAGGCCCACAGTTTCATAAAAGAACTGGAGAAGGTTGGTGTACCGGAGACATTGCAGGAAGATTATAGCGATCTTGTATGGCATCATACACTGATCGCTGCAAAGACAGGTAGGCTTGTTTCTGGTTTCATTGATGACTTTCTTGATGAAGAGATTCGAAAGGTGGAGGAGGAGGGTACTTTAGGTGTGATCAGAAAAAGTATTAACTTATCGAAGAACGCTTTGCAGAATATGCTGAATGAATTACCTGATCACCTGTACACAATCGCTGATTTAATGGATTTGCTGAAAAGATTGGAAAAGCAGATCCAAATTGATATCCGTCAAAAAGTCGGTACAGAAAAAAAAGTATAGCCGTTCCGATTGGGAACTGTTGTTTTTGCGAGCGTAAGCGAAGCAATCTCAACCTGCAAATTTCTTCCCCTTGACAGTCATTTGAAATTTGTTATTTGTCATTAAAATTGTTGCTTTCTCACTTATTGACATTTTCCGATTCTGCATTATAATTTTTTAGGAGAATTTAGTATGAGGTGTATACAGTTTTTATTGTGTATAATGATATCAATAACAATCCTCTTCGGACTTGAACCAGCAAAAGTGAGTTATAAGCTTTTACCAAAATTGCGTGGTGATGAACCTGTTCAATCTGGTCCACCCATACCATATCTTGGTGGCAGAAGCCCGGGTGTGCAGATCGGAATCACAACATACGATTTGCAGTCGGACTGCTCATATGGTCAAAGGCTGAGAGTAGATGGTAATAGGAATATCCATGTTAACTGGATGTGGTGTAGAGGTCCGTATCCACCCGGACCACGTTATTGCGTTTGGAATTTCCGTTTCACCGATGGCTCATGGTATGGAGCAACACAGGCTGCGCCCAGTGTGTCCGGTTATGTCCGATTGGATATCGTAAGGGACCCCAACCCGGATAACCAAGTGACCGCAGTTGCATATCATTATGATAGTGGCGCTGGTTATTTTTCTTGGATAGATACAGATGCTGGACAAGGTTGGGGACTGTGGCCCAATTACATGGTAACACCTGCAGCCACGGATCATATATGGCCCAGAATGATTTGTGTAAAAAATGGTAATATGCTCTTAGCAACTGGTGATTATAATGCTGATAGACATCACCTGCATGTCACTACTAATGATGGATACACTTGGATAAACCCATGTAACTTCGATTCATGTGCAACATTATCTCTATTTCTCCAGAGCTCCCGCATTTCAAACAAAGTTGTGTTTGCCCATACTAGGTACATAACTGACCAGCCTAATGTACAGCTCGATAATGATGTGTGGTATATGATCTCCACTGATGGTGGTGTAACATGGGGTCCACATACTAACCTCACAAATTACCAGTCTAGCGATACTACTCGTGCCTATTGTGACATTAATGCGATTTTTGATAATAATGACAATCTCCACATTGCCTGGTCAGGTAGAAGGGTCGTAGATGGTTGGTTCTACGAGGCTTCAAAAATCTATCATTGGGATGCGGTAAATGATACAATCACAATTGTTAGCAGTCCAAGTATCTACTATTCTGATCCAGGAGGTTGGTGGATTTCACCTACATGGTCACCTGGTGCTTGGCGAATGCCAGCTGATGAGCCGCAACTTGTGCTTGATCCAACAAATAATAATCTTTATTGTTTGTGGCATGGCAATGATGATTATAATGACACTTCTTTGGCTGGCTATTTCAATGGTGAATTGTACGGTGCAAAATCAACTGATGGTGGTATAACCTGGACTGATTACACCAATCTCACCAACACACGTACCCCTGGCGCGCCAAGTGGTGCGTGTAATGATGAAGATTATATGACGGCAAATCCATATGTGGTAAATGATTCTATATTTGTAACTTACATAGAGGATAAAGATGCCGGCGCTATGCCACAGACTGAAGGAGTAATGACAACCAATCCTGTCCGCGTTTGGGTATTTCATAAGGATATGATCCCAGGCGTGGAAGAAAGAGGTTCATTAGAAGCTAAACATTCTACCCCGATGCTTGAGGTATGTCCGAATCCGTT
>Ga0209427_10000331_pt1 | contig 48878 bp, 39 predicted proteins | sample DeeMarSWOR136_30_FD_187465 | JGI IMG/M metagenome (GOLD analysis project Ga0209427, IMG submission 187465) | Marine sediment microbial communities from White Oak River estuary, North Carolina - WOR-1-36_30 (SPAdes) (version 2) | ecosystem: Environmental > Aquatic > Marine > Intertidal zone >...
CCTTCTCGAAGCCGATTTCAACCGCAAGAAAACCTCCATCTTCTGGGATAAAATGGGGAAAAAAGTCGCCAGCAGCCAGGTTTCGATCTACGACGACCCGACCATCCCGCATTTTCGCGGTTCTTACAACATCGATGATGAAGGCACGGTCCCGGCCAAGACACTTCTCATCGACCGGGGAAATCTGACCGGACTTATCCAGGATAGACTTTCTGCCCGATTGATGAACATGCCCTGTACAGGGCACGGAAGAAGGCAGGACTACACCTTCATCCCTATCCCGAGGATGAGCAATACCTTTATAGATAGAGGAGAACATGCTCCTGAAGAGATCATTCTTTCCGTGAAAAAAGGATTTTATGCTCATAAATATCAGGGAGGGCAGGTGGAAGATTCAGGAAAATTCACTTTTTCTGTCAGTTCGGGTTACCTTATCCAGGATGGAAAGCTCACCGCTCCTGTGAAGCAAGCCACCCTTATAGGGACCAACATCGACATCTTGAATAAAATAGAGATGGTCGGCTCTGACCTGAAATTCGGTCTTCAAACAGGAATCTGCGGTAAAGAGGGCCAGTCCATGCCGGTCAACGACGGGTGTCCGACGATCAAGATCACCAGGATGACAGTTGGAGGGCAGAATTGACGGTAAAAATATCTCAGCTCAAGCTCCCAGAACTGGCGGAAGACCTGGTGAACTTCGGGAGGAGGAAAGGCGCGGATGAAATAGAGGTCTCCATCCTGGACGGTTACGAGTTTTCCGTCGACGTTCGATTGGGAAAGGTCGAAAACCTCGTAGAGGCAGGATCCAGAGCTCTGGGTTTAAGAGTGATCAAGGGAAACCGAACTGCCTTTGCCAGCTCTTCTGACCTATCCAGAGAAACACTCGAGAGGCTTGTGGATAATGCTGTGAAACGGGCGGAATTATCCAATCCGGATGAATTTTCCGGTCTCCCTTCTCTCTCATCCAAACGAGTGGACATTCATTCTCTCAATCTTTTCGACCCTGAAATCAGCAAGCTGGATGCCAAAGAGAAGATCGTCCTGGCTTTGGAAACCGAAAGGATCGCCCTGGAGGATAAACGAATCACAAATTCACACGGAGCCAGCTTCGAGACCAAAGAAATCAAGACCGTTTTGGCCAATTCCAACGGTTTTCTTCAAGAATACAAAGAGACGATTTACGGACTGAGCCTGGGTCTTCAGGCCGGAGAAACCAATGACCGGGTCGAAGGCTTCTGGTTTTCCACGAAAAGACATTTCCATGAGCTGGAGCCTCCGGAAGAAGTGGCGCGAACAGCTGTCTGGAGAACGGTCCGCCAGCTCCATCCAAGGAAAATCAAAACGCAGAAAGTCCCGGTCGTGTTTGAGCCGATGATGACCTCATGGCTCCTGGGATTCCTCGTTGTCTGTGTCTCAGGGGTATCGGTCTACCAAAAAACTTCCTTCCTGTCGGGCAGGCTGGGGGAAAAAATCGCCGACATCAAGGTGAATGTCATCGATAACGGAGCAATGCCCGGAAATCTGGGGACAAGACCTTTTGATGCAGAAGGCGTTCCCTGCCAAAGGACGGTGGTCATCGACAAAGGAACACTCAAGAATTACCTGTGCAATACCTATGCTGCGCGCAAGCTGAAGCTGAAATCCACGGGAAATTCTGCCGGAACGGGTGTCACCCCCCACAATTTCTATCTTGAACCGGGAAGGTTTGCACCGCAGAAAATCATCTCCTCCCTGGAAAAAGGAATGATCCTTATCAGGACACTCGGGCATGGTCTCAATCCCGTGACCGGCGACATCTCAAGAGGAGCTTTCGGTTTATGGGTGGAAAAGGGAGAGGTGGTTTATCCGGTCTCAGAGGTCACGATTTCCGGCAATCTTGGGGAGATTTTGAATGACATAGAAATGATCGGAAATGACCTTGAATTCCGGAGCCCGGTGTGCGGCCCGACGATTCAGGTTCGGAAACTGACAGTGGCTGGGGGGTAAAGCTCTTTACCTCAATTTTTTCTTGGTCACAGAAAAGACGACTGTCATCACAGCTCCTAATCCCATCAACACCCAGCCAAGTATGCTCATAGAGGTGAGAAGTCCTATCAGGAAGCCACCGACCAGCAACACAATGCCCAATAAGCGCATTTCACCTCCTTCTCACATTGGCTCTGTTATCCGGTCAAAACTCGTTGTAATGGACGACATCATCTAACGCTCTTTTCGGCACATGGAGACGCTCCTGGGCATCTTTCCAATATTTCACGGATTCTCTCATTTCTTCGGTAACGGGTTTCTCGTTCGGATAACCCAGAGCGAGCACGGAATCCACTCTATAATCCTTCGGAACTTTTAGCAATTCTTGAATTTTTTCTAAATCTGCGGATGCAATCCAACAGCTCCCGACGCCCTCTTCCCAGGCTGACAGGATCATGTTCTCTACAGCTGCTCCCACGTCCCGTTCATACCCCTTTTCTCTGACCTGGAGATTGACCAGGACTGCGATGTAAGCAACTGGCTCCTGACCGGGCTTGGGATTCCCTTCAGGAGCAATGTAGGCTGCCCAGCGCAAACAGGGAAAGAATCTTTTTTTAACTGCCTCATCATCAATGACCACAAACTCTAAAGGCTGGAGGTTGGCTCCTGAGGGAGCTAGCCTGGCAGCATTCACCAGTTTCACCAGGATTTCCCGGGAAACTGGTTCGGACTTAAACTGACGGATCGACCTCCTGGAAAGGATCAGCTCATAAAGATTCATCTTTTCCTCGCATTATTTTTTTATCGTCCAGAAGAATCCAGAATCCCTCCTCATTTTCAAAAAAGGGCCTACCCCGCCTCACAACTCTGCAAATCCCGATCAGCTTTACGCTCTTTTAGTCGCGGATTCAGCCCTGATATGTATTTTCTTCTTAGAACTTAACCTTGAGCCAGGATGGATTCGAGCTTTTTTGCGTACTCCTTGCTCGGCTTATCAGGAGAGACGATTTCAATCTGGTCAGGCCCACTCACACCCAGGCCTATTTCCGCTGCTCTCTGGATCTGTTCTTGCTCGAATATCCTGCTGCCCATGATAGCCTCGTTCGAACCGAGTTCCTTTAAAACGGCCACTCCGACCGCATCTACTGCCACGCGATCCCTCCCCGCAAGAAAGACATCAGCCTCCTTCTTGGTTCCTGTGGATGGTCCTCCATCCACAAAGGCCTCAATCCCATCGAGGACGATCAACTGAGGTTTATAGCCCAGGTTGATCTCTGCGATCATCTTTCTCATCGGGCCCATCCTCTGGCTGTGAAGCTCTCGCATCAGGCTCTTTGGAGTTAATCCCACTGCCAGCTTCAAGGACATGGTGAAAACTCCCCCGAAACCATGGGTCTTTAAGCAGCAGGTTGAAACCACATATTCCGCCTCAACAACAGGCCTGGGGATGTAAAATCCTTCTTTCCAGTGGTTTCCCGGCGGATTTAAATGAATCCAATTCTTTTCATCCAGTCCCTGTTTTTCCAGCTCCTCGAAGTTAATTATCTTGAAATCCAGCTCCTCAGCAAGCTGAAAAATCCCTTTTTGTTCCATGACTCTTTGAGTCGGAGGCGGGCCGCTCCTCTCGCCGACGGTGACCTCCGCTGCTCCCCTCCCCTTCAATTCTTTGATTAGACCGCTCAAGGTATCATTATGAGTTGAGCCAGGGGTGGGGTCTGCTGTGTTGAAATTCGGCTTGAGCATGACTTTTTTGCCTTTGACCGAAGGAAAATCCACGAGCTTCAAAACCTCTCTTACACCTTCCTCACGATTCTGAGTCCTGACAAGGACTACTTTTTCCTTTTTCATTTTTTTCCCAGAAATCAGATCACCATAACTCAATGTAGGGAGCGTGGCCAAACCCATCATCGAGCCTTTAATGAACTCGCGACGATTCAACGTCTGTCTGCTGTTCTCATCCACTTTTCTCTCCTTGATTCAGATCATTTGTTCCATTATAGCACCTTCTCCCAATCCATGAAATATCTTCATAATAGGGGACGTTCCCGAGGGGGACACCCTTTTATATTTTTTTTATAAAGCGAAAAAAGAGTGCCCCCGCAGGGAACGTCCCCTATTATGAAAAGGTCGATGCAAATCGCTTAGATCCTGCTGGCCACCCATAAGGCCAGGTCAGCCTCCGACATGGCGCCGCTCGTCCGCCCTCTCTCATGGCCATTGAACACAATGACGAATGTCGGGACTCCCAGGATGGCAAATTGAGCTGCTGTTTGAGGATTCTGGTCCACGTTGATTTTCAGCACCATAAGCTCTCCGGCTTTCCGTCTGGCGAGAGCTTCGACGACTGGGCTCATCATATGGCAGGGAGCACAGGCAGGAGAATAGAAATCAACCAGAACCGGGAGCTGCGAATTCTGAAACAGGTTTCCGATTTGGCTGGGGAGAGGTTCGATGACCGATCCAGGCTCAGGGAGAATGTTTTTACAGCGGCCGCAGACCACCTTTTTCCCTTTGTGATCGAGAGGAAAGTTGTTCGTTGCTCCGCAATCAGGACAGACCACTTTCACTCTGTCTTTCACAGCTTTTTCTCCTTGCGTTTCTGCGAAACTTATTTTTTCTTTTTGGGATAAGGAGGCGTCTTGGGGAGCTCTTTCTCTTTGGTTTTCAGCTCTTCGAGGATGACTTCGATGGCCTTATTCAACTGCTCATCGATCCCCGCGTATTCCTTGGCCGGATCATTGTCAACGTAGATATCCGGCTCAACGCCTATGCCTTCGATGATCCAGTCCTTCTCATCGTAACCGAAGGTGGCGAATTCAGGCTTAAAAAGATAGCCGCCGTCAATTAATGGCAATGTGCCCCGGATACCCACGACTCCACCCCAGGTCCGCTTTCCGATGAGCTTGCCGAGTTTCTGCTTTTTGAAACGATAGGGAAAAATGTCGCCGTCCGAGGCAGAGAATTCATCCATCAAGCAGACCATCGGTCCGATAATGACCGCCTCAGGGTCGGGTGTGGGGAGAGCACCGCGCGCCACTCCCATCATGGCTACTTCCCGCCTCAACCGCTCGATGATCATCGGCGAGACACTTCCCCCTCCGTTGCTCCGGACATCGATGATCAGCGCTTTTTTCCTCAGTTGAGGGTAGAAATGCTTGACGAATTCGTTCAATCCCTGAGGCCCCATGTTCGGGATATGGATGTAACCGACTTTGCCGTTGGTAGCTTTAGCGACTTTCTCGATATTGCTCTGGACCCAGTTGTAGTAATAGAGAGACAGCTCATCCCTGACAGGAATAACGACAACCTCGCGGCTTCCCTTATCCTCGGGAACGGAATTCACCTTGAGCCTGACCTGCTTTCCAACGGTGTTCAGGAGCGCTTCGTAAAAATCGGCCATAGCTTTAGTGGGCTGCCCGTTAACAGCCAGGATATAATCTCCTTCCTTTACATCCACGCCTATTTCCGTAAGCGGGGAACGCAGGGATGGATCCCAGTTCTGTCCTTTCAAGATCCTATTGATCCTGCAGTACCCCGATTCCGGGTCACGAACAAGTTGGGCACCAAGCCTGCCGACGTTTATTCTTTCCACTTCCGGCATATCACCGCCGCCCACGTAGGTATGGCCGGCATTCAACTCGCCGATCATCTCTCCGATGACGTAGGTCAGGTCTGTCCTGTGGTGGACAGACTGGGCCAACGGTTCGTACATCTGCTTCATCCTATCCCAATCCACATCATGCATGTTCGGAGCGTAGAAGAAATATTTCATCTGCCTCCAGCTCTCATCAAAGATCTGGTTCCATTCCTTCCTAAAGTCGACACTGGCTTCCATGAGGGACAGGTCCAGCTTTTCGGCTATCTTGATCGGAGCGCTCGGCAGGTCGAGGATGGCGAAATCCCTTGCCTGAGAAACAAGCATCTTTTTCTGGTCATGGGAGATCTCATAACCGTTGATGTTTCCGAGGTCGGTTTCCTTCTGCTGTTTCAGGTCGTACATCTTCAAAGAAGCACTTCTGTCCCTGTCTCCTCTGGTCATGTAATAGATCTTGTCTCCGACTGATGTGATTTGCCAATAATTCGCTACCTGGATGGGAAGTGCGATGATCCGGTCTTTAAGCCCATCCGGGTCGACTTTCACCAGCTTTTTCTCCTCCTTGGGCGTCTCCTCTTTGCTTGTTTTCTTCTTTGTCGCCGGTTTTTCTTCCTTTTTCTCTTCTTCTTTCTTTATAGCGACCTCGTCACTCCTGGGTTCGAAAGGAGATTTGATATCCCTGGAAAGGGTGACCATGTAGACTTTGGCCATGGAGAGATAGGCATGGTTCCATTCTGTCCGGCTGTAATAGGGGATGAAATCTCTATCCGAGACAAAGAAAAGATATCGCCCTTCCGAATCAAAAGCAGGTGAGTAAGAGGAGTACCAGCCGTCTGTGACTTCGTGTGTTTTCTGGTTTTTGCAGTCATAGAGGTATATCTTGGGCATCGACATCTCTTCAGGCTTGGTATAAGCGACCCAATTGCTGTCCGGAGACCAAGAATATTGTCTGATCTCCCAAACATCGGTACGGGCCACTTCAACCACTTTCTTCGTCTGGATGTCCACATAATTGAGGCGGAAAAGGCGGTCAGACCAGAGGATCTTTTTCGAGTCAGGCGACCAGTAGATCTGATATTTATAGGTATCTGCTCCAGTCGTGAGCTGCACAGGTTTTTCAGAGCCATCCTGCTTCATGATGTAGATCTCGTCTTCGCCCGTTGCATCTGATATGTAAGCTATCCACTGTCCATCCGGAGACCACTTTGAACCGCGCTCATGGACATCAGAGGTGTCGGTCAAATTCCTCGTGTTCCCGTGCTTGACTGGCAGAGTAAAGATATCTCCACGTGCTCCAAAAAGAGCCCTGTTTCCATCCGGCGCGATTTCATAATTGGTGATCATCTCGTTGACCTTGACGATCCGGCTCCGGCTGGTGGTCATATCCGCGGATATGGATATTGGAACCTTTAGAGCTTCTTCTTTCTCCAGGTCAAAGCGGTAGATGTGGCCGCCGTTCTCGAACACGATCGACTCCGGGCCGAGGGACGGGAATTTGATGTCGAAATCCGTGAAGCCTGTTAGCTTTCTGGTTTCCTTTGTCCCCAGGTCATGGACAAAAAGGTTCATCTTCTTGTTCTCGTCCCTGTCTGAGAGGAAATAAATCCTGTCTCCTTTCCACATGGGGATGATATCCTGAGCGGGATGATTGGTCATATTCTCTAGCTTTTTCGTCTCGAAATCATAGATCCAGATATCGTCCGCCATTCCGCCGCGGTAACGCTTCCAGGTCCTGAATTCACGGAAGACCCGGTTATAGGCAAGCTTTTTATCATCAGGGGAGAAGGAACAGAATCCTCCTCTCGGAAGAGGAAGCTGCTCCGGGAGTTCCCCTTCCATAGAAGCCAGAAAGAGCTGGCCGTTGAAATCATTCCACTCTATCATCCGCGAACGGAAGACAATATGCTTGCCGTCGTTTTTCCAGGTCATCACGATATTGTTGGGGCCCATCCGGTCCCAGACAAAATCACGACCGAGGGTGGGAGTGTAAGTCAATCTCTTGGGGATCCCTCCTTGACTCCACATCAGGTAGACCTCGCGATTCCCATCGTATTCCCCGGTAAAGGCGATGTATTTTCCATCAGGAGAGAACCGGGCAAAAAGCTCGAAGCCCTGGTGGCTGGTAAGCTTCCGGGCCACTCCGCCTCTGGCGGAAACGGTGTACAAATCTCCAGCATGGCTGAAGACGATCTGATCCTTGAAAACAGTCGGAAAACGAAGGACCCGCGCCTCTTGAGAAGCATAGGAAACACCAGTCAATAACAATGCAATAAAAAGAAAACTCAGCAAAATATTTTTCCTCATCATGCCTCCTCTCTCATAAGAAAAATCAAATAAACCAGAAGACCGAATATAGCACACAGCCTTGATCAACTCAACTGGAATGACGAACATTCAAGCTCCGGTTCACTTCTCATACGTAAAAATAAGTCAAAATGTTCATACTCAAAAGAGCGTCTTCAGTCACAACTTCTCTCCTGGCTTCAGATTCTTGTTCAGCTCATCAGTCCTGACTCGAGCGAAAACATCCCTTCAGGCTTTCTCCCCTGGGCACGTAACCAGAAAATCTGACATCCGGGCGACTTGTGTTGATTTTTAATTGGACTGGAATTACAATGTTGAAAACCGAAAGCGAAAATCACTCGACGCTCAAAGCTAAAAATAGCTTCGAGCGGGAAAAAAATTAGCAATTGAAGAAAAGGGAAATTCAGCCATGAAGAATTCGAACATAACGGAAAGACTCAACTCACTCTTCTACCCGAGGTCGATCGCGGTCATCGGCGCATCTAGACAGCCGGGAAGCGTAGGCCAGTCCCTTCTGGCCAACCTGATCGACAGCCGTTACCAGGGTATCGTCTATCCTGTCAACCCCAAGGCCAAAGGGATTCTCGGTATCAAATGCTACCGCAATGTCATCGAGATTCCCGATGTTGTCGACCTTGCTGTGATCGTCGTCCCCTCCCCGTTCGTCGCTGAGGTCCTGGAGGAATGCGGGAAAAAACACATCAAAGGAGCTATTGTCATCTCGGCCGGGTTCAAAGAGATCGGGGGAGAAGGTGTAGAGCTGGAGGAAAAGGTCAAAAAGATCATCGAAAAATATGGTTTATCCCTGGTCGGGCCAAACTGTCTGGGCGTGATCAATACTGACCCTGAGCTGTCCATGAACGCCACTTTCGGCACAAAAATGTCCAAGGAAGGGAATATCGCCTTTATCTCACAAAGCGGTGCTTTGTGTGTGGCGGTGCTGGATTATGCTAAAGAATCGAATATAGGCTTCTCAAAGTTCATCAGCATGGGGAATAAGGCCGGCTTGAATGAGAACGAGCTCCTTCTTTATCTGAAAAACGACCCCAAGACCGATGTCATCCTGATGTACCTGGAGGACCTCAGCAACGGCCGTGAATTCATGAACATCGCCCGTGAAACCACGAGCAGCCCGACCAATCCCAAGCCCATCATTGCCCTTAAGGCAGGGCGAACTCTTCTCGGGGCCCGAGCGGCCTCATCCCACACCGGCTCACTGGCAGGCTCGGACAAGGTCTACGACGCCATCTTCAGCCAGTGCGGTGTCCTGAGGGGAGAAACCCTGGAGGAAATATTCGATTATGTCAAAGCTTTCTCCAGTCAGCCCCTTCCCAAAGGAGATAGGGTGGCCATCGTCACCAACTCCGGAGGCCCGGGCATACTCGCCACTGATTCCTGCATCCGTTATGGCCTGAACATTGCCTCTTTTAGCCCGGCCACGATGAACACCATGAAAAAGATATTACCTCCGACAGCCAGCCTGAACAATCCTGTCGACCTCATCGCCGAAGCGCAGGAGGAACAATACAAAGCAACTCTCCGAGCCATACTCAAGGACAAAAATGTCCATTCCTGTATCATCATCCTCACTCCTACCGCTTTTACTGATGTCGAAAAGATTGCCAATACCATCGTGACGGTCTCCAAGGAATTCAAGAAGCCGGTTCTCTGCTGTTTTTTGGGTGTCTATGACGTGTCCAAGGGAATCGAAATCCTCGAAGAAAACGGCATCCCGGATTACCGCTTTCCCGAATCCGCAGCCAGAGTCCTCTCTGAGATGACCAAATTCACCTGGTGGCTTCGCCGGCCGCAAACAGGTGTTAAGAAATACAAAGTCAACAAAAGCAAAGCCCGGGGGATCTTGGATGCGGTCATCAAAGAAGGACGGCAGTCGCTGCTGGAGCAAGAATCCTACGAAATCCTCCAGGCCTATAACTTTCCAGTGGTCAAATCTCTTCTGGCGGAAAACGAAACCCAGGTAGTGGATGCCGCAAACACGATCGGTTTTCCCGTTGTCCTGAAGATCGCCTCTCCGGATGTCCTCCATAAATTCGATTTTGGCGGAGTGAAGCTCAACCTCAAGAATAAGTCCGAGGTGCGCAAAGCCTATCAGGAGATCCTGAAGAATGTCCTTTCCAGGAAGCCGGACGCCACGGTCAGGGGGATGATCGTGGAAGAGATGGCGTCTCCGGGAAAAGAGATCATCATCGGGATGAACAGAGACCCTCAGTTCGGACCGATACTGATGTTCGGCCTGGGTGGGATCTACGTAGAAGCTCTTGAGGATGTGACCTTCAGGCTGGCACCCATCCGTGAACTGACAGCCACCCTGATGATAACCCGGACCAAGACCCATAAGATCCTTGAAGGCTTCCGCGGCGAAAAACCCTATGATATCGAGGCTATTGCCGACTGCCTGAAAAGGCTCTCCCAGCTTGTCACGGATTTCGACGAAATAAAAGAATTGGACATCAATCCGCTCATCGTCTACGAGAAGGGAAAAGGCTGCGCTATCGTGGATGCCCGGATAATCCTCGGAATCGAACCATCAATCTGAACAAGCAGATCTCCAAAATACTTTCTTTCCCTCGCCTTGAATTCTCAATATTGATGTGCTTCCTTCCATAATGAGGGAAACATCTGACCTAGCGGAGATGTGCAGCACCAGTTCCCTTCCATCCGGAGCCCATGGTGGCGAGTGGGAGGGTCTTGGCCAGGATGGAGGGGAACTGGTGCTGCAAAAGATTACACCCTGAAAATTAGCCAAGAGGGAAATTGAGATGCTGACTTAATCCTCAAATGGCTGGAGGGAAATCTGCATCAGTGTTATAATATTTCGTTTCATGGCTATTTTCAGGAAAAAGAAAAAGAAGAAAGTCTTTGTCATCGGTCTGGATGGCGTCCCCTATTCCCTGCTTCTGGACCTGAATCAAAAGGGAGTCATGCCCGGAATCTCAAGGCTTGTCGAATCCGGCCACCTGCACAGGATGAAGGCCAGCTTGCCCGAAATCTCATCGGTCAGCTGGACGAACTTCATGACCGGGACCAATCCCGGATCTCACGGAATCTTCGGTTTCACAGACCTTAAAAAGGACTCTTACCAGCTCCGCTTCCCCAACTTTTTGGATTTAAAAACAGAGACTTTCTGGGACAGGCTCGAAAAGCTGGGAAAAAAATGTATCATCATCAACCAGCCTTCCACCTATCCAGCCCGAAAGATCAACGGAATCCTTATTTCCGGGTTCGTCGCCATTGAGCTGGCCAAGGCAGTCTACCCCCTTAAAATCAAGCCTGCTTTAGAGCGGATGGGATACCTGATCGATATCGATACTCTGAAATCAAGGGAAGATTCTGAATTTCTCTGGCAGGAACTGTCCAAAACTCTGGATGCTCGCCAGAAAGCCCTGGATTTCTTTCTTGAAGAGGACTGGGACTATTTTGAATTCGTGATCACCGGAACCGACAGGCTTCACCATTTTCTGTGGAACGCCTACCAAAACGAACATCATGCTTACCATCAGAAATTTCTCGACTACTACCATCAGCTTGACCAGATGATCACCCGGATCATGGAATCTTTCAAGCTTGGAGCCAGTGAAGACAGTCCAGTATATATTCTTTCTGACCATGGATTCACGGGAATAGAACAGGAAGTCTTTCTCAACGCCTGGCTGGAGAAGGAAGGCTATCTGGGATTCAATTCACCTTCGCCCCAGAGTCTCGAGGAGCTCACTCCCTCCTCTCGAGCCTTTGCTCTGGACCCGAACCGGATCTACCTGAATCTGAAAGAAAAATTCCCCCAGGGATGTGTCAGTCAATTCGATAAAAATAGAGTGAAGGTGGAAATCCAGAAAAAGTTGACAGGCCTCGAATTCGAAGGAGTAAAAGTTGTCAGACAAGTCTTTGATGCGGAAGAGATCTACTCCGGTCCATACACCGCCCAAGGTCCTGATCTGATCGTCCTCTCCGAATACGGGTATGACATGAAGGGATCGGTCAAGAAGAAGGACGTTTTCGGCCGGTCCGACCTCCAAGGAATGCACACCTGGGACGATGCCTTTTTCTGGGCCGGTCAGGAACATGGTTCTAACCTCACCATCTCTGACCTTCCTGAAATCATCATGCGAAATTTCTCATGAAGAAAATGATGAAAGAAAAGAAAATACGAAAGATCAAGGTCTTTTTGTTCTTCATCCTGACTCTTTCCTTACCTCTTCTGGCCTATGTGGGACCAGGAGCAGGATTTGCCTTCCTCTCTTCCTTTCTTGTTCTCTTTTTGACTTTTTTCCTGGCTGTTTTTTCTTTTCTCACCTGGCCTTTTCGCTTCCTCTTTCGGATGATTAAAGGTCATCAAGCATACAAGAAAAGCCTTGTGAACAGGATCATAATCATCGGACTGGACGGATTGGAGCCCTCTCTCGCCGAGAAATTCATGTCCGAGGGAAAACTCCCTCATCTGTCAAAGATAAAGAACACCGGAGCTTACGCCAGGCTCCAAACCACGACTCCAGCCATCTCCCCAGTGGCCTGGTCCTCCTTCATGACCGGTTCCAATCCTTCCAAGCACAATATTTTTGACTTCCTCAGCCGTGACCCGAGAACCTACCTCCCTGACCTATCCTCAGCGCGAATCGGGAAACCCAAAAAGGTCCTCTCCGTCGGAAAATACAACCTCCCGCTCTCCAAGCCTGAGATCAAAGGCCTGCGCAAGAGCATCCCTTTCTGGAAGATCCTGGGAAAAAACGGAATATTCAGCACTATTCTCAGGGTTCCCATCACTTTCCCGCCTGAAAAATTTTCCGGGCATCTTCTCTCTGGCATGTGTGCGCCCGACTTGAAAGGCAGCCAGGGAACCTTTTCCTTCTATACTTCAGATGAGGAAAAGCTGAAGAAAAAGGAAGGGGGAATGAACATCCCGGTCAGCATCGAGGACGGTAGAATAATCACCTATATCTCCGGCCCGGAGAACAACCTCCTCAAAAAAGAAAAGGAGCTCCGGCTTCCCCTTGTCATCACCATCGACCAGGATAAAAACGGAGCGCAACTGGAAGTTTCCGGCCAAAGATTCAAGCTCAAAAAGAACGCTTTCTCAAACTGGATAAAGCTGACTTTCCGTCCCGGGCTGGGAGTGAAAGTCCGGGCGATCTGCCGCTTTTACATCTCCCAAATTCATCCCCACTTTGAGATGTATCTCACTCCCCTGAACATCGATCCAGAGAAACCGGCACTTCCCATCTCCCATCCTTTCATCTACTCTGTCTACCTGGCCAAGCTCAGAGGAAGTTATATCACGCTCGGTGAAGCAAATGACACCTGGGCCCTCAACGAAGGAGTGCTCAGCGAACAGGCCTTTCTCGAGCTGACGTATTCCAACCACAAGGAATGGGAAGATATGCTTTTCAATGCCATCAACAAGACTCGAAAGGGCCTGGTAACCTGTGTCTTTGAAACAACGGACAGCATCCAGCACATGTTCTGGCGCTATCTGGACGAGGAGCATCCTGCCCTGAAAAGCGGTCAGGCCAGGATGAGCTCAGGAGTCATAGAGGAGCTCTATCTGAAGATGGATGCACTGGTGGGGAAAGTCCTGGAAAGATTAGACAAAAAAACCGCCTTAATCATCATGTCTGACCACGGCTTCAAATCCTTCCGGCGGGGAGTGAACCTGAATTCCTGGTTGTATCTGAACGGCTACCTCTTCCTCAAACAAGGGAAAAAGGAAAGCGAGGAGTGGTTCAAGGATGTGGATTGGGAGAAAACCAGGGTATACGCTCTGGGGCTCGGGGGGATCTACATCAACCAGAAAGGCAGGGAAGCCAAAGGAACAGTGAGTCCGGGTGAAGAGACACAAGCTTTGAAGAAGGAACTGCTCGACAGGCTCAACGGGTTGAAGGATATCGAGAAGGATTCAGTGGCCATCAACAGGCTCTTCGTCCGAGACGAACTTCCTCCGGGTCCGTATAAAGAAAACTGTCCTGACCTGGTCGTCGGCTACAACGAGGGATACAGAGTTTCCTGGGATTCGGTTACAGGAAAAGTGAACGAGGCAGTTTTTGAAGATAATATCAAGGCCTGGAGCGGTGATCACTGCATCGATCCCGGGATTGTTCCCGGTGTTTTTTTCTGCACAAAAAGAATAAACACAAAGAGCCCCTCCATCACGGACATCGCTCCCACAGTGCTCGCGCTCTTCGGTGTCGATATCCCTTTTCATATGGATGGACAGACGTTGATAGACACCCAGGACCTTCCTTCGGAGCATATAGAAAAAAAGAGGAAATAATGAAAGGAATAAATCGACGAGACTTCATCAAGCTCGGGCTGGCGTCAGGAACCCTTATGGCACTGGGAGGCAGTTCCGAGCTCTTGACTAAAACCTATGGAAAAAGAGAGACCCAGAAGAAAGTGCTCATCCTCGGTTTGGACGGAATGGATCCTCATCTCCTCGAGGTCTGGATGAAACAGGGTAAACTTCCCGCATTCCAACGACTCTGGAGACAGGGGGATTTCCGCCGCCTCAGGACAAGCATCCCTCCCCAGAGTCCGGTGGCCTGGTCGAATTTCATCACCGGAATGAACCCGGGTGGCCATGCCATCTTCGACTTCGTCCACAGAGACCCGGAAACCTACTTCCCGGAATTTTCTGGCGCCGAAACACTCGAAACCCAAAAAACGATTCGAATCGGAAACCTCGTGCTTCCTCTCTCCGGCGGAGAGGTCCGGCTTACGCGAAAAGGAAGAGCCTTCTGGCAGATACTCGAGGATTACGATATTCCGGCCACTGTCTTTAAAATGCCGGGAAACTATCCCCCGGCACCGACAAAACAGAGAACTCTATCCGGTATGGGAACCCCGGATCTGGTCGGGACTCTCAACCACTTCAATTACTACACGACAGAATTCGCAGAAATAAATGAAGACATAGGCGGAGGTGCTATCCACGAGGTCTATGTCGCTGAGAACAAGGTCGAGGCATCCCTTCCCGGCCCGGTCAACAGCTTCAAGAAGGACCGGCCAGAATCATCGATAGATTTCACGGTCTTCATCGATCCGGTCAACCCGGTCGCCAAGATCTCAATCCAAGGAAAGGAGTTCATTCTCAAAGAGGGAGAGTGGAGTCCATGGATAAGGGTCCAATTCAGGATGATCCCTACCCAGAGCGCAAACGGCATCTGCATGTTCTACCTCAAACAGGTCCGGCCTGAATTCAAGCTCTATGTCTCTCCGATCAACATCGACCCGGCCGCAGCAGATCTTCCCATTTCCACGCCCAAAAGCTACTCCGAAGAACTGGAGAAAAGATTCGGGCCATTCTTCACCAAAGGACTTCCAGCGGACACCAAAGCTCTGGACAATAACGTCCTGGATGACGGCGAATTCCTCCAGCAGGATGATTTTATCCTTCAAGAAAGGCTGGAGATGTTTGAGTACGAGCTTCAAAGGTTCGATTCAGGGCTTCTCTTTTACTACGTTTCCAGCACTGACCAAAGGCAGCACATGTTCTGGCGGCATATCGACAAAGCTAATCCTTTATACGATCCCAAACAGGCAGAAAAATACGGCAGAACGATCGAAAACATCTACGTAGAAATGGACAGGATGCTGGCCAAGGCTATGGATAAAATTGACAAGGACACCGTCCTCATCGTCATGTCTGACCACGGCTTCTCGCCCTTCCGCCGTTCATTCAACCCCAATACCTGGCTCAAGGAGAACGGCTACCATGGGCTGATCAACGAGTGGCGTCAAGGAAGGGAGGATCTCTTCATGAACACCGATTGGTCCAAAACCAAAGCCTATGCCTATGGTCTGAATGGGCTCTACATCAACCAAAAAGGAAGGGAAAGTGAGGGCATAGTCAACCCGGGAGCAGAAAAAGAAGCGCTGGTAAGGGAGATCGCTCATAAACTGGAGAATTTCCGGGATCCTCAAACAGGAGAAAGACCTGTGCTCAGAGCATTCGTCGCCACAGATGTCTACCAGGGCTCTAATATGGACAAGGCTCCGGACATCATCATCGGCTATAATCAAGGATACCGGGTTTCCTGGTCCGCTCCCCTGGGAAGAATCCCCAAAGAAATTCTCGAAGACAACACGGAAAAATGGAGCGGTGACCACTGTATGGCTCCCGAAATCATCCCCGGGATTCTCCTCGTCAATCAGGAAATAAAAGCCGAGTCACCAGCCCTCTATGACTTGACGCCGACGATCCTTCAGGTTTTCGGCATAGAAATACCCAAGGAGATGATCGGCAAACCTGTATTTTTAAGCTCAGGAGAAAGAAATGGGAAAAACCAAAATAAAACTGGCTAAGGAACTTATGGAGAAAGTGAAGAAGTACGCTGAGATGGCGGGCTATTCTTCGGCTGAAGAATTCATCACCCACTGCCTGGAGAAAGAGATCGCCAAGCTCGAGGAATCCGACTCAGAGGAGGAGGTCAAAAAAAAACTTAAGGGCCTGGGTTATATCTCATAGAGACTTAAGAATACCATCGCAGCAAGAGTCCTGAATGAAGACAAGAGGTCGAGATTAGAATGTGGATCTTCAACTCAATCTTGGGAAAGATCTTTGAAATCCTTTTTATTCCCTTCAGGAGCATGAGTCCCTGGGTGGGAATGATCATGATTTCATTTTTGACCGCTCTCTTGATGCTCTTTGTCTTCCGCTTCACCTCTAACCAACAGGGAATACGGAGCGTCAAAAATAAGATAAAGGCGCATCTGCTCGAAATCCGCCTGTTCAAAGACAGTTTAAGGATATCCCTTAAGGCTCAAGGAAACATACTTCGCTACAACCTCAAATATATCGGATATTCAGCAAAACCGCTGCTGGTGATGATCCTCCCTCTCGTCCTGATCCTGATCCAGCTTAATCTCTGGTTCGGCTACGGCTCCTTGGATCCCGGACAAAAAGCCATTCTCAAGGCCGAGCTGGATGCGGACCAGAGCCTCCTCGATGCCCAATTTGTGATCGAAGCTCCTCCTGGTCTGGAGATAGAAAGTCCGCCTCTCCGGATCGAAGAAGAGAATGAGGTGAACTGGCGGCTGCAGGCCACAGAAGCAGGCGTTCATGAGCTAACACTGACTGTTAACGGACAAAGACTGATCAAAAAAGTCGCCGTCGCTCAAAAAAAGCTCAGTAAAATTTCTCCGTTGAAAGTCCGTCAGAACTTCATAAACGAACTATTCAATCCGGGCGAAGCCCCCATTCCTGGAAAGATGCCTGTCAAAACCATAGAAATCGATTATCCAGCTCAGCAGATGAACTTCTTTGGCTGGAGAATCCACTGGATCATCGTCTATTTCGCTCTCTCCATAATCTTCGGATTCTCCTTTAAAAGCATCTTCAAAGTCGAAATTTAGGGAACGTCCCTATTTTATTTTATTGAACCAGGCGATATCTTCGAGAGGCTTCCTCTTCCTCTCCCTGGATGGTTTTTTTTCGTAATAGCCCATAGTCATCATCGAGACTATCTTATACCTGCGGGGAATCTTAAGGATCTTTCTCGCCCGGCGAATGTTGAACCAGCCTATCCAGCATGTTCCCAGGCCCAGCTCTTGAGCCTGAAGGACAAGATGTTCTCCGGCTATACCAATATCAATCAGATAATAGTGAATGTTCTGAATCTGTTTCCCGATCCTGTTGGCAATGATGTCCAATCTGGCCAGAACCACAATGATAACCGGAGCCTTTCCAGCGAAACTCGAAATGGAATAGATACCGGAAAAAACCTCCGCAGTGAGTCGGTCCTTCAATTTGGGGTCATCGATGACCAAAAAACGCCAGGGTTGAACATTATCCGCGGATGGCGCCAGGCGGGCGGCCTCGATACAGGTTAAGATCTTCTCTCTCTCAACCGGTTTATCCAGGTACTTGCGGATACTCCTCCGGTTCTGAACGAGCTGCTGAAAAAAACTCTTCGCTCCCTTTCTCTCCCTCATGTTCCGAGGCCTCCTCCCATTATTTTTCAAATATCTTTCAAGCTGACCAGTCCTGCTCTCTCCAGGATTCTAAAGAAGCTTTCGATATCCCTGATGTCGACGGGTCCGTATTCGGCCGAAACAGCCCTTTCGATGTCGTATATACTTTTCCGTCCGTCCATGAAATTCAGGGCCTCATAGGCTGCATACCCGCGCAGCTTGATCTCCTGTAGAATTCCCTTGCCAAGCTTATCTTCAAGATAATCGGACTGGAGAGGGCAGACAAAATCATCAGCCCTGACAGGGACAACTTTTTTCAGCCTTTGTTCCTCTGCCGTCAAGGCAAAGGGCCCTGGTTTGACTCCTAACCTGCGGCACAGCGCCGAATAATGCCTGAGGACTTCCTTCTCGAACCCGGAAGTCAACAGCATCATGTTATCAGAGCAGGCTTCAATATCCTTCTTCAATTGCTTATCAGCGCTGAAAACCAAGGTCGAACGAACCGCCTGAGTTTCCCTGGCCAGGGAATGCTGGATCACATTCAGGACCTGCTTATAGCCTTCCCGGAGCTTATCCGCATCTTCGGCTTCAAGCATGCTCCCCAGGGCATCATAGTAATCCTCAGCGATGCGAGACAGGCCATTCTTCGCCACCAGGAGAGCCATATCCTCCGCCTCCTTTGCAGCAGCGCTGGCCATGTAGTAGATGGAACCCAGGGCGATAAAACACACGCGGCGAAGCTCCGAGGAATCCACCTTATCCGGAGTGTCGAGGCTGGTATGATGGAATGTATCTTCGTGTCCAAACATGACCGAAGGCACCTTTAATGCCCCGTCATTGAAGATGTAATGGTCGCTCCCTCCGCCAAAAGGAACTATCCGATAGGCAAAAGGATGATTGCTCCCGTTGATGCTTCTCAGCCGCAACCTTTCGGCAAGTTCGGTGAAGTTGACCACGACATCATTGAGATAGCTGGGCATGGAATCGGGAGTGCAGGTGATGTTGAAAGTCCCTCCTGTCAGGTGAAGGTCTTCTCCGATCATATCGCAATTGACCACGGCCAGCGTATTCCTGGTCCTTAGCAGATGAGCCTTGATGTAGGGCACTGTTCCCGCAAACTCAGGGACCCAGAGAAAGCGGATCGTCCTCTTGGGCGGTTCGATCAATCCTTTATCCACCATTCTCTTTAAAGCGCGCGCCATCTCCAGCATCCCCCCGCTTCCGCTAGCATTGTCATTGGCGCTGGGAAGAGGATGACAGAGGTGACCGATGATCATCACCTCCTTCTCCGGCTCAGTGGTTCCCGGGAATGTTGCCGAAAGCACCTCGACTTTGCTCTCGTAATACTCTGCCGCGACATGAGCTTTCACGACAACCTTTTCCCCTTCATCCAGCATCTTCTTCAGCTGCCAGCCCTGTTCCTTGCTGACATTGAACCCAAACCCCATTTTGTCCCGCTCTTCCCAGAGCGGCCAGATAGCTGTGTAGCGAATCATGTTGGGATAGCCCGGCCTGACCTCAGGAGGATACCAGGTGATCACACCCAGAGCACCTCTCTCGACAACCGCCTCCCGCATGACCGTTCCGGTGTAAGCGGTCGCCAGGACAATCTTTCCTTTGACATCTTTGTCCTTGTATGATTCTTCTCCGACACCCGTCCCCACATCCACCAGCTCTGCCTCCACATCGGCAGAGTTGCTGTGTTTCACGAGAGTCAGTGGAATCTCCTCAAAAGAACACAGTCTTTCTCTCCGCGGAGAAACCAGCCAGAGCTCTGCTCGATCTGCCCGCCAGCCAATCGGAGTCCTGTAGGTATAATAAAGGGTGGAGCCGTTCGAAGGCCACCCTTCAAGGACCACATCCTTATAGCCGACCTTCTCCAGCTCCTTCTTGATCATCAGAGCGGATTGCCGCCAGCCTTCTGATGCCTGAATACGGTCGAAATGAGATATCAAGACAGTGTAGTTAAAAGCGATTTCTCCGGAGACCTCCTCGGCCAGAGCCTGAATCAACTTCTTTGAAGGAAGAGGACTTTCGGCCTGAACAACGGAAGAAATCAGGATCATGATGAAGAAAAAACTGATAAATCTTTTTACGCCTGTCATGGCTTGCCTCCTTTTCATTGCTGAGGATTTAAAACTAAATCTATTTTCCAAAGAAATCAACTCATTATTTTTCTGGAAAAGTCCTTTAAAACAATCATTCTCAAACGCAATCCATTGAAGAACACTTAAAAATTTGCGTAATGCATATTGCCAAAAAAAAGCATCTTTAATAATATGATATAAATATTGAAAAAGGAGGCCTGTGTTGTTTAAAAAATATCAAGCCCTCAGCTTTTTCCTTGCTCTCCTTTTTTTCCTTACTCCTGCCGCTTCCCAGGAAACGTTCTGCAAACAGATTGCCAATTACACCATGGACGTGACATTGGATACGGAAGCGAAAATGATTAGGGCCACAGAAATCCTGTCTTGGACGAATGACACAGGATATTCCACCAATGAGCTCTGGTTCCACCTGTATTGGAATGCCTTCCAGAATAATATGAGCATATTTCTTACAGAAGCGGAAAGAAGAGGGAGGAGTGTTTCCGGGTTTAAAAAAGATGATTGGGGATACTGCCGGGTGGAGTCAATCATGGTCGTCGCCAATCCTTACTTCCAGGAATACGACCTGATGCCGTATTTAGAATTTCGTTATCCGGATGTGGAAAACCTGTTCGACCAGACAGTCTTCTCTGTCAGGCTCCCAAGCGCGCTGAGACCAGGTCAAACCATCCTGCTGAGAATCGAGTTCGAATCGAAAGTTCCCCGGCCCATTTCCAGGACAGGAGTATACAAGGATTATTACTTCATTGCCCAGTGGTTTCCCAAGATCGGTGTCTTCCAGAACGGAAGATGGAACTGCCATCAGTATCATTCAGCGAGCGAGTATTTTGCTGATTACGGGACCTATGATGTCAGGATCACGCTTCCTTCTTCCTTTGTCGTCGGGGCGAGCGGAGAGCACAGAGAAAAAATCGACAACGGAGACGGCACCACCACTCATCATTTCTTTCAGCACAGCGTGCACGACTTCGCCTGGACAGCCAGCCCCCGTTTCCTCGAATACACAGAGAATTTTGAGTTTGCATCCGGGAAACGGACAGAGATCACTCTTCTCCTCCAGCCGGAACATAAAAGGCTCAAGGACCGCTACCTGAATGCCGTGAGAAACGCCATCAAATACAGCAGCCTTTTCTACGGAGATTACCCCTACTCCACCGCAACCTGTGTGGACCCGGCTTATAACAGCCGCTCTGGAGGGATGGAGTATCCCACGTTCTTTACCGGAGGAGCCTATTTTATCACCTGGAAAGGCATTCCCCGTCCAGAGGGTGTGACCATCCATGAATTCGGGCACGGCTACTTCTACGGCCTGGTCGGAACCAACGAATTTGAAAATGCCTGGATGGATGAAGGATTCACCTCGTTTCTGGACTCCGAAATCTACTACACCGCTTACGGAGAGCCACTCTACAACCGGTCTTTTTTCGGGATTCCCGTAACCTTCAAGGACGTCAAAATCCCGATCGAATCAAGCGGAATATCCGGCCACCGGCAAACTTCCAACATGGACGTGCTGCAGCGCTTCGCCTGGGAATTCCTGGAAGGGGAAAGCTACGGTGCCAATTCCTACTCGAAGGCCGAGCTTATGCTAAGAACCCTGAAAAGATACATGGGGGAGGATGTCTTTGCCAGGATGATAAAAGCCTATTCGCAGCGTAACTGGTTCAAGCATCCTCAACCTCGCGACTTCTATGCAGTCGTCTCTGAGTTTGCCGGCCGGGACATGAGCTGGTTCCTGGACCAGTTTGTGTATGGTTCGGATAAACTCGACTATGCGATCGGGAAGGTCTCCAGCCAAAGGGAAAAGAAGCCAGAGGGCTGGTTCGACGGAGAATACATCAAACGGGAGACCGAAACGAACCGCTACCTTTCAGAGGTCATCGTGCGCCGGCTGGGAGAGGTGAAGCTGCCGGTGGATATCCTGGTTGTCTTTGAGGACGGGAATGAAGCCAGAGAAACCTGGGACGGTCAGTACCGGTGGAAAAGATTCATTTATCAGCAACCCTCCCGGATTCAAAAAGCTGTGGTCGATCCTGAGTTCAAACTCGTCCTGGACATCAACCGTACCAATAACAGCCAGATGAGAAAACCGAACAGGCTTGCCTTGTTCAAATGGGTCTCCAACTGGCTGGCCTGGCTCCAGCATGCTCTGGAGTTCTTCACGATTCTGGGTGGCTGACGAGGAGCACGGAGAAGAACAATGAAAATCTTCATCAATTTCGGGAAAGGATTCATGACCATGGGAAAAACGACAAAAATGGTCCTCTTCCTGTTCCTGGTCAACCTGCTTTTCTCCTTGATCCTGGCCGTTCCCATGTATCATTCCTTGAAAAGCTCGATCGGCACCAGCGAGGCGGGCAACAGGATGGTCGATAGCTTCGACTACATCTGGTGGGAAGAATTTAGGGATGAGGCCCAAGGGCTGGAGAGAACATTCACTCCCGCGATCATAGGCAAGGGTGCCATCCTGATCAACCTGGAAAGCCTCATCCAGATGCGGTTTTTCTCTGCTCCGCCCATTCTCATCGGATTCGGGCTTCTCTACATCATCCTTCACACCTTTCTCGCCGGAGGGATTCTATCCACGTTCAACCAGGATATTCCAAGGTTCGCAGTCAAAGAGTTTCTCCAGGGCGCCGGCTCCCATTTCCTTCGTTTTCTTGCCCTCATGCTGTTTTCCTGGCTGTTTCTGTTAGTCATAGGCGCTTTTCTGAGCAGCGTAATCATGCCGATCATTTACGACATATCCTCGAATTCCTACTCCGAGATCATCCCTTTCCTCCTCGTGCTCGCTTTGAGCGCCATCACTTTTTTCCTGCTGCTTTTTATCCAGATGGTCTTTGACTATGCCCGCATCAAAGTTGTCTTGGAAGATGAAAACAACGTTCTTAAAGCGGCTGTTAAAGCCTTCGGATTTGTTTTCAAGCATCCCTTCTCCACCTTTGGGCTCTTCTATATGATTTTTTTCCTGAACACCGCAATCACGGTGATCTATATCCTGGTTAAAGAAATCATTCCACAATCAGATATCCTGACAGTCCTGGGGGCTTTCTTCCTCCAGCAGTTGTTCATATTTGCCCTGGTCTGGATCCGGTGTCTGCTCTATGCCAGCCAGTGGGAACTCTACAGATACCTGAAATAAAAGGGGCTGCTGATAGATGAACGAACCTTACCAAAAAATCGTATAAGATCTTAGAGGACCATCACACAACCTGGATTCTAATTTCATGAACTTTCAGTCAATAGGCACGATATCCAAAAATAAACAAAGGGTAAAAACCATTTGCCCTGATCATGCTTTTTTTGCTATAGTCCCAAACGATTTGAACTTTATTATGAGATGAAAAAAGGAGGCGAGACAATGAAAAAAGCCACAGCATCAGCAATAGCTGTAATCTTTGCCCTTCTCTCCTTAATATCCTGTCAGAAAGGCATATTTGCCCCTGCCACCGATTCGGCTGTCGCCGAGGAGATGCTCAGACTCATTCCCAAAGATGTCGCAGCAGTCTTCTTCATTAACTTCAATGGAGCGATGCAAATCGAGAAGGTGGATGAGTTTTTCAATGAAAAGGTACAGGATGAGAAGTTCGAGGGATATTCCGACTACCAGAAGTTGATCGAAATGACCGGGATCGACCCGAAAAAGGATATCCAGTTCATTGCCGTAGCCATGAAAGAAGGCACAGAGAGATACACGGAGAATTACGATGAATGGGCAGTTGGAATCGTCAACCTCAAATACAACAAGGACTCCCTGATGTCCTTCATTCGATTCAAGAACGAAGAAGAAGGGAGTCAAATCATCGAGGAAGAATACAACGGCTTGACGCTTTATACAGTGAAAGAGATCGTAAAAGGACAAGAGGAAGAACATAGCTTTACCTTTATAGATAAGTCAAACATAGTCGCCGGTGATGTCAACCTGGTTAAATCCGTGATAAACGTCATGCAGAAAAAAGAAGAGAGTGTTCTGAAAAATGAAAAGTTTTCCACTCTGTTTAGAGATATAGATAAAAGCGCCCTGTTCTGGGGTGGTGTGCTTATTCCAGCAGAAACCACAGCCAAACTCGCCCAGGAAGTCCCGATAGCCAGCAGCATGGAAGCTGTCCAAGCCGTATCCCTCCTTTTTGACTATGATGACAGGAATATCATGGCTGAGATCAAGCTGGTGAGTGATGACCCGATCAAAAATCAAGAAATCGCGGATAACCTGATAAGCCTGAAAAGCATGGGCTCGATGATCACCATTCAGGAATTCAACTTCGCCGAGGTTCTGGACAGGATCGAGATCTACTCTGCTCCAGACCACGTGAAGATCTTTGCCAGCTTCCCAGAGGATTTCTTCAACAATTTCATGGACAAATTCACCCTGAAGGATAAAGGGGAAGAAAAAAAGCAATCCTGAAATTCATTCCCGTCAGAGGACCATCTTCTCTAACGGTCCACTCCTAACCTGGATTATTCACGAGTCGAGGTTGCTGCAGATGCGAGGCGCCGGTCCGTGAAGCTGTGGCTTTCCACCGCGAAGGGACCACAACAAAGCAGATGCAGTAAGATCGGCTCGCCCGGAGGGGAAAAGATACCGATATAAAATGAAGTGCTATTCCCGAAGTTTGATTTTAATATGGTGTCGGCAGATTTTATGAATAATTCAGGTTTCAGTCTTCAAAGATATACTCTTTCCATGAAAACAGCAGGCAAGCCAATCCCAGAAAAAAGCCTGTTATCAAGAGAATCATAAAGATTGCGAGCAGCGGAGAGCTCGGCTCCAGCCGGAACATCAGGAAGGAGAACCTTCCCGTCTTTGGCGCCGGAAGCAGAGACTTCAGATAATGGGCGATGGCAAAGCGCTGGGTGGACCCGGGGAAATACTGGATCACGTTTTCCCAGCCAAAGCCGAAGATCAGCCCGAAGAGAATCGACTTCTTCATTATGGTGCCGATAAATGTAAAAAAGGACGTGTAGCAGATAAGACCCAGGCTCAGGACGACCACATCTCTGAGCAATATTTTATACAGAGAAAAATTGAGCAGGTCATTCAAATTCATGATGAAAAAGGATAGCGTCACGCCGATAATCGTCAGAATTATGATCAAGGTGGTATAGGCCGCATACTTCCCGATCAACAGGGCTGACTTAGAAACCGGCCGGGAAGTCAAGTAAGTCAAGGTCTTCCCTTCCACTTCCTCTGAGCAGACCGATGTCCCGTAAAATAAAGCCAGGAGGAGGATGAGAAATTGAAGATACATCACGACTGTCATGTTGTTGAAGATGTAGATCCCCTGGATGGGGGTCCGGTCAGAAAAGAACTGATTGATCTTGATGATCAGGGCGATCACTACAGGAATAATGCTTATCAGAAAGAAGAGTTTCAGCTTCTTTGATTTCTTTCCCATGAAAAAGAAGAACGCATAGACATCCTTCAAAGAAATAAGAAAAAATGATAATTTCCCTTTACTGTTTTGAGCCATTCTACTTTCCTACCAAATAATCAAAAACAGCCTGCAGGTTATCATCGGGTGAGGTGATCTCTTCCACCTCGATGTTCTTTTTCACCGAGAGAGCGGGGATGAGGCTGAAAAATTTATCCCTGTTATTGGTCTCAACCAGAAGAGTATTTTCTGCGGAACTGAACTTCACATTCAAGATAAAATCCTCCTGAATGAAGTTCGAAGCGAGCAGGCGCGGGTCGCTGCACTTGATCGAGATGATATGAGGATGAGTCTCTATCAGATCCCTGATGTAGTGGATATCTCCCTGAGCAAAGATCTTTCCCTGATGGATGAGGATTATCCTCTTGGTCATGGCTTCGATCTCGGGGAGGACATGGCTGGAGACCATGATCGTTCTTCCTTCCCCTTTATAGGATTTGATAAGGCGGATTATCTTCCGTCTGCCCAGGGGATCCAGGCCGTTCAGAGGTTCGTCAAGAACGATGATCTCTGGATCATGGGCGATAGCCTGAGCGAATTTCAGCCTCTGGCGCATGCCCCGGCTGTAGGATTTTATGACCCGGTCTTTATCTTCGACCAGTTCCACAATCTCCAGAGCCTTTCGAGCCTTGGTTTCTGCTTCTGAAGGTGAATAATGATGAAGCCTCAAAAGTCCGGTGACGAACTGCCATCCGGTCAGCTCATCAAAAAATGCATCCTGTTCAGGACAGAACCCTATCAAGGAGAACAGAGAAAAGTTGTTCCAGATCTTCTTTCCTTTGATAGAACAGGTCCCGATGTTGGGCTTGATCTGTCCGGTGATGAGCTTCAAAAAGGTAGATTTTCCTGCGCCGTTGGGACCCAGAATTCCGGTGATCCCTGGCTCGATCTCCAGAGTGACATCGCTCAAGCCCAGGACATTCCCGTACCATTTGGAGAGATGCTGGGTTTCAATCACAGGATTCATTTGACGATCTCCACTCCTCTGACTTTCTTTTTCAGGACAAACCAGGCCAGGACACAGATAGCGGTCAGAACCAGCAAAGACAAGATCCAGTGAATTGGATACGGTGTTTTCTGGTCGAAGATCGCTGCTCCAACCTGCTGGATATTTCCCCTTATCGACAGAAGCGAAAAGTAATGGTTGTGGAAAATATCATAGAAAATCTCCCGGAGTATATCGGAACCAACATATATGCCAAAAATCAGGATGGCCACATACCTCCTGTTCTTGTTCAAAGAGGAGATGAAGAGGGCATAAAAGGAGAAGAAGGCGGTCACTAAAACCGAATAGGCGATAACAGAGAGCGGCAGCCACGGATAAGAGAGAAAAAATTTAAAGCTTCCGGCAAAAATCATCTTCATGATAAAAAAGACAAGGCCAGGGACAAGGGTGAGGAGGAACAGGAAAAAGACGATCACAGCCGTCTTCCCCAGAAAATAATCTCTTTTTTTAAGTGGCCGGGAAAAATAGAGCTGAAGAGAATTGTGCTTGAGATCGTCGGAAATAAGACCCGAGCCGCAGAAGATAACGGCGATGACCATGATGAAAAGCAAGAAGCCTTCAGTTAAGTAGGTCTTGAAATAGGCCGGGTCGATCTGGAGAATAGGGACAGAATCCCGGAACAGAAATTTGAAATCCTCCAGCCTCTCCGAGACATAGATCCCTGCCAGAAAGACTACTGCAGGAAGAAGGCTCATGGGGAAAAACAGCTTAAAAAACTTCTTCCTGAATGTGAGCTTGATGCCATAGCGGGTGATCGGCCACCAGGGCAATTTTTTATCGAGAAATTCGCCGTCCCAGTGAGCGTAGCCTTTTTCCTTAATAGTCATCAATCCACTCCCACCGCATCAGCGAACAGGTCTTCGAGCGAAGACTGGCTTTTGATGAAGTGTCTCAGCTGAACATTCTCTTCGGCAGCGATCCTGAAGAACTCCTGCCTGTTATAACCTGGAGGCGTGTAGACCTTCAGCAGCCCGTCTTCCGTCTCCTCCAGCCTGCATTTCATCTCTTCGAGCTTGCGGAGAAATCCCTGCGCTTCCCCTTTGATCTTCAACTCGTAGAGATCCCTTATTTCTTTGAGCTTGCTGATCTCACCCTGAGCAGCGAGCAGTCCTTTGTTGAGGATCACGACATAGCTGCAGGTCAGCTCGATATCGGGAAGGATATGAGACGAGATCAAGACCTGGATGTCTTTTTTTCTGGAGATATCCATGATCAGGTCCAGGATCTCAGTCCTTCCCTGAGGGTCCAACCCGCTTGTCGGTTCATCGAGAAAAATGAGCCTGGGATCATGTACGATAGCCTGGGCCAGCTTGAGCCTCTGTTTCATCCCTCCCGAGTAGGTCTCGACCTTGCGGTAGCGGCTCTCCTCAAGGCCCACATAATAGAGAGCCTCATGAGCTCGTTTCATGGCTTCCTGGCGGGGCATCCCCGACAATTCGCCGAGGTAAGAAGTGAAAGAGACCGCATCCAGCTCAGGGATGAAGCAGTCATCTTCAGGCATATAACCCACATAGCGGCGTATCTCCTCCTGCTGGGTCTTGATGTCGTAGCCGAGAATGCGGCCCTCTCCCCTGTCCAGAGAGAGGAACCCGAGCATGATCCGGATCAAAGTGCTCTTTCCGGCACCATTGGGTCCGAGAAGGCCTATCGCACCTTGAGGCAGGTCAAGGCTGACTCCATCAAGGGCTTTTATCTTTCCGTAGCTGAAGTGGATATCACTGACCTTGATGCTCATCTTTCACATCTTACCTTAGGCATTTTTATATTGATACGATTATTTTAGGGAAAAAGTTTCCTGAATCAAGACTTTAACTCTTCCTGACTTCGTCATTATTTCATCTCTTCCTTGGTGAGGACAGGCGTCCCCTTTCCATACACGAGAGCCCGGTAGGCTTTTTCCACCCTATCCCAGTTCTCCTCCCTGTCCAGGGCCCAGAACCTGCCGATAACGGTCACCACATCGCCGAGAGCCAGGGACCGGCACATGCCCTGGATTTTGGCCACGTAGACCGCTCCGCTCTCGGGCTTCTCCCCTCTCCGGCCGATCAGGGAATGGATGAAGACACGTTCCACTCCTCGCTCCCTAGCCAGCCGAAGAAGAGCAAAAAGATGGTCGATCGTACCGTGGGAACTGTAAAAGGAGACTATGCCCAGAAGATGAAGCGCTTTTTGGTCTCTCTTGGCCCCTTCCATAGCCCAGAGGAACGCTTCATTCTGGGAGAAGCTTCCATCTTCGACAGCCTTATCGATCTTTACTCGGTCCAGGAATATCCGCCTCCCTGCCCCGAGATGGAGATGCCCGGCTTCTGAATTCCCCACGGTACTGGCAGGCATGCCCACAGCCTCGCCTGAAGCCTGAAGCACAACATGGGGAAACCGGGACCACAACTCATCGAAATGGGGAGTCCTGGCTTGAGCGATGAGGTTTCCCTCTTTCTCTTTCCGCATTCCCCACCCATCAAGGATAAGAAGGAGTATCTTCCTTTCTTTATCCTCTTTTCGAGATGAGTTGATAAGCAGACTGCTGCCCGTCATCTCTGAAGGCTTTTCCAGCCCTAAAAGGTCGAGAAGCGTGGGAGCGACATCAGCCAGCTCCCCTTCAGGTTTTAAGCGGAGGCTCTCCGTCTCATCCAGAGAGAAATCAGCCAGGATGAAAGGAACCGGGTTCTTGGTATGGCCGGTGTTCACAGCACCATCCGGATAAAGCCACTCCTCTACCGTCCCGTGGTCAGAGGTGACGACAAGTATCACGCCATTTTCACGGCAATCCTCAACGACCCTTCCCAACTGGAGGTCAACCTCCTCCACGGCCTGGATCACAGCTTCCTTGGCTTCGATATGCCCGACCACATCCACGTTGGCGAAATTGGCGATGAGCACCCGAAAGGAAGGATTTTTAAGGCTCGAGGAGATTTCCGCGGCCACTCCGCTGGCGCTCATTTTGGGAGTGGAGGCATAGGAGGATATCCCTTCCGGAGAGGGGACGATTATTCTCTTCTCGCCGGGGAAGATATCTTCGTTTTTGCCGTTCATGAAATAGCCGACATGGATCGCTTTTTCAGACTCTGATATCTTCAGGACGTTCAGACCGGCCTGAGAGAAAATTTCGCCCAAAGTGTTCTTGATCTTTCCGTCCGGAGGGAAGGCGACCTTGACCTTGAGCGATGAGTCATACTCGATCATGGTCACAAAGTTTAAATCGAGGTCTTTCTCAACAGGAAAATGGCTAAAATCTTTATCAATCAGGCTCTGGGTGAGCTCGATCTCTCTCTCGCCCCTTATGTCATAGAAGATAACATAATCGCCTTTGCTCAGCCTCCCTAATGGCTGACCGGAGGAGTCAGTGGCTACGAGGGGTTCGAGCGCTTCGTCCTCCTGCCCGGTCTTATAGGCTTTTCTTATAGCCTGCACCAGAGGGTCTTTCGTCTTATTGTTATCCTTTTTAACCATATTTGCCCTTTAAATTAAGGCTATACTATAGGGATGAAGCCAGATGATGTCAACCGCAATCCAAAAAACGTAAGCATCTTTTTTTCCATGGAAGTTAATATTTTTAAGGATGGGTCCTGTCACGGGGTGTCTCCCGTCCATCCTCGCTCCACCCATCCCCCAGTGGGGCCCTTCCGCTGCGGGCGTTGCGGAAGAGCACCCTGTGCCACCCATCCTATTTTAAAAGGAAATGATTATCACTTCAGAAAAAAAGATATCTTCTTAAAAAACAATCCTAGATTTCTTATTTATCATGAAATCATAGTCCCTGCCTTTTCATAGTCGAATTCAGGCTTTAAAACTCCAAAGCATTCAGAGACTGACCTCTTCGGCAAGATCGGAAATCCGGTCAAAAGAGCACTCTAAACAACAAAGCCTAACTTGTTGCTCTACGGGAAAAATTGTGTTAAGTAAAGATTTCCAAAATAAAAAGGAGGAGGAAGAATGAGAAAAACAGCGATTTCTATCTCTATACTTTTAATTCTCACTTTCTTCAGTCAAGCCCTTCAGGGGTCAGCTGAAACAAAGCCAATAACTTTTGATGACTTCATCCGGATCAAACGTGTCAGCGATCCCCAGATATCTCCAAACGGAGACCTCGTCGCCTTTGTCGTCACGGAAATGGACAAAGAGAAGAATACCAGCAACAGCGACATCTGGATTGTTCCTGTCGCTGGCGGTGAGCCGTGGAAGCTGACCTCAAGCCCCAAAGCGGATTTCAATCCCCGCTGGTCACCGGACGGTAAGAGGATCGCTTTCGTCTCCACCAGGGCCGATTCTCCTCAGATCTGGACAATCGAGCTAGCTGGCGGAGAGGCTTGGCAGGTCTCGACCTTATCCACAGGGGCGAGTGGAGTTGTCTGGTCTCCGACAGAAAAACATCTCGCCTTTGTCTCTTCAGTCTACCCGGATTGTCCGGATGATGACTGCAACAAGCGAAGAAACGAGAAGAAGGAGAAAAGCGCGGTCAAGGCCAAGATGTTTGATCAGCTTCTCTTCCGGCATTGGAATTCCTGGCAGGATGGCTTAAGAAGCCATCTCTTCGTCATCTCTCCAAAGGGAGGAAAAGCGGTCGATGTCACGCCCGGGGACTTTGATACACCGCCGATATCCCTGGGAAGCAGCCAGGATTATGCCTTCTCTCCCGATGGCCGGGAAATCTGTTTTGTCCGCAACATCGACCCGGAACTGAAACTGTCCTTAGGAACCAACAATGACCTCTTTATCACTGCTGTGGAGGGGGGAACGATCCAAAAGATCGCCTCCAATAAGGCCAACGACAACTGCCCCCGCTACTCGCCGGATAGTAAATACATTGCTTACAGGGCCATGGCCAGGCCCGGGTTTGAAGCGGACAAATACAACCTCATCCTCTATGACAGAAAAAGCCAAAAAAACACAAACCTGACTGAAAACCTGGATATCTCTATAGACGATATTCTCTGGTCTCCGGATAGCGCTCACGCTTACATTACCTTCGAAGAGAAAGGCCGGATTTCATTGGGCAGAATTGCACTCAAGAACAGGAAATTCGAGAAAATCCTGGAAGGTCATTTTCTCAGCTCTCCCTGCCTTTCTCCTGACGGAAAGACAATGGTCTTCCTCAAGCAGGCTCTCCACCTTCCGGCCGATGTTTTCGCATTTGACCTGGAATCAAAAAAAATTTCCAGGCTGACAGCAGTGAACGAAAAGTTACTTTCCAACCTGGAGATGAATCCTTCAGAAGAGTTCTGGTTTGAGGGTGCTGAGGACAGGAGAGTGCACGGCTTCCTGGTCAAGCCTCCCTTTTTCGACCCGGCAAAAAAATACCCTCTGGTCATGCTCATCCACGGAGGTCCGCAGGGCGCCTGGTCGGACAATTTCCATTATCGCTGGAATGCTCAGATGTTCGCTTCTCCCGGCTATGTCATTGCCATGATCAACCTCCATGGAAGCACGGGCTACGGCCAGGACTTCACCGATGCCATCACCGGGGACTGGGGCGGGAAGCCTTTCGCGGACATAATGAAAGGCCTGGATCATCTCCTCTCTCGATACGGTTTCATCGATAAAAATAAACTGGCTGCTGCCGGCGCTTCCTATGGCGGCTACATGATCAACTGGCTCGAAGGCCACACTACTCGTTTCAACTGTCTCATCTCCCACGCCGGGGTCTACGACTTGCGGTCCATGCACGGCGCCACCGAAGAGCTCTGGTTCCCGGAATGGGAGTTCAACGGGACTCCCTGGACGAGTAGGGAAATGTATGAAAAATGGTCACCCAGCTACTTTGTCCAGAGCTTCAAGACTCCCTGTCTGGTCATCCACGGGCAGAACGATTTCAGAGTGCCGGTCACTCAGGGATTCCAATTCTTCACCGCTCTCCAGAGGATGAAGGTACCGTCCAAGATGCTCTATTTCCCCGATGAGGACCACTTTGTCCAGAAGCCGCAGAACGCCGAGCTCTGGTGGAAAACCGTCCTGGATTGGCTCGCTGAATACTTGAAATGAGAGGTTGAATCAGAGAAAAAATCACTCCAGGCTCAGGCTCAAAAGGGAAAAGGGATCCACGTTCTTCCCCCCTGCTCTCACTGACCAGTGAAGATGAGGGCCTGTCACTCTCCCGGTAGCTCCCACCCATCCGATAACATCTCCCTTCCGGACAATATCTCCCCTTTTCACTCCGATCTTTGAAAAATGGCAGTAGAAAGTGAAGACTCCGAGACCATGGTCGATGATCACCGCATTCCCGGCGTAGTAGAGGTTTCTGGCAAGAACAACCTTTCCTGAATTGGAAGCGATGACGGGTGAACCGTAGGGGCTGTCAACGTCCACTCCCCTGTGCAATGAATGGTGATAATTATTGAAAAGCCGCCTTTCTCCAAAATTGAGTTTGGTCTCCCCCGCAGCGGGAAAAATAAAATTTCCCTCGCCCAGCCACTCAGGCGTGAATATATCATATATGACGCGCAGAACCTCTGCTTCCCACTCGATTCTTTCCCGGAACTCTGGAGGCGGCGTGATGAATCTCTCATCTACCCATAATTTCCTCAAAGGAAACTCTTTGGCAGGGACGATGATCCGTTTCTCAATAGACTCCCATTGCCCCGATGTTTTTTTAACATGCACCATTAAGGGATAAAAGCCCGCTTCAAGGTCGAGGCCGATGCTGACGAAAGCCATAAGCCTGTTATTTTCCCCGCCCCTTCCCATCCGGAATCTACTCTCTAGAAAGCGAACCTGCGCTTCTTCTATACCTGTCGTATCTTCTATCTTTACCACGATTATCTCTCCGGGCTCGGTGTTCCTCCAGGAAAGCTCAACGGCTATTCCGGAAGGAGTCGAGAGCATCTCGACAGATAAAGCGAGCAGACAGGTCGTGCTTATGAATAGCACAAACAGAAAAAGGAAAAACCTTCTTTTCATTCTCTCAAGACTCCAAGAATTCGAGGACGAGGCGGTTGAACTCCTCCGCCCATTCCACCTGGGGAAGATGCCCGCATTTTTCAAAGATATGAAGCCAGGAACTCCTGATCAAATCCTTCCCGACCTGAGCCTGGTCCACAGGAACCACCCTATCATCGGCTCCCCAGACGATCAAAGTCTTTTGAGGCAGGGAGGCCGCGCTTTCCAAGACCAGAAGCCAGATCTTTTCTTTCAATCCTTTTATTTTTACTCCTGAGCGGAGGAGTTTCAAACAGAATTTTCGCCTTGGCCAGGGATTAAAAATTTCCAAAACCTTGGGAATCAAATGATACGGGATCTTGTTCGGGTCATTGAACAGCCGGGATAGGAAGAACCTCGCCGTATAGCGATTCCTTATGGACAGGGCCAGCTCTCCGACCGGAAAAACCGTTCCCAGGCGGAGCAGAAATGAAAGTTTCGGGCCGAAGCCAGCGTTGTTGACCAAAATCAGCTTATCAATCCTTTCTGGTATTTTCGCTGCGGTGACCAGGGCAAACAATCCGCCCATTGAATTTCCGAGAAGTGAAGCCCTGGCTAGCTGAAACGCGTTCAGCAAAGACGCCATGAAGTCGGGCACCGAATCCAGCCTGAACCGGACATCAGGCAGGGATGAATAGCCGAAGCCGGGAAAATCAAAAGCGATGACCCGGAATTTCTGGGATAATGTATCCAGGTTATACTCCCACCACTCCAGCGAGCCTCCCATTCCGTGGAGAAGGATGAGCGGAGGACCCTCTCCTTTTTCAATGTATCGAATCCTGTTCTCAGCGACAGTGATGTATTCTTCTTTCAAAGCCATCCAAAGCTCAGGCTGTGATTTTTTTTCTCAGGATTCTCCCGGGAAGATTGCCGGTGTGTTCTCCTCTATCGATGACGATTTTTCCATTGACGATCACCTGTTCGATCCCAACCGGATACTGATGGGGATCGTTCCAGGTGGCCTTATCGATGACCTTTGCCTCATCGAAGACGACGACATCCGCATAATATCCTTTTTTCAGAGCGCCTCTTCTTGTAAACCCGAACTTCTGGGCGGGCAAAGATGTCATTTTTTTCACCATCTCTGGGAAGGGAACGATCTTTTCTTCCCGGATGTATTTCCCCAGGACTCTCGGGAAAGTCCCGTAAAGGCGGGGATGAGGCTTCCCCATCCTCAATACTCCATAAGGAGCTATGGCTGAGCCATCCGTTCCCACTCCGACCAGAGGATGAGCCAGGATGCGCTTCAGGTTTTCCTCGCTCATCATGAAAGTGACCATGCCCACCCTGTTCTTCTCTTCAATTAAAATATCCCTCATAAACTCGAACGGGCTTTTGGCTGTCTCCTTAGCTCCCTGAAGAACGCTTTTGCCCTCAAACTTCCTGTTCTCTTCTGAAACCACGGATGATATGACCACTTTATCCCAGGAACCGAGCTTGGTCTCCTGTTCAGAAAGATAAGACCGAATTAGGTTTTCAAGTTCAGGATTTTTCAACCGGGCTAAGAATTCATCGGTTGTCCCCTGCCTGGCCCATAGAGGAAAATAATAACTGAGCCCGGTGGAGCCAGCGATATAAGGATAGCGGTCACAGAAGATAGCAACTCCTTTGGCCTGTGCCTCTTCCACCTTGGCCAGCGCAGCATCGATCTTGTGCCAGTTCCGGGGATAGGCGATCTTAAAATGAGAGATTTGAAGGCTGACACCAGTATTCAGGGCAGCCACGATCGACTCGTCCATGGATTCGAGCAGCCGGTCTCCCTCATCCCTCATATGAGTGGCGTAGACTCCTTTGTATCTCGAAACAACCCTGCACAGCTCCTCAATCTCCTCTTTCTGGGCATAGCTCCCGGGGGCATATTCCAGCCCGGTAGACAGCCCAAGAGCGCCAGCTTCAATATTCTCAGCCACCAGCAATTTCATCTTTTCGAGCTCTTCGTCGTTCGGCGGACGGTCGTTGAAACCCATGGCCGCACCTCTGACCGTACCCTGCCCGATAAAAGTAGAATAATTCAGAGCCATTCCCTCTTCTTCGAGCCTGGAGAAAAAGCCATTGATGTCCCTCCAGGTGAGGTCGATCTGGTAGAGCTCCTTTAAATTCTGTCCCATCTCTTCAAATACCTCATCAGCCACAGGAAAGGGGGTTCCCCCGCAATTCCCGCTGACGAGAGTCGTGATTCCCTGCCGGATGGAGCTCTCGGCTTTGGGATTGACGATCAACTGCACATCCGTATGTTCATGAGCATCGATGAAACCGGGACAGACAGCCATGTTTTGAGCATCGATCACGCTTTTGGCCTTAGAGGTTGGAATGATCCCGATCTCCTTGATTAGGTCTCCTTTGATCCCAACATCCGCTTCATAGGGCTCGTTCCCCAAGCCGTCAAGGATACGGCCGCTCTTGATAACAACGTCAAAGTCCTTCTTCATGGAACACCCTTGGAGCAGGATCCCACAGCCGCCGAGGCCAGCTGCCGCCATAAATTTGGATGAACTCTTTAAAAACTTCCGACGAGTGATTGCCTTTTTCATCCTCCCTCCTCATAAAAGGGATTTATTTTCACTATATAAAATCAACAGAGAGAAGTCCAGGCGCATTAGTAATGAAAGAAGATGCTGATAAAAACGCATTCGACAAAATGTCATTGCGAGTTAAACGCAACAATCTCGTAAGATAATAAGGATATATATAAGGTGTCATTGCGTGCAATCTCGTAAAAATAAATTCGTTTTTTTCCTATGAAACTGCCGCCCTGCGCTCGCCATGACACCAAATGAAAGAGACTGACATGCCCTTCGGGCTGGCAATGACAATAGCAAGGAATTTATTGCGTCAATATCAGAGACATTCTCAAAAACGGATGCTGAGAGCGATAGCTTGTTTTTGCGGTCCAAACTGGAAGCTCAGTCCCACCCTGTTCGAATTCCGGTCTTGGTCAAGAGTCGATATCTTTTTGGCGATGAAATAACCGAGACAGGCGCCCACAAACACATCAGACGCCCAGTGCTTATCCTTGTGGACTCTGGAGAGAGCGACCAGGGAAGCAAGGGTGTAAGCTGCCACATCCAGATAGACTTTTTTCGACCGTTCAGCGATTGCGGTGGCCACAGCAAAAGCCGCCGAGGCGTGACCCGAAGGAAAAGAATAATTCCTCGATCCCGTGGAAAACGGATGAAAACAATCACTGGACTCTTCGGTATAAGGGCGAGCTCTTCCGATAGTGAACTTCATAACTCCGACCACAACTCCTGTAGTCAGCCAGCTTTCCAGGCTAAGCAGAGCTGTCTTCCTCATTCCGTTGCTCTTGGAAAACTCGCCAGTGGTGTACATGACTGCAATCAACCCGGCCAGGACACCCCCATCGCCCAAATGGGTGACAAAATTCGAGAAATCCTCGGATGAAGAGGTGCTGTTGTCCTGGACCCACTGCCGGATATCCTGGTCAACAGCATAAAGTATCAGGCCAGTGCCCAAAACTGCTGAGATTTTCAGGAAATCCTTCTTTTTCCAATGTGCCGGAGATACGATGACCTGGCCAAAATCATTCTTGAAATTGACCAAAAACTGCTTGTTCAGCTTATCTTCCGGAGCTAAATCCTGGGCCGAGAGCAGGCCTTGAAAAGAGGAGAAAAATAAAAACCCCAGCAGAAAGAATATTGCCGGTTTTTGTGAAAAGCTGCTCATTTCGTGCTTAAATCAAGAGCCAGTCATCATCTCTTCGATAGTTTGAATAGCTTTTTCTGTAGCGCCCTGCAGGGATATCAATGTTTCCTTTGCTCTCTTCCCCATTTCTGATAAAGTCCCTTCATCCCGCATCAAGAACATCTCAACCAGATCCTTTCCTTCGCGAGCGACCCGGGCTGCCCCTGCTCCTGTAAAAATCTCAGCCAGATAGGCGAAATTCTTCATGTGAGGCCCGAAGAAAACGGGCTTGCTGTAGAAGGCCGGCTCGAGCAAATTGTGCCCGCCCCACGGGACCAGGCTTCCTCCGATAAAGGCCAGGTCACACAGAGCATAGAACTGAGCCAGCTCTCCTAACGTATCCAGGATCAGCACTTCCCATTGAGAACCCGGGTTCACCCGGGTCTTTCTGACTGCCTGGAGGGAAAACTCCCGACACAGCGTTTCCACCTCGTCAAACCTCTCCGGATGCCGAGGAGCCATGATCAACACCAGGTCTTCCCTTGTCTTTCTTGCTCTTAGGAATGACTCCAGAAGCTTTCTTTCCTCTCCATTCCGGGTACTGCCGGCGACGACCACCTTCTTCGAAGCTGGGATGCTCATTTTGTTTTTAATGCTCAGAATTTCGTCCGGGGTGAAGGAAGGAAGGTCGATCTCAGCCTTTAAATTTCCAGCCACTCTCACCAATTCAGATGAAACTCCGATCCTCTCCAGCTTGGCTTTGTCCTCTGAAGTTTGTACCAGGAAAAGGTCAATATCCCCGAGGACATTTTTCGTCAAGGCTCTGAAACGGAAGTACTTTTTGAAGGACCGGGGGGATATTCTTCCGTTGATGAGAAGAACGCCATCCGTGCTTTTTTTTGCCTCTCTTATCAGGTTGGGCCAGAATTCAGACTCAGCCAGGACAAACACACTGGGTTTTAAAGCCCTAAAAAATCTCCGGACAAGAAATGAAAAATCCATCGGGACAAAAAAGAGGTGATCGGCAGCGGTCAATTTTTCCCTGGCGACTCGCATCCCGGTGTTCGTCAGAGTGGAAAAATGAATCTGCCAGTCAGGATGCTTTTCTTTGATCTTTTTAATCAAGTTCTGGAGGGAGAGGACCTCACCCACAGACACGGCATGAAACCAGATCGACTTTTTGCCAGATAGGCCTTTATTGAGATTAAGGCCTAACCTTTCCCGAATGAAAAAACTTTCTCCTCTGATGAGCTTGATCCTCACAAAATACGGAAGGCTATAGAACAGAAGCGATATAAACAGGAGGAACGAGTAGAGGATGCGCATGTTCCACCGACTATACTAAATTCCTGTTTTTTGCGCAAGCTGCTCCTTCCGTTCCATACAGAAGAAAGAGGTCTCCATAAAAAACAATTGCCCTGACACACAGAATTTTGATAACCTACAGAAGAGGCAGCTGTCCTCATCGAACGAAAATGCACCCAAAATGAAAGGATGATAAATGGCCGAAGAGAAGAAACAGAAAAAAGAAAAAAAGAAAAAAGAAAAGGAAAAGACAGAAAAAGTTCAAGAAAAAAAAGAAGAAAAGTCCAAGAAAAAAGAAGAAGCTATAGCCAAGGCCAAGGCAAAAAAAGAAGCCAAAAAGGAAAAACCTCAAGCTGAGAAAAAAGAGGTGAAAGAAAAGGCGGAAAAGGTCGAACCTGAAAAAGAAGTCCAGTCCGTGGCTGAAGAATCCGAGAAAGAAGAGGCTGCACCGGAAAAAGCTGAAATTCCGGCCGAAGAGTTAGAAGAAAGAGCAGCTGAAGAGAAAGCCCCCGCAGAAGAAGAAACCGAAAAGGAAGTTGGAGAGGAAGCCCCTGTCGAGGAAATGGCTGAAAAAGAGCCCCTTCCGGAAGAGATTCAAGAGCCCGAGGCTGAACAAGAAGAAAGGGAGGAAGCAGAAAAACCTGTGGAAAAAGAGGAAATGGCCAAACCCGAAAAGGAGGAAGCTGAGGCTCCTGAAGAGGCTGAAAAACCAGCCGAAGAGCAGGTTCCTGCGGAGGAAAAAGCCGAAGAAGAAGCCCCTCCAAAGGAGGAAAAAGCCAAACTCAAAGAAGAAAAGGCTGAACCGGTCCCGAAAGAAATTCCCAAAGAAAAAACCAAACCTGACGAAGCTGAGGTCTCTCCTCCGGCTGCGGCAAAAAAGAGCAAAAAGATAAACAAAATGACTCTAGCCGAGATCGATGAGAAACTGACTGAAGTCAAGAGTTCGATGGGAGGTCTCGATTCGAAGTACGCTCGACAGCTTATCCGAAGAAAAGAATACCTCCAATCCACTCACTAAAAAAAGAATTCTAACTCCTGCTGTGTTTAAATTAATAGAAAAATTAAGATTTACATTCACCGGCATTTTTGTTACCATAACTCATCATCCAAGAAGGAGAGACTATTCGTGCTGACTAAAGAAGAAAAGTCAAAAATCATAAAATCCAACCAACTTAAAGCCTCTGATACAGGCTCACCAGAAGTGCAGATTGCCCTTATAACCAATCGGATCAATTCCCTAACAGAGCATTTTGAAGCGCATAAAAAGGACCATCACTCCCGAACTGGCCTTATGAAAATGGTCGGAAGGAGAAAAAGACTTCTGGAATACCTGAAAAAGCAAGACCCAAAAAGGTATGAAAGTCTGATTAAAAAGCTTAAGCTTAGAAAGTAAATAAGGCCAGGAGTTTTTAATGTCTGGGGATAAAATCAATCTAGAAATAAACAACCGCACTTTATCTATCGAGATCAGCAAAATAGGCAGGCAGGCTGATGGCTCGGCCTACCTTCGCTATGGAGACACGATCATGTTCGTCTCTGCCACTTCAAAAAAAGAAATGAAGGAGCCGAAGCCTTTCCTTCCCCTTATCGTCGATTACAGGGAAAATACATATGCTGCGGGAAAAATACCCGGAGGTTTCTTCAAACGAGAAGGAAGGCCTTCGGAAAGAGAGATACTTGTCAGCCGGCTGATAGACAGGCCAATAAGGTCGCTCTTCCCTGAGGGATATTTTTACGATACTCAAATCGTTGCCCTCCTCCTCTCCGCGGACCTGGAAAATGAACCCGATACGCTGGGGCTGATCGGTGCCTCAGCCGCTCTCTATTTCTCTGATATTCCTTTCACGACTCCCCTGGGAGCGGTAAAAGTGGGTTACCTCGGCAATTCATTCGTCATCAACCCCACGGTGAAGCAGCTCGAGGAAAGCCCGCTCGACATGGTGGTGGTCGGAACAGAGGAAGGGATAGTCATGATAGAGGCCGGCGCAGCAGAGATGGATGAGGAAAAAATCATCGAAGGCATCTCTGTAGCTCAGGAAGAGATCCAAAAGATCATCAACGCTCAAAAAGACCTTTACGATAAGCTGAAAATTCAGAAGAGAGAATTCAGCGCTCCGGAAATCGATAAATCAAAATATGAAAAAATCGAAAAAGAAATCTCCCTTTCTCTTAAAAAGGCCATTCTGATCCAGACAAAGAAAGAAAAAGAAAAAGAAACCAAAGAAATTCTGGATAGTCTCCTCGAGCCTATCCTTGAAGAGAATGAAGACGAAATAAGCGAGACCAAAGAAATATTTTTTCAGATCCAAAAGAAACTGGTCCGTGACCTGATCAGCAAGGAAGGAATTCGATCAGACGGAAGAGGCTTCGATGATATCAGACCTATCTTCATCGATGTCGGGATCCTCCCCCGGACTCACGGCTCAGCTCTTTTCACCCGGGGAGAGACTCAATGTCTGGCGACTGTCACCCTGGGCACCTTTGAAGATGTCCAGAGATTGAACGGAATCGGTGAGGAGGGAGAGAAAAGATTCATGCTCCATTACAATTTTCCTCCTTTCAGTGTGGGTGAAGTGGCTTTTCTTCGGGCTCCTGGAAGACGGGAAATCGGCCACGGCGCCTTGGCGGAAAAGTCCATTCTCCGCGCAATCCCGGACGAGGATACGTTTCCCTACACGATCCGCATAGTCTCGGACATCCTGGAGTCCAACGGCTCATCCTCAATGGCCACTGTCTGCGGCGGAGTGCTTTCTCTCATGGATGCGGGAGTTCCTCTCTCCATGATCGTCGCGGGGATCGCTATCGGGCTGATCCATGAAGACGACCGGTATGTGCTTCTCACAGATATAGCCGGTCTGGAAGACCATTTCGGCGATATGGACCTCAAAGTGGGAGGGACAGAAAAAGGCATCACTGCCATCCAGATGGACCTGAAGATCCCATTTATCCCCATCCAGGTGCTAAAAGAAGGCCTTCTCAAGGCCAAGAATGCCCGCGCTGAGGTCCTCAAAAAAATGAAAGAAGCTCTTCCTCAACCCAGGCCGGACATCTCTTCCTATGCTCCCCGGATAATCAACCTGATGATCAATCCTGAAAAAGTCGGTGACGTGATCGGACCGGCAGGAAAAAACATCAAGAAAATACTTGCTCAGACAAACTCCAAGATAGAGATCGAGGAGAGCGGCAAGATCACCATTGCTGCTGCGAACATCGAATCTGCAGAGAAAGCTCTGCAGATGATCAGAGAAATCACCGTGGAAGCCGAAGTGGGAAAGGTTTACACCGGGAAAGTCGTCCGCCTCGAGGAGTACGGAGGCTTTGTTGAGATCCTTCCCAACATCGTTGGTCTCCTCCATATCTCTGAAATCGCTCATCACCGCGTCAGGAATATCAGAGACGTCCTCAAAATGGGTCAGACCGTCCAGGTGAAAGTGCTGGCCATCGACGAAGACAACAAGATAAAACTCAGCAAAAAAGCCCTGGAGCAGGCTCCCCCTCATTCGTCTGAGTTTTCGCCAAACAGACAAAAAAAATCTCCTTTTTATCATAAACGGAATAACAAGAATAGATTCTGAATCAATCGACCTGTTCTATGTCGGCAGATTTTATGAATAATTCAGGTTGACTGGCATAAGGGACAATGAACAGATTCTTTCCGCGAATTAAAGGATTTACCCTGGTCGAGATGCTGGTCACCCTGACCATCCTGGCCATCCTGGCCGCTGCCGTCATGCCTTTAGCCAAGACAGCCGTCAAACGAGAACGAGAGATAGAGCTGCGCCAGAACCTGAGATTGATCCGAGAGGCACTCGATGCCTACAAGAAGCTCGCCGACGAGAATAAAATCGAGGTTGAAGAGGACACCGAAGGCTACCCCCCTGATCTTGAAACGCTGGTCGAAGGAGTGGAAGTCCAGGAGGAAGGGCAGGAAGGCGAGGAGCCAAAGACCAAGATCGTTAAGTTCCTGAGACGGATCCCTAAAGACCCGATGACCAATTCTTACGATTGGGGACTCCGCTCTTACCAGGATGACCATGACTCGGATGTCTGGGGCGGTGAAAACGTATATGACGTCTACACCAAGAGCCTGGCAACCGCCTTGGACGGGACAAAATACAGGGACTGGTAACAGATGAAAAGAAAACTCATTAACCACAGGAGACGAGGATTCACTCTTATCGAAATATTGATCGTCTTTGCGCTGGTCGGATTACTTGTCGGGCTGGGGCTCCCTCAATATAAGTACGCTACCAAGAGAGCCAGGGAAGCCACGTTAAAAGCTGACCTTTACGAAATGAGAATGTTGATCAATCAATACTACACGGACAAGGGTAAATATCCCCTTTCTCTCCAGACCCTGGTCGATGAAGGATATCTGTACAGAATCCCGATCGACCCCTTCACCGGCTCTTCGGAAACATGGATTGAGGTTCAGCAGACTTTAACAGAGGATGAGATGATGATGCCGGAAATAGAAGTGGGTATTGCGGATGTCCTCTCCGGTTCGAATGAAAAAGCGATAGACGGAACTCCTTACAATTCATTTTGATATCCGCTCCTCAGGTTGGATTACGGCCGAATATGAACAAGAGGAAAGGCTACATACTCCTGATCCTGATATTCGGGATATTCGTGATGAGCATCGGACTGCTGGTGGCAGTTCCTGTCTGGCAGACCCAGATCCAGCGTGAAAAAGAAGAAGAACTGATCTTCAGGGGCAACCAGTACGTTGAGGCTGTCCGCTTGTTCCAGAAAAAAAACCCGGGAAGCTTTCCTAAATCCCTTGACGAATTGTATGAGGAAAAATGCATCCGCAGACTCTATGAAGACCCGATGAGCGAAGACGGAGAGTGGAATATCATACTTCCCTTCTCCGGAATAGCTGTAAAGAAAGGGAGGAGAGGCCAAAGGGCAGACACGAGCGGTCAAGGCCTTGCTCAAAAAATTTTGGTTGCCCCTCTAAGCGCGCTCTCCTCGATCCAGAATCCCCAGATCATCGGCGTTGCCAGCTCGTCCACAGCGCAGTCCATCAAGATATATCTCGAGCAGGAGACCTACGATAAATGGTTGTTCTTCTACGGCATGGACCCAGATAACATGCCAGAGATCGTTTATTATGGGGAAAACGAAAAGGATTGATGGATTCCATCTTCATCGCTGCGGGGGAGAACTCGGGAGAAAAATACGGGGCCAGCCTCATCCGTCAGTTTAAAAAAATTCATCCCTCTTATTCCTTTTTTGGCATCGGTGGAAAACAGATGGCAGCCCAGGGGGTGGAGCTGCTGCATTCGGTTGAAGACCTTGGAGTTGTCGGAGGATTTGAGGTCATAGCCCATCTTCCCCGGCTTAAAAAAATCTTCGATCGTGTCCGCAGAGAGGTGAGACATCGTAAGCCTCTAGCGTCGGTTCTAATCGATTCCCCGGATTTCAACCTCCGTCTGGCAAAAAAGCTGAAAAAAATGTCCATTCCGGTCCTTTACTATGTCAGTCCAACAGTATGGGCCTGGCGGAAGAAAAGGATGAAAACCATAAAAAAGACCGTCAAGAAAATGATGCTGATCTTCCCTTTCGAGGAAAAAATCTACGCGCAGGCAGGAATACAAGCCGCCTATGTCGGACATCCTCTGCTGGAAAAAATCGGAATCTCTCTTTCCAGGCAGGAATTCTTTGAGAAGTATGGTTTGAATCCCGACAAAAAACTCATCGCTGTTCTTCCTGGCAGCAGAAAAAGCGAGCTCAAATATCATATGGAGGTCCTGACTGAAGCTCTGCATCGTCTCCAAAAAGAACAAGATGCCCAATTCGTCCTTCTCCTTGCGGAAAGCCTTGACCGGGATCTACTTTCTGTCCACCTCCCACTCCTGCCCGGGCAATTGAGAGTGCTTGTCGAGGATCACTACGAGGCAATCTCTTCAAGCGACCTGGTGCTCTCTTCATGCGGAACAGCCAACCTGGAAGCAGCCCTGCTCGAAACGCCTCTCATCGCTTTTTACCGTATCTCGCCCATCTCCTATTCCTTGGGACGCTGGCTGGTCAAGATAAACGATTTCAGCATCGTGAACATCCTCGCCGGAAAAAGAATAATCCCGGAACTGATCCAGAACGGATTCACCGCCGAAAATATCATAAAGGAAGCAAACAGGATCTTCGATTCAGATGAGGCAAGGACAAAAATGATAGGACACTTCAAAATGATAAAAAAAATCCTCGGAGAAAAAGTCGCCTCACAGAACGCTGCCCTGGAACTCCAAAAACTGATTTCTGGGAATGTCTCCATCCTTTAGAACAAATTCGAGCCGGTCGAACACCTTCAGTTTATGCTCATCGATACTCCCCGCTTTCAGTTCCAGAACATATTTTGCTGGATATACAGGAGAATAGGATGGATAAGGCGGTTTCTTTCCCGGCGGGACATTCCGCTCAACATGAACAATCCTTTTGTCTTTGTCCAACCAGAGGATATCTAAGGAAAACCTCATGTTCTTCATCCAGAAAGAATGAATGCCCTCCTCCTCAAAAATAAAGAGCATCCCCTGGTCAGGATTGATCTTCTCACGGAACATGAGTCCGAGTTGCCTTTCCTCATCCGTTACCGCCAGCTCGGCTGTGACGGCGAATCCGTCGGGCAGAAAAATCTGGACGAACTTTTTTTCTCGAGTCTCAGCTGAACAGACAACCAAAGAAAACAACAGGCAGAAGAAGAGAAGTCTGACCATTCCTTTTAAATCGTGAATTGGTAGCGTCATTTTCTCACCTGAACATCCTGTTTATTTTTGTAAACGCAATAAACGTCTTTACCTTGTCACTGCGAGCCCAAAGTGTGCGGCAATCTCCTCCAAGAAAGACTCATTTGTTTTTATGAGATTGCTTCGTTCCAGTCGCAATGACATATTATTTAATGTGCTTCTATTAGTTTAATGTGTTGAAATCAAGGGGACGAAACGAACAGGCAGGAGCTTCCTTTTCTTGAACTTTCTCCTCTCTCTGGTAACGAGCACCAATTCCTGGAAGGCAGAGCCCACCGGGATCACCATTCTTCCCCCGACCTTCAACTGTTCCTGTAGAGCCTGAGGGACTTGGGCCGGGGCCGCAGTGACCATGATCGCATCATAAGGCGCATATTCTTTCCAGCCTAACGTGCCGTCCCCGATCCTGAAATGAATATTCTCGTATCCCAGCTCTCTCAGGACTTCCTGGGCTCTTAAGGAAAGAGTCTCCACCAGCTCTACAGAAAAGACCTCTTTGGCAACTTCAGCCAATATCGCTGCTTGATATCCGGAGCCTGTTCCCACCTCCAGCACCACTTCATTGCCCGTGAGTCGAAGGGCCTCAGACATGTAAGCGACGATATAAGGCTGGGAGATTGTTTGCCCCTCGCCGATAAGAAGCGGTTCGTCCTGATAGGCATATGGTCTCATGTTCTCTGGGACAAACAGGTGGCGGGGAACCTTCCTCATGGCTGAGAGTACTTTTTTATCTTTGACTCCTCGGGCTTCGATCTGAACCTCAACCATCCTCTCTCTCTCTTTGATATAGCCGTTCTTCATTTCTATACTCTATTAGCTGTATGTCTTCCGGACTGAACAAGCCATATGCGATCAAAGAGCACCCGCTGAGCCAACCGCCAAGGAATCACCAAGTCCTCGATTTAGGCGAAAAACTCAAAGACTGAAAATCCCCTTTGATCCTGCCCTTCTCTTTATTTATCCTGAAATGCATCAATAAGCTTTGGCAAAATAAACCAAATGCTCAGATGGTTTCTGGCAAAGGATACACTTACCTGGCCCTTTTTTCCTCACACGCTCGAGAGGCGCCACCCTTATTGTGGCCATGGTCTCATCCTTGATCTTTTCCTCGCAGGAAGTATCCCCGCACCAATAGGCCGTAATGAATCCCCGCTTGGATTTCATTACATCCTTGAATTCTTGATAATTTTTCACTTCAAACGTGTTCTCTTCCTGAAACCTCTGAGCCATTTTGAACATGTTCTTCTGAATATCGTTGAGAATAGCGGTCACCTTTTTAGCCAAAGAATCCTGAGCCAGGGATTCTTTTTTTCCAGTGTCTCGGCGTACAGCAACGACCTGTTTATTCTGGATGTCTTTGGGGCCGATCTCGATCCTCAAGGGGACTCCTCTCATCTCCCACTCAGAGAACTTCCACCCCGGGGTGAACTCCTCTCTCTCATCCAATTTCACTCTCATCCCTTTCTTGGCCAAATCCCTGGCGATGGACTGGGCCACGGGAAGAACACTTTCCTTCCAATCACCGATGGAAATAGGGACAATGACCACCTGATAGGGCGCGACTCGAGGAGGAAGCTTGAGGCCGGAATCATCGCCATGGACCATGATCACGGCTCCGACCAGTCGTGTGGAAACGCCCCAAGAAGTCTGCCACACATACTGCAGCTTCTGCTCCCGGTCCTCAAACCTGATGTTAAAAACCTTTGAGAACTGTTGGCCCAGGTTATGCGATGTTCCCATCTGAAGCGCTTTGCCATCCGACATCATGGCTTCAATAGCATAGGTTTTCAACGCTCCAGCGAATTTCTCTCTCTCTGTTTTCATTCCCGAAATTATTGGGATGGCAAGTTCCTCCTCAGCGAATTCTTTATAAAGGGAAAGGATTTTTAAGGTCTCCTCCTGAGCCTCCTCCGAGGTTTCATGAGCAGTGTGGCCTTCCTGCCATAAAAATTCCGTAGTCCTCAAGAAAGGGCGGGTCACTTTTTCCCAACGGACAATATTGGCCCACTGATTTATCAAGACAGGTAAATCCCGCCAGGACTTGATCCACTTGGCGTACATGTTGCCGATTATGGCCTCTGATGTGGGGCGAACAGCCAGCCTCTCTTCCAGCTCTTCACGGCCTCCATGGGTCACCCAGGCCACCTCGGGCGCGAAGCCCTCAAGATGTTCGGCTTCCTTCTGAAGGAATCCTTCAGGAATAAAAATAGGAAAATAGGCATTGGTATGACCGGTCTCTTTGATTCTGCCATCCATCAGACTCTGGATGTTTTCCCAGATGGCAAAACCATAGGGTCTGATAACCATCATTCCTTTGATAGGCGCGTAATCTGCTAGTTCTGCCTTCTGAATGATCTCCACATACCACTTCGAAAAATCGACGCTTTTGGGAGTGATTTTCTTCACGTACCGTTCGTTCTGATTCACTTCTCTCTCCGTAATTTCGATAACGGTCATTCTATCCGCAGCCATTTTTTTTGTCAAGAAAGGAGGATTCCTGGCTCAAAGAGGAAAGCAATCCTGATCGAAACATCCTTTCCTGAGCCACTCTTTCTCACCCCCCAACACCATAAAATCGGGGAATAAGAATGCAACCCTATCCTCCTTCTCCATCATTTTTTCGAAATTCCAGGCGTGAGGAGATAAAAAGGAATTAATCGCAGGCCTAACCTCTTTCGATGAGAAAAATTAAAAAAAATTCACCCAACAATTCATCCATAAAAGCGATTGATAGAAGGAATACTCTATGCCACAATCTGAATCCTAAAATGGACACAAAGAGATTATTTAATAAACCTTCCTACCCAAATGCCATCAATGATGTGAAGAGAGAGCGTACTTTTGAGCTCTCTCTTCCAGCTTTGGTTACTGGATCCAACGCGGCCGGAGGCGAATTCAAGGAATTCACAGAGTTGATATCATTGAGCTCTCAGGAAGCCATCTTCAGACTCGATTCCAGGGTAATCATCGGCTCCAGGCTGAATATCAGCCTGGAAGTCCCCAAGACTTTATTCCTGGAGAATCAGCTTAAAGTGGATATATCCGGGAACGTCAAGTTTGCCAAAGCTGAGCCCGACGACCCGAAAAGACAGCTTATCATTCTCCGTTTGAACAAGAACTACAAGATCAAGCCTGTGCCCTTCAGAAAAAACTAGCCTGAATTATTCATAAAATCTGCCGACTTCCTATTCAAATCAACCTTGACAATAAATTTCTGTTTGTATAACATATCTCTAAAATTAGAGGATAATGAAAAACACAAAATCATCTAAGGGGTCATCCAAGAAAAAGCCCGCTCCCAAAAAAGAAACGGTTAAAGCTCCGGATGAGAAAAAAATCAGCTCTCTTATCTACTGCACATCCGACTTGATCCTCTCAGGAATTTTAAAAAGCTTGGACATAGCCTCTGATATCGAAGTCGTCAATATCGAGAAAAGCACTATCGACTCTTTCATCGAGTCCATAAAAAACCTCAGGCCTAATGTGATCATCTTCACCAACTCTGAGCCTCTTCCCAATATCCGAGAAATCTGCAAGGCAATCATCGAGATCTCAACAACGAAGACAAAATCACAGCTCCTTCTATTAGGAAATATCCCCTCGCATGAAGAAGTGGTTGGCCTCATGAACGCAGGAGTCAGAGGATACTTTGACCTGAACGACCCATCAGACCAGCTTGCGGATGCGATAAGGATCATTCATAAAGGCGACATCTGGCTTCCTCGCGATAAGATGAGCAGCATCATGGACCGTATCATCTCAGTGGTGGGAAGAGATTTGAAGGAAAAAACGCTCGACCAGCTTACGCCAACAGAATTCCAAGTCCTCAGACTTATCGGCCAAGGCAAAAGCAACGATGAGATCGCTGAATCTCTTTTCATAAGCAAAAACACTGTCCGCTCCCACATCAAAAGCATCTACGCCAAGCTCAACACCCACAGC
>Ga0209427_10000333_pt1 | contig 48841 bp, 44 predicted proteins | sample DeeMarSWOR136_30_FD_187465 | JGI IMG/M metagenome (GOLD analysis project Ga0209427, IMG submission 187465) | Marine sediment microbial communities from White Oak River estuary, North Carolina - WOR-1-36_30 (SPAdes) (version 2) | ecosystem: Environmental > Aquatic > Marine > Intertidal zone >...
GAAAGTACGTAAGGCGGTTATCATCGCAGCCGGGCGGGGGACCAGGTTCCTGCCCATGACACGTTCTCAGCCCAAGGAAATGATGCCTCTGGTGGATAAACCCCTGATTCAGTACGGCGTGGAGGAAGCCTTGAACTCCGGTATCACGCAGATAATTATGGTCACGGCACGGGGCAAATCGACCATGGAAGACTACTTTGACCGTTCTCCGGAGCTGGAGCGTTTTCTCGAGCAGAAGGGAGAAACCCAGAGGCTGAAGCAGATAAAGAAGCTATCCGATATGGTGGATGTCTGCTATGTCCGCCAGAAAGAGCAGCTGGGACTGGGACACGCCATATTGACGGTTAAAGAAGTGGTCGGCAACGAGCCGTTCGCGGTGATACTCCCGGATGACATTATCGATAGTAAAGTCCCCTGTCTCAAGCGGATGTGCGCTGTTTATGATAAGTACGGGGCGGGTGTGATAGCGGTGGAGCGGGTCAGCGATGAGGATACCCGGAAGTATGGGATTATCGGAGCCAAACAGGTCGATGAAAGAATATACCAGATTCTGAATCTCGTGGAGAAGCCGGACAAGTCCTGGGCGCCCTCGCGTCTGGGCATCGTCGGGCGTTACGTCCTGACGCCAGAGATATTTAACGCCCTGCAGATCACCCCTCCCGGTACCGGCAACGAGATACAGGTAACCGATGCCCTGCATATTTTGCTACAGCAACAGGAACTATATGCCTATGAGTTTGAGGGCGTCCGTTATGATACCGGCACGCCGCTGGGCTGGTTGAAAGCCAACGTGGCTCTGGCTCTAAAGCGTAAGGACATGGGACCGGAGCTGCGGGAGTATCTGAAAAAACTACTCTGAGGGCTGTTTAATCCACCGCACCACCCCTCATGTGTTATCTTTTCCCACCCGGGCCGCCCTCGGGGCATTCTCTGCTTAGCCAGTAGTCATCCTCCATTGACAGCCAGCATCCCTTGAACTTACAATTACAGGTAAGTAAATCACTGTTTTTATCTGGAGTTTTATGTGAATAGCGATGAGTTGAGAACGGCGTTTTTGGAGTTCTTCGAAGAGAAGAAGCATAAGGTCATCCCGAGTTCGTCCCTGGTGCCCAAAGACGACCCCACTCTGCTGCTGACCAGCGCCGGCATGGTGCAGGTCAAGCCCTTTTTCCTGGGCGAGGCGAAACCGCCCTCTCTTCGCCTGGCATCCTGTCAGAAATGCTTCCGCACGTCGGACATCGAAGAGGTAGGCGATGCCACCCACCTGACCTTTTTCGAGATGCTGGGCAATTTCAGCGTCGGTGACTACTTTAAGAAAGAGGCTATCGCCTGGGGGTGGGAGTTCGTTACCGAACGCATGAAAATCCCCACCGAAAAACTCTGGGCGACCGTTTACCTCGATGACGACGAGGCGTTTGGGTACTGGCGCGAGATAGGCATCCCGGAGTCGAAGATTCTGCGGTTCGGCGAGGAGGACAACTTCTGGGGCCCCGCGGGTAGTTCCGGTCCCTGCGGACCCTGCAGCGAGATTCATTACGATTTCGGCACCGATAAGGGCTGCGGCAAGCCCGACTGCAAACCTAATTGCGAGTGCGGCCGCTTTACCGAGCTGTGGAACCTGGTCTTTCCCCAGTACAACCAGGATGAGGCGGGCAATCGTACGCCCCTGCCGAAGCCGAATATCGATACCGGCATGGGACTGGAAAGGCTGACGGCGGTGATGGCGGGGAAGTCCTCTGTCTATGATACCGACATGTTCGTACCGCTGCTGGAGCGCGTCGCGGAACTGACCGGCAGGAAATACGGCTCTGATACCGATGATGATAATGCCATAAGGGTGGTCGCCGAGCACGGCCGCGCCATGACTTTCCTCGTTGCCGACGGCGTTCTCCCGGACAGCGAGGGACGGGGCTACGTGCTGCGGCGTTTATTAAGGAGAGCGGCATTGTACGGTCGCCGACTGGGAACGGATAAACCTTTCCTTTCCGGGCTTGCCGAGACCACCGTTAAGCAGATGAGTCATGTCTATCCCGAACTCAAGCAGCGGCAGGACTTCATTAAAAAGGTCATCCAGCAGGAAGAGAGTCGGTTCGGGGATACTCTCAAGACCGGACTGGAGATAATTGATGACCTGTTGTCAAAGGGAGCCGCGGAGAAAATATCCGGTGCGGATGCCTTCCGCCTTTATGATACCTACGGCTTCCCCGTAGAACTGACCAGAGAGATTGTGGAAAAGTCCGGCTTTACCGTCGATATGGCTGGCTTTGAGGCAGAGATGGAGAAGCAGCGGGAACGGGCACGGGCAACCCATAAATTCGATATTGATAAAAGCGCCGCGGGTGCCGCGAAGCTCGACGTCGACCGCACTGATTTCGTTGGCTATGACAGCCTTGAGAAAAAAGCAAAAATCGTGAGGTTTCTGGTGGATTCCAGGGTCGCTGATACCGTGGAATCAGGGCAGGAAGCCAGTATGATCCTGGACACCAGCCCGTTCTATGCCGAGATGGGGGGCCAGGTCGGGGATACCGGTGAAATCTTCGGGCAGAACGGCAAATTCGCGGTCACCGATACGGTGCGGCTGCCGCCGGACATTATCATACACAGGGGCAGGGTCGTCGAAGGTGCGTTCAAGACCGGAGAAGAAGTGCGGGCGGTGGTGGATATCGAGCGGCGGCGGGATATCGCCCGAAATCATACCGCCACCCACATCCTGCAGTCGGCCCTGCGGCAGGTGCTCGGCGAGCACATCCAGCAGCGCGGCTCACTGGTCGCCCCGGACCGCCTCCGCTTTGACTTCTCTCATCTGGCGGCGATGACCCCGGATGAAATAAAGTCCGTCCAGCGCATCGTCAACGACCAAATCCGCCGGAACCTCAGGGTCTATGACGAGGAGACCGACTACAAAACGGCGGTGGCGGAGGGGGCTATCGCCCTTTTCGATGAAAAGTACGGGGATACCGTCCGTGTATTACGCATCGGCGAGCCGGCTGTCAGCACCGAGCTTTGCGGCGGTACCCATGTGTCGCATACGGGGGAAATTGGTTATTTTCACATCATTAGCGAGGGCAGCATCGGCGCCGGACTCCGCCGCATCGAAGCCGTCACCGGTCGCGCCGCCGAAAAGTGGCTTGAAAAGCAGATATCCAGCTTGTCGGAATATTCTGATATGCTGGAAACTGAACAGATTCACCTAGGAGACCGAATACGCGAAATGCAATCTGAAAATGACCGTTTGCGTAGGCAAATCTCATTTTTGTATGGAGATCTAGCTAAAAACGAGGCCAGAGCTCTATTAAACAGGGTAGAGATAGTCAAAGGCATTAATGTTCTCTCGGTGCGTGTGTCCCCCGATAATCAGGCTATCTTACGAGAAATGACCGATTATCTGCGTGATAGCCTGAAAAGCGGTATTGTCGTGTTGGGCGCTGTAATCGGTGATAGGCCTGCCTTTATCGCTGCCGTTACACCGGATTTGGTCAATAAAGGGTACAGCGCCGGAGATATCATCAAAAAAGTATCGCAGGTGACCGGCGGCGGTGGTGGCGGCAAAGCCGGGTTCGCTCAAGCGGGGGGCAAAGATAAAAACAAGCTGGATGAAGCCTTACGACTGGTTAAAAGCTTGATATAACGGGGAGGTTGACATAACGCGTATCCTGGGACTGGATATCGGGGACAGCCGCATCGGTCTGGCTCTCAGCGACCCCCTGGGCATACTGGCTACCCCGCTGACTATCATCAACAGAACTGACGACCGGTCGGCTATCGACCGTATTGCGGAAATAATCCTCAAGAACGAGGTCGGACTGGTGATTGCTGGTCTGCCGCTGAATATGGACGGCAGCCGGGGGACACAGGCGGAAAAGACTAAAGCCTTCGTGGATAAACTGCACCAGCACATTGAAATACCCGTGGAATACCGTGACGAGCGTCTTTCCACGGTATCCGCCAGGGAGCTCTTACAGAGCGCTGGCAAGAAAAGCCGTGAGACCTTGTACGATGCCGCCGCGGCAGCCCTCATCCTGCAAAGCTATCTGGATGAGGTAGCCGGGCATTCCCCAGATATTGCTGGTTCCCCACCGCCCCCCGGTTAATATCTATTCGCACCCAGGCCGCCATCGCGTCATCCGCGGCTTAGCCCGTAAAATCGTCCTGTCATTCTGAACGTAGTGAAGAATCCGTCCCCCAACCACGTGTGTTATTTTCCCTCTGCCCTTCGTAGCTTTGGCGTAGACGGGCTCTCGTATCATCCCCTGCATATACCGGCAGGTGTTTTTCGCCTCACTTAAGCAACTGCGAAAATATGATAAAGATACACCACCACCCCCGCGAAGACCACGCTGTCCATCCTGTCCAGCAGACCGCCGTGGCCCGGCATGAGACCGCCGGAGTCTTTGACCCCGGTGTTGCGTTTCAACAGGGATTCCACCAGGTCGCCGAACTGGCCGAAGACGCTGATGAGTACCCCCAGCAGCACTGCCTGCCAGTAAGCCAGTGGAAGCTGTAAAGGTGTCGAAATTGTAAAAAGCAGGCTGATAATCACCCCGCCGATTACCCCGGCGATAGCGCCCTCCCACGTTTTATTCGGGCTGATTTTCGGCGCCAGCTTGTGCTTGCCCCAAGCCCGACCGACGAAATAAGCGGCTGTATCCGAGCCGAAGGTGGCGAATAGTACCAGGAACAGCCAGTCGCGGCCGGCCTCCAGCCTCAGGGCGACCAGAATGCCCAGCAGCCAGCCGACGTATAGAATGCCCCCCATTACCCATGACCAGCCTGAAAAAACGCTTTCTTTCTGCGGGAGTAATACCAGCATCACCAGCGAAAGGATGATTGCCGCTACCAGCACCACCGGAACAGCATATTCGTATTCACAATGGGGAGTCAGGATGAAAAGAAGTGTACAGACCACACCGAAACAGGTGAGAGGGATTATTTTTATGATGCCGGTTATCCTGTAAAATTCCAGGACGGCGATTATGCCCCAGATGGCCGCCAGGACGGTAAACCAGGGTATCGGCTCATCGAACCAGACGGCCAGAACGACCAGAGGAATGCCACAGAGCGCCGTGAAGACCCTTCTTTTAAGCATGGACCTGAGACTGCCGCCCGCCGAAGCGCCTCTGTCTCTGGCGATAAGCCAGCAGCGCTTTCTTCAGTTCTTTCTCGTCGAAGTCAGGCCAGAGTACCGGCGTAAAGTAGTATTCGCAGTAAGCCGACTGCCATATCAGAAAATTGCTGGTACGCATCTCGCCGCTGGTGCGGACCATCAGGTCGACGTCGGGAAAACCTGCCGTATAGAGGTATCGGCCGATTAGCTCCTCGTCGATATCCCCAGGGGCGATTTTTTCCGATGCGATACGCCGCATGGCGTCCCGGATTTCCGCCCTTCCGCCGTAGTTCAGCGCCACACCGAGCGTCATTCGCTTATTGTTTTCGGTGAGTTTGACGGCTTCGGCAACGGACTTTTTGACTTCTCCCGGCAGTCCCTCAAGGCGACCGATGTGGCGTATCTTTACCCCGTTTTTATGTAGCTCCCGGGCCTCTTTCCCCACCACCTCCACCAGGAGGTTGAAAAGGTCGTTTACCTCATCGTCGGGGCGGTTCCAGTTCTCGGTGGAAAAGGCGTACAGGGTGGCATACTCCACCCCGCGCTCTCCGAGGTATTCCAGTATACGGCGAATGTTCCTGACCCCAGCGCGGTGTCCCTCGACTCGTGGCAGGCCGTGTTTTTCCGCCCACCTGCCGTTTCCGTCCGGGATAAAAGCTACGTGGCGCGGAATACCTGCCTTCTTCGTTGGTTTATTCAAAGGGACCACCATTCAGGCTGGATATTATCAAAACCGGATAGGGTTACGCCCGGACTATATTTCCGAGAGTTCCTGTTCTTTATTATTTCCCAGTTCCTCGACTTCCGCTACGAAAGCATCGGTGATTTTCTGCAGCTGTTCCAGGGCGCGTTTGTGCTCATCCTGGGATATTTCTTTGTCCTTTTCCATCGTCTTGAGCTCGTTCATCGCCTCATGCCGCAGGTTGCGAATCGCCACCCGTCTCTCCTCCACCCTCCGGTGAACCACCTTGATGAGTTCCTGCCGTCTTTCTTCACTCAAAGGAGGGATGGCAATCCTGATGATATTACCGTCGTTGGCGGGATTCAATCCGAGCTCCGATTTCTGTATCGCTTTTTCGATATCGCGCAGGCAGCTCTTGTCCCAGGGCTGGATGACCAGCAGCCCGACTTCCGGGGCGGAGATACCGGCGATCTGGTTCAGCGGCATGGGCACACCGGCGTACTCCACTTTGACATGCTCGATTAATGCCGGCGTGGCGTGACCGGTGCGTATGGTTGCCAGGTCCGCCCGGAACACTTTCACCGAGCTCTTCATTTTTTCTTCGATGCCTTTAAAGACTTCGTTGACCATCTCAAATTTCACTCGATACCAGCGTACCTATGGTCTTCCCCATGACGGCATGCACCAAGCCGTCTTTAGCTTCGAGGTCGAACACGATGATGGGTAGTTTATTATCCATGCATAAAGACAGCGCCGTGGTATCCATTACCGCCAGCCGTTTCCTGATTACCTCAATGTAGGTTATCCGGTCGATTTTCTTGGCACTCGGGTCCTTGCGGGGATCGGCAGTGTAGATGCCGTCGACGTTGTTCTTGGTCATCAGCAGGACTTCGGCGCCAATCTCTATAGCCCTGAGGGCGGCGGCGGTGTCCGCGGTCATATAGGGATTGCCCGTGCCCCCGGCGAAGATAACCACCCGGCCTTTCTCAAGGTGACGGATGGCGCGTCTCCGGATGAAGGGCTCGGCTACCTGCCGTATATCCAGGGCTGACTGCGTCCGGGTGTTAACGCCTTCTCTTTCCAGAACGTCCTGCAGGGCGAGGGCGTTGATTACCGTAGCCAGCATTCCGGCGTAGTCGGCGGTAACTCTCTCCATGCCGTCGGCTTCCGCTTTAGCCCCCCGCCAGATATTCCCCCCGCCGACGACGATGCCGACACCCACACCCATGGCGACCACTCTCTTTATCTGACCAGCTATTCTGGTCAGCGTCGGTGTATCAATGCCGGCTCTGTGTCCGCCGCGTAATGCCTCGCCGCTGAGCTTGAGCATTATCCGCCTGTATTTAGCTTCAGCCATCGTACTATTCCCGACTACCCAGCTCGTAACGGATAAACCTGCCTACTCGTATGTTCTCGCCTACTTTGGCAATGGTCTCGGTGATGACATCCTTCACCGTCACGGCGGGGTCAATAATATAGGGTTGAGTCAGCAGGCAGGCTTCCTTGGGGTCGATATCCTCGCCTTCTTTTATTTCTTCTTCGGAGACGTATTTCGGCGCCAGCGCCGCCACCTGCATAGCCAGGCAATGCGCCAGTCCCTTAAACTCGTCGGTACGGGCGACGAAGTCCGTTTCGCAGTTGAGTTCAACCATTGCCCCGATGCGGCCGGCGGTATGTATATACGATTCGACGATTCCCTGACTCGTGCTTCTTTCCGACTTCTTCTGGGCTTTGAGAAGACCTTTTTCTTTCAAAAAGTCCAGGGCCTTTTCGATATCTCCGCCGCAGCTGAGCAGGGCATTCCGGCAGTCCATGATACCGGCGCCGGTCTGTTCTCTGAGTTTTTTTATCATCTCGGTGGGAATTTCCAAGCGTGCCTCCTTATTCCTCTTCCGGCGTGAAAATCAGCGGCTCGTCCGCCCCGGGCACGGCAACCTCGGCATCGGTAACCTCTGCCACCGTCTCGACCGGGACCGCCGCGGTAAGGCTGTCTTTCCCTTCGAGAACCGCGTCGGCAATCTTGGTGCAGACAAGCTTCACGGCTCTTATGGCGTCGTCATTTGCCGGGATGGGATAGTCTATTTCATCGGGATTGCAGTTGGTATCGACGATGGCAACCACCGGAATGCCCATGCGTCTGGCTTCGGCGAGGGCAATCCTTTCCTTGGTGGGGTCGACGATAAACAGGGCGCCCGGCAGGGCTGTCATGGCTTTGAAACCGCCCATCTGACGGTTGAGTCGTTCGATTTTTTCGTTAATCTTGAGGATTTCTTTCTTTAACAGCCTCCCCAGTTCACCCCTGGCGAGCTGGTCTTCCAGCCTTACCAGCTGGTCGATGCGCGCCTGTATCGTGGCGAAATTGGTCAGCATTCCCCCCAGCCAGCGCTGGTTCACGTAGTACATGCCGCAGCGGGTGGCTTCTTCCTGGACCGATTCCTGGGCTTGCTTTTTGGTGCCGACAAAGAGAATCGTCTCTCCGCTGGCGACCAGGTCCCGTATGAATTCGCAGGCTTCGTCCAGCATGACGGCGGTCTTTTCTAGGTCGATGATGTGGATGCCGTTGCGTTTGGTGAAGATGTAGTCTTTCATCCGCGGGTGCCAGCGACCCGTCTGATGTCCAAAGTGGGCTCCGGCTTCCAGAAGTTGTTTGATGGTTGCAGTGTCCGGCAATTTGTTTGACCTCCCATAGTATATTAATCATAAGTATTCAGGATATGGTCTCCATCCAGTATAACATACCAGCTAGTACACGGCAACAGCTTATGTTAAGGGTGTTGTTTTACCCGTAACGTAAAGGACTCCCCCTCCCCCTCGATTGTTATCTTTTCCCTGTCCTTAGAAGCCTTGGCGCAGGAGGGCCACCCTGCCGCTTGTCCACCGTAGTCTTAACGTAGTTGGGCCCTCGCGGCATCATCGGCTTGACCCGTAAATATAAACCCTCTCCCTCGATGGGTTCACCCTGAAGGTTCTCCCTGAAGGGAGAGGGCAGAGCTTGCCCTGAGCGTAGCGAATGGGGTGAGGGTGACAGACGTTTTCCACTTTAACTGGAACTGTTGCCTATTAGTTGTAAGCTTTACATTTCAGGGCTAACTTTATTGACAAGACTTTCACCACGCTAGTATTATTTAATTGTAAGTATACCTTTTTTCGGTAAGCACGGTTGAAATAAGACAGGACATTATTATGGCGGCAAAACGTGACTATTACGAGGTACTCGGCGTCCCCCGCAACGCCTCGTCGGAAGACATCAAAAAAGCCTTCCGCAAGCTGGCGTTCCAGTACCACCCCGACCGCAACCGGGATGACGGCGCCCCGGAAAGGTTCAAGGAAGTCAACGAGGCTTACGAAGTCCTTTCTGACCCCGATAAACGTGCCTCTTATGACCGCTTCGGGCACAGCGGCGCCGAGGGTCTCTTCGGGCGGGGCTTCGAGGGCTTTGATTTCGGGGGCTTCGGGGATATTTTTGAGGCATTTTTCGGAGGCACGAGCACCTCTACGCGTCAGAGAGCCCGGCGGGGTGATGACCTGCGTTACAACATATCCCTGACCTTTGAAGAAGCCGCCCTGGGTTGCGAAAAGCAACTGGATATTACCCGTACCGAAGTCTGCTCTACCTGTCACGGCACACGCTCCCAGCCGGGCAGTCAGCCGACCCGCTGTAACGTCTGCGAAGGCAGCGGTCAGGTGCGCCGGGTGCAGCGCAGCATCTTCGGGCAGTTCATCAATACCTCAGTATGCAATCAGTGTCACGGCGAGGGGAAAATTATAACCGACCCCTGCAAGGACTGCCGGGGTACCGGTGCTCAGAAACGTAAACGCAGTATATCGGTGAAGGTGCCGGCTGGTATTGACGATGGCAACGGCATACGGCTTACCGGCGAGGGTGATGCTGGGTTCCGCGGCGGCTCGGCGGGCAATTTATACGTCGTAGTCTCAGTAAAGAAGCATTCCACTTTTTCACGAGAGGGAGATGACGTAATGTACGAGCTTCCCGTCAACTTCGCCCAGGCAGCCCTCGGAACGGAAGTGGTGGTACCGACGCTGCACGGTGATAATAAGCTGAAGATCCCTGCGGGCAGTCAGTCGGGGCGCGTTTTCCGGATGAAGTCCTGGGGCATTCCCCATTTACGCGGCAGGGGAAACGGCGACCAGCTGGTGGTGCTGCGGGTGGTAACCCCCGAATCGCTGTCCAGAGAGCAGCGCAAGCTGTTAGAGGAGTTGGGGAGGAGCCTGGATTCTAAATAGGGTCTGCCGGCTCTTAAGACGACTTGCTCGTGGTGCGTTTCTGTTGCCGGAACAGCGAGAACAGACGCCAGCGGCGACCCGATAGTTCGTGTTTGACATTGCCCCCCATGAGTTCCTCGGCCGCCTGTTTAGTATCGTAGTTTTCGTAGAGCACCTGGTAAATTTTCTCGGTAATCGGCATCTCCAGCCCGAGTTGCTGGGCTAAGTCGTGGGCTGCCAGCGTGGTATTGACCCCTTCGGCTACCTGGTTCATCGTGTGCAGAATTTCCTCGAGGGACCTCCCCTTGGCAAGCTCTACCCCCACGTAATGGTTCCGGCTTAACGGGCTGGCGCAGGTTGTTATCATGTCGCCCAGTCCGGCCAGTCCCGAGAAAGTGAGAGGATTTGCCCCCAGTGCCATACCCAGAGCCGTTATTTCGGTCAGACCCCGTGTCATGAAGGCAGACTTGGCGTTGTCGCCGTAGCCGAGCCCGTCGGCAATGCCGGCACCGAGTGCCAGGATGTTCTTCAACGATCCTCCCAGTTCCACCCCGATGATGTCGGTATGGGTGAAGACACAGAAAGTGGGGCAGGTGAGTATCCGTTGCGCTTTGTTGGCGGTGCTCCTGTCCTCGGAAGCCACCACTGCCGCTGCCGGCAGGTTATGGATAATTTCGCGGGAAAGCTGGGGACCGGAAAGAGCGCAGATATTAACGTGGAAACGCGGATTTATTTCCTCGGCGATTACCTCAGACATCCTTTTGTTGCTGCCCAGTTCCAGTCCCTTGGACGCGCTGATAATGATTGTCGACCTGGTAAGGTGGTTGGCTATGCGGGATATATTCTGACGCATCGTGTCGGATGGTACCGGCAGTATCACGGCGCTGGCACCATCGAGCGCTTCGTCAATCTGGTGTGTGATGGTAATTTCTTTCGGAATGACGACATCGGGAAGGCGTTCCGACCCCTTTTTTCTGATTTTATTGGCTTCCCGCTGGGTGCGCGCCCATAACCTGACTTTGGCGCCCTTGCCAGAGAGGAGTATGCTCAGCGTTATGCCCCAGCTAGTCGTGCCGATAATAGCGATTTTCTGCATGTCTTATTGCCTGTGATTGTTGAATACGGTGGATTTAGCTATTTAGGATTGTGGGAGGGGGCTGATGTTTCAATATTGACCTTTTCTCCGATCTTACGCTCGGTGCCGTTGAAAAGCCGGAAGATATTATCGCGGTGCATGACGTAGATAAATATCGCCCCTATCATGGCGAACACAACGTATTCAAAAGGCGGATGGGGACGTAAAAAGTCGATTCTCAGGACGCTGAAGGACATCAGCATTATAAATGCAGTAACGGCTCCGATAATGGAGCCGAGCGACATGTATTTAGTTCTAAAACCGATACCGACCATTAATGCCCCGCCAAGCACCCCCGCGGGCCAGTACAGCGCCAGTAAAGTGCCGACGAAGGTAGCTACGCCGCGCCCGCCTTTGAATTTCAGAAAGACCGACCAGTTATGCCCCACGATAGCGAACAACGCCGCTACTGCCTGAGCGGTCTCTCTCCAGACCACACCGCCTATAGAGGCGGAATAACTGCCGCCGAATATCGCCCAGGCAACCGTTACCGCGGCGGCGCCTTTGGCGATATCGAGGATAAGCGCCAGTGCCGCAGCTTTTTTCCCCGCCGTCCGCAGGACGTTGGTCGTACCCGTCTTGCCGCTGCCGACCTGCCTGATGTCTGTCTGGGCGAAGCGCCGGCCTATGATTACCCCGAACGGTATCGAGCCGATAAGGTAAGCTGTCAATGCTGCCGCTAACATCAGGACGGCTATCATGATTCACCCCTGGTTTTAAATATCAAACGCAGCGGCGTCCCGTCAAACCCGAACGCCTGGCGCAATTTGTTTTCCAGATATCGCCGGTAAGAAAAGTGGATTAATTTAGCATTGTTCGTAAAGAGGACAAAGGTTGGCGGGTTAACCTCCGCCTGGGTGGCGTAAAAGACCTTCAGTTGCTGTCCCTGATTTCTGGGACGGGTATGGGAGACAACCGCCTGCTGAATAACGTCATTTACGGCGGCTGTGGAGTGCCTTTTCATTCGTTCCTCATAGATACGGGTCACCTGCGGCATTATCTTCGCCACTCCGTATCCTGTTTTAGCCGAAGTATATAATATCGGAGCGTAAGAGGCAAATTTGAACTCATTTTTTATGTATTTATCCCATCCTTTGATATCTTTGTTTTCAACGAGGTCCCATTTATTCACGATGATTATCATCCCCTTGAATGCCTGTAATATATAGCCGGCTACATGCGTGTCCTGGCTCGTCACCGTTTCCGTGGCGTCCACCACGAGCAGGACGACATCCGCCCGGTCGATAGACCGGTGCGTCCGGATAACGCTGTAGCGTTCCACCCCGGCTTTTACCCGTCCCCGCCTCCTGAGTCCGGCTGTATCAATAAGTAGCACACTCTGCCCGTTAAAGTCAAACAGCGTATCCACAGCATCACGGGTGGTGCCGGGTGTTTCGTCGACAATGGCGCGACTTTCCCCGGCAAGAGTGTTCAAAAGCATTGACTTGCCCACGTTAGGCCTGCCGACAATCGCCACCTTGATGGCTTCGGTAGCCGGTTCGGCAGGTGCCGGGGGAGGCAGCAGGGGCACAATCCTGTCCAGCAGGTCGGCAACTCCCCGGCCGTGGTGGGCGCTGATGGCGGCGGGTTCGCCCAGTCCCAGTTCGTAAAACTCCAGCGCTTCGGTTTCCAGTCGGTCGTTGTCGGCTTTATTAGCTGCTAAAATCACCGGCTTGTCGGTCTTGCGGAGCATATCGGCTACCTCGTAGTCTGCCGGCGTTACCCCGTCGGTGACGTCCACCAGGTCGATGATTACATCGGCTTCTTCGATGGCTGTCTCTATCTGTGTTTTAATGCCCCGGGCGACGGCGGAGCCCGGCTTAATCTCCAGACCGCCGGTATCCACCAGCGTAAAATCAACGCCGCCCCAGGTGACGTCAGCCATATTACGGTCGCGGGTAGTCCCCGGCAGGTCTTCGGTGATTGCCTGCAGCTTGCCCACCACCCGGTTAAGCAGCGTGGATTTACCGGCGTTGGGTCTGCCGACGATGGCAACAACTGGTTTACTCATGGCTAGTTCTTTCCATTCAATGATAGGGTGTGGCGGGGGTTATAGGTTACCGGGCAGCGATATTTCCAATCCGCCCAGTATGTCCAGCAGCAAAGCTTTCAGAAGATGCATTTTATTTTCTGATTGTTCAAATACCACCGATGCCGCGCCGTCTATAACGTCGTCGGTGACTTCTTCGCCACGGTGCGCCGGCAGGTCGTGCATAAAGATGGCATCTTCACGAGCCAGGGACATGAGTTCGTTGTTCACCTGGTAGCCGGCGAAAGCCTTCCGGCGTTTCTCCGCCTCGGCTTCCTGCCCCATGCTGATCCAGACGTCTGTATACACGATGTCCGCCTGCGTGACGGCCTCTCGCGGGTCATCGGTACACATTATCTCCGCGCCGCTTTCCCCGGCGTATTCCCTGGCTGTATTCAGCATGTTTTCTTTGATTTCGTAGCCTGCCGGCGACGCGAAGCGGAAGTTGATGCCGGAAAGCGCCGACCCCAGCAGCAGGCTGTTGGCGACGTTGTTGCCGTCGCCGATAAATGCCAGTGTCAGTCCTTCGAGCTCGCCCTTCTTTTCGTAAATAGTCATCAGGTCGGCAAGCGCCTGGCAGGGGTGCTCCAGGTCGGAGAGCGCATTTATCACCGGCACGCGCGAATACCCGGCAAACGTCTCCAGTGTTTCCTGTGAGAAGGTGCGTATGGCTATACAGTCGGTATAGCCGCTCAGCACACGGGCGACGTCGGCTACCGACTCCCGTTTGCCGAGTCCCACCTCCGCCGGTGATAGGTAGATGCATTGCCCGCCGAGCTGGCGCATGGCGACCTCAAAGCTCGTCCGGTGCCGCAGCGAAGGTTTTTCAAACAGCAGAGCCAGCACCTTCTCGTTGAGCATAGTGCTCCAGCCCATGGCTTTCATGTCTAGGGCGCTGGATATGAGCCGTTTAATATCGCCGGCCGTCAGGTCTGAAATGGAGATAAAATCTTTACTGTTCAAAACGATCTCCCGTATGCCACCAGTATATCACGAAAATCTTATTATTCAATAGTGGTCTACTTGACACCGAGTACAGCACTTCACTAATATGCAGTTATTCGGGAGGTGACTATGGCTGAGACTGAAAAATTCACGGTATCGGGTAGCCAGGTTTTAGAGAAGGTAAAGCAGCTCATCAAGGAAGGGAATATCAGGAGGGTGCGCCTGATACACGAGGGAAAGACGATTATAGAAATCCCCCTCACCGTTGGCGCGCCGGTGGTAGTGGCGGGTATCCTGATAGCCCCCCTTCTGGCGGCGGTCGGGGCTTTTGCCGCGCTGGTGACCGAATGCACCATCGAGGTCGAGAAGGTAGAAGAGAAAGGGAAGGAATAAGGCAGTATGCCCCGGCTGGTCAAGGGCGGTAAATTTATTTACGGCTTGTCCCGGATAAGCCCGGTTTACGAGGTATAAATGATAACCATAATCCTGGCAAGACACGGCGAGACCGACTGGAATGCGGAGGAGGTTTTCCGGGGCCGGGCGGATGTTGCGCTGAACGAAACGGGACTGAAGCAGGCGGCGCGACTGGCAGAATACCTAAGCCGCGAGAGAATCGATATCGTTTATTCCAGCCCGCTGCGGAGAGCCGTAAAAACCGCCGAAGCCGTTGCCCTGCGGCATAAACTCCCGGTAACTGCCGCAGAAAACCTTAACGATATGAATTTCGGGGAGTGGCAGGGATTATCGAGGCGGGATGTCAGCGTAAAGTATCCGGAGCTTTACCGCGACTGGCTGGATACGCCGGAACAGGTAAAAGTACCCGGGGGAGAGTCCCTTGAGGAGGTCAGGAGCCGGGCAATGCCTTTCCTGGAGGACGCGGTAACGAGGTGCGGCGAGGGGGCTATCGTGCTAGTCTCTCATCGCGTGGTGCATAAAGTGCTCATCTGCGCCCTGCTGGGACTGAATAACGCCTCCTTCTGGAATTTCAGGCTGGACACGGCGGCTAGTACCCGCTTCGAGTTTAACGGGGATAGGGTGGTTCTTGTCAGCCATAATGACAACTCTTATCTTGAGCCGGTCAAAGGACCGGCACCGGTCGATTTTTAATGTTTGGTAAGTCCCGACTTTACAGAGTCGGCTGAGGGCGTTAAAATGCGTATAGCTATTTTAAGAAACGGGGGTGGCTGCCATGGGCATTGAATGGTTCCGCGACCTGGTAATATGTATTTTCGGTCTGGGAGGGACGGTCGCGCTGATAATCCTGGTGGTGCTGGCGATTATGCTTTATTGCCGTATGAGACCGTTGTTCGACTCGATAAAACGCACTGCCAGGACCGTGGAAAATATCACTACCGCCGTAGAAACTGAAGTTGCCGGGCCTTTAGCCCAGATAGCGTCTTTCGTGCAGGGCATTCGGCAGGCAGTTGGTCTGTTCAGTAGATTCGGTAGAAATAAGGAGGAAGACTAGCATGAGCGAAAAAGAAGGAGGCAGCAGTTTCCTTATTGGTTTTATCATCGGTGCCGTTGCCGGCATTGCCGTCGGTTTCCTTTATGCCCCGAAGTCCGGTAAAGAAACCCGGGCGTTGCTGAAGGAGAAGGTGGGAGAGGTCAGGGAAAAAGCCAGTGAGATTACCGGAAAAGCCAGAGAGATAGCTACGGAGACGGGGAGAAGGGTGCGGGACAAACTGGAGCACAGGGAGACATAATCCCGGCGCCTGAAGTGGGTGTGCGTTTAACGGCGAGCGTTGCTCAACCCCCGGATTCCCGCGAGTCGTTAACATAATATTAGTTGGGCATGGTAGTCATTGACGAATATTTTTGTTAAGCACTGGCGCCTGGTAGCTCTGGTACTCGGTATTATCTTCTTCCTCTGGATTGTCTATTTACTGAAGACATTCCTGCTTCCGTTTGCCACCGGGCTGATACTGACCTATCTCTTCCACCCGCTGGTCGTCTGGCTGGAAGCCAGGATTCCTCCCCGCCATAAATGGCTGGGATTCAGGCGGGTTGTTTCTGTCCTTATCGTCTTTTTGATACTTCTCTGTCTTATCGGGGGTTTTGCCTATGTCATGATTTCCACCGTCATTGACGCCTCGCTGGAGCTGGTGGAAAGCACCCCCTACGTTATCGGGCGCAGCCTTATCCTGGTGCAGGACTGGTTTAATGAAGTTATGGAGTCGCTGCCCGTGGAAATCCAGGAGGGGGTCAAGAACGAACTGCTTTCGGGGGGCGTTTCCATAGGTCAATCGATACGTGATGCCCTGCTGGGTTCTATCGCCGCCATCCCGGATACTTTCAGCGTGATTCTCGGTTTTGCGGTACTGCCCTTTTTCCTTTTCTATCTCCTCAAGGACATGGAAAAGCTCCGGAGCGCTTTGTCTTCGGGGCTGCCCCCCGCCGTTAACCACCACGGCCGGAACGTCGTTAACATCATCGAGAGCGTCCTGGGACGTTATATAAAGTCGCAGTTGATGCTGGGCTTTATCGTCGCCTATTTTTCCCTCATCGGGCTGGTACTGCTTAATGCCCCCTTCCCGGTTGCCCTGTCGTTGATAGCGGGGGTCGGCGAGCTTATCCCCACCCTGGGCCCCTGGATAAGCGGCATCGTGGCCGTGCTGGTGACGCTGGCGATGGCGCCGGACAAGGCTATCTGGGTGGCGGTACTTTTCGTAGCCATTCAGCTCCTGGAGAACAACCTGCTGGTGCCGAAAATCCAGAGCTCGTACATGCGCATCCACCCCGCCGTCATGATTGTCCTGCTGGTCTTCGGGGCTTACGTGGCGGGCATATGGGGTATAATCTTGATAGGGCCCCTGACGGCGACCCTGGTGGAAATCTTTAAGTACATCCGTGATTACTACCGCTCCCACGAGCAGCCAAGACTGCCGGAGCTTTAAAGTCCGCCCCTCCCCGCCCCCAATCGGTTGTTATCTTTTCCCACCCAAGCCGCCCTCGGGGCATTTGCGGCTTAGCCTAAATGAGATGACTCTACCTCATATAAATGTAGGCCTTTCTGACTTAAGTCGAGGGAGAAAACAAAGGGATTTGTAGTGATTTATTAAGACTCTCATTTATATATTTTTTAATTCGCTTCTCTGATAATTCGACGTATTTTTTATCTATCTCATATCCTATATAATGGCGATTAGTCATAATTGCAGCTATTGCAGTTTGCCCACTTCCCATAAATGGATCCAATATTATATCACCTTCAAAGGTATATAGATGTATTAGACGATATGGTAATTCTATTGGGAAAGGAGCAGGGTGTCCTATTTTACTTGCTCTTTCGGCTGAAAATGTCCATATACTCTTAGTCCAATCAAGAAATTGTGAATTTGAAATAGTAGGTTTTCGTTTATCTGGATTTTCTCTTTTAAATTTACCTTTTGAATATATAAGAATATACTCGTGAACATCTCTCAATGTCGGATTTGTAGGGGAAGCAAAGGTGCCCCAAGCAGTTGATGGACTTACACTTGTGGATTTATTCCAGATAATTTCTCCACGTGATAAATACCCAAGTTCAATCATATCTTCATGTATAAATGAATTAAGTGGGATATATGGTTTTCTACCTAGATTTGCTATGTTAATACACACTCGCCCACCAGGAACGAGTACTCTATATACGTCCGACCAAACACGTTTCAAGAAATTTCTATATTCATTCAATGTTAAATTGTTGTCATAATCTTTACCAACATTGTATGGTGGTGAAGTAACCATCAAATGAATACTGCTTGATGGTAGTTCATCCATATACTCACTTGATTTAACCATTATTGTATCAATGTAATCACTATTAATAGGATTTTCAACATATTCAATGCTTTGTTCCTTCGGTAATCCCTCATACAATTTACTAGCATAAAATGTTGAGGCATCGTGCCCTATTCTTCCTGGACTACCAAAGCTACTTGTTTTTGTTCCTTTTCTTTGTCTTCGTACGCTCATTAATCTTCTTTCCAATAATCAATCCATCTTCGATATGCTTCAAATATAGTGGCTCTTGATTCACGACGTTTCCACTCTATTTCTATAACTTCAGTGCCATCATGTGTTTCAAGCATAATTAGGGCTTCTTTACTAAATTCAACCCCTCTTGGATTTGTTCCTGGTTTAGGTAATTTGAAGTATTTGTAACAACCAATTTCTTTGAAAACCGCCGTTTGTACTTCCTGAGGTATATAATAAAGATATCCTTTTTCACCCCATTTGATTTGTGCTAATAATATATCAGCCCCCGGGGAGTATTTGTCTATAAACCCTCTGGCGCTTTGGGCGTCAACAGTCCAAACTGCTTTAACTCCGCCTTGCCCCGTTATAGTTTTAATTGATACTGGTTTTTCAAATAACCTTACATCTATCTCCGGTTCAGTTATCGGGATATTGACATTTATATTCTTTTCACCAAACTTTTATATCAGCAGAGCAATTAAGATTTTTTCTCTTAGAGAGCCAACTTCCATCCCTATTTTTCCAGCTCTCGAAGCTTCCAGCTCTGCGAGACAAAATAGTAGAGGTAATTTCTCTTTTATTTTTTCTGTGAGTCTTTTATCATGAAAAATTTCTATCAGTTTGCTGGCCATTATCACTACTCCGAATTATGTTTGGATATATATATATAAAACTACATTATTTACACCCCACCTCTTCCACCTCTACCTCCTTTATCTTTATATTTTGGGCCCTCCGCCCAAAATATTGCTTTAGCAATCATATACCGGTTTATTGATTCATCTCCCGGTCTTGGTTTTGATTTATCCAAGGGTCTTGGTTTATATCCACTGGCATCAACATATTGCTTAAATTTTTCCTCTGCTTTCTTAAGTAATGTGAATTTATCGATTATTGCCCCGTCTTTCAATAGGTAATATTTACCGTCACTCGGAACATCTTTTGTACCTTTTTCTAAAGAAAGCTTTATATCAGGAATGTAGCGTCTATAATAACTACTTCGTTGTGTCATATCTTCTCAAATACACAAAATATTATTTTTACATTATTTCACTTAAGTATACCTTTTGAAGGTAATCATATCAAGGAAATCAAAAGAGATGACGTTAGGATTTTTTATGGATTGGGTTAATGTTATTAGTGAGAATTAATATAACTCTTTACCGCTCTACTATTTCTAGGTTATCCCCCCCCACACACCCCAATTTACCATAACACCATTACTTACCATAACTCTAAAAACAATTCCAGGCTGATTAGCTACGGTTTGTTTCCCCTCAGAAATGTGTCCTTTTCCCCTTTCTTTCCCCGCTCTGTTATAATGAGGGCATGGGAGATAAGCCCCGTCTCGTCCTCTTCGACGGCAACGCCATCGTCCACCGCGCCTATCATGCCTTCGGCGCCACGCGGTACCGCCAGGCCACGCCCCTTACCGTCTCCAAGACCGGCGAGGTCGTCAGCGCCGTCTACGGCTTCGCCCTGATGCTCCTCAAGGTCCTCACCGAGCTCAAGCCCACCCATTACGCCGTCGCCTTCGATAAGAAAGGTCCCACCTTCCGCCACGAGATGTTCGACGACTACAAAGCCCAGCGTCCCCCCATGCCCGACGACCTGGTAGGGCAGGTCGACCGCGTGCGCGAGCTGGTCAAAGCCTTCAACATCCCCCTCTTTGAAATCGATAAGTACGAGGCAGACGATGTCCTGGGCACCCTCAGCGAGCAGGCGGCGGAGCGGGGCATCGAGACCGTCATCGTCACCGGTGACGCCGATACCATGCAGCTCGTCTCGCCCCACGTCAGGGTCCTCTACCCTAAAGCCGGGCGGGCTTTCAGCGATACCGCCCTTTTCGACGCCGCCGCCGTCGAAGAGAAGTACGGCGTCAGCCCGGAACGTATCACCGACCTCAAGGCTCTGACCGGCGATAAGTCCGATAACATCCCCGGCGTGCCCGGCATCGGCGAGAAGACCGCCGTCAAGCTCATCAGCGAGTTCGGCTCGATTGACGATATATACAAGCATCTGGACGAAGTAACCCCCGATAAAGTCCGGGAAAAGCTCCGCGACAATGAGAAAGTCGCCCGCCAGAGTAAGGAACTGGCGACTATCGTCACCAAAACCCCGGTCACCCTGGACATGGACGCCTGCCGCGCCAGCGGGTTCGACCGCCAGAAAGCCGCCGACTTCTTCCGCGAGCTGGAGTTCTTCAGCCTGCTCCCCAAGCTACCCGGTAAGGAGGGAGAAGCGCCTTTGCCGGAGGTCGAGGTCGCCGCGCCGAAAGGCGAATACAGCATTATCGCTACCCCCGCCGCCCTCGATGAACTCGCCGACCGTCTCGCCAAAGCCGGGGCTTTCGCCTTCGATACGGAAACGACCGGACTTGACCCGTTGACTTCGGCGATAGTCGGTATATCACTGGCGGTGGAGGAGGGCAAAGCGTATTACATACCGGTCGGGCACACCCTCTTCGACGAAGTGACACAGCTGCCGCTGGAGCAGGTCGTTTCCCGACTCAAACCTGTATTCGGAGACGCCAAAGTAGCCAAGGTAGCCCACAACGCTAAATACGACATGATGGTGCTGGGGGAATGCGGCATCGACGTCAGGGGCCTCAGCTTTGATACCATGATTGCCGCCCATCTCCTCGGCGAAAAGACCGTGGGACTCAAGGCGCTGGCTTTAGGCAGGCTTGGGGTGGAAATGACGCCCATCAGCGACCTTATCGGTAAAGGTTCCAAGCAGGTGCCGATGTCCCAGGTAGAAATTAAAAAGGCATCGGAGTACTCCGGAGCTGACGCCGATATGACCTTCCGGCTCTGGCGGTTGTTACAAAAAGACCTGGATAAGCAGGGCTTGGTGAAGCTTTTCAACGACGTCGAGATGCCGCTGGTGCCGGTGCTCCTGCTCATGGAGAGGAACGGCGTGACGGTGGATACGGCGGTCCTGGAAGAGATGTCGCAGCGTCTCGGCGGGCAGGTCGCCGCGCTGGAGAAGAAAATATACGAAGAAGCCAAGCACGAGTTCAATGTCAACTCGCCCCAGCAGCTGGGCAAGGTGCTCTTCGACGAGATGCAGCTGCCCACGACCCGCCGCGGCAAGAGTAAATACTCCACCGAGGCGTCGGTCATGGAGGAGCTGCGTCCCGTGCACCCTATTGCCGGCTATATCCTGGAGTACCGGCAACTCACCAAGATAAAGTCCACTTATATCGATACCCTCCCCGGCCTGGTGAACCCCAAGACGGGCCGCATCCATACCAGCTTCAACCAGACCCGTACCACCACGGGCCGTTTATCCTCCAGCGACCCCAATATGCAGAATATACCGATAAGGGGGGAACTAGGGGGCCAGGTGCGGCAGGCTTTCATCGCTCCTTCAGGTTGCAGTCTCCTCGGCGGCGATTACTCCCAAATAGATTTGCGGGCTTTGGCGCATCTCTCTCGTGATGAAAATCTCGTCAGGGCTTTCCGGGAGGACGCGGATATCCACGCGGCTACGGCTTCGCTGCTCTTCGGCGTGGAGGCTTCGAAGATTACCGCGGACATGCGGCGCTTCGCCAAGACGGTCAACTTCGGCGTTATTTACGGCATGAGCGACTACGGTCTGGAGCAGGCCACCGAGTTTTCCCGCGAGGAAGCTGGCAGGTTTATCAAGTCGTATTTTGAGAAATATCCCGGTGTCCGCAAGTACCTCGACGATACCAAGGAGAAGGCGCGGCGGGACGGTTATGTGGAAACTTTACTGGGACGCCGCCGTTATATCCCCGATATCAATTCGTCCAACCGCCAGGTACGGGAAGCCGCCGAGCGCATGGCTATTAATATGCCGGTGCAGGGCACTTCCGCCGATATTATCAAAGTGGCGATGGTAGACCTGTACCGCGAGATGGAAAAGCAAAAGCTGAAGAGCAAGATGCTGCTTCAGGTGCATGACGAACTGCTCTTCGAAGTGCCGGATGAGGAAATGGACGTAATTCGCAGAATTGTCCCCGAAATCATGGACTCGGCGGTAGAGCTGGACGTGCCTTTGAAGGTGGATACCAAAGTCGGTAAAAACTGGGGAGAGATGAAATAGCAATGCCGGAACTCCCCGAAGTTGAAACAATCAAAAACGAGCTCCTGCCTCATGTCCTCGGCCGCACCATAACCGAGGTGGAGTTATTCTGGGAACGCATCGTGCGGCAGCCCCCGGTTAATGAATTCATCACTTCGATTGTCGGTAAGAAAATCACCGGTGTTACCCGGCGCGGCAAGTACCTTTTCTTTCATCTCAGCGGCGGACTTGTGCTGGTAATGCACATGAAGATGACGGGGTCGCTGCTGGTAAATCCATCCGATGCCAGGTTCACGCGCGCCATCCTGCACCTAGACGGCGGTATCGATGTCCATTTCTGGGACCCGCGTAAGTTCGGGGTGATGTGGCTGGAGAAAGACGAAAGCAGCGTGGCCCGGCAGCTCGGCCCGGAGCCGCTGGACGAAGAGTTCACACCCGGACTGCTGGCTGAAATCCTGCGTAAACGTACCGCTCCTGTTAAGCCCGTTATCCTCGACCAATCGATTATCGCCGGTATCGGCAACATGTATGCCGATGAAGCATTATTCGAGGCTAAAATCAATCCCCTGAGAGCTGCAGGCAGTCTTTCCGGAAATGAAGTTCAGCGACTTCACCAGGCTATCAGAAATGTGTTGACGAAGGCGTTAAAAAAACAGGGCGCCAGTATACGCAATTATATCCGGCCCGACGGCTCGCCCGGCACCGCCCACGACGAGTTTAACGTCGCCCACGGGGTCGGGAAAAATTGCCCGAATTGCGGCGCCCCTATCCAACGTATCGTGGTGCGGGGACGCGGCACGTATTTCTGCCCTGAATGCCAGCCTCAGCCCTAGTCGTCCCAGAGTCGGAAGGGCGGGTATTCGTCCGTCATGAACGTCACGTATGCGGCCACGCGGTATGTCCAGCGGTTGAAGCCGATAACCAGTTTAAAAATATCCTCCGGGTATTTGCCGGTAAACAGCACCGCTATCGCCCCGAATATCGCCAGAATAAAGGTCAGACCGACCCGGCTATTTTGCCCGCCGCCTCCCTGAAAGAGAGATGTGACTACATAGTGCGGGATAGCCAGCAGCCACCATTTCACCAGCGCCAGCCCGCGCGACATCGTTTCGACGGGCTGAATCGCGAGGTCGGCGGGATAGCTGTCGTCGGGGTCGAAGCTGAAGGGCGGGTATTTGTCCGTACCTAACGCATCATAGCTATAAAAAAAGACACGCCAATTCCAACGTAACACGCCTAATTTAAAGTCGAATGCCCATTTAGGATGCTTGCCCGTGAACAGGATGGCAAAGAAGGTTATCACCCATACCACTACAAAGGCTATCCACAGGCCAATTAGGCAGATGTAATGAGGGATACCCAGCAGCCACTTGAGCAGCCACCAGCCGCGCCCCGGCGGCACGGTCAACTCACCCCTGATGTTTACCGGATAGGCTTGATTTTTCGTTGCCATTCTTTTCCTCCGTGACTTATACAATCATTAATGGCTCAATTTACTATTATCAAAGAGAAATGTCAAGGAAAAACTACGTGATAAGCCAGAGATGATACTGGGTGGTCAGGGTGGGAATAGATAACGCACGAAGGAGGGGGTATATTCTGTCGGGTAGAAGCTCATTCGTTATAAAAGGCTACCCCGATGAGCCCCGGCCCGGTATGCACGCCCATGACCGGGGTGAATTCGGTGATGAATATTTCCTCGCATTCAAATTGCGCAGTAATTTTCTCTTTAAATGAGACAGCCTGTTCCATGGCATCGGCATGCATGACGGCTACGTACAGAGGCTGTCCTCTTTTCACCATCGGCTCCATCAGCTTAAGCATGCGTTTGGTGGCGCTTTTCATGGTCCTGGGCAGGGCTACGGTATGGGCATCGCTGTGGTTCAGGGTGAAAACGGGCTTGATATTGAGAATGTTATTGACCATGGCGGCGGCCTGAGGGACACGCCCGCTCCGGGCGAGGTATTGCAGTGTATCGAGGGTTGCCAGCAGGTTTACCCTTGACATAACGCTATGAGTGGCTTCCTTGACCTCGTTCAGGGATTTGTTCCGGGCGGCGGTCCGGGCGGCCGCCAGAGTGACGAGCCCCTGACCCGCGGCAGCGGTAGTGCATTCCATAACATCGATAGTCACATCAGGGAGAGAATCTCTGGCGATATCTGCGGCAACCTGGGCGGAGTCGAACATAGCGCTGAACTTGGACGGCTCGGTAAGGCACAGGATGTTCCCCGACCTTTGACTGGCTTTGCGGTAGGCTTCGAGGTAGGGGGTGGGGGAGGAACTGGAGGTGGTGGGCATTTTCTTAGCCTGGCGTAAATGGGCGTAGAACTCGGTGGGAGTGATATCTATCCCGTCGCGGTAGGATTTATCGTCGATAATAAGCTGTACCGGCACTACTTCGATTTTATATTCAGCCACGTATTCCCAGGGAACACAGGCGGTAGTGTCGGTAACAACGGTTACTTCCTGTTTTGTAGTATTGAAATCATTCATTTTTCTTGGTCTGCCAGAAAGTGTATTTTTTATCCACTATCAGCCCCTTTCGCTCTCCGCCCCTGGCAATTTCCGCCTTGAGACCCAGTAAAGTATACACGGCGAGGAAGAGGATAAGAAAGAGGGGATAATATATATATTCCGCCGGTTTATCGAAGAGCCAGGCAATCAGCGGTATACAGGCAAGGCCAATCATGCCCAGTCTGATATTGCTGGTTGGGATAACTATCAATATGGCGATGCCGAGGCCTATGAGGAACTGGACGGGCATCAACGCCAGCAATACTCCCATGATGGTTGAAGCGCCCTTGCCTCCCCGGAACTTCAGAAAGACGGGCCAGTTATGTCCCACCACCGCGGCGAGCCCTGCCACGCATATCCAGATGAGGTCGATTCCCAGCCACTTGGCGACGTAAACCGCCAGCACCCCTTTACCGACGTCGGCGGCCAGGGCGATTATGCCGAAGCCGGGATTGACCTCCCGCCAGACCGCCAGGGCACCGACGTTCCGGCTGCCTTTCTCCCGGATATCAATTCCCTTCCTGGTACGGGCAATGATATAGGCGAATGGGATTGCCCCCAGCAGGTACCCGATGATAATGGCGACGATTATTTCAATGATCATGCATCTGTCCTTCAGTCTTCGGTATAAAAAGCGACTCCCACCGTTCCAGTACCGCAGGCATAACCCATGACCGGACTGAACTCGGAAAGCCACAGCTCGATACAGTTGAACTCAGCCGCAACCTGCTCCTTCAGTTTTTCGGCTTCTTCCGGGGCGTAGGCGTGCATCAGGGCGGCGTGTATGGGACGGTCGCCCACCCTGTCGCGCATCATCTGGAGGACGCGCTCGATGCCCTGGCGACGGTTGCGCGCCATTCCGGCGAAGTGGACTTTTCCGGAAAGGGTGAGTATCGGTTTTAAATTAAGTACCGAGCCCAGCTTCGAGGCAATTTTGGGTATACGACCGGAACGGTAGACGTGTTTTATAGTATCCAGAAAAACAATAGCGTTCACCTTTTCTTTGACTGCCTCAGCGGCGCTGATTACATCCGGCAGGTCTTTGCCTTCGTCGGCAGCCCGGGCAGCCGCCAGCGTTATCATACCTTCGGAGGGGGTGGCTGTCCGCGAGTCGATAACCTCGATAGTCGTTCCGGGAAGCTCGCTGGCCGCCATCTCCCTGGCTTTGTTGGCGGCGTTATGCATCATGCTCAGTCCGGCGGAAACGGTAATACAGACGATGCTCCGGGCTTTCTGGCTGGTAGTCCGATATGCCTGGAGGCAGTCCTCCGGCGATGCCGCCGATGTCTTAAAGGAGTCGGGGTCCTGGAGAAACAGCTCGTAAGCCTCGGAGGGGGCAATGTCCACCCAGTCCCGGTATAATTTTCCCCCGGCATAAAAATTAATCGGGATAATTTCTATTTCATACTGCGCCGCGAGTTCTCGGGTGAGGCAGGCGATGCTGTCCGTGATGATAGCTACCTTTTTCGTAGATATACCTCCGGAGAGTGACTATTCAGACGGTTCACGCGGGACGGTGCCGGGTGTCTCTCCTTTTCTCCTGGTCACCAGCCGTTCCCGCTTAACCAGATATCGTTCCAGAAGAGGTGGAGCCAGGAACAATCCCCACATCACCAGGATAAGTCCCAGGAAAGTGAGAGTGTTGAGCTTGCCGGTACTGTAGTATACGACCAGGGTTAGAGTGAATAAACCGGAAACTGCCAGCAGGCATACCCTCAGCCAGCGCTGTCTCAGACGGATAAATGCCGCGATGGTGACGGCAAGTATCAGGAAACTCAGCCCGATCCAGGGGGCGAAGTAGTAGACACGCTGCAGACTGTATTCGGTAAATCTGCCTGAAGACGAAATAGCCAGGAACCAGCCGATAATGATGGGCAGCGGCAGTAACATCAGGGTGCTGAACAGCCAGTCCCTCCGGGTGGTCTGGACGATTATCCGGAAGAGCCACCAGATTGCCAGCGGGAAATAGACAGGCAAAGCCAGCAGGGACCACCCTTTAGGTAAATACAGCAACAACATGCCGACGGCAAGTACCGGCAATAGCGAATAGCCCAGCCACGAGAAAAGCCAGGCGGGCTTGCCGTGCCACCAGCCGTAAACGGTCGTCGCCAGTACAAGTAGTAGTACTATCGCAAGCCAGCCGGGATAATGCCACCAGTTAAGCACGAACAGCAGTCCGAAAAGGAGGTGGGGCATGGAGGCCAGAAATACCTGCTTCCAGCTGCCCTGACTGTAGGCTTCGTATATTCTGCGGGCAATCAATTTAGTATTGCCCATCTGTCCCAGGCAGGTAGCTATAGCCTCTTCCTCGGTGAGGCCGGCATCGGTCAGTTCCTGGAGCCGGTCTTCGATGTGTGTCTGAAGCTCGCTCATGACCCCGGTTTCATCCGATGAACTGAGTTTGGCGCTGCCCCTGATACTTTCCAGATATTGAATTAATTCCGGTGTCATCACATCAGTCCTGATACATGCTTGAGGGTCCCGGTTGTAGTATGAGTTTCACGGCATTCAGGAAGTCCTGCCACTGAGTTTTCTCCTCGGCCAGCTTAGCCTGTCCCTTGGCGGTAATATAATAATATCGTCTTTGCCGTCCGTTGGGCAGCATCTGCCACTTGCCGGTAATCAGACCGGCTTTTTCCAGACGGTGCAAAGCCGGATATAGGGTTCCTTCTTTGAATTTGAAATAGCCTTGGCTCCTCGCCTCGAGTTCCTTCACTATCTGATAGCCGTACATCGCCTGCTCCTCCAGTAGACTGAGAAGTAGGGAACTGGAGCTGCCTTTTACTAAATCGTTTCTTGATACCATGGTATTACCTCATCGCTATATTTACTTAGATACTCGATGTACGTCAATACTAGCAAAGATTCACCTTCTTTGCAAGAGGGGGATTATTTTTTTTCGATATCATGCCGGGGCGGCTGACTGTGATACCTGTATATTCATAATACATAGATACACTAGGTATAATAGCACTGATTTTTCAACTTGTCAATTGTGACGACGGTCACAGGTAAATACCGGTGGGCAACTTGAGGCAAACGGGATAAAATGCTATAGTACGGAATAATAATCACGAGGGGGAGTGCCGGAACTGGCAGACGGGCCAGACTTAGGATCTGGTGCAGCAATGCGTGGGGGTTCGAGTCCCCCCTTCCCCATTAGCTTAAAAAGAACCAACCTGAGTTATTAGTGCGTAGAACCTTTCCCCCAATAGATGACAGTTTCAGAGCATTGATTTTCTAGACTTGGTCGTGTTATTATAAGTCTATAAATATATACTTATATAAATTATTATGGAAGCGAAGCAAGATATCGAGAATCAAGCGGCTATATTTAAAATACTGGCTGATCCTACCCGTTTGAAGTTGTTAAAACTTCTTTCACAAACAAAAGATTCCCATCCTCTATGTGTTAATGCGTTGGCTTTTCGTCTCGGAGTGACCCAACCAGCCGCTTCTCAGCATCTGAAAGTATTGAAATCCGCTGGTTTGGTTAAAGGTGAGCGGCATGGTTACCGTATTCATTATGTAGTTAATCAAGAAACATTAATACAGGCTCAGAAACTAATTTCTAAAGCTTTATCAGTTGAAAAACAGGACAACCAGAATATTTCCGGAGCAACCGGGCAATGAATACAAAATCAACTGCCTTTGAGGTATCAAAGCTTACCAAACACTATGGTGATGTTATTGCTGTAAATGATATTTCTTTCTCTGTTAATCAGGGTGAGTTATTTGGCTTTCTCGGTCCCAACGGTGCTGGTAAGACCACTACCATAAACATACTCACAGGACTAGCCTGGCCTGATGCAGGCACGATGAATATCGGTGGGATAGATTGTACCCGTAATCCCAAAGCCGCTCAGCATTTGGTCGGCATCGTTCCTGACGAGAGCAACCTTTATCCTGAGTTGACAGGTTTCGGTAACCTCTGCTTCTGCGCGGCGCTGTATGGAATAAGGAAAAACGAGCGCCAGAAGAGGGCATGGGAACTCCTCGAAGTTTTCGGCCTTACGGATGCGGCTGATCGAAAATTTGCTGGTTATTCCAAGGGTATGAAGCGTAAGCTGACCTTCGCAGCCGGCATTATCCACCAGCCTCCGATATTATTCCTAGACGAGCCTACTACAGGTATCGACGTTGCCAGCGCCCGGCAGGTAAGACAAATAATAGCTGAACTCCACCGCCAAGGAACAACTGTGTTCCTGACCACTCATTATATAGAGGAAGCCGAGCGTCTCTGTGAACGAATTGCTTTTATCGTTAAGGGGAAAATAGTCCAGACTGACCGTATTGTCGACCTCTTAAAGCCAGTAAAGGGGAAAAATATTCTGCTTCTTTCCGTCTCTAATGGTGAAAGAGACTACTCTGATGAAATGAAACGGGCTTTCCCACAATATCAGGTACAATCTTTAAAACCGAGTGAAATCAGGATTGAATCAACGGAGCAGATAATTGTAGGTCCGATGGTACGTTTCCTGGAAGAACGAGGTGTTCAGGTAACTGAAGCACGACGCCAGACTCCATCACTGGAAGATGTGTTTGTCCAGGTAACAGGCATTGAGGCGGAGTTAATGAAGAAAGAAAAGGAAAAGATAGGAGGCGGGGGAAATCAATGAAACGCTGGATTGCCTTCTGGAATATCCTCGCCAAGGATATGCAGGCTTATTACCTGAAACCGCCTAATATATCCTGGGGTATTATATTCCCTCTGGCGTGGACCGGGATGTTCTTTATTAGATCCGGCAGCGGTCTGGATAGCGTTCTGGGACTACTACCGGGGGTAATGACTATCTCCATCCTATTCGGTACGACATCCATGTTATCGGTAACCATCACATTTGAAAGGAGAAGCCGCTCATTTGAAAGATTGCTTTTAGCACCTGTTTCGCTGGAGCTTCTCATGCTGGCCAAGACCTCCGGGGCGATTGTTTTTGGCATTGTTAATGCCTTCGTTCCGGTTGTTATTGCTGCTTTCCTGGTAGAACTATCAGGGATAGCTTGGTCACTGGTCATACCGGCCATTGTCCTAGTCGGCATTGTATCTACTTTTCTGGGATTATTTATCGCCGTTTCAGTAAGTGAGGTATTTGAAGCCCAGACCTTTTCTAACTTTTTCCGTTTTCCCATGATCTTCCTGTGTGGATTGTTCTTTCCCATCATGTCATTGCCCATTTATATCAGGCCGCTCTCTTATATTCTTCCGGTAACGTACGGTGTGGATATCCTCCATGGAGCGATTAATAGTGAGCACATAATGTCATTTATGACCGATTTTCTTGTAATCTCTTCTTTTTGCATTGTGTTATTCCTATTGAGTCTCTATAATATCAAACGCAAGTGGATTTCCTGATTTTAGTCATAGTTAAAAACATAAAATAAGCACTCGGGATGAAGGTCGTGTAGAAATCCGGGATAGTTCTACCTACCTATACCTCAACTCCACCAACTATTAAATCTAATCGTTATTTGATAATATCAGTCCTTCTGTTCCAGGAAGGCCGACTTAAGTTGACTGATGTTTCCGTATACAATAAGTCTATCCTTTTCTTCTATTTTCTCCCGTGATCTGGGCAGAGAAATCCAGTCATGTCCTCTTTCAATACCTACGACCCAGAAATCATTATCGGGGGTGTTGGCTTCGAACAAGGTTCGGCCTATGAGAGGTGAACCATCGTTGAAAAATATTTTTACCAGTCCGTAACCTTCGCTTAGATGCAGCAGGTCTTCTGATACGCCTTCTTCGAAGAAATCGGAATCGACGAGTTTCCTTTCAATGAAACGTCCCCAGATCTTGATAATCGGGGTATATCTGGCCAGCAAGTAAATGAGAATTATACTGAAAATAATCACCGCGACACCTATACCTATTCCGGGACCACTTCTGGCTGAAGCCAATGAAGAAGTCGCCGTTACGATAACGGTGATGATACCGGCATTACCGAGTATCATTAACCAGGTGACAATGGTGCGTCGGCCGGGGTTTCGCGTGACAAGTTCGGCTTCCCGGGTAGTGAAACCCGTTCTGGTGAAGTCCGATAGTGCCTGAAACCGCGCCTTTTTTTCGTCCATGCCTGTCATAGCCAGAGCAATGCCACCGGCCCAGACGACGAGTAAAGACAATATTATCACCAGGAAAGTTGGTAAAAGTAAATATAATCCGCTCATTTTTACAGACTTTCAGTACTTCCTTTTTTATATGAATCATAACAAATGATTAGCTTATTTAATACATTCGCTGCACCTGTTAACGGCCCGTTTACTCATTTCTGGTTTGACAATACAGGGAAATTCATATAGTCTAATGGATACTCAATTAATAGTAAAAAACCGGTCAATATTCAGGCTATCAGGACATGAAGAAATCCGAAAAGAGTGCTAGGGGAGTCGCCACGGCGGATAAGAAAGAGGAGCAGCCGTCGGAAATCCTGGTGCTGAGTCGCATCTCGGCGGCGCTGAGCGGTCTGTGGGACCTGGATGCCATCCTCGGCGTGGGACTGGACAGCGCTCTGGATATAATGAACGGGAACATCGGCGAAATTCTGCTCATCGACGAACAGACGCATATCCTTACCCGTCACGTTCACCGGGGACTGAGTAAAGAATTCGTCGATACCATCCGCCTCAGCCTGGGGGAGGGGATTACGGGCAACGTGGCGCAGACCGGCAAGGCGGTGCTTCTCGAGGACATTTCTTCCGACCCGCGGGTATCCCACCGGGAGCTGGTGGCGGCTGAGGGGCTGAAGGCGTTTATCTGCGTACCCCTGCGCGCCAGGGATATTGTACTTGGCGTGCTCAACGTTGCCAGCCGTCGTCCCCGAAAATTCACCACCAACGATATGCACCTGCTGTATGCTATCGGCGACCAGCTTGGAATCGCCATCGAACATGCCCGGCTTTACGAAAGGTTGAGGAAGGCGCGCGAAAGGCTACGCAAGCTTGCCCGTCAGAACCTGGTTGCCGAGGAAGACGAACGGCGGAGGATTGCCCGGGAACTGCATGACGAAACCAGCCAGTCGCTTTCGGGCATAGCCCTGCAGATGGAAGCTCTGATAGAGCAGTCGGAGTCATTCAGCCAGCAGGATGAGGAGTTCATCTCCGGCATGAAGAAGGTGCAGGCACTGACAGTGCAGGTGCATAAGGAGGTAAGCCGGTTAATATCCAATCTCCACCCGGCTTTGCTGGATACGCTTGGTCTGGTACCCGCAGTCAGACAACATGCGGAGACCAGGCTGCAGCCTCTGGATATTAAGGTATCCGTGGAGACAAAGGGCACCGTGAAGAGGTTCCCTCCCGACGTCGAAGCGGCATTTTTCCGCTTTGTTCAGGGGGCTATCGGTAACGTTGCCCAGCATTCCCAGGCCAGCAGCGCGACGATTATGCTGGAATATAAACCGGATGAGTTTTCAATGTATGTTACCGATAACGGTCAGGGTTTCGATGTTTCCGAAATTACGGATATTGAGGAAAGCGGCCGGGGACGGGGCTTATTCAGTATGAGGGAGAGGATAGGTTTTCTCGGCGGTACCAGCGGCATCGAGTCGGAAATCGGGAAAGGGACCACCGTTTGGGCACGGATTCCCATAGGTCAGGAAATTGAGTATGCTTAAAATAAGAGTCCTGGTGGTGGACGACCATACTATCGTACGGGACGGCATCTGCGCTTTACTCGCCCTTGCCGGCGATATTGAGGTGGTCGGCGAAGCAACCAACGGCAGTGAAGCTATCGATAAGGTTAGAGAGCTTAATCCCGATGTGGTCCTGATGGATATTGCAATGCCGGTAATGAGCGGTCTGGAAGCTACGCGCCGGATTAATAAGGAGTTCCCCAGGACCAAGGTGCTGGTGCTTACCCAGTATGACGATAAGGAGTATTTCTTTCCGGTCATTGAGTCCGGCGCCCTGGGTTTTATCAGTAAAGCCGCCGCGTCTTCGGAGCTGATGGCAGGGATACGCTCGGTCTATCGCGGTGATTCGTATCTTTCGCCCACCGTAACCAGGCTGCTGGTGGAAAACTACCAGCACACCGCCGCCAGAATTCCCAATAAAGACCCTTATAACCGGTTGACGGCGCGCGAACGTGAGGTTTTCAAGCTGCTGGCAGAAGGCCACAGCACTCAGGAAATAGCCGGAATGCTCGTGATTACTCCCAAGACGGTCGAGGGGCATAAGACCAGGCTCATGGCTAAACTCGGCGTCCATAACCGCGTCGAACTCGTCAAGTACGCGCTGCGCAAGGGCGTAATTACCATCTAAAGAGATATTCATCCTTTCAGAAAAAGCTTCCATTAATTACTGGCGCTCTTCTCTTCTTTTAAAAAACGCTTCTCCTTTGAAATTCAAGGGCTTTTTCCGTCTGTTTTTGGGGTGAATCCCCTGTTTATCTCCGCTGCCTGGTGTCATATATTGGTTTTTATAGGCGATGTCGGAGAAGGGAGGGACGGAACGATGAAAAAGAAACAGACGATTCTGATTGTAGATGATGAAGTCGAGTTTGTGGAAGCTCTGAAGAAGACCCTTGAAGGAGAAAATTTCGTTGTTGCTACCGCCTATGACCGGGACGAAGCCGAGAGCAAGGTCCGTTCCCACGAGCCTGACATTGTTATCCTGGGCACTATCATGCCCCGGGGTGACGCTTTCCTGTTTCACAAATGGATGAAACAGACGCTGGGATTCGGCAACCTGCCTATCATGGTCATCAATGCCCCGCCCGATAAGCAGCTGCTTAAAGGCTGGCGTATGGACGAAGGCATGCAGATGGACGCCGAAGACTTCCTCGCCAAGCCTGTCGAGCCCGTTTCGCTGATACCACGCGTACAGGCGCTGCTGGATAAAACCACCAAGAAGATAAGAATATTGATTGTGGATGACCATGCCGTAGTCAGGGACGGCATCAGGTCAGTCCTGGCGCTGCAACGCGATATGCAGGTCATCGGCGAGGCGGTCAATGGCAAGGAAGCACTGGATAAAACCATCGACCTGATGCCGGATGTTGTGGTCATGGATATTGTCATGCCGGTAATGAACGGACTGGATGCCGCCAGGGAGATATGCAAACAATGCAAATCAGCCAAGGTATTAATGCTGACGCAGTATGACGATGAGGAGAATGTTTTAGCCAGTCGTCAGGTGGGGGCGGTAGGATTTATCCCTAAAGCCGCCGCCAGTTCCCGTCTCCTCACCGGTATCCGCTCGGTAGCCCGGGGCGACCAGTCCTGGATAGAATCACTACAACCTCATCTTGAAGGTGAGGGGTAAAGCCTGGTGGAAACGGTAACCATCGTTCTTAACGGCGTCGAAGTCAGCGGCAGTCCGGGAACGACTATTCTGGACCTGGCGCGGGAATCGGGAGTCTATATCCCCACACTCTGTTATGACCCCAATCTTACCTCGACCGGCGCCTGCCGTTTATGCCTGGTGGAAGACGAACGCTCCGGGGCGCTGCTGGCGTCCTGCGTCGCCCCCATCGCGGCGGGAATGACCATCAATACCAACTCGCCGCGGGTGCTGGAGCACCGCCGAAAAATCCTCAAGCTTATGCTGGCAAGCCATCCGGACTCGTGTCTTGTCTGTAATAAAGGCAACCGCTGCCAGCTGCGTAAGCTTGCCGCGGAGATGGGAATCGGGCTGGTTGAGTTTCAAAGAATTCCCCAGCTGGATGTTATCGAGGAGGTCAATCCCTTCATCGAACGTGACCTTTCCAAGTGCATCCTCTGCGGTAAGTGCATCCGGGCTGACCAGGAACTAGTCGTCGTGGGGGCTATCGACTACATGGACCGGGGTCCACAGGCAAAGCCCGCCACGTTGAATGACGTGCCTCTGGAGAAAGCCGAGTGCACTTTCTGCGGTACCTGCGTGGCTGTCTGCCCCACCGGGGCGATAATGGAGAAGGAGAGCGCCTATACCGGCACCGCTACTAATGAAGTAACGACGATATGCCCTTACTGCGGCTGCGGCTGTTCCCTTTCTCTGGGTATCAAGGACGGCAAAGTAGTCCATGTGAAGCCGGCCCAGGATAGCCCGGTGAACCGGGGGACTCTCTGCGTGCGGGGAAGCTACGGCTATGACTTTATACACAGCCCGGAAAGGCTGCGGACGCCGCTGATTAAAGAAAACGGAGAATTCCGGGAGGCGACCTGGGAAGAAGCACTGTCGCGGGTGGCGGATGAATTCCTGAGGATAAAGAAGGAGCACGGCGCTGATGCCCTGGCTGTCTTCGGCTCCGCCCGATGTACCAACGAAGAGAATTATCTGCTCCAGAGATTTACGCGGAGCGTGCTGGGAACAAACAATATCGATAACGGCAGCCGACTTTACAGCGCCGCCGGCCGCATCGGTCTGGGGGCAACTATCGGCTACGCCGGTACGACAGGGTCGATTGATGTCCTGGAAAGGTCGCAGGCTATCTTGGTTATCGGCGCCAATCCGGAGGTTTCCGCTCCGACGGTGTCTTACGCTATCAAGCGAGCGGCTAAATATAAAGGAGCGGAACTCTGCGTTATCGACCCCCGCCGGACGCCTCTCGCTTCGTTCGCAAGCTGCTGGCTGCAGCCGAAAGCAGGTACCGACGTCGCCCTGCTGAACGGCCTGGCGAAAGTTATTATCGATGAAAAGAAGTACGACGTGGAGTTCGTCACGCGTATGACGGATAACTTCACGCAGTGGGCGGAGACTCTGGGTAAATATACACCTGACTATGTGGAAAAAGTGACCGGCATACCGGCGAGTGAAATAAAGATAGTGGCCGGGATACTGGCTGAGGCCGAGGAGGCTTCGATAGTTTACGGGAACGGTATAACCCAGCACGCTAACGGCACGGATGCCGTTATTGCCATCGCTAACCTGGCGATGCTGACTGGAAATACCGGGCGGCACGGTGGTATCTTCGCCCTCCAGCGTGAGAACAACGCCCACGGCGCCTGCGATATGGGCGCTTTACCCGGCTTTTTACCGGGGTATAAAAGCATTGAAAATGTAAAAGAAAGGAAAAAATTCGGGGAACGCTGGGGGAGTGAAGTGCCGGAACAAGCCGGACTTACCGCCCTGGAAATGGTCGAGGCGGCGCTGGCGGGTAAGGTCAAGGCTATGTTTATCACCGGGGAGAATCCCGTCGCCAGTTACCCGCAGCCGTCAAAAGTGCAAGAAGCCCTGTCCGGACTGGAATTTCTTGTGGTGGCGGATTTGTTCCTGACGGAGACCGCCAGGCTGGCGACGGTCGTATTACCGGCTGCCAGCTTTGCGGAGAAAGAGGGGACTTTCACCAATTTCGAAGGGAGGGTACAGCGGGTATCCCAGGCTATCGAACCTTACGGCGAAAGCCTCCCCGAAAGTGAGATAATTATCCGACTGGCGGAGAAGCTGGAATCGCCGATACCTCTTACTACCAGCCAGCAGGTGATGGGCGAAATCATTGAAATGGTGCCTTTCTACCAGCACCTGCCTTATGCCGAGTCTGTTTCCTCGGGGCTGGATTTCGAAGAAACCGAGGTTGACACCTCGAGGAACCGCAGGCTGTATGACGGACTGTTCCCCAGCGGTTTCGGACGGTTTTCGGCGGTAGAATATACGCCTCTGGCAGATGTCGGTGACGATAAATACTCCTTCACCTTACTGGTGGGTTCGGTGCTGTTTAATTTTGGCTCCGGCTCGCGCAGTTCACGTTCGAGAAGGCTGAAGCGTTTCCGCCCACCGGCACTGCTGGAGATAAATGATACCGACGCTAAAGACCTGGAAATAAATGACGGCGATAAGGTCAGAGTGATCTCGGCATGCGGGAAACTGGAAATCCCTGTAAAAATAGACGCCGGTCTGCAGCGCGGACTGCTTTTCGTGCCGATATCTTCTTCGGAGACTCCCGTCTTTGAGCTTTTTGATACTAAACTGCATGGGCAGGCTAGAGCCCCAGCTCTAAAGTCCTGCGCCGTTAAGCTGGAAAGGATTGCCGATGCCGACTAAAGAGAAGAAAGCGCCCAGGGTAAACCTTAAAAAGATAGACAAAATAATCGCGGGGTACCGGGGAAAAAGGTGGACGTTAATACCATTGGTACAGGAAATCCAGGAGAAGGTAGGCTATATACCTCCGCAGGTTATCCCGAATATCGCCAACGCTCTGAAGGTATTCCCGAGCCAGGTGCAGGGGGTAGTGTCTTTTTATGCTCAGCTTTATACCGAACCCCGCGGAAAAAACATCGTCCGGGTATGCCGAGGTACCGCCTGTCACGTGAGGGGCGGTAAATCTATCCTGAAGCTGACCAAAGAGTACCTCGGTATTGAAGAAGGGCAGACCACCGAAGATATGCAATACACCCTGGAAACGGTCGCCTGCATCGGCGTCTGCTCTCTGGCTCCAAATTTAATGATAAATAAAGAGACTTTCGGCAATATGAATCCCAAGAAAGTTGCCGCCTTATTCGGGGGAGCAAAGAAGGAGTAATATGCCGGAGAAACGTACCGTATTTGTATGCCGTGGTACCGGATGTGTTTCCGGAGGCAGTGATAACGTATACGAAGCCCTGAACACAGAGCTTGCCAAACAGGGTGTTACCGAAGCTAACATTGATTTTTCCGGGTGCCATGGCTTTTGCCAACAGGGTCCTAATGTGGTGGTGGAACCCGACGGTATTTTCTATACCCATGTCGATGCAGATGATGCCAGGGAAATAGTAAGTTCGCACCTGAAAAACGGCATCCCGGTCGAACGTCTTTTCTACCATGACCCGGTTACCGGCCAGGCGGTACCGCAATACGCCGATATAAAATTCTATCAGGAACAGGAGCGCATCATACTGCGTAACTGTGGGCATATCAATCCGGAGAAGATAGAAGACTACATCAACCGGGGAGGTTATAAATCACTCGGTAAAGCCCTCTTTGAGATGACGCCGGAATCCGTCATCGATGAAATCAAGCGTTCCGGACTGCGCGGCAGGGGAGGCGCGGGCTTCCCCACCGGCGTGAAGTGGGAGACCGCCCGCGATAATCCCGGTTCCCAGAAATACGCCATCTGCAACGCCGATGAAGGCGACCCCGGTGCTTTTATGGACAGGTCTATCCTGGAAGCCGACCCCCACGCCGTTCTGGAAGGGCTAACGATTGGCGCCTATGTCATCGGCGCCAGCGAGGGATATATCTATGTCCGCGCCGAGTATCCGCTGGCGGTCAAACGCATGCGTACCGCCCTCGCCCAGGCGGAGAAGAACGGTTATCTGGGCAAGGGTATCCTCGGCTCCAACTTCGATTTCCACGTACATATCATGGAAGGCGCCGGAGCTTTCGTCTGCGGGGAAGAGACGGCACTCATCGCGTCTATCGAGAGCAAGCGCGGTATGCCACGTCCCCGCCCCCCGTTCCCTCCCGAGTCGGGTCTCGACGGCAAACCGACCATTATTAATAATGTCAAGACCTTGGCGACGATTCCCGTCATTCTGGAAAAGGGCGGTGACTGGTACGCCGGTATCGGTACCGAGAAGAGCCGGGGCACCACCGTCTTTGCCCTGACCGGCAAGATTGCCAACAGTGGACTGGTCGAGGTGCCGATGGGTACTCCGCTTTCAAGGATTATATACGATATCGGTGGCGGCATTCCGCGCGGCCGTCAGCTTAAAGCGGTACAAACTGGCGGTCCCTCCGGAGGGTGTATTCCCACTCGCTTTATGGATTCACCCATCGGTTATGAGGAACTGGCTGCCCTCGGCTCGATTGTCGGCTCCGGTGGCATGGTCGTCATGGACGAAGCCACCTGCATGGTGGAAGTCGCCCGTTTCTTCCTCAGCTTTACCCAGAGCGAGTCCTGCGGCAAATGCACGCCGTGCCGGCTGGGCACGCGGCAGATGCTGGAGATACTGACGCGCATTACCGAAGGTGAGGGACGTGACGAGGACATCGATACCCTGCTTTCTGTAGCCAGTACGGTTAAAGACTGCTCCCTGTGCAGTCTGGGCAAGACGGCGCCGAACCCGGTTATTTCGACCATCAAGTACTTCCGCGAGGAGTACGAGGCGCATATTCGGGAAAAGAAATGCCCGGCGGCTGTCTGTGAAGCGTTGATGATATCTCCCTGCCAGCACACCTGCCCGGCAGGAATCAATATACCCAAGTACGTGGCGTATATTGCCGACGGCGACTATAAAGAGGCTATCGAGACTATCAGGGAACGTAATCCTTTCGCCGCCGTCTGCGGGCGCATCTGCCATCATCCCTGTGAGGGAAGGTGCCGCCGCGGCGAGCTGGACGACCCCGTGGCTATCCGGACCTTGAAGCGGTTTGCCGCCGACTGGTATGCCGAGCACGCCAGCCAGCTTGATGAAGTCCAGCCTTTCCCGGTTACCAGGAATCAAAAGGTGGCGGTGGTGGGGGCAGGACCTACCGGTCTTGCCTGCGGCTACTTCCTGGCTCAGGCAGGCTATCCGGTGACGGTGTTCGAAGCTCTGCCCGTCGGAGGGGGTATGCTGTCGGTGGCGATACCTGAGTTCCGCCTGCCGCGCGCCGCTATCCAGCAGGATATCGACTACATTGTGAAGCGGGGGGTAGACATAAAGTACAATACACCGATTAACACCAATTTCACTATTGACCACCTCCTCAAGGACGGATATGCCGCCGTTTTCATCGCCGCCGGCGCCCAGAGAAGCCAGCGTCTGGGCATACCCGGCGAGGTGGAGGACGTCGAAGGGCTTTATTACGGACTGCGTTTTCTGAGGGATGTCAGGCTGGAGAGAGCCGTCAGCGTGGGCAAACAGGTGGCTGTTATCGGCGGCGGCAACGTGGCTCTGGATGCCGCGAGGACGGCGCTGCGTCTCGGCGCCGAGGAAACCAGTATCTATTACCGCCGCTCCCGTGAGGAGATGCCGGTTTCCGATATAGAATATGACGAAGCCGTAGCCGAAGGCGTAAACATGAATTTCCTGGCTTCGCCCACCCGTATTACCAGCACCAACTGGAAGGTCACCGGATTACAGTGTACCCGCATGAAACTCGGCGAACCCGATGATAGCGGACGCCGCCGTCCGGTGCCTGTCAGCGGGTCGGAATTTACCGTAAAAGCGGATACAGTCATCGCCGCTGTCGGGCAGGCACCTGACCTGTCTTTCCTGCCCCCGGACAGCGAACTGGAGCGCACCCGGTGGGAGACACTGGTTACGGACAGCAATACGCTGGCGACCAACGTGCCCGGTGTTTTCGCCGGCGGTGATTTCGTGACGGGGCCGGACATGGTTGTCAATGCCATCGCGGCGGGAAGAAGAGGAGCCATCGCCATCGATAAATATCTGAGGAAAGACCCTTCCCGCGTTGAAATCTACGATCGTAAATCTGGAGTCGTCGAAGCCCGGCCTGCGGAGCTTGACGAGACATGGGAAGAGCAGCCGCGGACAAAGGTAAAAACGCTGCCCTTGCCGGATAGACGGGCGAGTTTTTCGGAGATAGAACTCGGTTTCTCTGAAGAAGTTGCCCGCCGGGAAGCCAAGCGTTGTCTGCGGTGTGACCTGGAGAGCTGAAGGGGGTATTTTTACTGCTGTCATTCCCGCGAAGGCGGGAATCCAGTGGAGGGGTGGAGGTCTGGATTGTCGGGTCGAGCCCGACAATGACAATAGAGAGGGGAGGACATCGTTATGAAATCGATAACCAGGCAAAAACCGATAGAAGAGATACAGCGCGTCCTGGAAGGAATGGACAGGGTATTCATCGTCGGCTGCGGTACCTGCACTACCATGACCAAGACCGGCGGTGTCGACCAGGTGGAAGAGATGAAGGGAAAGCTCCAGGAACTGGGCAAAAGGATTACCGGGACCACGGTAATCCCCACCGCCTGCGACGACATGACCGAAGAGGCTATGAAAGAGAACGAGCAGTACATACGTAGCGCCGATGTTATCTTGTCGCTGAGCTGCGCCCTGGGGGTACACCGCATGAGCCTGTATGTCGGTAAGCCGGTGGTTCCGGGCGTGGATACCCTCTTTATCGGCGTTGAGGAAACGCCGGGTTTCTTCCGCGAAGCCTGCGACCAGTGCGGTCAGTGTCTCCTCGGCGAGACAGCCGGAATCTGTCCCATCACCGCCTGTCACAAAGGGCTGGTCAACGGTCCCTGCGGCGGCACCAATAACGGCAAGTGCGAGGTGGACAAGGAAAAGGACTGCGCCTGGACACTTATCTATAATCGTTTGAAAGAGCAGGGCAGGCTCGATTTAATGCACCAGTATCATCCTCCCCGCGACCATCATATAGCCCTGAGACCGAGGTCGATTACAATTACATAATGGTATATGAAACGGGATTACTATTGATAAAACGTCGCGCAGTCGGCTGCGCAGGTTATTGAGGGGGTAAGGACCATGGTATCGCGTTTTAAGGAAGCCCTTAACTCCGGTAAGTTCGTGATTACCAGCGAGATAGCTCCGCCGAAGGGCACGGACCTGGAAAAGATGCTGCACCATATCGATCTACTCAAGGATAAGGTGGATGCCCTTAACGTTACCGACCACCAGAGTTCCGTAATGCGTTATCCTTCTCTGGGCGGGTGCCTGTATATCAAGGAGAAGGGCGGCGAGCCTATCATGCAGATGACCTGCCGCGACCGCAACCGCATGGCGCTGGAAGCCGACCTCCTCTTTGCGTACAGTCGGGGAGTGAATAACGTCCTCTGCCTTACCGGCGATGCCGTGCCCGTTGGCGACCACAAGGAAGCCAAGGGCGTCTTTGACCTGGACTCGCTGCAATTATTGAAAGCCGTCCGCCAGCTTACCTCCGGTGAAGACCTCGGCGGTAACAAGCTAGAAGGGGCAGTAGAATTCTGCGCGGGGGCTATCGTCACGCCGGAGGCGCAGCCCATCGAGCCGCAATTGATAAAATTCGAGAAGAAAGTGGAAGCGGGGGCTGAGTTTTTTCAGACCCAGGCTATTTACGACCTGGAGAATTTCAAGCGGTTCATGGCGTATGCCCGCAAGCTGAAAGCTAAGATACTCGCCGGTATCGTCCTGCTGTCATCGGCGCGTATGGCGAAGTACATGACGGCGAACGTGCCCGGCATCTTCGTTCCCCAGGACCTGATTGACGAGATGTCAAACACCCCCAAAGAGGAAATGCTCGCCAAGGGGATTGAGATCGCCGGCCGGACCATTGCCGCTCTGAAAAAGGACTCTATTTGCGACGGCGTGCATATCATGGCTATCGGCAGGGAGGAAGTGGTGCCGGATATCCTGGCGGCGGCGGGACTTTAAGCCGGGTATTAGCTTTCTAGGTACTCGGATTACTCCAGATTGCTGAATGCCGCTAATACCAGTTCCGTTATAGCCGGGTGGATATGCATCCCGCTCTGTATCTGTGCCAGACCGCCTCCGGACGCCATGGCGTTTATCACTTCCTGTATGATAATGGGCGCGTAGGGGCCTATCACGTGAAATCCCAGTATTTTCAGAGTATCCCTCGCCACGATGGCTTTGGCGAACCCGTTTTCTTCCATCATAGCCTCGCCTTGGGCCGTTTCTATGTAACCGGCTCTGCCCACCATTACATCGTATTTCTCCCGGGCGGCTGCCTCGGTAAGTCCCACCGATGCTATCTGCGGATGGGAATAGACGGCGTGCGGCGTGGCGGTATAGTCCATCCTGGTTTTTCTGCCGTGGATGGCGTTATCGGCGGCAAGGTCCGCTTCCTGGTTGGCTACATGGGTAAACATCTGCTGTCCGTTGATGTCCCCCACCGCCCAGATATTCTTTTTAGAGGTCTCGAGGTACCTGTTTACCTTTATAAAGCCTCTGGCGTCGAGCTTTACGCCCGTATTCTCCACCTCGAGGAGGTCGGCGTTTGACCTCCGTCCCACCGCCACCAGTATTTTCTGCGCCGTGAATCCCTTTTTCCTGCCCGTCTTCGCATCGCTGACGGTTACCGTAACGTCAGTCCCGTTGTTCTTTACGGCCTCGGCGCGGACGCCGGTATGGACGTCCATGCGCCGGCTTAATTCTTTCTTCAGCAGGTCCGCTATCTCGGGCTCCTCGCTGAGAACGAGCCGGTCCGCCATTTCCAGCATGGTGACCCGGGTGCCCATAACCGCCATGAAGTGGCCGAACTCCACGGCGATATAACCTCCCCCGATGATGATAAGGCTTTCCGGCTTTTCCTTGAGCTGCAGTATCGTCTCGTTGGTGAGGTATGCCACGCTGTCCAGTCCCTGTATCGGCGGTATCAGCGGACGTGAACCCGCAGCGATAAATATTTTCTCGCCCTTTATCTTTTCGCCGTTAACCTCAATCTTATATTCATCGGTAAAATGTCCCTCGCCCTCGTAAAAATCGAGTCCTTTCTCCCGTAAGAGTGCCTGTCTGATGCTTTCCTGGTCCCTGCGTACCGATTTTCTCATGCGTTCCATGATAAAGCTGAAATTGATATTCCTTATTTCAGCTTCAACGCCCAGTTTTTTTGCTTCCTGTATCTCGGCGATGCGGTCGGCGGCGAATATCAGCATCTTGGATGGTATGCAGCCGAGGTTAGCGCAGGTACCGCCGACAGGATCCTTGTCCACCAGGGCTGTTTTCAGGCTATGCCCCAGGGCTTCCTCGACGATGCTCAGTCCGCACCCCGAGCCGATAACGATAACATCGTATTTCTTCATACTATTAATTATATCAGCTAAAGGACTGGCTGGATACTACCTTGTTCTGATATAATGCTTGAGACAGGATTACACGTTGCTTTTGATGACTGTTATAATTTCGTCGAAGCCTTAATATATTCCCTTGTACCTGACAATATACCTGTGCGTAAAAGGGTATATTCAACTGAGGAAGAAAACACACAATACATGAAGATACTGGCAGAAATCCGGTACCGGCCGGCCGGGGTGGTCGGCGGTTATACCGACCGCATACTCAGGGTGGACTTGAGTACGCAGGAAATTTCCATACAGAAATTGTCGCCCGACTTCAAGCACATGTACACCGGGGGTCGTGGCTACGCCCTGAAGCTGATATGGGACGAGACCGGCCATGATACCCGGCATAACAGCCCCGAGAACCTGCTGGTTATGGCGAGTGGTCCTCTCGGCAACGAGCCGGGATTTCCCGGGACGGGCAAATTCATTGTTGGCTCTATTTCTCCCCTGACGGATACGTTTATCGATTCCAACGTGGGCGGGCATTTTGGGCCGCTCTTAAAGCTGGCGGGCTTTGACGCCCTGGCGGTTTCCGGCATATTCGGCGAAGATGCTGTGGTGCTTATTGATGGTGACAATGGGACGATAAGTATCGCCGCCGCGCCGGTCTACGACGAGAAGACGGATAAAGGCGCGCTTTCTTTCGGCGCAAGACTGCTTCAAGACGTTAATTCCGGCGAGTACAGCGATTCGCTGGCGGCGGTGGTCGCCGGAGAAGGGGCGGTCAATTCCAGGTTCGGCATCGTCAACAGCCTCTACTACGACCGCCGTCGTCAGCGTCTCCGCGCCAAGCAGGCGGGCCGGGGAGGCACCGGCACCGTTATGCGTACGAAGAAACTGCGCGGCATCGTCGTCAAGTCCGGTCTGCCCAGAGCCAACGGCAACAATGCCGTCGATAAAAAACTGGTAAGACAGGCAGGCGCCAGTCTTCAGAAGGTAATAACTCACTGTGACCATCTGCAGCTTAACCTTTCGGCCTGGGGGACCACCGGACTGTCCGAGTACATGAACAGGTTCCACATCTTTCCCGTCAATAACTACCAGTTCGGCCAGAGTCCCGAGGCTCCGAAGCTTTTCGCCAGCGTTTTTCTTAATGAGTATTTCAGCAAGAATCTGCCCGACGGCTGTTATTACGGCTGCAACCTGGCCTGCTCCAAGGGCGTAGAAACCGTCGTCCTGACGCGCGGTCCCATGAAAGGAATGACCGTCAGCGTTGACGGCCCCGAGTACGAGACCGTGGCGGCGGTGAGTAATATGGGGATTTTCGACCCCCGGTTCGTGCTGGAATATAACTGGTATTGCGATGAGTACAGCCTCGATACCATTTCCACCGGGGTGACCGGCGGCTTTTTCATGGAGTGCGTCGAACGCGGCTTTCTGACCCATGAAGATATCGGTTATGCTCTTGAGTTCGGCAATATTGATGCCGTGGACAGAATGCTGCACGAAATCGGCAGGGGCGAGGGTTTCGGGAGAATTGCCGGTCAGGGCGTCGCCCGGGGCAAACGATGGGTGGCGGAAAAATACGCCGCCAGAAAAGGGCTTGACGCGGACGAAGTGATGACCGAACTGAATAAGTTCGGTATGGAAGTTAAGGGACTTGAATTCTCGATGTACGTCACCAGGGAGTCGCTGGCGCAGCAGGGAGGCTACGGGTTCTCGCTGAAAGGACCCCAGCACGATGAGACCTGGCTTATCTTTATCGACCAGGTTCACCGGGAAATACCGTCGCTGGAGGATAAAGCCAACGCGTTAAAATGGTTCCCGCTGATACGTACTTGGTTTAACGCCACGGGACTGTGCAAGCTGCCCTGGATAGATGTCCGCAACCCCGAGGCAGCCGGGACCCCCGAGCCTGTCAAGAACACCCCCACGCTGGCGTACTATATCGATTATCTCAACGGCACCACGGGGAGTCGCAAAGACCTCCAGGATATCCTGGACGACTCGGAAAGGCTCCAGTTATTACAGAAACTGATAAACCTGCGGCAGGGCAAGGGCACGCGTGAAAACGACCGCATACCGCTGCGGGCGATGAGTCCCGTGTTCCCGCACGAGTATCAAGTCAGAGCTGAATACTATGACACCTGGCTGAAAGATAATGCCGGCGACCGCGCGGTTCCGGCGAGTCCTGAAGAAAAGCTGAAATTACTTCAGGAGGAAAGAGAACAGGCCTACCAGAAACTCTGCGACATCGTGTATGATAAGAAAGGTTATAACTCCCAGGGCGTGCCGAAGCGGGAGACCGTAACGAAGTTCGGGCTGCTTGACGAAAAAGCCGGTCGGCTGTTGAAAGAATACGGCGAGTAGAATAGTAACAACGGTCGTTTCGGCTGGGTAGTAATTGTAATGGTTACCATTGAGTTGTTCGGCATTCATCGTGAAATTGCCGGGATAGATAAAATAAAGTTGCCCGTTGGCGAAAAAACGCTGGTCAGTGATGCTCTGGACTATGTCAGGAAAAAGTTCCCTGCAATTTCTTTGAAGGAGTATTCGGTACTCATTACCGTCAACCATGAAGTTGCGTCTCCGGACCGGCCGCTGAAAGCCGATGATACGGTTTGCATCCTGCCTCACATCGGCGGGGGTTAAGCCTTAGTCTTTAATCGTGATAATCCATCCGACCCATTCTTGAATATAATCGTCACTTCCGCTAATATGCAGGGGGAGGTTGCCCATGGACCTGCAGCTGAAAGATAAGGTAGCCCTGGTTACCGGGGCAGGCAGCCAGATAGGCTACGGGAAAGCCATCGCCGTCACTCTGGCGGAGGAAGGCTGCCATATCGTTGCCGCCGATATCGACCTCGATGGGGCGAAGCAGACCGCGTCCGCTGTCGAAGCCCTGGGACGCCAGGCTCTTGCCATTAAAACCGATGTTACCGTTCCGGCGGAGGTCGACGCCATGGTGGTGGCGACGATTGATAAGTTCGGCAGGATTGATATTCTGGTCAATAATGCCGGTGCCAGCAGCCAGCTGCGGCCTTTCATGGAGATGACGGAGGAGGACTGGGACTTCGATATCCAGACAAATCTTTACGGTCAGATGAGAGTTGCCCGGGCGGTACTGCCCCACATGATTACCCGCAAGTACGGTCGCATTATCAATACTTCCGGCGGGCAGGGCATTCCCAACATATCCATTTACGGAGCCGCCAAGGGGGGTGTCGTCCAGTTCACCAAAGCCCTCGCCAGGGAGGTGGCTTCCCACGGCGTCATCGTCAACGCCGTGGGTCCCGGCCTGGGCAAGACGGGCCTGGTCTACCGCGCCCCTGAGGAATTTCTGGAGGGGGAGAGGCAGGCTTCGCTGCTCAAGCGTCTCTGCGGGCCGTCCGACGTGGCGCCGGTGGTGGCTTTCCTGGCTTCGGACAGGTGCAGCTATATGGTGGGACAGCTCGTCCAGCTGGGCACTTCTTAAAAAAGAGGTGGTTGTTATGCCGATGTCGCTTTCATTTCAGGAAAGACTTTTCCCCAGACTGCCGGAGATTATCGACTACTTCGGTACTCCTTTCCATATTTTCGACGAGGCGGGAATCATCGAGACCGGCGAAAAGCTAAAGGCGGATTTCAGTAACATATCCGGCTTCAGGGAGTTTTTTGCGGTCAAGGCGCTGCCCAATACTGCCATTCTTCAGGTAATGCGGCGGCTGGGCTTCGGGGTCGACTGCAGTTCTCCTTCGGAACTGGTGCTGGCGCGACGCAGCGGGTTCCGCGGCGAGGATATCATGTTTTCCTCCAACGATACTACCAGTGATACCTTCCGGCAGGCGCTGGCTGACGGCGGCTGCATCCTGAATATCGATGATATTTCCATGATTGATAATGTCCCGGAATTTCCCGAGCTTATTTGTTTTCGTTATAATCCCGGCGAAAGACGCACCGGCAACCAGATTATCGGGATTCCGGTGGAGGCGAAATTCGGTCTCCGCCACGACCAGGTCGTTGACGCTTACCGGAAAGCCATGGAACGCGGTGCCAGGCGTTTCGGTCTGCATACCATGCTGGTTTCCAATGAGAGGGACTACCGCTACATGGTGGATACCGTCAGAATGCTTATCGAGGTCATGGAGATGCTTATCGATACCCTGGGGATTAAGTTTGAATTCTTCAATATCGGCGGGGGCATCGGCATTCCTTATCGACCCGAAGACAAAGCCTTCGATATGGCGGCTTTAGCCGGTGAAGCCGCGGCATTACTGAGTGAATTCCGTGAGAAGCACGGGTATATTCCGGCGCTGTTCCTGGAAAGCGGACGTTTCATCACGGGGCCCCACGCAGCTCTGGTGGCCAGGGTTGTTAACCGCATGAGCAAGTACCGCGAGTACGTCGGCGTGGATACCTCGACCTGGGCGGCCAATGTCAGGCCGGCTGTCTATGAAACGGCTTACCACCACATCACCATCCTCGACCGGCAGGGAAAGCCGAAGCAGGGCAGGGAAGAGGTGGTGGACGTGGTCGGCCCCTTATGCGAGAACAACGATAAGTTCGCCAGGAAGAGGTCGCTCCCGAAGACGGAAATCGGCGATATCATGGTCCAGCACGATACCGGCGCGCATACCCCGGCGATGGCGAGCAATTATAACGGCTGGACGCGACCGCAGATGCTGATGCTGCGTTCGGACGGCTCGGTGGAGATGATTAAGCGCGCCGAGACTATCGACGACCTCTTTGCTACGCTGGATTTTCCTCCGAGAATCCTGAAGAAAAGCTGAGCATAAGGTTTAGGCGTTATCTATCAGGGTATCCCACGGCGTTTCCAGTTGCGGTACCGGCACCTCTATAATGACCGGACGGTCGGCTTTCACTGCCAGGCTTAATTGTTCGCCGAGTTTTTCATGGCTGCTCAGTCTGACGCCGCCAGCCCCGAAAGCATCGGCAAACTTGACATAATCAGGATTATGCAGTCTGTTGCCGATGTATCTACCCCCGAACTGCCGCCGCTGTATCCCGGTGACCGTCCCGTAGGCGTTATCGGAGAACAGCAGGACAATGACGTTAATTTTCTCCTGCACGGCGGTAGCCAGCTCCGCGGATGCGTAGGGAAAGCCGCCGTCCCCGCAGATGGCGACGACGGGTTTATCCGGATTGCCGATTTTCACCCCGAGGGAAGTAGGGAAGGCGAAGCCGAGTGTGGCGAAGTAAGAAGAGTCCACGTAAGAATATGTTTTACTAACCGGATAGGCGATATCGCTCCAGTAGCCCAGGTTGGTTACGTCCGGAATGATAATCCCGTCGTCCCCGATAGCCTGGTGGATGGAATTGATAATAGACATTTGCAGGGGGGCTGCTTTTTCCAGTCTTTGCTTAAGGCTCGTGTGAAGTCGGGCGACCTCGGCTGCCTGCCAGGTACTGGACGAATTACCGCTCAGGGTATCGAGGATGGCGTTCAGGGTAAGCCCAGCGTCGGCGGAAATCCCGAGGTTGGTACGATGGTTCCTCCCCAGCTCTCCGGCGTCGCAGTCTACCTGGATGACCTTCTGCTCCAGGCCCAGGTCGAGTCGGGTATTGCCGGAAGCCCGCAGTCGACTCCCCACCACCAGGATGGCGTCGGCTTCTTT
>Ga0209427_10000334_pt1 | contig 48813 bp, 42 predicted proteins | sample DeeMarSWOR136_30_FD_187465 | JGI IMG/M metagenome (GOLD analysis project Ga0209427, IMG submission 187465) | Marine sediment microbial communities from White Oak River estuary, North Carolina - WOR-1-36_30 (SPAdes) (version 2) | ecosystem: Environmental > Aquatic > Marine > Intertidal zone >...
GACTATGGCTTTGGCCGGAGCTCATTGCGCCGCAGAAAGTGGTGGCAGCGCCACCATCGCAACTACTACCGAGTCAAGACCACACGGGGCAAGGTCTTCGAAATCTACTACGACCGGGGTACCAACCTCAAGCACCCCGAGCGCAAGAAGTGGTTTCTTTGCCGCCAGCTCTAGCTCATCTCATACCATTTCATATAAGGATTGGCAAGAAACCGAGCCTCTAGATAATCTAATATTGAGTAAGATATTCCTGCTTTTACCTGGAAAAAGTGTTTGCGGTCATCAGTTTTCATTCCCTGCCAGGTGCCAGGAAAATCTTCAAACCTTTCCATCGCACCAAAATGGAATGAAAGCACACCCATATTATGTGGCTGTGCGTACTGCATCTTAAACATGCCACGATTACCTTGAAGTGATATCTCTTGGGCAGATATCAGAATCGGTAATACGCATACAACAATCAATATTTTTTTCACGATACCTCCTTACTTATATATCGCTGATAAACTTGGCCCCAACGGGAATCGAACCCGTGTCTCCACCTTGAAAGAGTGATGTCCTATCCGCTAGACGATGGGGCCTTATGCGTCAGGATATATAGATTTCTGAATGATTCATTATCAACGATCGCCTGATTAATCAAAAAATAGTTTTCTAAATTGGCATTTGTTGCCATAATCCGATTGCAGAGATCTTCGCCCATAGCCAATAGAAACTTTGCTGCAACCTTGGGATTTTCGCTAACGATATCCATGAAATCCTGTTTCTTTAGATTGAGAAGGCGACACTCAGTCTTTGCCTTCACCGTTGCCGAGCGCGGTTTGTCTGTCAATAATGCCATCTCGCCAAAAAAAGAAGCTTCTTGGAGTTCAGATAATAGCAGAACTACGTCACCACGCGTCAAATAAACCTCAACACGTCCAGATTCAATAATAAACATATCGTCACCAGTTGATCCTTCTTTTACAATTACAGTATTCTCTTGCACATTTTTCGTCTTCCATTTTACGAGCATCCAGTCTATCTCTTGAGGCGTTAAATACTTGAACAATCTTACCTTTGTCATTTCTTTCATAAGCTCATTGTATTCATATTTCATATCTTGTCAACTAGTTTGTATTGTTAATAGCTGTTGCTTAGATACACTGAATAACGATGCCAGGATGATGCGATAAAGAGATTAAAGATACTGATTATGGTGAAACTAACAATATATGGAAACATTTACCGTATTATCCCTTCTAGAGACACTATAATAAATTCGAAGAATTTTTCGATAACTACTTGATAACCTATAAATATTAATACTGTTGACCAAAGATAAGACCTTAAATCTAAGCATTTATATTACGAGGCTATTTAGATTTTTGTGCTCATAGCTTCACCATGCCTTCTTGGTTATCTTATACTTGATTTTTCTGCGGAGGCAGTTATAATTTAGTTCAATAATGAAGGAATCTGTTTATACCAGACTCAGTAAGTCAATCCCTGGGGTTTTAGCGTTATTAGACCCAGATAGGGTTCCGATTGATAAGATTGGGGAACTGACAGAATTTGTCTGTAAAGAAGGAGTTGCTGGGATTCTCGTTGGCTCTTCACTTCTAGTTTCACCCCGCTTCAATGAATTTGTTGCTGCAGTCAAGAAGAATGCAGATAAACCAGTAATACTTTTCCCCGGTGGTTCTCATCAAATTTCTCCTTATGCTGATGCCATATTTTTTCTTTCATTGCTGAGTGGAAGAAACGCACAGTTTTTGATAGGTGAGCAAGTAAAGGCAGTTTTTCTTATTAAAGAAAGCGATTTAGATGTAATCCCAGTAGGATATATTCTTATAGAATCGGATGGTTACAGCTCAGTGGAATATGTGTCAAATACAAAACCCATTCCACGTACCAAGCCTGAAATTGCGATGGCACATGCCTTGACTGGAGAGTATTTTGGTATGCAATTTATATATCTTGAGGCAGGGAGTGGTGTTGAAAAACACGTACCGGTAGAGATGGTTACGCAGGTGAAAGAAACGATTACGATTCCATTAATTGTAGGTGGCGGTATCAGAACTTCAAAAGAAGCACAAAAAATTATCAAGGCAGGAGCAGATTATATTGTATTAGGGAGTATTATAGAAGAATCTGAAAACCAATTCAAAGAAATTATGAGGAGTGTTAGATGAATTCAGCCCCATGGGTTAGGAAGTCTAATTTCTTTGTGGTAGATATAGATATTAAAATATCATCATTGTTTGTTTTTTGTGAGGGAAACAATAGAAAAGGAGCGGGATGAAGATCCTTATTGTTGGAGGTGGCGGAAGGGAACATGCCCTCGCTTGGAAATTAAATAGATCAAGAAAGGTTAAGAAAATCTATGCTGCCCCAGGGAATCCTGGTATTGCTCAGATAGGGACGTGTATGAATATTTTGGCAACTGATATTCAAGGACTCGCGCGTTTTGCAGAAGACAAGAAAATTGATTTAACTGTAGTAGGTCCTGAAGTCCCTCTTGCCCTTGGTATTGTTGATGAATTCACAAGAAAAGGGTTAAAGATTTTTGGACCCAATAAGAATGCAAGCCGCATCGAGGCGGACAAATCATTTGCTCGCGAGTTTATGCATCGATTCGGGATACCTTCGCCGAGATTTCAGATCTATGATACCGCTTCAGAAGCGCTGAAGTATACCAAGACCATAAATAAATATCCAGTGGTAATTAAAGCTTCTGGACTTGCATCTGGGAAGGGGACATTTGCAGTCAATACAAGGAAAGAATACGAAAGGATTATTGATGAAATTCTTGTACAGCATCGTCTTGGTGAGGCAGGTAGAAGAATTGTTGTTGAAGAATTTTTAACTGGGCAAGAAGTATCAATATTTGTGCTTGCCGATGGAACTACAATTACTTATCTTCCTTCATCGCAAGACCATAAAAAACTGAATGATCGCAATCGCGGACCAAACACAGGCGGTATGGGAGCTTATGCTCCTTACCCAACAAATCGTAGAGTCGCAAACATTGTTGAACAAGTTATTATTCAACCTACAGTTCTGTCTTTGCGAGACCAGGGAATAGACTATAAAGGAGTTCTATATGCTGGTCTTATTCTTACTTCATTAGGGCCAAAAGTTCTTGAGTTCAATTGTCGCTTTGGTGATCCTGAGGCTCAAGCAATTCTTCCGATTATCGATAGCGATCTTCTTGAACTGCTTCTCGCTGTTGTTGACAGAAGACTTTCTGATATTCGGGTTAAAACAAAAAATCATTGGTCAATCTGTGTTGTGCTGACATCAGGAGGATATCCCTTTGATTATCGAGTTGGTGAAGAAATTCAATTTAAAGAGAAACTTTCGGCAAAGACGCTTCTTTTCCAGGCTGGTACAAAGATGGAGGATTCAAAACTGGTTACTGCGTCAGGTAGAGTGCTTAATGTTGTGAATACGCATGAGAACTTGAAAATCGCGAAGCAGAAGGTCTATGAGGAGATTAAAAAAATTTATTTTAAAGGCATGCACTACCGTAAAGACATTGGCAATTCCGGCATGAAGAAGATGAAAAGAAAGAGGCGCCGATGATTACCGCCCGTTATATTCGGCAATAAATGTCTGCATACTAGGCATAAAGGTGATAATAATATTATTTTTGTTGATTTTTGATCAGAGAATGAAAAAGAAAGGAGCGGGATGAAGATTTGGATATTTATGGGAAGCAAATCAGACAGAGAAATAATGGCGAGTGCCGAAGATGTGTTAAAAAAGGAATCCATCCCTTTTGATACATTTATCCATTCCGCCCACCGGGAGCCAGAAAGAATAAAAGAGCTAATGAAAAAAGCAAAGGATGAAGGTGTGGTCGCAATCATTGCAGGTGCCGGGCTCGCCGCACACCTGCCAGGATATATTGCTTCAATGACGGACATTCCTGTTCTCGGTGTACCATTATCAGCCTCATCCCTGGGTGGTATAGATTCGCTGCTTTCAATTGTTCAGATGCCTGCCGGCGTACCTGTAGCGACATTCGGAATTGGGAAACACGGCGTAAAAAATGCAGCAATCTTTGCTTGTCGTTTGTACCGGCAACTGAAGACACGGTAACAGCAGATTTCTTGATACCAGTATTGTTGCTGTTATGATCGATGACTAAATTGTGTCCCCAATGATACTAAAGGTCGATGAAACAGATCAGTTCTATGATCGAGTTATTCAAACTTTGAGAAAAGGCGATATTGTTGCTCTTCCAACGGATACTGTTTATGGATTCGCCGCAGATGGTTCGCAATTGGATACGGTGAAGAGATTGGGGAATATCAAACGACGTGGAGATAAACCGTTTACGCTGTTCATCTCAAGAAATAGGATTGAAGAGTACGTAACTATAGTTAAGCGAAAGATCATTGAATACTTTGTGCCTGGACCACTTACGATTATACTTAGGAAGAGAAAAGAGGTCTCTCTCCCGTTGATTGAAGATAAAATTGGTATTCGCATACCGCAGGTCGATTTCATTATAAAACTTTTGAATCTATACAATAAACCGCTTGCAGTAACCAGCGCAAATTTATCGGGTAAAGATACGCTTAACTCAGCATATGAGATCGCTGAGGGCTTCCCAGATGTAAAATTGGTCATAGATGGTGGACACATTTTCTCCAAGCCTTCTACTGTTCTTGATTTGACAGAAACACCACCTTTGGTTATCAGAAAGGGATCAATCCCTATTTTAGAGATTGAAAAAGTCTATGGTCGAAGTGTACATCTTAGTCGGTTGCTGAAGTTCAACATATTATTTGTATGCACTGGGAATACCTGTCGCAGTCCTATGGCAGAGGGGATTTTTGGAACATTGGTTGACAAAAAATATTGTGATGTGAAATCTGCTGGTGTCCTACAGATGAATGGTGTGCCACCTGCTCAAAATGCCCAAGAAATCGTTAAGGAATATGGTGGGTCAATAACGCATAAATTATCCCAAACCGTTACACGAGAACTAATTGATTGGGCCGATCTCATTCTCGTCATGGAATACAGGCATTATATTTACATTTTAGAAATCTCTCAAAAGGCAACGATGAAGACATTTCTCTTGAAGGAATACAAGAAAAAGGTTAAGTACAACGAGATTTCTGATCCCGTTGGCAAAGATATAGTTGCTTATCGGGAGGCAGCACAGGATATGCTGTCGTCCTTGAGATTAATAGCGAGAGATGTGAAGAGACGTTTTATGACATACTGATGATTCAAATATCGACTAATGACACAAACAAGAAATATATTTGTGTGAATTCACGCACGCTGAAGGTTGGTTCGTGCGCATTGGTGGTTTAGCATGAAGGTCATTCTGGCTGGATTCAATGTGGATACAGAAACGTTAAAGCAATGTAAAGACAAGAAGGTGTGCGCAACACCAGAGTCTATTTCAGCTGCATACGCACGTATAAGTAGAAGTTCAAAACCCGTGCACATTTTAAGAGAAGAAGCGCGGAAAGAAGTTGCAAAAGCACGGCGTTCGAATCGCACTATTATTTTTGAAATGGGACATCATTCCATTGCTGAGCATGCAGTTTTTAATTTTGATATAATCGGTATCTCACGTTGTGCTGTTGAAGAGCTTGAAAAGTTTCGACTTTGCTCATACACGGAAAAATCGCAACGCTATGTTACCCTAAAAGGAGATTTTGTAGTCCCTAAGGAGTTAAAAGGGCCCTCATACCTAAAAGATTATCATGAAATTATTGGACTTCAAAATAATTTCTATAGCGAAATTTACGAAAAAATATTGGATTATCTAATAAACATTGGGTCTCGAGCAAAAAGAGATAAGAAACAAAGAAAGCTATTTGAGAATCTTGCGAAAGAAGATGCACGGTATGTTCTGGCGATGGCAACACAAACGCAACTCGGCGCTACGATAAATGCGAGAAATTTGGAACTAATGCTGAGAAGATTTGCATCCCACCCTCTAAGAGAGCTGAATGAATTAGGAAGAAAGTTGTATAATTTGATCAAGGAGATCGCACCTTCCATTGTCCTATTTCATAAAGCAAATGATTATGACAAGATGACATATGCTGAATTACGAGAATATGCAAGAAGGCACAAGAGCTCACCCTCACCGCCATCCTCTTCCTTCGCGAGGGATAAAATAGGAGAGCAGGATGTAGAACTTGTTGATTATACACGTGATGGTGACGATAAAATTTTAGCTTCAATTCTATTTCGGGTTAAAGGGATAGATTATGTGAAATGCCTGAATTTGGTTAAGAAGATGTCAAGAAAAGCAAAGATGGAATTGTTTAGAAAATCTTGTCAGCATATGGAGCTATATGATTCAACATTGAGAGAATTTGAATTTGCCAATTTAACTTATTCTTTGCTGGTGTCTGCTGCTTGTTTTGGACAATTGAAGCGCCATCGTATCGCTACGCTTACTTGCCAAGAATATGATCCAATACTTGGATGCACTATTCCTGAATCGATTAGAAAAATCGGTGAAGATAGGAGATTTGTTAAAATAATAAGAGAAACTGAAAGAGTGTATAAGAGCATTGAGAGAAAATTCCCAGGAATAGGCAGTTACATTCTTACAAATGCGCACCGTAAAAGAGTTCTTTTAAATGTAAATCTAAGAGAGCTTTATCATATTTCGCGTTTACGGGAAGATCCTACTGCGCAGTGGGATATTAGAGATAAAGCTCATAAATTGTCAAAATTAGCAAGGAAAGTTATGCCGATATCGACCAAGCTTCTTGGGGCTAAAGCGGCTTATATTGATTTCTATTTTAGACTATTTGGTAAAAATCCAGAAGTCACGGAAGTTCCACAACCTTAATTGCACTAGTTACGTTATTTCGCTGCAGTGGAAGAGTACTTGTCGAGTACCTTGACAAAGAAAAGATTTTGCCAATAATATTTTAGATGATAGTAATGATAGGGAAAAGATTACAGCGATGCTACACCATTAGAGAAATTTGTCTACTTTTTATTGCAGTATTTTCAATTTTACCTTCTTATGTTTTTGCGACAAATTACTATGTTGCTTCTTGGGGAAACGATAGTTACAGCGGACTTTCATGGGATTCTGCATTTGCAACGCTACAACATCCGGCAGATATTGTGGTTGCCGGTGATTCTGTTTTTTCTGCAGATGGAGAATATGTAGGATTCGATCTGAGATCAGGCGGTTTGGATTCCTTGCCAATTGTGTTTGTTGCTTACGGTGATAGTGTGAAAATAGTAACGCAGAATAATGTTACTCCTGATGGAATTAACATAGAAAACGCCGATTGGGTAGTGATAGATGGCTTTAGAATAAGTAATATACAACGTGCCGGCATTCGGGTAGCTGTGTCCCAACATGTAGTTGTTAGAAACAATATATGTGACTACAACGGGAAATGGGGGATATTCGCGGCTTTTGCTGATTATGCTGTAATTGAAAAAAATGTGTGCAGATTTTCTCAAGACGAACATGGGATTTATTTTTCTAATAGTGCAGATCATCCTATAATAAGATATAATGTTTGTGATCACAATAATGCTAATGGTATTCATATGAATGGTGATGAAAGCATGGGTGGTGATGGGCTCATTACAGATGCCACAGTTGAATGCAATATCATTTATGAAAATGGAACAGGAGGTGGTTCCGGAATCAATTGTGATGGTGTTGCAGAATCGAAAATCTTTAATAACCTTCTGTATATGAATCATGCCAGTGGTATTAGTTTATACAAAATTGACGCATCTGCTGGTTCGTACAATGATAAGATTTTCAATAACACAATAGTCAATGCATCTAACGCGCGATGGTGTATCAACATAAATACTGAATCTACGGGAGATACTGTCTACAATAACATTTTAATAAATCTTCATTCGTGGCGGGGGAGCATTTCTGTGGATAGTTCATCGCAGCAGGATTTTTGCAGTGATTATAATATTCTGGTCGATAGAATGAGTAATGATGGTGGTAATACTATTATGTCTCTTCTTGAGTGGCGGAATTTGGGATACGATTACAACTCGATATTGGCTGATTCTCTCGATAGCATATTTGTAAACTGGCAAATAGGAGATTACCATTTGAAAGAAAACAGCCAGGCAATTGATGTCGGCACAGACCTTGTTTCCTTTATAGTGCAGTATGATCTTGATAGTGTTATTAGACCACAGGGCCAAGGGTTTGATATCGGTGCATTTGAATATCAAGAATCAGGTGTATGCGAGATTGATCCATTTGACAGGACTTTTATGGATTATAAGATAATCAGAAATTTGAGTTCTTTTACTTTTAATGTTGCCGTCAATGATAGGATCAAAATATTCGACACATCAGGAAGATTGGTTAATGATACAGGATTCCTTTTAGAAACTACATATCGCTGGGATCTAAGGCGTGTTCCAGATGGTATCTATTTTTATATAATATATTCTCTGAGCGAGAAAAATATGGTTAGGGGCAAATTTGTTGTAATGAAGTAGTCAATTAGGAAGAAAGAATGGTTACAATGCTACAAAATCATTCAATATTCGGCATGACAACGAGGGTTATTCTACTGTGCTTTTACAGCATAAAACATAATAATACCGATGGAAAAGCAACTGCGATACAAAAATTAATCCGTTATGATTTCTATTTAATATCTGCATTGTTATTGCTGCAGATTGCTTCAGCCACGACGTATATAGCAAGTACTCCTGGCGAAATTCAATCTTATACTGATATACTTCAATCTGGCGATACGCTGCTCGTTCAAGAGGGGCAGTATGACATGAATTGGAATATTCGTGATCTCATGGGTACTTCGACTGATTGGATCGTAATACAAGCCTTGACCGATAGCGTCATCATTAATGGCATAGCTTATGATAATGTTATAGATGTGTACAATTGTCATTATGTAGAACTCATAGGTTTTGAGATAACAGATTCCTATGGTGCTGGTGGTATTGATGGTATTAAGTTCAGGACCACAAGTGATCATTTTGTCATGGAGGATCTACATATTCATGAAATCACGGGGGTTGGTATTAGTGCTAATCCAGGCAGTCAATCATTTACCTACTTAACCATTCAATACTGCCATATTCATGATATCGATAGTGTTGGCGAAGGGATGTATCTTGGTAACCACGATGGTCTTTCACCCGTCCATCATTGTGTTGTAGCATTTAATTGGGTGCATGATTGTCATCCACATAAAGGTATACAGTTCAAAAGAGGTACGTATCTTAATATAATTCAGGATAATGTCGTTTATAATTGTGATGAAGCGGGTATTGTACTATATAAAACTGATCAGATGTCAGCTAATGATAATAATATCGTACGCAGAAATGTTATTTGGAATGCACCGGAAGGTATATTTGCAGTAGGACAGACCAATATAGACAATAATGTTATTTTTGATTGTAATTATGGTATCAATGTTCGTAATTATGGTAGCTGGGGTATGGAGGACCTTTACATTCGAAACAACACCATATACTCTTGTCCAGCAACCTGCCTTAGACTCGATGATTGGAACAACGCTAACGGAGAGATGGTATGTATAAACAATGCATGCTATCAAGATAATATATCACTAAGTGCAATCCAAGCACCTGATGGTATAGGTCCTGGTTATGTTGCTTATAATCGCCATTATGGTCAGTCTCAAGTAAGCGGTTCGACATTAGGGAACTCTCCAGTTAACGAGTTCATTAACCCTAATATTATGCCTGGTATCATAGATCTATATCCTAAAAACGGTGCAACACTAATTGATTCAGGTACGTCACTATATGGCGCACCGAGTGATGACTTTAATTGGCAGAATCGTCCCTTCAACGGTCATTGGGATGTGGGTGCATATGAGTGGTCACAAAGCACAAACCCTGGTTGGCAGATTCAAGAAGGTTTTAAGGAAATATATAGTCAGATATTAGAAACAGAAACCATAGAAACATGCGGTGATAACATATGTTTGATAATCAGTGGTAATGCGGTTTTCTTTCAAAATCTAACACCTGGGACAATTATAAAAATATATGATGTTTTAGGCAAATTAATACATAATTCTGGTAAGATACTTTGTGACAACTACAAATGGAATACCAATAATATCGCAAGCGGTCTATATTTCTGCAGTATACGATCAAGCTATATTCAAAGAGTATTTGCCAAAATTACCATCATTAAATGATTCTTTCTTGCCTTTTGGAATTTGTGACTTAGTTGACTTTAAAATATTATTGGGTATTATAACAATATGCCGGGATGGCGGAACTGGGAGACGCGCTAGGTTCAGGACCTAGTACCTGCAAGGGTGTAGGGGTTCAAATCCCCTTTCCGGCATCGATTGTTCCGTACGATTACATCTTGCAGAACAGGCATTGATAACAGAAAAATTACAACGATAAATTTGAATGAAAACATTCTTAATTCACTTTGGGCAATTATTGTATAAATACAGAGCAGTAACAGCTGTTCCATTTTTTATTATACTCGTTATTCTTTCAAGAAATGCATCTTTTAATTTTATTCCACATTTACTTCTTTTTCTTGGACTACTAATAAGAATTTGGGCGGCTGGCTATATAGGTGTTAAAGCAAGAGCAAACAGATTTGCTACTGGTTACGTTATTACAAGCGGTCCGTACCGTTATCTGAAACACCCATTGTATATCGGAAATTTATTTCTTGTATTAGGTGTTATTCTGCTATTTAATCCACCTCTTTGGTATGCTTTTTCATTGCTTCTAATATTTACTGTGGAATACTTTATAATTGTATATAGCGAATTGAGTTATTTAAAAGCTCTACCGAAAAAGGTTGTCAATTTTGATTTGGCCAATGCAAGAGGTGAGGCAAATACGATTATTATTGTGATTGTAATTGCTTTGATACGTCATTTCTTACGTTGAATGATTCATGAATTTATATACAGAAGTTACCTATTACATCAAATAAACACTGTGTGGTAGATCATTTCATTTTTTAAACATTAATACCCGTTTATTTGGGAAGGATCAATTTTTTCAAAATCATCCTGATAATCAAATTTACCTTCAAAGGTATGCAGGTCGCATGAATCTATGGGTTCAGTTCCTTTAATAAAGGTTACATCAATAGGCTTGGGACAGAATTTCCTTACCAAAAGACCAGTTTGCGAACAGACTTTGCATTTAACCAGCCCGCTCGGCTTTTCAAATTCTGCGTGAGGTGTAGAGTCTATTTTTGCAATTAAATCACCCCAGATTGGCGCAGCAACACGGCCTCCTGTAGCTCCTCGAAATATGCGGTCATTATTATCATTTCCTACCCAAACCCCACAGATATATTTAGGGGTAAACCCAACAAACCAAGCATCGGAATAGTTATTTGTGGTACCAGTTTTGCCCGCTGCGGGTCCTTGATAGTATTTTTTTATTTCATAGGCAGTCCCACCATTTACAACAGAGCGCAACATATCGATCATGATATAGCTTATTTGAGATGATAATTTTCTCTCGGGTAATGGATTGTTCACTTCAATAATCGTGCCATCTTTATCAGTTATTTTCTTAATGAGTGTTGATTGGATCTTCTCGCCCATATTAGCGATTGTTCCCATAGCACTCACCATTTCCATCAGGCTTACTTCACATGCACCAAGTGCCAAAGATACGACAGCAAGAAGAGGCGACTCAACACCCAGATTATGAGCATATTTAACAACAAGCTCTGGGCCAATGTTTCGTATTAATCGTATTGCTGCAAGATTCCTTGAGAATTTTAATGCCTTTATTAAAATTATCGGACCCAAGAATTTACGGTCATAATTTGACGGCCGGTAGATACTGTCCATACCAGGAACTTCAAGAACGATCGGTAGATCAAGAACTATATCAGCAGGAGTAAAGCCGTTATCAATTGCTGCAGTAAATACAAAAACTTTAAAAGCGCTACCCGCCTGACGACGTGCTTGCGTTGCTCGGTTAAATTTACTTTGAGAAAAATCACGTCCTCCGATAAGTACTTTTATTTCTCCGGTGAGATAATCTTCCACAATCAGAGCCCCCTGGAGATATGGCGAAGATTTTAATGTATCACTTATGCCGAGCGAATCAAAATTCGATTTGGGATTATTGAATTTATAATCTTTTTCTATTTGGATCATATGTTTTTCTAAAATTTCTTCTGCACTTTTTTGCATATCAACGTTCATAGTTGTATAAATATTTGCTCCGCTTCTATAGACAAATTCAGCTCCATATTTTAACTCTAAATACTTTCTCACTTCCTCTAAGAAGTATTCACCTATACGCCTTTTTTCTTTTTGTTGTACTACATTAATTGATTCGTTGACAGCTTTTTCATATTCTGTGCTAGATATTAACTTATTTTGCAACATTTTTTGGAGTACGAAATCTCTTCTTTGTTTTGCAATCTCAGGATGCTTATGTGGTGAATATTTCTCGGGAGATCTTGGTATGGCAATAAGAAGTGCGCATTCAGTAAGGGTTAATTCTGAAATATCTTTATCAAAATAGTACTTTGCAGCTGTTGCTATTCCATAGTGACCTTGGCCGAAATTTATTTGATTGAGGTACATTTCGAGGATTTCATTTTTCGTGTAGGCTTTCTCTATCCTTATTGCTAAAGCTATCTCTTTTAGCTTCCTCACCATTGTTTGTTCTAGAGTGAGGAACATATTCCGCGCCAGCTGCATTGTTATTGTACTTCCACCCTGTACAACTTTCATATGGAGTATGTTGGTAATTAATGATCTCACAAGAGCAAGAATATCAACACCCCAATGTTTGTAGAAAAGTTTATCCTCAATACAGATAATTCCATCTTTTAAGTAAACCGGCACTCTTTCAATGTTTGTTAATTCACGGCGTTCAATAAAGAATTCGGTGATTAAGTCATTGTTATCACCATATACCTTTGTTGCCACCGGTGGCATGAAAAATGATATTGATTCAGCTGGTGGTAAACCTTTAACGATGGATATATAAATACCGAGACATAGACCTAATAAAAGTGAAACGGTAAGGATTATGGCGAAACGTATTCGATGACGTTTATCAAAATACCTTTTCAGGTTTAATTTTTTTCGCTGCATATTTAGTTATTAATTAGTGTTTTCACTCTATTCAGACGATATATGATTATGTTTACTCACGATACTCAATATTCTTATGAGGGTATCTCTTAAGTCCTTTCTGGAAATGACGAGGTCAACCATGCCGTGCCGTAGTAATGATTCTGAGCGCTGAAGACCTGGCGGAAATTTTTCGCCTATAGTCTGTTCGGCAACCCTCGCTCCGGTGAAACCGAGCAACGCCCCTGGTTCAGCAATAATAATGTCACCCAATGAAGCGTAAGATGCCATGACTCCAGCAGTTGTGGGATTTGTGACGATTGAAATGTAAGGGATCTTTTTTCTGGCAAGGAGTGCTAATTCTGCAGAAGTTTTCGCCATCTGCATTAATGAGAAGATCCCCTCTTGCATGCGGGCACCGCCTGAGGTTGATACAACCACTAAAGGAATTTCTTTTTCCCGGGCAGCTCTAATAGCACGGGCGATTTTTTCTCCAACAACCGAACCCATTGATCCACCCCTGAAACGGAAATCCATTACGGCGAATACCAATGGTATTCCACCAATTTGTCCAAAGCCATAAATTACAGCCTCTTTCATGTCTGTTTTCTGTTGATCTGTCTTTAGTTTCTTCTTGTACTCAGGGAATCCTAATGGATCGCAAGGTTCAAGATTTTGATCTTGTTCGTCTAACGAGGCATTGTCGAGTAAAAGTGATATATAATTATGACAGTTAATTCGGAAATGAAAATTACAATTAGGACAAATCCAGAGGTTCTTATCTAATTCTTTTCGATATAATATCTCGCCACACGTTTCGCACTTAACCCATAAGCCGTCGGGAAGTTTAAGTTTGTCCTCAGGTTTTGCCTTAACCTTCTTTTTAAACCACATAGAGTATATTGTACCAAATTTTAAAAATAATGTCAAGACGGCTTATCTGCAAACCTTTTCTACTGAAATATTCATTTGTTATTGCGAGTAAAGTAGTTAGAGAGCAAACTGTTTTTCAACAAACACTGTAAAATGAAGTTACTTAGTGAATTTTATCTGGGTACCCTTAAGATAAGCACAATACCGATTATGCCGAAAAGAATATTGGGTAACCAAGCTGCTAGTGTTGGCTCAATGAGACCCGCTACACCATAGGCGCGACAGGATTGAATGGTGCCCCAGTATACAAATGCTATGACAATGCTTATGCCCAAACCTATTGCTATACCTCCTTTCTTTAAGACAACAGAAAGGGGCAGAGTAATCAAGAGCACTATTACCGTGATGATAGGAGAGGCGAAGCGATAATTTAATTCTACTTCTTCTCTTGCAACATTCTCTCCCGCTCGTCTTCTCTTTTTCACAAATTTATAAATCTCTAAGAAAGTCATTTCCTCGAGGTTTTTGATTCTTTTTAAGAAATCTTCAGGTTTCTCCTTCAATTCAGGCATTACCAAATTAGAATGCGAATGTACAATTTCGTTTCCAAGGGTGTCAAATTCTCTCATTGTAACATTATAGAATTTCCATACACAATTAACGCTATCGTAGGTTCCGCCAATTGCATCCATTCTTCTTCTTATTCTGTTGTCATCAGTTATTTGCCAGAGAACAAGACCGTCTATTTTTTTCTTTGTTCCATCGAAAGCTTTTATAGAATAAACCCAATTACCCTCGCCATAGTAAAAAAAGTCACGCCGTCGTGTAGATGATTGCTTGGGTCTTTTATCAATTTTCTCTTGTTTATGTTGAAACATTCTAATCTGTGCCCATACGCCAACAGTTTCCTGGAAAGCAAAGCTCATACCTGATATGATTACGCCGGCAATGAAGATTAAGAAAAATAGTCTATTAATGTTTAGTCCACACGTTTTCAACGCAGTTAATTCTTTGTTTTTGGTCATAATGCCGAAAATGAAAAACGAAGCCATTATTGAAGCAACGGGGACGAGAAGGATAATATAGGAAGGAGTTACGTAGATATAGTAAAGAATAATGTCTATTGCCAGAACATTTCGCGCCAGAAACTTACCGAGATTATCAAAGAGATTTATGACAATATAGATAAACACTAAGACAGTTAAACAAAGTATTAGATATCTGAAAAAATCTTTTAGAATGTAGCGATGAATTATTTTCATCTGAGCAATCTTTTGAATGGCGATTTTTCAAATTCGGCAACAAAGAAAAGATAGACGCCAAATAGGAGAAGTATGATATTCGGTAACCACATCGCCCAGAAGGCAGGGAAGTCTCTTCGATCAGCAAATTCTTCGCCAGCAAGTATGAGGATGTAAAATAATGAAAAAAGCAAAATACCCATAAGTATTCCAGCAATACCACCCCTTCTGAAAAGATAACCCATAGGTGCGCCGATTATTACAAAAACTATGCAGGCAAAAGCCAGAGAGAATTTTTTATTTAATTCAACTAGGTACCGAGATATTTTCCTCATTTTGCCTTTTATTAGTTTAAGATTTTTTTGGATTTTGAATCGGGCATGATCGAGTTCCTTCATATCACCTTGCAGATATTTATCGATTGCTACACGTGCAATCTCTTCTGTGTCATTTTTTATTTTATGTATTTCTTTGTCTGTTTCACTAATTTTCGCTCTTAGTCCAAACGCATCGAGCTCATTCTGGTTACGATATTTTCGTTCTCTTCTAATAAGCTCAGTGTTGATCTGCATGTTGATGATTTGCTTGCTGAAATTTGTACGTTGATATTTCTCGTCATCAACAAGCTGATGCAATTCCCCGTTGTAAAGGATGAATTGCAAAATCCCTTCTTCTTCTAAATCTTTTAATTCGCCATGTGGAGCAGTCATCATTAAGGCGCTTCTTCGGTCATATATAGTAATATCATAAAGCTTTGAGTGGCGTTCATCCTTCTTTCCTACATATACAGTGTAGCCTGTAAGCTCATTTGTGAATACACCTTCTGGAAGTCGAATCGCTGGCCGCTTGCGAGAAACGTCGAGCATCAGGTTTCTGACACGATGGTTTGATTCAGGAAGGATAAAATTGTTAAAAAATATTAGGAAAACCATGAACAGAAGAGTCGCCAGAAATGGTATTCTCATAATTGAGAGGAAGGTAAGGCCGCTTGTTTTTAAAGCGAGAATTTCATTGTCTTGTGCGAAGCGTCCAAAACTCATGACAATTGCAACAAGAACAGCCATTGGTGCAGTGTATGTGATGATTAATGGAAGTGTGTAGATGAGTATCTGGCCAACCACATCAATTGGGAGACCCTTTTTCACAAAAAGATCGATGAGCCTAAAAAGTTGATCCATAAGCAAAATAAACGTGAGCGAAAATAGAGAAAAGAAGAAAGGTGGTAAAAATTCTTTAATTAAATATCTGTCTATCAATCTAATCAAGCAGTCCTCTTTTCTTTAAATTCGCAATTGCCTTCGCAGCTACAGTAATTGGTGTTGATTCATTTGGATCCAACTCGTGATCGAATTCCATTATGCCGAGATGCACTAATCTCATATAAGGAAGGTATAAGAATGAACGATTCGACATTTTCTGCATCCTAAAGAAATTCTGTGGATAGAAAGGCTCCACGAGAAGATTAAGTAGAATTATAAAGTTCCCAAGGGTGATTGTATCATCCGCGTAAAATTCACCATCTGGGCATAAAGGAATATAGCCCTTTGATACAGCAAAGATCACTGGATCGAATTTGCTGGGTCTATTTGTGGCACCACTGATTATTTCAGCATAGAGTTTTCTGGTTAGAACGTAACATTCATCTAAAATGATCCCAATATGCAATTCCAGGTTAGATATAAGCTCGTAGAGGTTTTTATAGCGTGCAGTCTTGCGATAATAATAGAATAAATTTAGATATACATTTCTATCTTTACTTCCGATTTTTACGAGCTGCTCGAGAACTTCGATGCCTCGCTCTAATTGAGATAATTGTTTATAGCAGTTGTATAGATAATAAAGTGTGGTGTCAGAATGCGGGTTTTTTACATAATGTGAACTAAAATGGTGTGCCGCTTCTTGGAAGTTCGCTTGTTGATAGGACTTTAAACCTTTTTCGAATTCGTTAGGCCGGTGGAACAGAGTTGCACAATTTATTACTATAAAAATAAGGGTTAAAAAACAATGGCGACACGGCATTCTTTGAGAAGTTCTATGTTTTTCTTTGAACCATGCAAGCGACGTGCATCGAATGAAGAAATTTTTATGTCAGTTGACTTATTACCAGATAACCCGATTGCACGAATTCTTAGTGGGTTATATCCAGTTCTTGGATTATTGTATAGGTCACGCATGCTATATTGAACAAGACCGTCCTCAGTTACCTTACTGAGTTCGGCGAAGTTTACGGAAAATATTTCTTCCATTAGATCATCGTAGATTTTAGGAAAGAGACACTGATTGATTTTAAATCCGCGACAATCGATGATTATGCCGGTAAACTCGGTAGTTTCGATCTGTTTAGGTACTAGTTCTAGTCCTTCAGGGACAGGCTTTGCTTTTGGCCATTCTTGTCCACAATATGGACAAAGCATCGGTACAACAAGATTTACAGGCTTTTTGTCAGGTAGCAGTAATGACATGATTTTGTTTGTCAGTGAGAGCTCGTACACAAATTCAACACTGCCGTCAGTTAGATAGTTCTGTTTTACATTCTGATATTCCATGATAAAACCCATCAACCTATTTTCACGATCAAAATGTATCCTTAGAAAATCTCCTACTGTATTGCTTTCATCATATTGCAACGAAAATATTTCTTTCTTCAATAGCTCAGTTGCAGCAACTTGATTGGTTGCCGTGACTCTTAGTACTCTATTTTCCCAATCCATATCGGCTGATGCAATTCCGATAAAAAGGATTGATGCCCAAGTGAAAAAAACTTTAAATTTCTTCATCCAACCTCCTCTTCGCGACAATTATAGAGTTTTAGATTCTAGTGATATTATTTTTGGCATCTTTCACTAGCATCCAAAACCGATATCTATTTACAACCCTATTAGCGGGCGACGGGATTTGAACCCGCGACCCTCGGCTTGGGAAGCCGATGCTCCACCTCTGAGCTACACCCGCAAATTCTAAAAATTATAAGCGAAAATACTTTGATTGTCAAGGGAGTATAGAAAACCACTTTTGATTTCAAGGGTTATTAACTGTTTGACATTCCATTTTGATCATCTATAATCTTGTATGCCCAGACGCAAGAAATCATTGTTACAAAGAGATGGTAAATGTTTCGTGTGCGAACGACAATGTTCAATAAAGGAAAGCGAAAAAGGTTATTGCAGCACTAAAGTCAATGATGGAGGAATTATTTATACGCTCAACTATGGTAATATTTCTTCGATTTCAATTAATCCTATCGAGAAAAAACCATTTTTCCACTTCTATCCAGGATCATATGCACTGACAGTTGGATACTGGTCCTGTAATTTTGACTGTCCTTGGTGTCAAAATTATGACATATCAAAAATTGAGCCTCAGTATAATGAATATATAGATCCCAAAGAGTTTGTGTGTATTGCTCTAAGACATTCTTGCGGAGGAACTTCACTTAGTTTTAATGAACCTGTTTTATCTCTTGAATGGGGTATTGAAGTTTTCGAAATTGCAAGAAAGAAAGGTTTATATAACACCATAGTAACAAATGGTTATATGACAGAGAAAACGTTGAATTACTTTATCCGGGCTGGACTCGATGCCGCAAATGTGGATGTGAAAGGTGATGAGGAAGTAGTTAAAAATTATTGTCATGCTGATGTGCAGAAAGTCTGGCGCAATTGCAAAATTATGAGGAATAAGGATATTCATTTAGAGATAACGACTTTAGTGATTCCTTCAATAAACGATGATATGAAAATTCTATCTGGCATAGGTAGACGAATTCTTGAAGAGCTGGGTTCTGACACGCCATGGCATCTCACTATGTATTTCCCCGCATATAAATTCGTTAGACCTCCAGTGTCAGTGAAATTTCTGGAAGGCGCCTATGAAATGGCAAAGAAAATCGGTTTGGAATTTGTATATTTGGGTAACGTTCCTGGTCATAGATGCGAAAATACATATTGTCCAAAATGCAATGAATTATTGGTAGGAAGACAAGGAATGGCGGCCGTCAGTGTGAAAATCGAAGAACAATGTGTGTGCCCAAATTGCGGGAAAGATTTAAAGAACAGTTTTGTTATTTAGCGGTCAAGTTTCGTGTTTTTCGGTTAATTAGATTATTATCGTCATGTCATAACTATAACGCATGCTATACCTAGAAATGAAATGAGGTAAGGGCGATTACAAGCATGTGGAGATCTACTAATAATTTTTTTTTGTGATGAATATTGACAATAGGTTAGTTGTCAATATAATAGTTTGTGGCTTCGTTGTGTAAGGGAGGTGAATATTATGAAATATTTAATGCCACTTCTGTTTACTCTATTTTTGAGCACTTTGGTATCTTGTGAACAACAAGAGGGTACAAAAGTAGGAGATCTTACAAATTCAGCAAAGATATTTGTTGAGATGATGGTAAAAGAAAATTATGCTGGTGCTGTAGAAAAATTTGATCGAACGATGAAAGATGCTATGCCTATTGATAAACTCCAAGAAGCTTGGCAAGGCTTATTGGCGAAGGCAGGGATTTTCAAAAAACAGATCGGGTTACGACAGACGAAAGAGCAGGGGTATGATATTGTGTATGTTACTTGTGAATTCGAAAAAGAAAAAGTGGACATAAAAGTTGTTTTCAACAACGCAAAGCAAGTATCAGGTTTATGGTTTATACCCAGTCAATAAATGGTGCAACTAAGTTGTGATAACAACTAAAAGCCTAAATTAAGAAGTATTAATCAGAGGGTAAATAAATTATTTTTTTGGTGAGTGATTTATCACTGTGTTTTAACGTCACAAAATAAACACCTGAATGGATTCTGTTGCCTTGGTCATCCAGCCCATCCCAAATAGTGAGCCCTGAGCCTTTTAGAGTTTTTGCTACATGACCAGTAATATCATAGATTGTAACTGAATACGGGTGTAGATCTGATGGAGCAAATTCGATTGTCAGAGATTTATTGAAAATAGTTGGGTATACATTGAAAATGGCATTTGGATAAACGATGTTTCGTTCAGAGATACTAGTTGGGAGTATTCTGAATGAATAATAACTACCATCTGCACATACCAATTGGTTCATTACATTAAATGCCTTTAAATTGATGCGTGTACGCAGTGATTCTTCTGGGGCAATCCAATCATATGAACCGGTATTTGGTGCATGGGCGTCGATTAGCGTCCATTCTGAAGAATCATAACTTGATGCATACCACAGCTCTAAATAGTTTGTTGCGCCACCCAAGATATCCCATGCGATGTGAATCGTATCTCCATATTGGAAGACAAACCCTGAATCAGTTGGATGTATTAAAAATATATTATCTATGATTTCTCCACCCGGTTCTACAGTTGTGAAATAATCGCGGGAATACATACCTTGATGATAAGTATAGAGAGGCCACGGCTCTATTTGCCCATTCCATGGATTTATGACAATTACAAAGGTATCTGGGAGTGCAATCATGTAGCCGATAGCACAAAGACTTGTATTGATAAAATCGCGTGATGATCGATGCCAGTAATTCAATACACTCCAAATACATGGCCAATCATTATCGATTTCACTCTTTAACCAGGAAAAGCACCATTGGTTCCATGAACCTCCCTGAGGAGATGTCTGTGATTCAAAATCGTAACCGTTTAGTGTATCAGTGACATAGATGATGCCGCTTCTGATATAGGAAATGTATGTACCACCAGTCATGGTGTCAGTGTGCATTGCCAGTGCGAGTTCCCGTAAGACATTTGGTATATTATATCTCCACTCTTGGTATAATGGTTCCCAGCGGTCAAAATAGAAATCAACGAGCCGTCCATAACTCCTAGGATCCCAATATGAAAGTATCATTGCTGCTGCTTGTGGCGAAGATCCATAACTCCACTCAACATAAGGGACAGAATCGACTATTACACTATCTTTGGCTACAAGAAATTCATTGAGGTGAACACTGTGGATGGTGAGTATGAAAACAACGATCTGCACAATCTTTCCTCTCTACATTATAAATTATAGTAAATTTGAGCATAATGTCAAGAGTACCCGAGAAGAGGCACCTTTTTGCTAATCTGCTAATAAGCATGAAATATCGTATAATTAAAGGCGAGAAGATATCTTCTCGTGGAGAATTTTATTGCTTGACGGAATAGAAAAAATCAGTATAATTGTAAATGGAGACTATAAAATTTAAAGAAGGTCTGACATTTGATGATATTCTTTTAGTACCCCAATACTCAGAAGTCCTACCCCGTAATTGCGCTGTTTCAACGAAGTTCTCACGGCACATCAAACTCAATATCCCTTTAGTCGGTGCAGCAATGGATACTGTTACTGAATCGGCGATGGCAATTGCAATTGCGCAAGAAGGTGGTATTGGAGTAATCCATAAGAATATGGCAATTGAGGAGCAGCAGCTACAGGTACGTAAGGTAAAACGTGCAGAGAGTGGTATGATCCGTAATCCAATAACTGTATATAAGGAATCGCCAATAAAAGAAGCCCAGGAATTGATGGAGAAATACGGGATCTCTGGTGTTGTTGTTATCGATAAAAACAAGAGGCTCATCGGCATCTTGACAAACCGCGATATCATATTCGAGAAGAATATGAATAAGAAAGTTCGAGATATAATGACTCAGGAGCAGTTAATAACTGCTCCTGAAGGAACAAGTTTGGAGAAAGCACAGAAAATATTGAAGAAGAATCGAATTGAAAAATTACCAATTGTTGATAGATCTGGGCGACTGAAAGGTTTGATTACGGTAAAAGATATTATAAAGAAAATGGAACATCCTTACGCAACAATAGATAATATGGGAAGATTATGTTGCGCTGCAGCTATTGGCATTGAAAAGAAAACGATAGAACGTGTAAAGGCACTTGTTGAAGGAGAGGTTGATGCTCTCGTTATCGATACTGCACATGCCCATTCAAAAGCTGTTATCATTATGGCGGAGAAAATAAAGAAGCTATTTCCGCAAGTTGATCTTGTTATCGGGAATATCGGTACAATTGAGGCAGCAAAAGAGCTGCTGAAATTGGATGTAGATGCAGTTAAGGTAGGAATTGGCCCTGGTTCCATATGTACGACACGTGTTATCGCTGGCATTGGAGTACCTCAAGTAACAGCAATAATGGATTGCGCACAAGCGGTGAGGACAAGGGATATACCGATTATTGCTGATGGTGGAGTTAGATATTCAGGCGATATTGTTAAGGCGCTTGCTTGCGGTGCATCCAGTGTAATGATTGGTAATCTTTTTGCTGGGACTGAAGAAAGTCCTGGTGGTACGATTTTGCTTGAGGGTAGGAGATACAAAGAATACCGAGCAATGGGGTCTTTATCGGCCATGCCTAAAGGTTCGGCAGATCGCTATTTCCAAGAGACTGCTAAGAAATATGTACCTGAAGGCGTTGAGGGAAGGGTTCCATATCGCGGGTTAGTAAAGGACGTTATTTTTCAGTTAGTGGGCGGACTAAAATCAGGTATGGGATATTGTGGTGCAAGGAACATCAAAGAATTACAAAAGAAGGCACGGTTTGTAATAGTGAGTTCGGCTGGTCTCAGAGAAAGTCACCCTCACGACATTACTATTACTAAAGAAGCACCTAACTATGAAATCAGAGGATTATAGCAAATCCTTCACCACAATTGCACCCTATTATGATTCATTGATGTCCTTTATCGATTACCCCTCATGGGTATCCTATATTGAGACTATTCTAAGACTCAACAGAATTCAGGGTAAGATAATTCTGGACCTCGCTTGCGGCACTGGTGTCTGTCTTGAGTTATGGTGGAAAAAGGAATACGAAGTTATTGGACTAGATATGTCAATATCAATGCTTCATGTATGCAAGAATCGATTTTCTAACAGAATCAACAATGGTATATGCCTTATTAATGGTGATATGCGCAAATTTGCTTTGGCCAAAAAACTACCGATTATTACCTGCCTTTATGACAGTTTAAACTATCTTATAACAGAAGAAGATCTTTTGAAATGCTTTCAGAGTGTTTATGAAGCCTTGGAAGATAATGGAATATTTATTTTTGATATGAACACAGAATTTTGCCTTCGTTTTGAGTGGGGCAATAACACATTCCATCGTCATGATGAAAATATACATTCTATTTGGACGAATTCCTTTAACCCAATAAATTCTATTTCATCATTGAAAATAACAATAAATATTAAAAAAGATGGTAATATAAAAACCATAAAAGAATTCCACAAAGAACGGGGTTATTCACTCGTTACTATTGCAGATATCTTATCTGATGCGGGTTTTACATTTTCTTTTTATAGACATCTGACCTTCGAGTCGGCTCACGAACAAGATTTGAGGATAATGGGTATAGCAAAGAAATGATGATTGCTGATTTACATATTCATTCACGCTATTCAAGAGCAACATCTAAAGAGATGATTATTCCAAAGATCACCGAATATGCAAAATTGAAAGGGATTGGAATGGTTGGTAGCGGAGATTTTACTCATCCCGAATGGTTAAAAGAACTCAAAAGGGACCTAAAGCAAGGTGATGGCGTGTATGAATATGGCGGCATAAAATTTTTACTTAATGTGGAAGTAAATAATATTTATACGAAAAACGGAAAGCTGCGCCGTCTTCATAATATTATTTTTGCTCCAGATTTTGAGATGGTTGAAAAAATTAATAAATATTTAGGTCGTTATGGAAAACTTGCTGCTGATGGTCGTCCTATTCTCTCGCTCGATACCTACGAGATGCTTAAAGTACTTCTTGATATTTCTTCTGATATATTTTTGATCCCAGCTCATATTTGGACACCGTGGTTTTCTCTGTTTGGATCCAACTCTGGTTTTGATTCAATTGAAGAATGTTTTGGTGATTTAAAAGATAAAATATTTGCGATGGAAACAGGGCTTTCTTCAGATCCGCCAATGAACTGGCGTCTTTCGAGTTTAGACAATTATACCCTTGTTTCAAATTCAGATGCCCATTCACCAACGCGTCTTGGGCGTGAGGCGAATGTTTTTAAGGAAGACTTGAATTACTACCAACTGCGCGATGTTCTGAAAAATAGAGATCGCGAGAAATTCCTGTACACAATTGAATTTTATCCCCAGGAAGGCAAATACCATTTTGATGGACACCGCAAGTGCGGAGTAAGGCTTTCGCCGAAGGAGGCTCGTTTTAACAATAATATCTGTCCGGTCTGTTCCCGGGGTTTGACTATTGGGGTACTGCATCGAATTGACACACTTTCAGATAGAGAGGAAGGATTTGTGCCTGAAAAGGTAATCCCCTATAAAAATTTAATACCCTTGGAAGAAATTATTGCGGAAGCAATGGGTTGCGGTCGAGACACAGTCGGTGTGAAGAATGAATATCGAAGATTGTGTAATCTCTTTGGGAATGAATTTGAAATTCTGCTAAACACAGCAATTGATGTATTAAGAAATAACACTCAGGAAAAAATCGCAATTGCAATTGATCGAGTACGTCGGGGTGATCTCATCATCAATCCGGGATTTGATGGAGAGTTTGGTACGATAAAAATATTTGAGGAAGAAAAATCCAAAGAATCACAGTTAGGATTATTTTAATCAGTTATTACAATTAGTTTATTTACTGTGCCATTTGTGTTTTAGATTTGTAAAAAGGAACGAAATTTTAGCGATTTGATACAACACTATTCTTTAATTAGATAAAACCATTTACGCGGAGAAAAAGTCGTTTTTTCATAGTCAGATACTCTTTGAATTACTAGAACACCATTTCCCTGAATCACTTCAAAGATACACGCACCTATCGCCATACCGCCAAAATTAAATCTCAGCGAGTAAGGCCCGATTTCATACGGCCCGAAGATATCAACTGTGTAGCCTATTGAACCTCTAATAACATCCATCTTGAAGTTGGTGCGAAGACTCATATCCTGATAGAATGAGTGGTGAATTACGAAATTTCTTTTAACCTGATCAGTGAATTCGATTTGAAATCCTATACCTACAAGGTATCCTTGTGGATCATAATATCCCACAGCTGGCCATGCGTCTAGATGAGGTGGTGATTCAAAGCTATCATTCCCGATATCATATATGTTATTTCTCTCGTGACAAGATAGTGCGGCAAAAAGAAGTAGGGTTAAAGAAGCAATAGCTATTTTTTTCATCTCTTCTCCTTTACAGCCTTTTCTCTAATCCAATAGCCCATATCTTACTATGAGTGCAGTTAAAATTAATAACTGGTGTGACGCTTTGCGATTTTGATAATCTGATGTTTTTTAACTGGTAATATACAGCGCGGACCGTGAAGACTAATGCACCTAGAGCGCAAACATTTCTTATATTATCAAATAACCTAACTCTATCCCAATTTTTTATGGCAGATTGCATTGTTTTACTGTCTTTATACTCATCGTATGCCTTATTCCCTATCGTGTAAAAAATACCCGTACCAATTCCCAGACTCATACCAAGTATACCGTTGATTAGCACCTGATTAGTGTAGCTTTTTTTGGCAGAAGATGTTTCCTGCATTAGACTATCTAAAGGGGCATTACTACATAACAGAATTAAAATATACTGTATCATATTTCCTCCTTTGTTATCATTCTAACAATTTTTATATTTAAGTCAAGGATACGGTTTAACTTAATCGACACAAGATCATCATATAAGATAGAATATGATTATCGCTTGACATTACAATGAATTTTCATATAATTACCAAGCTGATGGATTCAAGGGAAGCACCGTGCAAATCGGTCGCGGTCGCCGCCACTGTGATTCCAGATCAGAATTCAGTAATAATTGAATTCTGAAGTAGCTAGTAGGAAGTAGACAGTTCTATTCTTGACGATTCAATTTGAATTGAGTAAAACTGATTTCTGTTTACTAATAATGTTCTACTACTACATTTTAATTATTTGATGTCACTGTTCCGTAGATGCGGGATGGGAAGGCAGATTAAAATAGGATAAGCCAGGAGACCTATCCACAGCTACATTTAGGAAGTCCTTCGGACGAAAGGAGGTTTTTGTGACAGGATTAGTAATTCTCCTGGTATTGATAGGGCAGCAGACCTATGAGATGGAAGAGATTGTCGTAACAGCCACTAGGTATCCTCTAATATTGCGCGATGTTGCGGTAACAACAATGATTATCGAAGAAGATGAAATTAACAATCTTTGTCCACTGGAAATCGGTGAAGTAATAAATGCAGCATCAGGCATAGAATTCAAGGATTATGGTACACCTGGTGCGATCGCGAGCGTGTTCATACGTGGCATTCCCTCAAATGGTACATTAGTACTACTTAACGGTCATCCACTCAATTTTGTAACAAATAGCATGGCCGATCTGAGTTTCATAAACTTACATGCGATTAAACGGATAGAAATAGTGAAGGGTCCAGTTTCTACTCTTTATGGCAATAACGCACTCGGTGGTGTGGTTAATATTATCACAACACAAAAGAGTGCAAAACCCGAGGTTCTTTTAAAATTCATCCCCTCGACAACTTCTTTTGATACGTTGCTGCAATCAAAAACAATTACTCTGGAAACAGCTCTTCCCTTGGGTGCTTCGCAATTTTCTCTTTCCGGAGCATATCGTACGTCGGTTGGGTTTCGTAGTAATAGTGATCTTGAGCAATACAACCTACAGAGCTCCTTTGAGTATCATACGAAAGCTCTTAGATCCACTGCTCATATTGCTTATAGTGATAAAGAATACGGCGTACCAGGTCCTATGCCGATTATCGATAGCATACACACTATACCGATATTTGGTGATCTTTCTGCTACATCCTTGTATGACCGGGAACATGACCGTATTATTCTTGGTGACATTAACCTGCAATGGAATATTTTTGATTATGTGACATGGCATAATACCATTTATGCAGATAGAAAATTAATGCAGTATCATACAAAGTATTCTGGATGGATGGGTGATACAATTATCGAGGACAATGATTACCTTATCCATACGGTCGGTTTTACAACTATGCTCCTGTCCCAGTTTAGGGATATTGATATCATTGCTGGTATCGATGCCAATTATGATACCCTGGAGACAACCAGGATTTCTGAGCAAAGTGGTGATACTACTTGGAATGCAGGTTCATATACAGTCGGTGGTTGGTTAGAGATAAAGAAGAATTTCATCGATATTCTAACTGTAGCACCAAGCCTCAGGTTTGATCGCAACCAGGAATACGGTAACTTTTTCTCGCCCGCGATTGGTATTATCGGCATTCTGAAATCTAATTTGTGGTTGAAAAGCTCCATTGGAAAAACGTACAAAGCACCTACATTTAATGATCTCTATTGGCCAAATGCTGGTAATTCAAATCTTAAACCAGAACATGGGTGGGCATACGAGATACGTTTGGAAAGTACCCCGGTCTCAAGACTGTTTTGTGCAGCATCGTTCTTCATGCGTAATATTGAGGACCGTATTTTCTGGCTACCTGATACAAGTGGACTATGGTATCCCCAGAATGTTAACTACCTTTCTGTAATCGGATGTGATACGGAATTGCAGAATAAGATTGTTGATTGTGTAGATTTTGCTTTTGATATGACATATCTTATCGCTAAGCAGAAAAACGATGAAATAATATATGACTATTATGACTGGATGGCTGACACCGGGTTGACGATTATACAGGAAATTGAACGTGATGCTGCATTTGTGCCGCAGTTTAGTGTATCGTCAAAGATCAACGTGCATTTGCCGTATAATTTTAACTTACATACGAGTGGCTATTATCTTGCCGAACGATACAATTATTATACGAACCACACTGATTCACCAAATATAACGATGGATAAAAAAATCCTTGATTGTTATTTACTGCTGAATAGCGCAATAAGTAGGGTATTTATGAAATATTTAACCATCTCAATCGGTGTAAAAAATATGCTTGATACTGAATATGCTACGCAATTTGGATCTTTTGATGATCTCGATTATCCAATGCCAGGCAGAACTATTTTTGCGCAGCTGATTGTGGATTATTGACACGATCAAATCTTTTGATTATAATTGAATGTGGGGTGACCGGATAGCCCGCTTTATGTGAGAGGAAAGTCCGGGCTTCGCAGGGCAAGATGCTTCCTAACGGGAAGCCCCGTACTTCCGTTGTCATATGATAAAGAAGGTACAGGGGGAAAGTGCCACAGAAAAAAACCGCCCCGTTCTTCGGAACGAAGGTAAGGGTGAAAAGGCGAGGTAAGAGCTCACCGCTCTGATGGCGACATCAGAGGTCCTGATTGTGGGATTCTCGTCTCTTATAGAGACAGAACATGGCAAACCCCATCTGAAGCAAAACCAAGCAGCTCCGTTTGAAGTTGCCCGCTTCATCTGCCGTAATCAAGATCGGTGGATGCGGAGCAGGTAGGTCGCAAAGAGCCTGGTAGTGATATCAGGACAAGATAAATGGCTGTCTCGAACAGAACCCGGCTTATGAGTCACCCCACATTGCATTTCTAATCACAGATGTCAGATGTTAGCTACGAATTCGATATAGATAATTATATACAGCTTACTTTTTACAATATATATTAAGGTGAAGAATTGACTGAATGGATTTCCCGAGAAAAAAAAGGTGATGAGACTGATATAAAGATAAGAGGTAAGACGATACCAGGTGTGATTGTAAGAGTGCTAAAGAATCGAGGTTATGACACAACAACGAAGATAGAAAAGTTCTTTGCTCCATCGCTTTCGGATTTGTATGATCCTTTTTTGATAAGTGATATGGAGAAAGCGGTGGATCGAATTATTCTAGCGCGACACAATAAAGAAAAGATACTTGTCCACGGCGATTACGATACCGATGGTATAACCGGTACTGCCCTTATTGTCCGTAATTTGAGAAATCTGGGATGCGATGTTGAATATTATATTCCTCATCGTCTTGTTGAGGGTTATGGATTTTCTATTGGTGCGATAGATTATGCAATGCAAAAAGGGTGTTCTTTGATAATCACGGTAGATTGTGGCATTAGGGCAACGAAAGAGGTGCATCACGCTTATAAGAAAAACATCGACATTATTATTTCTGATCACCATAAGCCAGAGGGGATATTACCTAAAGCCTTTGCTCTTTTGAACCCTAAAATCGCTGGTGATCTCTATCCATTCAAAGAATTGGCCGGTGTTGGTGTAGCATACAAGATGCTCCAAGCATTGCGTGCTAAACTAGGTCTACCAAAGGAAGAAATCTATGAAGATCTCGATCTTGTTGCTCTTGGTAGTGTTGTTGACGTTGTGCCACTTATTGATGAAAATCGTATCTTAATAAAATATGGTTTAAAAAAGATTGCCAAAACTAAAAAAATCGGATTTCAAGTCTTACTTGAAAGCACCAATCTGAAAAGTGGATTAACTGCGTATCATCTCGGTTTCATAATCGGTCCCAGAATTAACGCATGCGGCAGGTTACATGAAGCAAAAGAGGCATTAGAACTCTTCCTTGTCGATAACAAATCATATGCCGTACAGCTTGTACGAAAACTCTCTGATGATAATAGAAAACGGCAAGAAATTGAAGATGGTATAAATCGGGAAGCTTTAGCTTTAGTTGAGGAATATGGGGATGATGAAGATAGAGTTATTATTATTGGCAAAGAACAATGGCATGAAGGTGTGATAGGTATTGTTGCATCGAAAATCAGTGAATTTTACTACAAACCGACGGTACTTCTTTCTTTAAAGGAAAGGATAGCAAAAGGGTCAGCTCGATCAATACCCGGATTCGACATTACTGAGGCACTTAGTTTTTGCGGTGATTTACTTGTGAAATATGGTGGTCACAGTCAAGCCGCAGGTTTGGAAATAGAATCAGACAAAATTCCCCAACTGCGGAGACGTATCAATGAGTATGCGCAAAAGTTTGATGACACACTCTTTAAAAAGAAGAGTCTGTATGACATAGAACTTAGTTTAGATGCGATAACTGATGAAGTAATCCATTTCTTGAAGTATTTTGAACCTACAGGAATCGGAAACCCTCAACCTGTGTTTGCCGGTCAGTCGTTTGAGGTCGTTGGTGTACCTAGGGTAGTGGGTTCTAATCACCTTAAGTTTTCATTGAGACATGAAGGAAAAGTTTTTCAAGCTATTGCATATGGCAAAGCGCAGAATATACTGAATATCGAAGTGGGTAAGACGCGAATCGACTGTCTTTATTCAGTAGCGGAAGATTCATTTTTCGGAAAAAAGAAAGTTATTTTGAAGGTCAAAGAAATCAGGGTATTTGAAAATTAAAGGCAGTGCTTAACGTATCTTGGCAACTAGTTCACGATAAAGATATTATGTTCTACCAATTAAAATGGAAAGAGACCACAGTCTTATATTCTACAAAGCAGGGCGAGGCTGCTTTCCTGCGAAAATTCAATCCAATATTATTACATCAAATACATTCAAGTACAATAGTTGATTTAGATCGTGACCATAAACGAATTGGCGATGGTATGGTTACTCGAAGAAAAAATTATGCGTTAGGCATCAAAGTTGCTGACTGTTTACCTGTTTATCTCTTCAATGCTGAAAGAATTTGTATTATTCATTGCGGCTGGCGCAGTATTATTAGAGGTATTGCAAAGCAGGCAAGTACAGTTATGCGTAATTATAAATATATTCTTGGTGCTTCAATAGGTGTCTGCTGCTATGAGGTAAGAGAAGATTTAGTAGAATCATTTAGCGAGAAATATGAAAATGCAGTAGTTTCTGATAATCAAAGGTATTTTCTTGATCTCAAAGCTGCTGTGGTTAAAGATTTGGGTGAGAGATATTTGCTAGCCTCGCTTGATTTGTGCACGAAATGTCATTCTGAGTATTTCTATTCATATCGAAGAGGTGATAAGAAAAGAAACTATGCTGTAATTTTAAACAATATGTAGCAGTAGACAATTGACTATAGATGTTGTAGACTAAGAATTTTTTATTTAAATTACTATTGTCATTTATTATTTATTAAATTTGCCTGTTATTTTACTCATATTAAAATCTCCCTTTCTGGATGAAGGATTGACTTGTTTTCAAATCTTAATAGAATAGACAAGTGAGTAGAACTGCTTTCTTGATAATTGTACCATTAATGCTTCTCGCCCGCGAGTGGACAGCGCTTGTTTATATGGTGGCTGATAACGATCTTGCGCAATGGGCTGATTCAGATTTGGTGGAGATGGAAACAGTTGGTTCTAACGATGATTTTGCTATTTTGGTTCAAGTAGACAAGCCTATAATTGGTGCACGCCGGCTCCTCGTTAATCAAGGAGACTCTCAGGAATTACAAGATTTAGGGATAATTGATATGTGTGATTGGCGAACTCTTGGCGGTTTTCTCTCGTGGGGCATACAGAATTACCCAGCCGATAAATATGTTGCCATTCTGTGGGACCATGGTACAGGATGGACACTCATGCCTAAGAGAACTTTCGGACACGATTGGTCAAGCGGTAATCAACTTAGTATTTCCAAAGGTGATTTGCACAGGGCAATAAGTTCTGCTTATGATTATACTGGTCAAAAAGTGCATCTTCTTGCTTTCGATGCCTGTTTGATGCAGCAACTCGAAGTGGCATTTGAAATAAAAGATTATGGTGAAATATTATTGGCTTCCCAGACAACATGTCCATTACAAGGATTTCGTTATGACCAAATATTTGCTGAGGTGTATGAAAATCCTAATATTGATGAAGATGATTTGGCAGCGCGCATTGTTGAAATTAACGTAGATAATTACGTCAATATTCGCCCCGTCGCATATTCAGCGATTAAACTTACAGATTTAGATAGGTTAAAGAAAAACACGGATCGGCTGATTTTTTCGCTCATGGAGAACGCATACAATTACGTAATTCTTAAGATAAGGGAAAGGGTGCAAACATTACCGGTATTAGATACGATTCCAGAACCTGAAGATGAACATGCGGATCTAGGTGATTTTCTTAGAAAACTAAATGATGCTCTTGAGACTCCTGAAACAGATAATCTGATTAATATCTATAACAACACTGTTATCAAATCTGAATATTACGGAACAGGTTTTGCAAATGTAACAGGATTATCCATATGGTTTCCGTTGAGATATCTGCAATTTAAGCAACTGTTGGGCGATTATGCGAGTCTCATGTGGGCACAGTCACGATGGCCTCAATTTCTGAATTGGATCTACGGCGAAGATGATATAAGACCGACAACAACCGGAGTTACGGCAAGTGGAATAGAACGTAACAACAGTTTTAGTCTATGCTGGGAGACTTCGCATGATTTGGCTCCTGTAGTATATCATGTGGTTGAAACAAAGGATAGTATACGCATATTTGAAAATCTGTGTGAAGATACGACAGTGTGGAATCTTAATGGGTTTTTGTTGTCTACTGGTAATGTCCATTCTGGTAATTATTCATTTTTTTCAGGAAATGCAAGCAATCTGCAAAACTGGATTGAAACAAAGGAATCAGTATTAATCAAAGATTGTGGTCTTTTAACAATATATCTTTACTATAACACACAAGAATTGTATGATTCATTAATCATCGAATATGGGGTACTTAAAGATGCCCACTATGGCTGGTCAGATGGTTGGCAAATGCGCTCTATCATTTTACCGCCCGGTAATGACAAATTAAAAGTTTCATACCATACGAATAATTCCATCAACAAAGGCGGATGTTACATTGATGACATAAGTGTCGATGATCTAAAAGATGGTAGATACATCAGACAGAACTACGATGATACTACCTTATATATTTTTAACAAAACTAAAGGTGATTTTCGTTATGCCGTTTTTCCTGAAGATACCTATAACAATATAGGTAATGTAAGTAATTTCGTTCATGTTTGTGTGGAGAATTATGCATTACCTTATTCTATACCTAATCCCTTTCAGACATCATGCGAAATAGTCCTTGATTATCCTGATTCACTCAATCCAACAGTTGAAATTTTTTCGATCTCTGGTAGAAGAATCAAACGCTTTAGTACTGATAGAATAGATAACGGAATAATCCATTGGGATGGTACAGATGAAAGTAACCGTGCGGTTAGTGCAGGGCTTTATTTTGTTCTACTAAAAGATGGTTTATTCAAGAAAATAGGCAAGATAGCCAGGCAGAGATGAAGAAAGTAGATTGTGTGATTATTGCGCATGGTGGTGCCGGTGGGATAAACTATCCTCAAAGAAGAAAGCGCGGTCTTATTAAAGCAATCAGTGAAGGTTATGGTATTCTCAAACAAGGAGGATCGAGTGTTGATGCAGTTGAAAGGACGTGTATGATTCTTGAAGATATTACGATCTTCAACGCTGGTACTGGTTCGTCATTGAATTTAACTGGTATTCCTGAAATGGACGCTTCTATTATGACGAGCGAGCTCAAATTTGGTGCAGTTGCAGCAGTTAGAAATATAAGGAATCCTATACGAGTTGCACGTTTGGTAATGGAAAAGACTGATCATCTTCTGCTGGGGGGTGATGGCGCAATTAAATTTGCCCGTCTGATGGGTCTGAAATACTACAATCCAAAAACAAAGGAAAAAGAAGTGTTATGGCAAAGGAAGAACAAAAATTTGAAAAATGCCTATTTTGAGAAACTCTCTGCGTTTGCTGATCGTTATGGAACAATAGGTGTAGTAGCAATTGATAAGAATGGGTTGTTGTGCGTAGGAACATCGAGTGGTGGAATAGCTATGAGAATGCCTGGCAGGATAGGTGATACACCATGTATAGGTACTGGTACCTATGCTGACAGAAATGGTGCTGTCGGTGCCACTGGTCATGGTGAAGCAATAATGCGTCACATGCTTGCTTTTCGTGCAGTTTCTTTGATGGCCCGTTATCCGGCTTCAGTCGCCGGGAATAAGATCATTGCACATGCAACGAGGTATCGCTGCCGATGTGGCCTCATTGGAATTGATAAAAAGGGGCGAATTCTTTGTGTAAACAATACAAAAGCGATGTCATGGTGTTATATCAAAAACGGAAGAACGAGGGTATTTCAATATTAGATTATAGAAGTAAAACTTCCTCACAGGCTTTCGAAATTCTACAGATTGACAACTGTCCGATGCTATGTATAATTGCACATGGCAAAATTTGATAAAGTACTATGCCCTGTTTGTATTTTTATCTCAAAATACATTGACCTTATTCTTACAGATGATGGTTTCTATATATGCCCAACATGCAATGCAACATTTTCTTATGAGGAACTTATGCAGTTGTATAGCGTTACGCAGTTTACACTAGAGATGAAAGAGCATAAATTTGATTCAAATATATAATCAGCAATATCTTACAAAATTTATAGAAATTAACCAGAATTTACATAATTCTATCGTTTTTTTACTTTTCAAAAATGCTTTTTACCTCATGAACTGATGGTATGCGATTATTTTTGTAAAAGAAAACTTTTTGATAGCTTTTAAAATCTGATTCATAGAACTCAGTGTCTATCAGATTTAAATCCGGAAGGCGACCAGACAGAAAATTGCCTATAAGGAATTCAATAATCAATATGGTAATTATTACCAAAATGCCTACTGGTATCCGTAAGAACCTAAGAGAGATCTGTTTTCTTGGTCGACGCTTCTTAGGTGTTGGCTTTGCATAGGAAACTTCTATTTGTCCAGTAGATAGGAGACGATAAAGACAAGAATATGTGTGAAACTTACCAAGACCTGAAATTTCCACTAGATCATCAACGCTTCTATGGCCATCTAAGAGAGACAGTGCTCGTGCTTCATCTTCAGGCGGTTTCAATTTCAGTTCCGGCCTCTCGACTTTTCTGTATACAACGTCTCCTGAGGGGATTGTGTTTCGAATTCTTGGCCACTCATCAAATCTGCGTGCTGATTCTAGAATTAGTCCTTCCGTATCCATCCGTATTTTGATGATACTTCTTGGGTATATAGCAGAACTTTGTTCGAATTTAAATGCTCCTTCTTCCCAGGTGAATATTTCATCAAAAACCTCTTGTATTTTGAATTTTATGATACGTTCGACTTCAGCTAGTGTTAAATACTTATCTTCCAGGATAATATTCATTATCGGTCGCTTAGTTTCATTATGTATTTCTTCAACCATTGCATATACGTTCCTTCCCAATAGTCCCGATTTAACGAGATAAGTTTCCAGTCTTTCTGATTTATCTCCTCGTTCATAGAATGCACCTGTGATTTTCCCCTCAGAAAAACCAATATCGACAAGATTACTTCGCTTTTTGATTTTTAAGACTCCTGTGAGACGCTCTTGTGAAATAAGCTGCAGTACACTTGATAGATTAAGGCTTTTTAGATCTCCTTCAATCGGCATGATATTCCCTTATGAACGAGAATGAAATAAAGTATGAAATGATTGCAATCAGAAGAGCAACGATTATGAATATTGAATTGGTTGGCAATGCGATCCAGCCTGATGGTTTAATAAAAATTTGAGGAAAAAGTAGGGGTACGTAGCCCATCATAACCAAAAACACAATAATCAAACCGATGCAGTGTTTTCTGATATATATGAGCCCTGCGCCTGGAATAATAATATTGAGTACGTATACGACAAAACTTGTAACTCGTTTTTTGGTTCTCTCAGCTGCTCTTCTTAAATCTGCTTCTATTTCCGCTTTTTTTGTAGATTTAAATCTTGTAAAGCAGTCATTGCAGATAGTCTCTTCACCAAGTTCACTTATGCAATTTTTGCAGATTGGCCGACCGCAACTCGTACAAAAGAAGGGCCGTGATAATTTTAGCGGCAAAAACGTTAGAATTAAGATTATAAGAAAAGGTACCATATATATATTCTTAATGAACCCGTTAAGCCTTAATTGTTCAGACAAAATTACTCTGTAGAAATTATTGTTTGTCGGTTTAATATCAATGGGTTCTTTACTGAGGCTTGAAAAATTTCTTTTTCTAGCTTCCTCCATATATTTTGATGATTCTGAATACTCAATGTTTTTTAATTTCAGGAGACCCATGTTGAAATAAGATTCACCGCGGTCTTCTGATATAATAGCAAAATGATACAGTGATTCTGCAAGTTCTGATTCATCATAAAGAAAATAGAGGTTTGCAAGATTGTTTACAATCGCAATGTTTCTGTTGCCACCATAGTAGAGATCTTCATACAGGTTCAGCGCCTCATCTAATCTCCGTTGTTGTTTGTAAGCATATGCCAGAAGTTCTTTATTTTCAAATTTATCGGCATCTATATCTATTTGAATATCGTAATTGACGATTTCATAAAGCTTATAATTGTTATTATGTTCCTTAAGAAAAATGATGAAATTACTTATTGGAAGAGACACTATGAATATCAGAATTAACATAATAATGTTGAATCTGAACCAATTTTTTTCTCTATTATTAAAAACTAAAATTAACAAAATGGCATAGCATATGAATATCAGATAGAAATTGCGCAAAACCAAAACAGGGATTAAAAGCACTAAAGATTTCATTATGTCTGTTATTTGGCCATGTTTCACGGGGATTATCCGGTGACCCAGGACCGGTAGGTAATGCACTGTTTTCACCAAAATATATATGAGACTAGTCATAAATATGGCGGCCAAAAGAAGAATTGCAAAATTGGTGATCAGAAAAAGCTGATTTCTGAAGTCACCAAGAACAGGTAGAGAAAAGGCGGTTTTTATGATCTTAAAATCACGGTGTGCCACCCCCAATGAAATGAAAGACAGAAAATTTTCTATTGAGGAAGAATCAAGTTGGGCAGCGAGATGTAGTTTGCTTAATTTTGTCTCAACATCTTCTGTTTCCTTTGCTTCCCATCTAAGAACAGCAGCGAGATGGAAATTTTTTCTCAAATGATTTCTTTTAAGAAATGAATCTGCTTCAGCGCTTCCCGTATTACTCCGCCAAAACCATAGAACAACAGGATCATTGGCGAAATCTGAAATGTTATATGTACCTCTTGTCAAATTAACAAAAACTGAATCGCTCTTTGAGGATGTTACGAAATTATAATATTGCGTACTAAATTGGGCTATGAGGTAGACGAGGAAAACTACCATATGAATCAATTATATGACAAATCTAGTATGTGTCAATACCAGAATTACCCGTGCGATTATATGTCATAGGGCATTTCACACTATTCGATATCTTAGACAAGCAGCGCTATAAGCGAGATTATGATGAAATTTATGACTTCTTGAGAAATCTCAATGTGCAGATTTATAGGCATTGTGAGAGACTCCAGCCTTTCTTTTCACCATATTTCTTGACTTCGAAGGGATTTTGGCTATAATTTCATGGGGTGCTGGGAAATGAGCCAGAACCCCTCTACAGATATTGAAAATGTGAATAAAAACTTTCAATTTCAAATTAAAATCATGAAATTCTATCCTTTGTTTGAAAGGAGGATTTAATGCCAGAAGTTAAGATTTTAGAGGAAGTCTGTAAGGGATGTGGACTTTGTTGTGACGGAATTTGTCCAGTAGATATTCTTATACTTGCTCCCGATAGAATTAATTCAAGTGGTTATCATCCGGCTGAGGTAACTAATATGAACAAATGTACTGGATGTGGGTATTGTTATCTAGTATGCCCTGAACCGGCAATTGAGGTCTATAAGTAAAAGGAGGCAAAATGGCAGAAAAACGCCTGATGTACGGAAATCATGCCGTGGTAGAAGGTGTCATTGCTGCAGGATGTCGATTTTTTGCCGGTTATCCGATCACTCCACAGAATGAAATTCCAGAATTGATGTCAATAAGAATGAATGAAGAAGGAGGAGTTTTCATACAGACTGAAAGCGAAATCGCTGCTATAAATATGCTTTTTGGTGCTGCAGCTGCTGGGAAAAGGGCAATGACGTCCTCATCCTCACCAGGAATTAGTTTGATGCAAGAGGGGCTATCCTATATTGCTGGTGCTGATATGCCGGTTTTGGTTGTCAATGTGATCAGAGGTGGCCCAGGACTCGGGAATATTGCTCCAGCACAATCCGATTATTATCAAGCAACACGTGGAGGTGGGCATGGTGATTATTTTACGATCACTCTTGCACCTCATACAGTTCAGGACCTCTTTGAATTTCCTCGTCTGGCTTTTGAATTAGCAGAAAAATATCGAAATCCAGCATTAATACTTGCAGATGGACTTCTGGGGCAAATGATGGAACCAGTTGAATTTTCGTTTGAACCTATAGACCCAAAGGATCTTCCGGATCCAGAATGGGCACTTTCTGGTTGTGGAGGAAGAGAAAGGCGAATTGTACGTTCGTATGATTTGAAACAAGGAAGACTGGAGGAATTAAATGTGCTTCGTAGTAAAAAATATAAGAAGATAAAAGACAATGAACAACGATATGATGCAGTAGAATGTGATGATGCGCATATGGTGATAGTTGCCTATGGTACTTGTGCCCGCGTTGCGGCAGCCGCAATGCGAATAGCAAGGGAAAAAGGATTGAAAGTAGGACTTTTTAGACCTATAACACTTTGGCCATTCCCTTCAGATGTTCTATCCGATATGTCAAAAAGAATTAAAAATTTTCTTGTCGTTGAGATGAACTGTGGTCAGATGATCGATGATGTTAAATTAGCAACCGAATTCAGATCGAAAATCGATTTCCTTGGCCGACCAGGAGGTGGTGTACCGACACCGCCAGAGCTTTACAAAAAGATTGAAGGAATATATGGAGGTATGCAGTGAAGAAAATCTTCGGTCGACCTAAAGGATTAACTGATATTCTGATGAGATACTGCCCTGGTTGTGGACATGGAGTTGTTCATCGAATCATTGGTGAATTGCTTGTTGAGTTGAATGTCAGAGAAAGAGCGGTTGGTATTGCACCTGTGGGTTGCTCGGTTTTTGCGGATGAATATTTTAATTGTGATATGATTCAACCTCCACATGGAAGAGGACCGGCAGTTTCTACTGGCATCAAGCGAGCACGACCCGAGTGTATTGTATTTAGCTATCAAGGTGATGGTGATTTAGCTGCGATAGGAACTGCAGAAATAATTCATGCAGCAGGTCGTAATGAGAATATTACGGTGATATTCATCAACAATGCAATCTTTGGCATGACAGGAGGTCAGATGGCTCCGACGACATTGCCAGGTATGAGATCAACTACTTCCGTAAAAGGCAGGGATATAAAAAAACAGGGTTACCCCATGAAAATTTGTGAGCTACTCTCTGCTCTCGACGGGCCATATTATTTGGAACGCTGCGCAGTTACAACACCAAAAAATATTATAAAGACAAAAAAGGCGTTGAAGACCGCATTTAGGAATCAGGTCGAAAATAAAGGATTTTCGCTTGTTGAAATACTCTCGATGTGTCCAACTGGCTGGGGTCAAACACCAGTTCAGGCAAAAAAGTGGGTTGAAGAAGTTATGTCAAAATATTACCCATTAGGCGTGTTTCGAAATCGAGCAGAGGAGGAAAAGTGACAAAAGAAATAATCATTGCTGGTTTTGGCGGTCAAGGTGTGGTTAGTTCCGGGATTATATTGGCACATGGAGGATTGATCGAGGACAAACACGTAACATTTTTTCCTTCATATGGTGCAGAGATGCGTGGCGGTACTGCAAATTGTTCGGTTGTTATTTCTACAGAACCCGTTGCATCCCCAATTGTAGCGAACCCTGATATCGTCATAATAATGAATGAACCTTCATTGAAGCGATTTGAGCCTGACGTAAAAGCAGATGGTATGCTTTTTTTCAATAAGACATTAATTCAATCAAGGCCCACACGAAAGGATCTTACAATAATTCCGGTGGATGCAAATGCAATTGCTGAAAAGTTGGGTCAGGGCCGAATAGCAAATATGGTTATGTTAGGTGTAATGGTGAGGAGAACAGAATTACTAAGTTTAGAAACTTTGAAAAAGGCGCAGCGAAAAAGATTTGTCAAAGCGAGTGATGATCAATTATCTCTGAATGATAAAGCCTTAGAAAAAGGATATGAGCTTGAATAAAAAATCGAAACCCGAAATGTTAGATTTTAAACAAATTCATATGTTAGAAACAGAGAATTCAAAACCGTTCATGAATTTCGGAATATTTTGAACTTCTGATTCTAAATATTGCGGAAGATTTCGGTATTTGAACTTAGTATCTAAATAATATGCTTGATTACATACTTCCTTTGGTAAGGAAACCAATACGCTACACTGGTGGTGAATACCATATTGTTGTTAAGAAGGACCCATGTGTGCGGGTTGGCATTGTTTTCCCAGAGGTTTATGAAATTGGCATGTCAAATTTAGGAATAAAAATCATCTATCATCTTTTTAATCAAATAGAGGGAGTTCAGTGTGAGCGGATATTTGCTCCTTGGCCTGATTTTGGTGCAAAGCTTAAGCAAGAAAAGATTGCGCTTTATGGATTGGAAACAAAGAAACCAATAAAGGAGTTTGATCTTCTTGGATTTTCTTTGCAGAGTGAATTATGTTATACAACAGTCTTGTATATTCTAGAATTAGCACACATCCCTTTGGAAAATTCAGTACGAGATAGGAATTATCCCATTCTTATAGCCGGTGGTCCAGCAGCTATGAACCCGACTCCTTTATCCGCAGTTTTCGACGCATTTGTAATTGGTGATGGCGAGGAAGTGGTAAAGCAGATCGCTCGTATACTTAAGGACACGCCGAAATTGAAAAAGTATGAGCGTCTTGAAGAAATCTCGAAGCTGCAAGGTGTATGGGTTCCTCAGATTCATCATTATGATAAGAGTATCAAAAGAAACGTAGTATCGCAGCTGAGCGAAGAAACCTTACCTTCACCACCGTTGCTGCCAATTTGCGAAGTCACCCATGATCGCCTTGCAATTGAAGTTATGAGAGGTTGTACATGGGGTTGTCGATTCTGTCAAGCAGGATATATTAATCGTCCTCTAAGGATTAGACCTCAACAAGATATATTAAAAGCCGTTGAAAGAGGCGTGAGACAGACTGGATGGGAAGAGATTTCTTTACTTTCATTTTCGATACTCGATTATCCTGATTTGTTAAATCTGATCCGGAAGTTGAACGAAATATTAAGGAAAAGGATGGTTAATATTTCACTCCCGGCAATGCGCGGTGAATTATTCAGTGAAGACCTTGCTCTTCTTCTCAGAGAGATAAAGAAAACCGGATTGACATTTGCGCCTGAAACAGCCAGTGATCAACTGCGTCAGAGATTGAATAAGAAATTCTCAAACGAAAGACTAATTTCTTCGATTAATATTGCTCACAAACTTGGTTGGAAGCAGGTAAAATTATATTTCATGATTGGATTACCTTTTGAAAGAGATGAGGATATTGCCGAAATCGATGTTTTAGTGCAACAGATATTGAAAGCAAATTCAAGAGGAGGTATTAAAATTTCTGTTAGTCCATTTATACCAAAACCACACACTCCATTTGAGTCGGTTGCTTTTGGCGCTATAGATGAACTAAACGCTAAGATTTCTAAGGTGAAGACTATGAAAAGGCGTCGTGTTGAAATAAAATACCAGTCTCCTGAGGTTTCCTATATAGAAGCATTGCTCTCCCGGGGTGATGAAAAACTATTTCCGGCTATTAGAGCTGTATATGAACAGGGAGGGATATTTGAGGAATGGCGAGAGGGATTTGATTTTTCACGCTGGAAAATCGCATTAGAATCAGCCCGCATCAACCCCAAAAATTATCTTGAGTCAAAAGCTAAATACCCCTGGGATTTTATTGATGTCGGGGTTAAGAAAGATTTTCTGGAAAGGGAGTATAAACGTGCAGAGGATTTGAGCATTACTGAGAATTGTTATTACAGGAATTGTTCTGACTGCGGCGCGTGTGATGGGAAAATAGAAAAACACTATCAGAAAACGGAGAAATACGTAAGTTATGGGCGTAGGGTAAAGAGAGGACTCTCTCCGATATCATATCGTGTTAAATACGCCATTGGTGAACCTTTTAGATATGCTTCACATTTAGATATTACAAGAACAATATATCGGGCCTTAAGGAGATCGGATTTACCAATACAATTTACCCAGGGATTTTCTCCCATTCCCAAGGTATCATTCTGCCCTCCTAAAAGTGTTGGACAGATCGCGAAAGGTGATTTTTTTGATTTTTACTTATCTTCCGAATATTTTGGCAATGTTTCAATCGAACTTAACGCTCTTCTGCCATTAGGGATTCGAATTCTTGAAGTTCGGACTATATCCAAAGATATAGCTTCCCTTTCGAATTCGATAAACTTGATTTATTACGAAAGTGAAATACCTGAAGATGCTATCAAAAAACCCTTAACGTTCTCTTCTGACTCGCCTATTTATATACAGACAAAGTATGGTTCGAAAAATATTTTGGATGGGTTAGAAAATATTTCTTTTAAAGATGGTACTTTGACGTGCGGTTTGTATTTTGGAGGGAGAAGAATCAACATATATGATCTTCTTTCCTATCTAACAGGTCTTCCTGTAGATCTGGTCAAAAAGTATAAAACAACAAGAACCACTATGTTTGTGAAGAAAAATGGTATCTTGTATTCACCCATGGAGGCAAAGTGAGAAAGAAAGACATAATTATAAACGTTTCCACCGTAGAAACAAGAATTGCATTATTAGATGATGGGTTGCTCCTTGAGTACTACCTTGAACGGCCAGAGGAAAATAGTCTTGTGGGTCATATCTATAAGGCGAAGGTTTTGAATTTAATTTCGGGATTAAAAGCAGCTTTTGTAAGTATCGGTGGTGACAGAAATGGCTTTTTGCCCCTAAACGAAATCCCATTTGAGGAATTCTCCGAACTTTTTGAAACTGATGTCGAATTGGAGCATGAATACAGACCGGAACAAATACAGCTTAAGAAAAATCAGGAGATTATTGTGCAGGTTACAAAGGACTCATATGGTATTAAAGGCCCACGTGTAACGTCCTATATATCAATTCCTGGTCGATATGTTGTTTTACTAATAAATGCAAAAAATATTGGTGTCTCTCGGAAGGTTCGGCATCGGCGTGAGCGAGAAACGCTTTTCAAAATTGGTAAACAGATTAAACCTGACGGTATGGGGTTAATAATCCGGACTGCTGCAGCACGGGCGAGACCCGATGAGATTAAAAGAGAAGTGCAGGTATTGAAGAGAAACTGGGAAAAAGATCTACAGCGGGCAAGAGATCCCGCTCCTACTTTAATATATCGAGAACCTGATGTGGTAATAAAGACTGTGCGTGATTTATTTAACAATGAAATCCGTAATCTATACATCGATTCAGATTCTGAATATAAGAAAATACAGCATTACCTCGGCATAGTCTCACCGAGAATGAGATCACGAGTTAGATTATACAGCGATCCGCAACCGATTTTTCAAAAATTCAATATCGAGGAACAGCTAAAGGACCTTCAAGTTCGCAAGATATGGTTGCTCAGTGGCGGATACATAGTGATAGATCAAACAGAAGCACTTGTCGCTATTGATGTCAACACAGGGAAATCATCAAAAGAGAAACAAGCGGAGAAATTAGCTTTTTCTACAAACCTTGAGGCATTAAAAGAGATTGCTCGGCAGTTGAGATTAAGGGATATCGGAGGCTTGGTTGTTGTTGATTTGATTGATTTAGAAAAGAAAGATAATATCAAAAGAATGCTTAGCGAATTCAAATCTTTGATACGTGATGATAGGGCACGTTTCAGGATCGGTGGCATCAGTGAGTTTGGTTTATTTGAATTTACCCGTGAGAGGTCAAGGGCAAGCGTAACTCATGCACTAAGTGAAACCTGTCCTGTTTGCAAAGGAAAAGGGAGAATTATCTCAAGACAGAGCACTGTTGGGTATATTGAAAGATGGTTTTTAAATAACGGTAACACGGTTGTGAAAAAGATGGTTGAGTTAAGAACTTCACCGAGGCTTGCAGATTTTCTTAGTTTGCACCATGCTGACACTCTCGCAAGAATATCAAAGGAATATAATTTGATTTTGAGAGTGAAAGGCGACTATTCAATAAGTGATGGTGAGTTTAAGGTTGTAGTATTATGAAACACTTTGATAAAGAACTGACAGAAAAAGAAATTAAACATCTCGAAAATTTGTCTCGGCAGTGCCGTGGTGATATCATCAGAATGACAGCGATTGCTGATTCTGGTCATCAGGCTGGCGCGATGTCTTCTATTGACATATTTCTTACATTATTTACGTTTGCCAATATTACGCCGGAAAATTATGACGATCCAGCGAGAGATAGAATTATAATAAGTCACGGTCACACCTCAGCAGGTGTATACTCGTGTCTTGCGCGACTGGGATTTTTTGACCTTGAAGAAGTTCTTCTTGGCTTTAGAAGTATCAATAGCGCATATGAAGGACATATTGAGAGACAAGTTCCAGGTGTTGAGTGGACGACTGGTAATCTCGGACAGGGACTATCAGCTGGTTGTGGTTTTGCCTTGGCTTCCAAATTGAATCGATCTTATTACAATACATTTGTTGTAATGAGTGATGCCGAACAGGCAAAAGGACAGGTTAGTGAGGCAAGAAGATTTGCAGCGAAGTTTAAATTGAGTAACCTGACCATAATAATCGATTACAATGGTTTTCAGATTTCTGGGCGAACTAAGGACATTATGCCGGTAAATTTAAGAAAAAATTATTGCGCAGATGATTGGGAGGTTTTGGAAGTCTCTGGCCATGATTTTCGCGAATTGCACTCAGCGATCAATAAAGCACTATGTGATACACAACGTCCGTATGCAATTATTGCGAAAACAATTATGGGTCATGGGATTTCATTTATGGAAAATAAAGCGGATTACCATAGCAAGCAGATGACAAGAGAAGAATGCCGAAAAGCTCTTGAGGAATTGGGTGTCAATAATGATATTGAAGACCTGTTGAAGAAAAAAGCTTCAAAAAAAATGACGGTATTTAAACGTAAACAGATCTCCCTGCCAAAAATAAAAACGGGGACCCCAAGGATCTACAATGAAATCGTGCACCCAAGGGATGCCTTTGGCAATGCCCTTGAGGAAGTTGCCAATATGAATCCGAAGAATAGATTTGCAGTCTTTGACTGTGATCTTGCTGGTTCAGTAAAAGTTAGTAAATTTGCAAAAATAAGACCAGAAAACTTCTTTGAAACCGGGGTGAGTGAACATAATACTGCAACAATTGCGGGGGCATTATCAATAAATGGTGTGATTGCAGTTTGGGCAGACTTCGGTGTTTTTGCAATAGATGAGGTTTATAATCAACTGAGACTGAACGATATTAACAACACCAATTTGAAAATTGTAGCAACACATTTGGGATGTAATGTGGGGCAGGATGGTAAAACACATCAGTGCATTGATTATATAGGGATATTGAGAAATCTTTTTGGATTCAAACTGTTAATTCCATGTGATCCGAATCAAACTGACCATATTACGAGGTATTTGTTAAGTCAGTCAGGTAATTTTGTAATGGGTCTGACAAGGACAAAACTGCCAATAACTCGAGATGAGAATGGTAATATCTTTTTCAATAAAAATTACCGATTCACTTATGGTGAAGTTGATTTGATTAGGCAAGGTAATGATTGTGCGATATTCACCATGGGTCAAATGGTCAAAAACGCAATAGCGGCGTGGGATAAATTGAATGAATATGGTATAGGCGCTCGTATATACAATATTACATCTCCTTTCAGCATTAATAAGGAAGTAGTGATTGATGCTGCTAGAACCGATTTGGTGATAACATATGAGGATCATGTAATTACTTCAGGTTTAGGAAGCATTATTGCCCAGATAATAGTTGAAAACAATATCAACACGCATTGTGTAAATGTTGGTTTAAGACAATACGGCGGTTCAGACAATGCTGATATTCTTTTTAAGGAATATGCACTTGATACAAACTCTTTTGTTCAAATAATAAGAGAAAATCTAAACATTAAATGAAGTATAATCGGAGGAATGATATATGGGATGTAAATCGGAAGATGAACTAAGACCAAGTGTTTATAGCAATGTTATCAGACAGTTCGATAAAGCTGCTGATTTGATGAATTTGGATCCACAAATTCATAAAATTTTAAGGAAAACGACCAATGAAATAGTTGTCAATTTTCCTGTAAAAATGGATGATGGTCGGATTGAAATGTTCACTGGGTACCGTGTTCAACACAATAATGTATTGGGTCCTTATAAAGGCGGACTCAGGTACCACCCTTTAGTTGATATCGATGAGGTACGGGCACTGGCGACATGGATGACATGGAAATCTGCGATTGTGAATATACCATTCGGCGGTGCTAAAGGTGGTATTCAGTTTGATCCGTACAAATGCTCAAAAAGTGAATGTGAGAGGATAACACGCCGTTTTACATTTGCCTTAGGCAATAATATTGGACCAGAATATGACATTCCTGCGCCCGACGTCAACACCAATGCTCAGATTATGGCGTGGATTCTTGATACTTATTTGTCAACCATGCCTGCACACGAGAGACAAGCATGCAGTCATGTCGTCACAGGTAAACCGGTAGAAGCAGGTGGGAGCCTAGGTCGCGACAAGGCAACTGGCCAAGGTGTAGTTTACACTATACAAGAATGGGCAAAGGATAAAAATTTCCATTTGGATGGCGCTAAATACATAGTTCAGGGATTTGGCAATGTCGGTTCATGGGTAAGTCGTCTTATGAAGCAACAAGGTTCGAAACTTACCGCAGTCGAAGACATCAGTGGAGCAATCTTTAATCCTGAAGGAATAGATCCGGATGGTCTTAATGATTATGCCAGAACAAAGAAGGGAATAAAGGGATATCCAAATACTAAAGAGATTGACCACAAAGCATTCTTGAGTGTGAAGGCCGATATTTTCATACCGGCAGCATTAGAGAATCAAATCACTGCTGACACTGCTCCACTTCTGAATATTAAACTCCTTGCTGAAGGAGCAAACGGTCCGACTGACCCAGGGGGTGACAAAATCCTACAAACAAAAGGGATTGATGTTCTGCCTGACATCCTATGCAATGCAGGCGGTGTCGTTGTGAGTTATTTTGAGTGGCTACAGAACAAACGTAGCGAATTTTGGGATCTGGAAGAAGTTGATCAAAAATTGCGTAGGATACTTACTAATGCATATGATCGTGTTCGAGATGTCGCAGAAAAGTTTAATACTGATTGGCGTACTGCTGCATATATTGTAGCACTAAGACGTCTCGAGACAGTATATAAAGAGCGTGGAATCTTTCCTTAAATAGCTTAGCTAGAACATAAGTGAACTGATGAAGCACTTAAACTGGCAAGTTCTTCTCGGCTTAGCACTGATTGTACTATCAGCCTTTGTTTATTTTATTCATTACTTGATCTTTCACGATGTACACCATATATTTCTTTATTTAGTAGGAGATATCGCTTTTGTATTTATTGAAGTATTACTCGTAACGTTGATTATTCATAAGTTATTGACCGAAAGGGAAAAACGTACAATGTTGGAGAAGATGAATATGGTAATAGGCACATTCTTTAGCGAAGTGGGGACAGCTCTTTTAGTATCTTTTTCTAAAATTGACCCCACAAGGGCTGATATAAGAAAGAAACTTTCTGTAACAAAAGATTTCACTGATAAAGAATTTCTTAAGATGGACCATCATCTTAAGAAATATGAGTGCGTAATTGAACCTAAAAAAAAGGATCTTGAATATTTAAAAAAATTTTTTTCTGAAAAAAGAGATTTTTTACTCCGTCTCTTAGAAAATCAGAATCTATTAGAACATGATTCATTCACAAATTTACTTTGGGCTGTATTTCATTTGGGAGATGAATTGGCCCATCGAAAGGACTTGAAAACAATTCCTGAAGCGGATCTTAGGCACCTCGCGGGTGATATGAAGAGAGCATACCGATTATTACTTTCAGAGTGGTTAGACTATATGAAACACCTGAGGAACAACTACCCTTATCTCTTTTCACTCGCCATGCGCACGAATCCTTTTGATCCTCACGCTTCGCCAACAATTAAATAGAATTCAGCGGTTTTCTATTGTGATACTATAAAAAAAGGCTAAGCCCCGATGACGAGGCTTAGCCTAATGAGTTCTTCAAAATCGCTATTGCACGGTTAGTTGGAACTGAATTCCTATAGGTCCAGGTAAAGTCACGCTTTCATTGATTTTCTCTTCATCATCGGCAAGGAGCTGGAAATTCAGCGTATCGACAACGTCGGTCGTATCTTTGAAAACAAAACCTTCTACCTTGTCACCCTTTGACATTGTAAATGTATATTCACCAGGGGTATATCCTTCCATAGGAATACTGTCACCAGTTGCCTCCAATATATAGTAACCTCCATACTTCACAGCTAAATCCTGGGGATTCGTGATGTTTATCGTGATGTCAAAATCACCTGTGCCGCAGGTTAAAGTAAGTAGCATTAGACCAGTAAGGCATAAAAATATCAGCTTCTTCACTTTATTCCTCCTCTCACTGAAATGATATTCAGTAGATAATACTATATAGATTCTTTAAATTGTCAAGATGTATTTGCGCTGACTCCTCTTCACTTTTTTTCTTGCGACATTCCTCAATTATCCCCTCCCTTGATGGGAGGGGATAAAGGGGAGGGTGTATTATCTCGCCTGATTCTATACCATAATTTCCGCTCTGCCTCGGTCATATTTTTCCCTAAACACCGGGCACGGTCAGAACGTGACAAGAC
>Ga0209427_10000335_pt1 | contig 48810 bp, 42 predicted proteins | sample DeeMarSWOR136_30_FD_187465 | JGI IMG/M metagenome (GOLD analysis project Ga0209427, IMG submission 187465) | Marine sediment microbial communities from White Oak River estuary, North Carolina - WOR-1-36_30 (SPAdes) (version 2) | ecosystem: Environmental > Aquatic > Marine > Intertidal zone >...
ATATCAAGCAGCTTAACGGTCTGAATGCGGTGATTGTTTTTCTTGAAGCCCACCACTTTGGTCTGACAGAGCAGTTGGGTTCCGAGTTGTTGGGCCTGGGAGATGTTATCCAGAGAGAGCATAAAGGGGGCAATCGTTGCGTCTCCCACTTCATAGCCAGCAATTAATTTCTCAGAAAGTGTGGGCTCCAGTTCGCGGGCTTCGTCGAGATCCAATTCTCGGAGCGGGATACCACAACTTGAACAGAGGTGGGGAAAGTCTGCCACATACGTCTCATCATCTCCCTGGACGGCAACGAATAGTCCGCCCGTCTCTTCAATGCAATGTGGCGCGGTGCTTTTGAGGAGTTCGGCTTCCTCTCGACACTCTGAAGCGCCACCTGGGTCCGAAAAAACGTAACGTGCTCCGCTGTGTAGAAGTCCATGATTCGCGCCAGAAGTGCCGGAGTTTATGTCTCCTTTTTCTACCAAGATGCACTGCACCCCTCTCAAAGCCAGATCTCGGGCAAGCCCTGTCCCCGTGGCTCCACCGCCTATTATCAACACCTGAGTTTGTAAACGTGATTTCATCTCTACCCTAATCACACCTCTCCCAAAAGGGGAGAAGGAGCGGAGAATCTAGAATTTATCGATGAATTATAGCCTTGATATGGGAAGTTGGCAAAAGGATAAGTTTGGTTTATAAGGGCTTAAGCATTTACTTTCATAGAGCAAATTGGACCAAGGTCATGAACCCATCCCTTGAAACCGATGATCAAAGCAGGCCGGAAAACTTTCATGTGATTGGCCATCGGGGTGCGGCCGGGCTGGCCCCCGAAAACACGTTGGCCGCTTTCTCCAAGGCGCTTGACATGGGTGTGGATGCGGTTGAATTGGATGTCCAGCTCAGCGCAGACGGGATTGCAATGGTATATCACGATTTCCGGCTAAAACCGGAAATCACCCGAACACCAGACGGAGAATGGCTAGCAAGTGGGAACAAACTGGCCATTAAAGAGCTAAAGCTGGCGGAATTGAAGCGTTTTGACGTGGGCCGCCTGAAATCAGACACAACCTATGCAAATCGCTATCCCGATCAAAAGCCAGTGGACGGAGAGCGAATTCCCACGTTACGGGAAGTGGTTTTTTTGTTGAAAGGTCGTGAAGACCATGAGACGCAGCTTTGGATCGAGATAAAGACATCACCCGAAGAGCCTGAGGTCTCACAATCCCCTGAATCGGTTACCGACACGGTGGTAGCAGTCCTTCGTAAAGAAGAGTTTTCCGCCCGTGCCATGATCCTATCATTTGACTGGCGAGCCCTTGTGCATGTTCAGAAAACAGCTCCTGAAATTCCGACAGGCTATCTGACCCCTATTGGTATGCGTTGGGACACTGTCAGGCCGGGTCAATCCGGGCCCTCTCTATGGACTGGCGGCATAGATGTGGCTGATTTTGATGGATCTATCCCCCGTGCCGTGGAGGCAGCAGGGGGGCGATATTGGGCCCCTCAGCATATGACGATCACTCCGGGCCTTTTGCAGGAAGCCCATCAATTGGGGCTAAAGGTCTTTGTCTGGAGCCCCGACTCAAGGGAGCGGATGCTTGATCTCATGGATATGGGTATAGACGGCATCATGACCAACCGCCCCGATATCCTAAAATCTGCTATGCGTCCGACAATAAGGATGAGAAGATGAGAGGAAGCATACAATGTGGGCCTGGTATCTCTTTGAGCGGAAGGCCTCATCACTGGAGGGGACAAAAAGGGCCCGAAAATCTTCGGGCCCTTCTATTTTCATTTAACTTGGCCACAAATGACTTTTTTGTGGAGTGTCTAATTGAGTGAGCCACCCTTGGTTGCTCCAATTGACCTGAGCCATTCACTCATTTCAGGCATTTCAGCTATGGCCTCATCGGGCAACAACCCCATGTTGAGTGCCTCGTCAATCCGTTCCACCGTCACAAAGGTCATAGCTTGGCGCACATCCTCTGGCAGATCCTCCAGATCCCGCTCATTGCGTTTTGGCAAGATAACCGTGGTGAGCCCGGCCCGGTGCGCAGCCAGGACCTTCATCTTAATGCCGCCCACGGGCATCACCCGGCCCCTTAACGTGACTTCGCCCGTCATGCCCACCTCGCTGCGCACGGGCCGTCCGCAAAAGAGGCTGGCTATAGCCATCACCATGGCGACGCCTGCCGAGGGACCATCTTTGGGAATAGCACCGGCCGGTACGTGAAGATGAACATCCAGCTTTTCAAACAGGCCAGGTTCAATGCCCAACTGACTCGCCTTGGAACGCACATAGCTGTGAGCAATCTGCGCGCTTTCCCGCATCACATCCCCCAGTTGACCCGTGAGTGTCAGCTCACCCTTGCCCTTCATCCTTGTGGCCTCGATAAAAAGGATATCACCACCCACGGCGGTTACGGCCAGGCCAGTTGCAATCCCGGGGATTTCGATATTCTCAGAGGACTCGGATTCGAACTTCTCCTTCTTGAGATATTCACGTACCATCTCCGGCGTGACCTCAACGGAGGTCAGTTCATCGGCCGAAATCTTTACCACACTCTTTCGGCAAACGGCACCTATCTGACGTTCCAAATTTCGTACACCCGCTTCTCGCGTGTAATCCTGAATGATCTTCCGCAATGCCTCCTCGGTGAACGTGATCTCATCTTCGCGAAGGGCATTTGCCTTCAACTGGCGCGGCACTAGGTGGTCTTGAGCGATACGCAATTTCTCATGCTCCGTGTAACCGTCCAGTTGGATGATCTCCATACGGTCACGCAAAGGCGGTGGGATGGTCTCCAACTGGTTGGCCGTGGTGATAAAAATCACATCACTCAGATCAAAGTCCACATCCAGGTAATGATCACGGAAGGTGTGGTTTTGTGCGGGATCAAGCACTTCCAGCAAGGCACTACTGGGATCACCTCGCCAATCACTCCCGATCTTGTCCACCTCATCCAGCATGAAGACCGGGTTGCGGGTGCCTGCCCTCTTGATAGCCTGGATGATGCGACCCGGCATGGCACCAATGTATGTGCGCCTATGCCCACGAATTTCTGCCTCATCTCTCATGCCGCCCAGACTCATGCGCGTAAATTTACGCCCCAGGGCACGGGCAATGCTCTGTCCCAAACTCGTCTTACCCACACCGGGAGGACCCGCAAAGCAGAGAATGGCACCCATCGCCTCACTGGCTGTGGCCTCTTCGCCAGGTTCCGTCTTCACGCCTCGTTCTTGGACCAACCTGCGCACGGCCAGGTATTCGATGATCCGGTCCTTCACATCCTGAAGATCATAGTGATCCTCGTCCAATACGGAGCGAGCATGGTGAATTTCCAACTGATCTTCGCTCAACACATTCCATGGAAGTTCCACCAGCCAGTCCAGGTAGGTTTTGATGACTGAGTATTCGGCTGACTGCGGGGACATACTGCTGAGTCGCTTTAACTCCCGCAGAGCCTCTTTTTTGGCCTCTTCGGGCAGGTTTGCATCCTCTATCTTCTCCGTATACTCAACAGCTGCAGACTGCGCTTCGTCTGTTTCGCCCAACTCCTTTTGAATGGCCTTGAGTTGCTGACGAAGGTAGTACTCTCGATGCGCCTTGTCCATTTCCTCGCGTGCTTCTGTCTGAATCTTTTGACCAAGGGTCAGGACTTCTTTTTCATGGGAGAGGTGGGAGATTAAGGCGCGCAACTTGTCCTTTATACTCTCCTTCTCGAGAATCTCCTGGGCCTTTGAAATCTCTAGACGTGCGTTGGCCGCCACCAGGTAGGCCAGATAGCGGGGATCTTCCACCTGGTTCAGGAAATTGCCCACTTCCTCTGGCAGATTGGGAGAGAGGGCGATGACTTCCTGGGCAAGGTCTCGCAGAGTGCGTTGCAAGGCATCCAGTTCTACGTCCGGTTCAACCACGTCTGGTGTCAATGTGATCCGGGCACGCAGGTAGGGTTCCGTTTCCAACCAATGCTCCACACGGAAACGTTCCAACCCCTGCACCACCACTTGCAGGGTGTCATTGGGTGTCTTCACCATGTGGTAAACTTTTGCCACGGTTCCCGTTTCGTAGATCTGGCCAGGCCCCGGTTCTTCAATGGAAGGATCTTTTGCTGCAAGGAGGCCGATCAGGCGATTGCCCTCTCTTGCATCTTTAACCAGTTTTACAGAGCGCGGAATCCCTACCACCAGTGGAATTGCCGAAAACGGGAATGCGACAGTGTTTCGCAAAGGCAGAATGGGTAGCTCTTCAGGAATATTATTTACAACATCAGCGCTGTTGTCAGTTTCTATAAAAGTAACCATTTTTTATATGCTCCTTCTATTATTTAATATGTGTCCAAAGGTTCTGATTTTTCTTGGGTCCGTGAAGACCTAGAAATCTGTGCACTTTACCTATAACGTATCTAAATTACTAGCAAAATGCTGAGGGTGATGCTCAGCTCATAACCCTACAATTTAGTTTAATAAATCAATCTTTAACCTAATTAAATATAAGGATTCTTGCAGTGGGGTGCAACCTGCAGCGCGGGGTGCTTCACCCAGTGGTGGGGTGTAACAGGGGCCTGCTCCATGAGATGGGTCTCGTTAGAGAAGGCGGGTCATTTTTTCAGTCGGGGAAAAATGAGGGCAACGAGAATACCGGGATTTCGGGTCAGGATACCATAACTCTTTTCAGGTCAATGCCGTATTTCTTCATACGGTTCCAGACCGTGACACGGTTCACCCCGAGAATTCGAGCCGCCTGGGACTGATTCCCCTTGCTCTGACGTAAGGCCTCAACAAGCGCCGCCTTTTCAGCAGGGTCTCCCCGATGCGGCATAAAGGCCTCGTCCCCCCTATCTTCCTTGCCTTTGGCAATTTGGGCGGGCAACTGATCAGGTTGAATCAATCCCTTTTCGGCGATGACAAAGGCATACTCCAGAGCGCTCTTCAATTCTCGCACATTCCCTGGCCAGTGATAGGCCATAAACTGTTCCATGGCGTCAGGGGCCAATCCCGTGATCTTTTTCTTGGTCCTCGACCGCAAACGTCCGATGAAGGTGTTCACCAGCAAAGGAACGTCTTCCAGGCGCTCCCGCAGTGGAGGAAGGTGAATAGGGATAACGTTGATACGGAAAAAAAGGTCCTCGCGAAACCTTTTCTGAGCGATCAATTCCTCAAGGTTTTTGTTTGTGGCTGTAATAATACGGACGTCCACTGAAATGGGTCGATGGTCTCCCACGCGTTCAAATTGCTTTCCCTCTAAAACACGCAGGAGCTTCACCTGAATGCTTAGTGGCACATCCCCGATTTCATCCAAAAAGATGTCTCCCCCGTGGGCGGCCTCAAATCGCCCAAGGCGGTGGCGGTGAGCCCCGGTAAAAGCCCCCTTGGTGTGCCCGAAAAGCTCACTTTCAAGGAGGGCTTCGTTCAGTGCTGCGCAATTGAGCTGGACAAAGGGACCTTCCCTCCGTCTCCCCAATTGATGGATGGCGCGTGCCACAAGTTCTTTGCCCGTCCCACTCTCCCCATAGATAATGACCGGTGCATCGCTCTGCGCTGCCTTTTCAATGACCTGAAAGGTCTTTCGCATATTGATGGACTTCCCAACAAGACCGTGAAACCCGCCCTCCGCATCCAGCTGAAGCGAGAGTTGATCAATTTCCTGATCTAATCGGTCCAATTGGGAGAGATCCATGAGGGTCTCAACGGCCCCCATGTACGCACCCTCATCATCCTTCAAAAGGGAGGCGTTCTTGATGGCTGATAAGTAGGTGCCATCCTTCTTCATCACGATGCAGCGTTTTCTTACATCCTGGCCTCCATCAAACAGGGTGCACCATGCACTGTTTTCTTCTTTAATGAGTCGGTCGCACGCATCACAATTGAGAATGGTGCAGGGCCTTCCAACCACTTCATCCGAGGTATACCCCGTAAGGCGCTCAAAGGCGCGATTGACCATCAGGATCGTGCCATCAGGCCCCACCAACATGAGGCCATCGTTCATGGTATTGAGGATCTTCTTCCAATGACGATTTATTTCTCTTTCTTTCATGGAACACCGCCTGTGTCCGTGGTCCGTTGTAAAGGACCGAGGATGAACTGGAATAATTCTCCACAGATGTGGGATGCCGAACAGCAACTGACTACAAACAACAGTCCACGGACATTTCTCAATTGTTTAATCACCTGTTTAAATACCATTAAACACTTTCCTGGGCAACCATAAAATGGCATTTCATTGTTTTGATAATAAAAACAACGGGTTAAACCCAAAAGCGCTGTCCTTACCGGTTAGGCATGGGTTTTGCTCAGATCAAGACACGGAAGAAATCTGTGAATGGGTGCGGAGTCGGAAATGTCTTCAATCATGGAGTTGGATCTAAGGGGTGTGGGGTTGCCCGTCTGTTTGCTCAAGTTCAAAAGCGCGCTCGATAAAATGGATACTGGGGACATGCTGGAGGTACTGGTGGAAGATCCCAGTGTGGTAGAGGATTTTGTCAAGATTATCAGACGTTCTCAGGGCCGTATGATAAGGCCCCGCAGAGAAGGAGACCATTATCGCATTCACATCGGGAGTCAATCGAAGCTATCTCCCTGAGGTAGGATTTAACGGCTGGGAATCGGTCCTGGCCGATGAAAATATGGGTGAGTTCTTAACGGAACTTGTGGCACTGCATTTTTTAACTTAAAAGCTAAATACATAAAAGGAGGTTCGGGAAAACATGACGTATCTAAAACTTGTCTTGATCGCTGTTTGTGCTCTTTTTGTCCTCTCTCCCTTTGAAGCGATGAGCGCAAAGGCCCCCCAGACACCGCCAATGCTTACCAAAAGGTGTCTAAACTGCCATAAGAATTACAAAGACATGCAGGACATCCTGACGGGGACTTTTAAGAGTCGCTCCAATAAGGCCAAGTCCATCCAGGTGAACATCGACAACCGGATGCAAGTGGTCAAGTATACCCCTGAAACAACCATCAAAAATGTCCCGGACATCAAGTCCCTCCGGGAACCTATGCCACTCAGGGTGCATTACAAAAGGGTTGGCGAGGATCTGGTGGCCACGGACATCGTGGTCAAACCTAAAATGGAGGTTCCTAAGGAACAACTCATGTCTGTCAAGGAACTGGAGAAGCTGGTTGCCCTCGGCCCAGAGAAAGGGGGCTATACGCTTGTGGATTCGCGCCCGGGAATAAAGTACAAAGCAGGGCACATACCCACTTCCATCTCCATTCCGTTCCCCAAAATGAAGGAAATGAAAGACAAACTTCCAAAGGACAAGAATCAACTTCTCATCTTTTATTGTGAAGGCATGAGGTGAGTGCTCAGCCCCATGGCTGCCAGGGTGGCGGCCAAATCAGGCTATACCAACGTCAAGGTCTTCCATGCTGGCATTCCCGCATGGGCGGGTGCTGGCAATGTGGTGCTCACCACCACGGATTTTGTGGACAAGAGAATGGGATATATCGTCCTGATCGACACGAGAGGTCCTGAAGCAGCAGAAAAGGGCCACATCCAGGGGGCCGTCGCTATTCGGCTAGAAGACCTGGTCAGGGAAAAGTATCAATTCCCTGTGGATCGGAAGGCGTATATCGTCCTCTATGCCCAGGATACCAACTTTTCTGGGCAAGCCCCTGTCGTGAGAGAAATCCTGAGTTGGGGTTACAAACATGTTTACATCTTGGATGGGGGTTATGATGGTTGGTTGAAAAGGGATGGTGCCATACAGAAGGGGATGGTACGGACAAAAATCTACTATCTTCCCCGGCCTCATCCGGGTGAAATCGTGGGTGACGAGTTTATCAATATCGTCCAGAGTAAACCCAACGACAAACTCATACTGGATGTGAGGACACAGACCGAAGCGGCGATGGGCACGATAGAGGGCGCCACGAATATTCCGGTCGATGAGCTCCAGGGACGATTGAAGGAGCTGCCCAAAGATAAGGAGATTATCACCCACTGCCGGACCGGACTGAGGGCTGAGATGGCCTACAGCATTCTTCGCAACGGTGGATACAAGGCGAGGTTCTTGAATGACAAAGTGGCCATCATTGAAAACAACCTTTACTGTTGTTACAAGTAAGAGGGCTAACTGAAGGGTGTTTAGAAGAGAGTGACCGTAAGGACGTACGCCTTGCGGTCACTCCCCTAACCTCATCTGGAAATTCATCTGTAGGATTGAAGAAACCTGCATCTTTGCTGCATTTACTTGGAGGAGAATTCTATGAAGTATAAAGTATTGTCTTTTGCGCTTTTGGCCCTCCTGTTAGCCGCGTTCATCTACGTTCCACAAATGGTGGGGGGTGAAGAGCCTAAGCTTTTCATACCAGACAAGGCGCTTTGTGCCAAAATGCTGCGTTTTGGCAAGCAGGCCTATATGAGAGGTAGGTATCTGAACGCCAAGGAATACTTCCGAAAAGCGGTCCAGGCCGACCCTGCGTCGCTGATGGCCTGGCAATACTATGACTTGGCTGCCGTCTTTGCCTTGGCGGAAAAGGTGGAACAAGATGTGAGCCTCATCGCACCGGGTGTCTCCACGAGAGGGGAGCCTGCTCCAGGGACTCCCAGTGTTGCACCCCCCGCGCCTAAGATGGCCCCTTCCGAAAAAGGGGGAGTCACGAAGGAAGAGGAGGAAGGCTGTTAATCACAGCCCAGTGTTTGGAGACTTGAAATGAATGATCAGAATGAAAGCAGCGTACTGATGGGCATCCTGAGAAGGGGATACCGTACCGTCTTTTTTGAGAACTGGCCTGTCATGCTTGGGGGCCTCCTCATCGGTGTGATGAGTGTGATTACCTTTGCCTGGGCCAGGCCGTGGGGTGTGGCTGGTGGTTTGAGAAACTGGGGGGACTGGTTTTTCAGCCTTATTGGCGTCTATGAGCAAGGGCCCCTTTCACCCCTATTCTCCACCAACTCCATTTTGACCCTTGGGCTACTATGGGGCGCCCTTGGGGCAGCGCTCATGGCCAAACAGTTCTCCATCCGGACGGCCCCAACCCTTGAGATAATCAAAGGCATTGTGGGCGGTTCCCTCATGGGGATTGGTGCAGCCATGGCGGGTGGGTGTAATGTGGGTGGTTTTTACACGGCGACCAGTGCCCTCTCTTTTGGCGGTCTTGCCATGATGGTGGGTCTGCTGATGGGTGCATATCTGGGACTTCGCTATTTGTACTGGGAACTGGAACATCTCCCCGGCCGTTCCACGGGTGGGGGGACAGAGAAGGCTAAAGAGAAGGGGATTGATTGGCTCTCCATAGAACCCTATATAGGCATTGCCGTATTTATCGCGGCCATAGTGGCCGCATGGGCCTATGCCCGAGAGGCCTATACCCGCGTAGGTGGTCTCCTGTTGTGCGGGATAGCCTTTGGGGTCATCATTCAGAGGACCCGTTTCTGTTTTGTAAGGGCTTTTAGGGATCCCTTTATGACGGGCGAAGGAGAAATGGCAAGGGCCGTCTCTGTAAGCCTCATCATAAGCATTCTCGGATTTACGGCCCTCAAATGGACTGGACTCAGAGGTACAGAGGTCTATGTGACACAGACCTTCTGGTTTGGAAGCCTGGTGGGGGGTATCGTCTTTGGCTTTGGCATGCTATTGGCCGGTGGTTGTGGAAGTGGTTCTGTATGGAGGGCAGGAGAGGGACAGGTGAAACTTATTTTGGCTGTTATCTGTTTTGCCCTTTCCACCTCATTGTTCAAGGCGCTGATTAAGTCATCGCCCGGTCTCGCTGCATTGATAGGCCGAAGTTTCTTTCTTCCCGATTGGTTGAGCTACAAATGGACCCTGCTTGTTTTGATCCTGATTTTTGCCATCTATTTTCTGCTTGCCACCTGGAATGAAGAAACGGAAAAATTCACTGTAGAGATGTGAAACCGCTAAAGCGATTCTTATATTTAACTCATAACCCATAGAATAGAGAAGGAGGATTTAAGTCATGATTGATGAAATTAAAGCCGACGAGACTTTGGATTGCCGCGGTCTGAGTTGCCCCATGCCCGTCCTTAAGACAAAAAAGACGATAGGCAAAATGCAATCTGGGCAGATCTTGGAAATTTTGAGCACAGATCCCGGTACCAAGAATGACATGCCCGCCTTTACCAAGCGAGGTGGACACGAGTACCTTGGTGAAAAGGAAGACGACGGATTCACAAGGTTCTATGTGAAAGTGAAGTAGCTATGACGGCTTCGTAAAAAGTCCAACTGCTGCGTTATGCTTCATCCCCGCCCTGTTAGATATGTTCTAAAACGTATTGGGGATGTCAATGAGGTGATACCACATCTTGGAAAATGTAGGTGCTCATGTTGGCATTATCTAACAGGGTAAATCATTGCAGCGTACTTTAAGTACGCCTCACTCCTCAAGATTCGCAAGCCTTGCATTTGGAGCTTTTTACTTTGCCGTCCCATTCTTGAGTTTATACGAGTTAATCAACTATGGATTGAGGAGATTAAAATGGCTAGAAAGTTGGGCGTTTTTGTGAGCTCCGACAAACACCTGGATAAGATCATCAAACTCTGCGACGCCGCCCAAAAGAAGGGCGATGTGGAGGTGACCATCTTTTTCAGTCACCTGGGGACCCTTCTCACCCAAGACCCACGTTTTGGCGAACTTGAGGGAAAGGGGAAGCTCTCCCTTTGCAATGTGGGTTTTGAAAGCCACGGTCTAAAACCACCCGTTGTGGGGATCAATGAGAAGGATTATGCCACGCAGGCAAGAAACGGTGAAATGATCGAAGAATGTGATCGCTATGTGGCGTTCTAGGAGGATGTGCGGAAAATGGAAGATGTGAAACATGTGGCCTTTTTAGTAAGAAGGAAAGAGGACCTCTGGGAAGGCTCTCGTTCCACCCTCGGCCTTGCCGTAGAGAATTTCTATTCCTACATGTTCGTTCTGGATGTGGAAGTGGACATGACGGAGGAATACAAGGAAAACCTGGAGTGGCTGGAGGACATGGAATGTGAGTATTTTTCCAATAACAAGGTGAACGCAGAAGAGCACGGCTTCAAGTATATGAGCCTAGAAGAAATTGGCCAAAAACTCAAAGAGATGGATCTCGTGGTACCCTTTGGGAGTGCAAAATGAAATTGCTAAATATTCTAAAATCAGAACCAGATGAGAATACGAGAACCTTTATAGAGATTCTCTCAGAAGGGGAAGAGGCGACTGAATTTAGCCTCTATGAAGAAGCGGCGGACTACGAGAAGCTCATCGATATGATCTTTGAGCATGACAAAGTGATCACCTGGTGGTAGAGAGGACCCGTGTTCACGCGAAGAGAGGCCCTCTCTAATCTATTCAAATATCTGGTGACAGGTGGCTTCCTGGCCGTAGCCTGGGGATACCTAAAAGGGCTTGGCCCTGCGCGGGTGGAGGTTTCCTTCTCCAAGAGGCCCCAGGAAAACGAAGTGATTTTTCAGGAAGGGGTCTACCTCGTAGGTCTAGAAGAGGGGCCTTCCGCCTTTGCTGCCAGGTGTCCGCACCTGGGTTGCAAACTGGATTACCGGTCTGGCTCGGAACGCTTTCGCTGTCCCTGCCACGGATCGGAGTTTGCCATGGATGGCAAATGGATCAAAGGACCTGCAAAAAGGGACATGAGAGCGCTGGACGTGAAATCCGAAAAAGGGTCAAAAGCGTGCTGCGTTACCCTCACCTTAGCCTGAAGAGATATTTTTCCGAGGCGAAAGCGAAGGACGGCAGCTTTTCCTTCGCAGTCCTGGCATGGTGGTCTTTTCTCATTGCACTGATTACGGGTGCTCTTTTGGCCTTCCACTACAGGCCATGGGGCGATGTGTTTAGGGGTGTATCATACCTGACGGGCGTCATCCCCTATGGCTCCTTTTTGCGCACCCTCCACTATCTTAGCGGTCAGTTTTTCCTGGTTTTCACACTGGCCCATGCCCTAGAGTTTTTCTGGAAGGGGAGATATGGGAGCGCTCCCCCCAAGGCGTGGGCTAAGCTCACTCTTCTGTTATCAGTGGCCTTTCTGCTACTCTTTACGGGATTCATCCTGAAAGGAGACAAGGAAGGGATACATGCAGCCAACGTGATGTATCATTTGGCGCAGGAAGTGCCCTTGATCGGACCAGGCATATCGGGTCTGTTTATTAGGCCTGGAGAAGAGCTTTTTCTCCTCCCCTATTTGTACCACGTCATTATCCTGCCCCTTATCGTCCTCTTCTTTCTGTCCCAGCATCGAAAACGCATTCTTCCCAGAGGAGATCTAGGTTGGCCTCTACTGGCCCTCCTTTCTTGCCTCGCACTCGTATATCGGATCCCACCTGACATCCCGCCCCACACGGAATGGGTTACACCGACAGGCCCTTGGTTTTTCCAGGGAATTCAGCTTCTTTTGCGCTACGCTCCGCCTCTTCTGGTGGGCGTTTTGTGGCCCCTGCTTCCCTTGGGTCTCATGGCGGCTCTTCCCCTTGTACCCTCACCCCATATGCGCTGGGCCAGGTTGGCGACGGCTGGATCATGGGGCGTACACGGGATGTTCATCCTTTTGGCTTGGTGGTTGATTCCGAGGCTGGGGTGATGAAGAAAGCCAGCCTTGTCGCCCTACTTGTCATTGCCGGAGTGCTCGTTCTGATCTTCGCAAAGGAGCGCTTTCGAGAAAAAGAGGAAGGTGCCCCGATAGACAACTGCACCCTCTGCCATCAACCCCAAGGGGATCCCTCACCTTCTCATCCGGTTAGAGTAATCGGATGTTCCATCTGTCATCTAGGCAATCCATTTGCGAGAGAAGAAAAGAGGGCGCATCTGGGATTGGTCCTGAATCCTGGGAGCCTCAAGGTGGCCCGGCTTACCTGTGGTAGGCGTGGATGTCACGAGGACCTTCCCAGCAGGGTGGAGAAGAGCATCATGGCCACCAATCAGGGGATTCTTACTGCCCTTCAGAACCGCTGGCCCCACGACCAGACAGAGAGCGTTCGGGAGGTGAGCCAACTCATCTCCAGTTCAAAGGGAAGGAGCATGGCCCTGGATCACTACCGCAAGATGTGCGGGGGGTGTCATCTCTGGAAAACCCGGTTCCGGTGGAAGGGGGAAATGGGTAGGCGCGGAGGGGGGTGCACCAATTGCCACATTTTAGAACTTTCGGCGCCGCGCCAGGATCTGAGTCATAAGAGGTTCCTTCATCCTCAACTGACCACCCGCATTCCCAACGAGAATTGCCTCAAATGCCACAATCGCTCTGCCCGAACCGGGCTTTCCTATTTGGGACGCTTTGAATCTGAAGGTTACGGGACACCCTTTGAAGGGGGCCAACCCAACAACCGCAGGCTCTCTGGTGGAAGGTTCTATCTTGAGCTTCGTCCGGATGTGCACCACCAAAAGGGGGGCCTGGCCTGCATAGATTGCCATACCGAACAGGGCGTCATGGGGGATGGGAATTCCTATGTCCACATGGAAGAGCAGGTAGACATCAGGTGCAAGACCTGCCACGAACCAGAAGTAAAGCCTTTAGGCGGGAAAGAGGAGCTGGCCCAACGCCTGAAAAGGGTCAATGGGAAGCAACCGCCCATGGATCATATCCGGGGAATTCTCTCCACCAAAGGAAGTCCCTTATATCATCTCAGGATATCTGGTGATAATGAGATTAGGTTTTACCGCAAACTGGATGGTAAGGAGATAGCATTCCGCAGCCTCAGGAAAGACCAGATTCACGGCGCGCCGTATCATAAACGACTTACCTGCCAGGCATGTCACAGTGCCTGGATGCCCCAGTGCTATGGTTGCCATGTGGCCCTTCTCAAAGGTGAAGGGCAGAGGGACTGGTTGAACGGGAAGGTGTCCCCTGGTCGTTGGGTAGAGGGACGGAGTTATTTACGTTTTGAACGCACCAGCCTTGGTATCTGGCCAAATGGACAGATCGGTCCCTTTGCGCCCGGCTGCCAGGTCTTTTTGGATGTCTTTGACGAACAGGGCCAGCATGAAACGGAAAACGCACATCTTTCACTGACCATGGCCAGCTGGGATCCCCATACCACCGCGCTTTCCACACCCACATGCATGGCCTGTCATCTTGATCCCAAAGTCTTGGGCCTAGGAGATGGGTCTTTGAAGGTCACAGAGCATGGATTAGAGTTTACCCCGTTATATGAAAGCCACGCCTCTGGTCTGGGCATCCACTTTCCCCTGGATGCCTTTGTCTCACCAGAAGGATTACCCCTACAGCAAGCATCGCGCAAGGGGTCACGCCCATTCAATTTGGGAGAATTGAAGCGAATCACTCGAGTGGCCTATTGCCTCAGTTGCCATGACACGTACAGGGATCCCATCTATCTCGAATGGGAGAAAAATTTTGATCGATTTCAGTCGGGTAAGGCATACTGCGAGGGACTAAAGTGACTAAGGTTAAAGGAATGAAATCTCTTATTTTACATTGGATATGGATTATTCCAGTCATATCCCTTTTTCCCCTCCTCTCGCTGGCCCTTCCCACAGACAGCACGGACTTTCGTTCCTGTCTGGAGTGTCACAATGGGATAGAGCGAATGGATAAAGATCACGCCTTTCCCTGTATGACTTGCCATCTGCTACCCGAAGACAGGGGCCAGCCGCTTGATACGCACGCTAAGGTGATGCGCCATCCGGCAGCTCCAGAACATGTTGATGTCCTTTGTGGGGCGTGCCACCAGAGGGAGATCTCTCTCCTGCGCAACTCTCTGCACTATACCCTGGCGGGGATCATCGGGCAGACCCGGTATCTTTGGGGGGCCCAAGAGGACCCCATGCCCAAGTATGCGCCATCTAAGCATCCTGTTCTAAAACCCTTGCCCCCAAGTACTTCAATGCCTGAGACGGTTGCAGATTTGGTGGATGACCTCCTGCAAAGACGCTGCTTTCGATGTCACCTTGGACAGGTTCCTCCACAAAGAAAGGGCCTCTATCGGGGTTTGGGATGTGGTGCCTGCCATGTCTACTATGCAGATGATGGTGTCTATAAAGGAGGTGACGCAACCCTTTGGGGAAAGAGGGGCTACCCGGAAAAACATGCCTTTGCCAAGCCTATTCCGGTCGAGCAATGTCTCCACTGCCACAACGGTCCCCGGGTCGGGGCCGACTATGTGGGGCTCTTTGAACACGACTATCATATGAGCTACCGCACACCCTGGCGAGGGGGTTCGTTACCTGAAACCATATACCTGATGGACCACCATCGTCTAAAAGCAGATATCCACCAGGAAAGGGGTCTGCTCTGCGTGGACTGCCATGATCAGGGTGATGTGATGGGAAGGGGTAAATTGTCTGTCTCTCAGCAAGAGGCGATCAGCGTGCAGTGTGAACAGTGCCACGGGCCGTGGGACGGAGACAAGAAGTGGGCATCATCAGATTCAGAACAGGCGGACAAAGGCTTTTTGGACCGACAGGGTCGCATGCACCCTGTGCCGTTATGGGAGAGGTCGGTCCCAGCCCATGGTGTAGAGGAGATGAGAGGTCTCCACTGCACTAGCTGCCATGCCGCCTGGGGGTTTTACGACTATGGTCCTAGTCTTTTAAGGGACGATAGGGCGGATCTTTCCCGCTGGGGGCCATGGCGACTTCAAGGAGATGAAAGGATAGCTGGCCTGTTTGACCAGACCGGTCGCTTTCTTGAAACTGTGGACGGTCCCGGACCTTGGTTTCTAAGTTGGCAATTTCGGCGTTGGGAAAATCTCCATTTAGGCGTGGACAATAAGAAGCGAATCGTTCCCTTCAGACCCCATTATCAGTACATGGTCTCCTTTGTGGATAAAAAGGGACGTGTGGTCTTGGATAGCGTAATCCCCCAACGGGGAGACAAAAGCGGCAAGGGATGGGCATATATGCCCTTTTACCCGCACACAGTCCGCCCAAGGGGTCGCTCTTGTGAGGACTGTCACGGTGAGAAACTGGCAGTTGGCAAAGGTTACAGGGGGGAAGACTGGGGTCCCGATCTTCCCCTTACAAAGGCAGAGGAACCCGTCTATCCTAGGCTTCGGTTACTCAACCAGACTGAAGCGAAGAGGGTGATGGAGAAGACACCAAGATTCCGTCAAATGCGGCATCGCATTTTGCGGGAGGAAATGGGCGTCCAAAGGGAAGACCCGAAAAAGAATTGACATCACTGGGTATCAAGAATACCATACGGCCAGATTCTGTTGTTGTAGAGTTGTATCGAAGAAATAAGAAAGAAGGTGCATATGAAGAAGATCGAAGCTATTATTAAACCTTTCAAGTTGGAGGAGGTTAAGGAAGCGGTCCTGAAACATGGCGTCAGCGGTATGACGATAGCCGAAGTTAAGGGTTTCGGAAGGCAAAGGGGGCACAAGGAAATCTACCGGGGAGCCGAATATGTTGTGGACTTCGTGCCCAAGGTCAAGATCGAGGTGGTGGTACCCACAGATTTGGTTCCTAAGATCGTTGAGGCCATTAAAGAACATGCCCATACAGGGCAGATAGGGGACGGGAAGATTTTCATCCGCCCCGTGGAAAAGGCTATTCGTATCCGGACAGGAGAGGAGGACGAAGACGCTATCTAGAAGTTTAGGGTCCTCAGAGGACTTCGTTGAGGATTTCCTAGAATCCACAAAATCTCTCATTCAACAGGACCTGAAGCGAGACTCAGGTTCTCTCATCATTCGAAAACACACCGGTCTTATGGACCGGTTTATTCGTTCTTTGTTTCTTTACGCTGGGTTTCGGGAGAAGATCAGAGAACTCCAAGAAGAGAGGTTGGCATTGGTCGCCCTGGGCAGTTATGGACGGCGCGAACTCTGCCTCGGTTCTGACATTGATCTGATGATCGTGTATCGGGGCAGCCTCTCCCCAGAGATGAAACAAGTTATTCTTCGTGGGCTCTACCCCCTATGGGATGCCGATCTAGAGGTGGGATACAACATTGTGACCATTCAGGAGTGTATCCGCCTCGCCATGAATGACTTCAGGGTCCTCACTTCGGTCATGGATGCCCGTTTTCTGCTCGGTTCTCGAGTTTTCTACCGCCAATTCGAAGAAGCCTTTTGGTCCAGGATTGAGCGAGAAAAAGGCTCCCTCCTCAAAGAGTTTCTAGTCGCTAAGCAAAAAAGAGAAGAGAAGTATGAGAGTCAGAGCTACTTCGTGGAACCTGATATCAAAGAAGGTCTAGGGGGTCTCAGGGATCTACACTTCATGACCTGGATGGCCAGGATATACTTCAAGTCCAAGCGTCTTAGCCAAATCAAGCGATACCCGGTCTTCTCCCACTTTGATCTAGACAAACTCGGTTATTCCAAAGGCTTTCTCCTTAAAGTGAGAAACCACCTCCACCACTTGGCTAATGGTCGAAAGCAGGACCTTCTTCTTCTCCCCTTTCAAAAGGAAATATCTCATAGGTTGGGCTACCGGGATGGACCTCAAGAGACGGGGCCAGAAAAATTTATGAGAAGTGTCTACCTCCATCTCAATCGAATTCGATTCAGGAACGAAGAGTTCTACGTGAAGGTGTTGGATATCATCGATCCTCGGCCGATCGAACCCCCATCCACGCGCCTTCCGCTGGGGCTGCAAATGATGAAAGGAAACATTGTTCTCAAAAAAGAAGGCCTTTTACAGCAAAGCCCTTTATTGGTTCTCGAGGCATTCCGTGAAGCGAACCGGCAAGGCCTTTTTCTCGGCTCAGGTTTCATCTGGGAAGCAGGCAAGATAATTACCACGCAGGGTGAAAAGCTTTTGGGGATGCCTGAGGCAGAGGCGCTATTTATGGACATCATTTTGAAACCCGAGAATCCAAAGGTCCTCAGGTTGGCTCTCAACATAGGACTTATTGGGCTCTTTATCCCGGAATTCAAAAAGATCAGAAACCTGGCTCAGTTCGATTATTATCATGTGGAGACCGTAGACCTCCATTCTGTGAAGACCCTGGAGGTGATTCAAGAAATTTCAAAGGGATCCTATGATGATCGCTGGCCTCTTTTCAGAGAGATCTACAGAGAGCTGGAAAACCCGGAGCACCTCGTGTTGGCAGGCTTTCTTCATGACATCGGGAAAGGTTACTCCGGAGATCATGCCGAGAGGGGTGCCCAACTCATCCCAAGGATCTTAGGGAGGCTGGGCATCAATGGAGGGGCTTCCCAAGTGGTCTCATTCCTGGTCAAATACCACCTTCTTCTGGTTCGCGTTTCCCAGAGGAGAGATCTGAATGATGAAAAGACCTCTGTCCAGGTGGCGCAAACCATACAGAATATGGAGATCCTCAATTTACTTTTCCTGCTGAGTATCGCTGACAGCATCGCCACCGGGCCTCTGGCCCACAGCGACTGGAAGACCATGCTTGTCATTGAGTTATTTTTTAAAGTAAGGCGTATATTGGAAGGAGGCATGCTCGCTTCACCAGATGCGACAAAAAGTCTAGAAGATAACAGGAAGAAGTTGAGCGAGCGCTTGGAGTCTGAATTTGGAAGGGAAGATGTCCAGAAACTCATGGATCAAGTCTCCGCCAGATACTTTCTGAACAACCCTTTAGAGGACATGGCAGAGCACTTTCGTCTCGCCTTGACCATGGGCGAGGAGAAGCTCTCGTGGACATTGCAGAAACTGAAAAATGCCCCAGTGACCAGAGTCATTTTGTGTACACATGATATGCCCGGCCTTTTCAGTAAAATGGTGGGGGTCTTTACGCTCAACAACATCGAGGTCCTATCGGCAAATATCTTTACCTTGAAGAACGGCCTTGCTTTTGATGTGTATGAAGTAACCAATCCCCTGGATCCTTATCGTGAGGAGAAAATGTGGAACAAGATTCATCATGAAGCTTTGCAGGCTATTGAAGATCAAATTCCACTGGACGAGCTGATAAGTAAAAAGGAACGACAGGTATTTTCTGTGGGTGAGGATTATGGCTACCCTGCCAAAAAGGTAAAGATTGATAACGAAGCCTCCGATTTCTTTACCATCGTCGAAGTGAGCGCTGGCGAGCGGATCGGGCTACTCTATGAACTGGCAAAGGAACTCTTCTCCTTGGGTCTGGACATCAGGTTTGCAAAGGTGAATGCTGACAAAGAAAGAATGACAGGGGTTTTTTACGTGAGAGATTCGGGTGGACAAAAGATCCTTGAGGAGGATGAAATTCAAGGAATAAAACTGAAGATCATGGCTGTTATTAAATAATAAAGAAGGACCAGGACGAAACGACACCCATGACCCGTGAGGCATAAAAATGAGGAAAAGACTTAGGGTGGCTTCTGGGGTAAGCCAACTGGACCGCCTCCTCGGAGGCCTTTATATTGGTGATAATGTGGTCTGGCATGATGATGCGGGGAGTCTGGCCTCGGTGTTCTGTCTTAACTTTATGCAGACCTCTCTGGCTCAAAACAAGCCTTTCATCTACGTCAGCTTTGACCGCTCTCCTAGAAACCTCTTGGAGAAATTAGGGCCTTTGGTTGAAAATCCGTCGCTCACCATTCTGGACTGTTTTACTTATGGCAAAGGGGCAGGTTCTGATGTCTTTCTGAGATTCTATGAAGAGGGAAAATCCACCTGGCCCTGCCCCATCATCAAAGTGGACGAACCTCGCAATGTGGATAAGGTCATGGATGCCTTTTACGGCCTACATGGGACCATGGAAGGAGATGTGCGTTTCGTTTTCGAAAGCCTGACCGGCATGCAGGAACTCTGGGGTGGAGAGGAGGATCTGCTCAAGTTTTATACCCACTCCTGTCCCCGATTGTACGAATTGAACACGGTCGCATACTGGATCATTGAGAAGCGGGCCCATTCACCGCGTTTCAGGGCTCAGATCAATCAGATTGCCCAGGTGGCCATTGATCTCTCCGTCAAGAGGGGCAAGACATCCCTGACCATTCTCAAAGCTGAAAACCGGGACTTGGATACCCTGAACAAACCCCAAAACTACTGGAGCAAGGACCTGAATGTAAGCTTTGACTCTGATCGGCACACCACGGGCCGGATAGATCTGGGTACACGTTTGAGAGAGCTCCGCACCAAACGGGGGTTATCCCAAACGGAACTGGCAAAACTCGTGGGGGTCACATCCAGCACCATTTCTCAGGTGGAAAGCAACTCCATATATCCCTCCCTGCCGGCACTCCTTAAAATGGCAGAAATCCTCTCTGTTGAAGTCCATTCTTTTTTCCAGGATACGGCCCATGTTAAAGACCGTGTCATCTTCACTGCGGGAGAGGCGGTGGACATCAAGTTCCAGGATCTGCCTGAAGGCAGTGTTCATGCAACACTGTTGACTCCGGTGGATTTTGAGCCCAAGGTGGAGCCCTACCTCATCGAGATCCCACCAAATAAAGAGCTGCCATCCCATTTCTTCATTCATAAAGGGGAAGAGATGGGATATTTATTGTCAGGGAAATTGCAATTGAAATTTAAGAAGGCCGTACACACGGTGCATGAGGGCGATGTGGTTTACCTTACCTCTGAGATGCCCACCCAATGGAGAAATCCTGGACCGGATGATGCCAGAATACTCTGGATAAAGGTGAAGTAGGACGGATCATTACCAGGAAGAGGACCTTCCAAGATTAGATCAATATCCAATCTTTTGATTCCAGGTAGGCCCACTAAGGGTTACAATATGTCCAGGTGAAGTTTCTGGCTTAAGGATTCAATCTCGGGATGGATTTTGGGTTTTGTCAGAATCACAACGAGGTCAAAAGTCTCTACCTTACTCTGAGCATCTTCTGAGTATGTGAGGGTGAGGGGCTCTTCATCCTTCTTCTTTTCCACGGAATTTGGCATCCCGTCTATAATCCGAAGGCCTGAAATCTTCTCTGTATCGGAAAGGAATTGTTTTCTAAAAGATTCGCAGATAGGTGAGATCAAAATCACCTCGAGGTTTTCTGCCTTGTGGAGGGCGAGGCTAGATTCGTTCACGCCAAGTATTAAAGTGGAAAGGAGATGGTTTTCACTCTCTTCAGGATGCCCCTGAATGATAGCCATCCGTCTGGGAATCTCTCCATCCCTGGGAGAAACCACGATTCCTTCTGTAGGACCAGTAGGAGAAAGCATACGTTCCAATTGTATATCTGTTATAACATCTGCATAACGCCCATAACCCAGATCCGAATTAACCGTTTCAAAGGAATTGTCCTGTCCCTTGGTCAGTATGACTTGGTCAAACTCCAGATCTAATTCCTCATCAGGCATATCGAGATCAATGGCCTCCGGTTTACACTCTGCCCAGCAGAGGGCACAACCAAGGCACCGGCGACAGCTAAGGCACCGACGCGCCTCCTGAACAGCCATCGCCTCAGGGAACCCCAGCTCCACCTCTACGAAATTTTTTCTTCTTTCGCTGACTGAAATCTCGGGCATCTCTGCCCTTGGGGATGGTACATCCTCAAAGGGGATAACGTAGCGTTTTTCTTTTTCATAAAACATCTATTTGTTCCTCAGGTACTCATGTATACCCAGTGCCGCCCGCTTGCCGTCAGCAATAGCATGGATAGCAATATCAGGACCACTCACCACGTCGCCACCTGCAAACACACCGGAAACATTGGTCGCACCTGTTTCTTCGTCTATTTCAAAAGTGTTCCAGCGGGTGATTTTAAAATCATGTTCTGCACCCAGAAAGTCCAGGTTCGTTCCCTGACTAATGGCAGGCACAATGGTTTCAGCATCGATGACATATTCAGAGCCTTCCACAGGTATTGGCCGTCTGCGGCCAGAGGCATCTGGCTCACCCAGCTCCATCCTAATGCACTTCATACCTGTAACTCTCCCGTTCTCTCCCAAAATTTCCACGGGGGCCGCAAGGTACTGGAGGATGACGCCCTCGTGCTCAGCGGCATCAATCTCCCAGGGATTTGCTGGCATCTCCTTCTTGGTCCTTCTGTAGAGGATGTAAACCTGATCAAACCCCATGCGCCATCCCACACGGGCCGAGTCGATGGCTGCATTACCACCGCCGATCACGATGAGTTTGCCCTTGGCTTCTTTCACGTTACCCAGCGCCTGTTCTCTCAGAAATGTTACGCAGTCAACAATACCCTTTCCTTCATACTCCTTTTCACCAGGGACGCGCAATTTGAGGCCGCGATGGCAACCCACCCCGATGAACAGGGCATCATAATCCTTTGTCAGGTCTTCAAAGGAAATATCTTTTCCTATGCGCGTATTGTATTGAATATCAACCCCCATGTTACAAATGAGGTCCACTTCGCGCTGAAGGAGCTTTTTGGGGAGGCGGTACTCAGGAATGCCCACCCACAAATAACCCCCAGGAACAGGAAGTGCCTCAAAGACCTTGATGTTTTCATACCCCATCCTTGCCAGGTCGTGGGCACAGGTGAGTCCCGCAGGGCCGGCTCCGATAATGGCGATTTTTTCGGCGTATTTTTTCTCCGGTGTATGATAGACAGGTTCAACGCCTTCATGGATCTCCATATCAGCCACAAATCGTTTAAGGAAACAGATGCTTATGGGTTCATCCAAATACTGCCTGTTACAGGCTGTCTCGCATGGGTGAGGGCAGATCCTTCCAATGCTCCCGGGAAGAGGAAGCCTGTCCCTAATGGTGGCTAGAGAATCCATATATTTGCCGTCCGCTATCAGTCCCACATAAGACCGGATATCAAGGTGGGCGGGGCATTCCCTCTGGCAGACAGGCATGTCTTCTTTATAAATATTGTATTCCCTTGTCCTGGGATTGTAGCAGTCCACGGCCGTCCGGAAACTGAAGCCTTCGTCAAAGTCGTCGAACATGTTTACAGGACAGACCTGGATGCAGGCCTTGCAGTCATTGCACTTGCTGTTATCCACTCTTAGGCTTCGTTTCAGTATCTGTGCCTTAGCTCTCCCATCTTCTAGGGTGACTTTTTTGAGATTGCTGTAGGTCAGGATCTGAATATGGGGGCTGTTCCGGACCTCATCCAGATCGGGGTTCTCAAACGCTTCTTCAGGTTTAACAATCCTATCTCTCGGAATTCTTTCAGCGCCCAGGGAGGGGAACTTTTCAAGGATTGTCACACGGCAACCCGAGTCAGCCTTTTCACGTGCAGCACGGACCCCATCAAGTCCTCCTCCGACAATCAACACTTTTTTATTTTCCATTTTGTTACACTTGTTGCTCTGTCACCCGGTATATGGGCGTTCGGCCTGAAACCTTTTCCAGTTCAACCATATTTTTTCGTTTAAGTGCCGTTATATATCTAAAGACTCTCTCTGAAGGGATGGCCAGCGTCATTGCGAGGTCCTTAACAGACTGGTTATCCTTCCTTAATTCCCTGAGGATTCTCTGGACCTCGGTTTCTTCAAGAATTATCATATCGATGGTGCGGTTAAATTCGTGCTCTGTGAATACCTCACCGTACTTATTGCCGGATTCAAGAAAAGGTGTCCTTTTGCCGAGTAACCACCGGATCTTTTCTCCGGCGAGTACGGCCTCTGCGGCTTCCAGTTTTTTGAAGATTTCAGATGGCTTCAGTCTATCCGCATCACCTCCCAGCGGGCCCAACGATCTAATTAACGCATCGAATTCACTGACCAGCCTCACAAACACGGACGCTTCACTGGAGGAACACTGTCTAAAGGCAAGGCGATCTTCATTGACTCCGATGTGTTTAAAGAGTCGGCGGGTCACATCAATCTTGGCCTTTGCCTCCACGTTCCCCGAGACATAATGGCATTCTCCAAAATGACAGCCCACCACCATCAGGCCATCGAGCCCCTTTTTAAATGCAATGGCTACAATGGCAGGGTCAAGCCTGCCTGTGCACATGAGCCGAACGATCTTAATTTCCGGGGTATATTGTAGCCTGGAAACTCCAGCTAAGTCGGCAGCAGAGTATCCTCACCAGGTACAACAAAATGTGAGAATTTTGGGAGTGAATGGGGGCAATGCAAACCTCCTTTTATTCCAAAAAAGCCTCAATCTGGGCTTCAATTTGTTGATCTGTGAAGGAGTTAATGCTCAAGGCGTGCTGGTAGCAGGTGGATGCACAAACGCCACAACCCTTACAGGCCACGTCGATCACATGAACTTTCCTTCCTTTTTCGGTCTCTCGGACTTCAAGGGCGCCATAAGGGCACAGAGCAACGCACAGGCCGCAGCCCCTGCATGCGTCCTCATTGGTCAAAACGGAGATGATGGGCTCCACAACCACACTACCCTTGGATAAGGGGATGGATGCCCTGGAAGCCGCGCCCAATCCCTGTGCCACCGCCTCCCGGATATTGGCAGGAAAACGGGCGCTGCCACAAAGAAAGACGCCATTTGTGGCAAAGTCCAAGGGTTTCAATTTGACGTGCCCTTCCAGAAAGAACCCGCTTTCGTCTATGGGAATCTTCATGAGCTGTGCTGTAACTTGGGCATCCTCATGCGCAATGAGAGGCGTGGAAAGGACAACCAGGTCCGCAGGCAAGTCCATATGATGTCCGAGCAGATCATGATAAACTTTCACCCGATCGGCTTCGACTTCGGGCGGCCGTGCAGGATCGTAATGAACATATCGTATGCCTTTGGCTTTGGAAGCGCGGAACATTTCCTCATTCTCTACGCCGTACATTTGCATGTCCCGGAAAAGAACGAAAACATTTGCGTCCGGAGTTTGATCTTTGACCAAAATGGCGTTCTTAACCGCTGTCTGGCAGCAGACCCGTGAGCAATAGGGCCTTTCTTCGTTGCGGCTGCCCACACACTGAATAATGACAACGCTCCTAATGGAAGGATCCAAACCCTCTTTTAGAAGCCTTTCCATGTCTAATTGGGTGATGACTCTCACGCCGTCATACCCGAACAGTCCCTCTGGAGTATAGTTTCGGCCCCCTGTGGCCACAAGGATAACCCCGATGTCGATTTTTTTGAGGCCCGATTCCGTTTCAAGATCCACCTTATATTTGCCAATGAATCCCTCAGCGTGTTTGACCTTGGCCCGGGTAAAAGTGGTGATTCTGGGATGCTCGGTGACCGCCCTGATCTTCTCATGGATGAAGGCGCTTGCATCCGTCATTGTGGGCCCCAGCCTGTATAACCGGTTTAACATGCCCCCGAGGCTTTCCTCCTTTTCAACAAGAACGACTTCATATCCGCGATGGGCAAGGGCAAGGGCAGACGTTATCCCGGTAATTCCACCACCCATAACAAGTGCCCGGGTCTCAACTTGGGAAATAATGGGTTCCTGTGGTTCCAGTAAAGCGGCCTTGGCCACGCCCATGCGGATCAGGTCTTTGGCCTTTGTCGTAGCATCTTCCTGCTCCCCCATGTGTACCCAGGAGCATTGATCCCTGATGTTGACCATTTCAAACAGATAAGGGTTCAGTCCAGCCTCAGCACAGGAAGTTCGGAAAAGGGGTTCATGGGTCCTCGGTGTACAGGATGCCACAACAACGCGATTGAGGCCGTGCTCCTGGATTCCCTTTTTGATCTCATTGATGCCGCTCTCGGAGCAGCTGTAGAGGTTTCTCTGAACGAAAGTGACATGCGGCAAGGTTTGCGCGTATTCGCCCAGAGCTGCCACATCTAGGTATCCGGCAATATTGGATCCGCAATGGCAGACAAACACGCCAATCTTGATTTCTTTCTTATTATTTTCAGGCAACGGCTTTCCCCTTCTCTAAAAGGGGTTGAAGGGTGATTTCAGCGGCTCGCTCTGCTGCACTTGAGGCCTGAACCACAGATTCTGGGATATCCATGGGCGACTCTGCACAACCGCAAACAAAAACCCCAGGCCTCGTCGTGTCAACAGGGGATAGGGGGTCGGTCTTGACGAAGTTGTAAGGATCCAACTGGATACCTAGAATTTCGGCCAACTCAACAATGCCTTTGGTTGGCACACATGCGCTTGCAAGGATCACCAAGTCGAAGTCCTCTTTTTTAATCATTCTCTCCTTCGTGTCTTCATAGGTAACTACAGGATTGTTGTTCGGGCCTTCCGTGATTTCTGCGATCCGTCCACGCACGTAAGTAATATTCGAACGATTGCCCCCCCGTATTTTGTACTCTTCAAACCCTTTACCTACGGCTCGTATATCCATCCCAAAAATGGTGGAGGTGGTTTCCGGTTCGTGCTCGTGGGCTACAATGGCTTCTTTGATTGAATGCATGCAACAGTAACCGGAACAGAAGGGGTAGAATCGGAAATCCCTGGAGCCAACGCACTGAACAAATGCAAGTCTTTTGGCTACGGTAAAGCCTTGGGTCTCCTCCTCGCGGGCTTTTGTTTTCGCCTGGGCGGCGAGGTCGGATGGTCGGTAAAGCTTTCCCCCCGTCGGTCCACTGGCACTCAAAAGCCTTTCGAACTCCATGGCCGTGACGACGTTGGGGATTTCCTGATAACGGTATTCGGTGATCTGTGCGGGATCAAAGACGTCGTAGCCGACGGCAAGAATGATGGCCCCCACATCCAGTTCAACGATTCGATCCTTTTGATTGAAATCGATGGCCTTGGCCTGACAGACCCGTTCACACTGTTTGCATTCTCTTCTTGTTAGGAAAAGGCAGGCCTTCTCGTCAACATAGTAGGTGGCAGGGATGGCCTGTTGATAATAGATATGCATGGCCTTGGTTGTTCGAAGGCCTTCATCATAAGCATCCTCAATGGGCACAGGGCAATAGTTGCTGCACGTGCCACAGGCTGTGCAGAGATCCTCATTTACGTAGCGGGCCTTGCTTCGAACCTTAACCTTGAAATCTCCCACCTGACCGTTTAACTCTTCAATTTGGCTGTAGGTCATAAGCTCAATGTTTGGATGTCGACCGACATCCAGCATCTTCGGGGAGAGTATTCAAATGGCGCAGTCGTTGGTCGGGAAGGTCTTGTCCAACTGGGCCATCTTTCCACCAATGCTGGGCAGCTTCTCCACCAAATGGACCCTGATACCCATATCGGCAAGGTCCAGAGCCGCCTGCATCCCCGCAATTCCTCCTCCGATAACAAGGACTTCTTGACTCACTGTGGATTCCCTCCAAAAACAAAATCGCTGAGCCATTTCATGAGATTTTTCCTGCGGCTTGCCTTGGCCGCTTGAAGTAATATACCTACGATTTGAGACATTGAGCTAAAAGATCAAAGATATCCGTGATCTCCATATCCAGATTAAAGGCTTCTTTGGTGCACATGAAATGGATCTGGCATTTTGGGCAGGCCGTCACGAGAACCTCGGCACCCGTGTTCCTTGCCTCATGCAGCCGTTGCATCTGGATCTCTCTTGAACAGCCGGAGCAATTTGACCAGCCGCTGGTTCCGCAGCAGACCCCGTTTTCCCTAGAACGGGGCATCTCTATAAATTCAAGCCTTGGGAAGGACCCCAAAAGTTTACGAGGTGCATCATAGATGCCTGCTAACCTTCCTAGCCTGCAAGGGTCATGGTAAGTAGCAATGCCTTTGAATGCTTTAAAGTCGACAACATTCTCATTGATTTCCTCTGCCAGAAAATCCAGGATATAAACTGGCTCGAATCCTAATGGACCAAAAAACCTGGGATAGAATTCCTTGAAGGTGTAGTAACCCTCAGGACAACTAAAAACCACATGTTTGGCGCCCGAAGAGCGAATCAGGTCCAGGTTTATTTGCGCCAACCGTTTAAATTTCTCCTCGTCACCACTCCAAAGGGCGTCATGACCGCAACATCTTTCCTCATTGCTTAAAACGGGCTCCACCCCGCAGGCGTTCAGGATCTTTAGCACGTTCTGGGCGCCTCGAATGGAACCGGCATTGATATCCCGAAATATGACATCAAAATAGGGTCTGCAGCCCACAAAATAGAAAACGTCTCCCCCGTCCGAGGTTTTTCCGTCTTCGACCCAGAAGGTCCGATTTTGTCTCACATCCTGAGTCTGTATGGCCGTGATTGTTTGGAGAACCCCATGGTGAGCGGGGATTCCATCAAAACCATGAGAATGGGCCTCGTCACGCACAAGGCGGACGAATTCAGGAAAATGGATATGGGCAGGGCATCTTACGCTACACTGCGCACATGTCAGGCAGCTCCATATGGTGTTGTCGGAAGGCTCTTCCAGATCATAAAGAGAACGCTCAATAATCTGTCTGGGTGAGAAATCGGAGAAATACTGGGCAACGGGGCAGCTTGCGGTACATACCCCGCAGTCAAGGCAGTAAAAGGTCTTAGTGATGTCAACCAATTCGGCTATCGTCGGCATTTTACCCCGATATCCTCTAAACCCCAGCGTTGCATACACAACATGTCGAGGATATTAAATAAACAATCATGTCAATGAATGGTGTCTGTCCTCGAGTCTATCTAGGAAGTCACTGCGGGTGGTATTCTCATTCCCATGTCGAAACGGTTCGACTGGCGCACCCCCCTGAGCCAAGTCTCAGGGCAGATCCCTGAATTCCCAAATAACTAGTCTTCTATAAGTTCGAGGGCTCCGGTATTACACCACCTGACGCAAGAGGGGCTGGGTGGGATACCACAGAAATCGCACTTGAGGGGAAAACCCGTCTCCGCTTCTACGAAAAAGGGTTTTTCAGGACAGGAAGCGCGGCACACCAGGCACATGTCGTAAGTCTCCCCTCCGATGACCAAGTTATGTTTGGAGGTACAGGCAGCATCCACAAAAGGTCCGGCGATGGTCGGGAAATAGGTGGTCCCCTCATGGTAGACCCTGATTCGAGCCCTTCTGGGGTTGGCCACGCCTTCCACATGGTTAAGGGAGCAGGCAATTTCACAGTGTCGGCAACCTGTACATTTTCTATGGTCAATCTTGATCTTCGGCATCCCTATCCTCCATAAAATCGCTAAAGCGATTTTATAATATGAAACTTCGTCGGTTTGGGGTTAGTCTCGAATACACACATCTATCCGCTCAGAGTTCCAAGGCCTTTAGGGTGTCAGGATGAGGCTCTCCTTTCTCATTCCAACCACGAAGGTGATAGTAATCGTTGAGCATTTCATCCAGTTTGCTGACCTGGCCCTCAGCAGGGCCATCGGCGATCGGCTCCTTAAGACACCTTTCTGGCAAGGTGTCATAGGTATGATCAAATCCAGCCTTCATGTTGAACAATCTCTCCTGATTCCAGATCCTCTCGCCAAACCCGAGTAAATCATCCGCATTGTAACTGGTCCCTAAGCAGCTATTGACCATGGGTACAAAGTTTTTAAATTTCAACCCCATTAACGGCCAGTTACAAAGACCCAGTGAATCCATAATGGCGGTCGTATCTTGGTACCTTTTGACCAGTTCTGGTTTGCCCTCGGGTGTCCAAGGATCCAAGTGTTCGTGTACGTTCAAGACCTCATCAATAAAGGTGTATGCATAAAGATGGTGAGGGCCGTAGTTGGAAGTGGCAAAGTGCAGGCCCATCCCCTGGATCCCTCGTGGGTCAAAAGGGGCCATGGGCATGCCTTTGACGCCCATGAAAGATTTTGGCTGACCATACTCATCTGCAAGGGCCTTCCCTCCCTGTCCTATTCTCTTGGCATGTCCCTTTTTTGTGGCCATGAGATTCAAGGCCTGCAACATCTCCTCACCCCGGCCAAACCCGAGATCGAGCTTGAGTTCGTCTCTGGAGGCGATACCCTTTTCCACGAGCTCCATGGCTGTGGCCATAGTGCCTCCCGTTGCAATGGGATCTAATCCCATCTCCCCGCAGATCATGTTGGCCAAACCGATTATGCTCAGGTCTGTTATACCGCAATTAAGGCCAAGGGCCCCGATAGCCAGATAAGTGGGGGCCATCCCTTTTCCTTTAAACAGGGGATTGTCTGCGTCCGTCTTCTTGATACAGGCGATGGGACATGCGAAGCAGCCCCTGCTCCTTAGGGCGAATGCATTTTCCAAGGCCCCGGTTCCCACAACCTTTGACTCCCTGAAGGAAGCGGTCTGAAAATTGTTCCAGGGCAGAATTCCCTTTTGATAGCAGAGGCCCACAAAAAAGGCTGAACCCCAGGCGGACATGGATTGGGAGGTCATGGGAGCGCTGTTCAATTTATTTGTCAAGGTATTAATAACCTGCACGAAGCGACTGCCATCGGCCACGGTGAGGGAATGGCTACCCTTGACGGCAATGGCCTTTAGATTCTTGGAGCCCATCACAGCGCCTATGCCAGCCCCGCCAACGGACAAAAAGCCGTCATTGATGATGTTGGCCAGAGGGATCAGCTTTTCGCCCGCAGGACCGATGGAGACCAAGTAGGTTTCCCGACCGGCCCATTTATCCGTGAGACCCTTTTTGAATAGATCTTCGGTATCGGATGTGGTGCGACCCCAATATTCGAGGGCAGGTTGTAGCTTTATTTTGTCGTCCATGATGGAGAGGATAACTGGGGATTCGGCCTTGCCCTCCAAGATGATCATGTCGAAGCCGGAAAACTTCAATTCAGCCCCAAAGTGTCCCCGCATTTTGGCGCAGGCAATGGTTCCTGATAGGGCACTTTTGGTCACCACATTGCATGAGGCGCCAGTCACAGCGCCGGTACCCACCAGCGGACCCGAGACAAAGATGAGTTTGTTTTCCGGAGAGAAGGGGTCGACCCGGGGATCTATCTCGTCAGAAAGGATCTTCACGCCAAGGCCGCGACCCCCCACAAATTTTTCCATAAGTTCTTGGGGCAGCGCCTCTGTCTGAAAGTTGTTTTCAGTAAGATTTACCCTGAGGCACTGACCAGTCCAACCGTTCATAAAATAACCTCACTTGGTTCGGTGATTTTATTTATCGCAAAGACGTCGCTCACATAAAGGCTAGGGAGGCTAATTGAAGACTGACGATTTAAAAGGAATCAAATCCACAAGCAATCGTCAATCTTCAATCTTCAATAATCAATCAACTATGCCGCGCCTTTGAGCCACCCTGTTGTCTTGTCCTCCAGGGCCTTGAGGCCAAAATCCAAGCATGCCGTTTTGCAGCAACCGCATCCAATGCACTCGTCCGTCTCCACGTAAATGGAGTTCTGCTGGTCCTTTATGGCATGCACGGCGCAAACCCGAAGGGCATAGCAATCTTTGCAATTATGTGGACAAATGACGTTAAGCATTTTTATCTCCTTTCTTGAAAAGAATTGGAGCGCTGGAGTAGTGGAGTTATGGATTAATGATTTCGCAGGATTTTCCGGTACTCCAGTACTCCAACACTCCATTACTCCATATGGTTATCACAAGCCGATGACTGGACAATACACTTATTCGGACGCATGGTTGGGGCCATCAAATCAACCTAAAATCTTATCTATTTCCTCTTTGTCAGAATCCATCACATAGGGAATCCCCGACACATCTGCCGCCTCTCTGGTTAGGGCGACCAGGTCACCTCGTTCAATATACTTCAGGGCAAATTTCCTCTCACCCGCCATGAGCTGCTGGAGTCCCTGGCGCAGGCGGTCGATGTAGGAGTAGATGCCAATGGCCCCCGGAGGAAGCGCTTCGAATTCCTTGCCGAACCGTTCTTTCAATTGGCTACCCACGGCAAAGAGCTTCACATACCCATCAGCCGCATCCTCTCCTTCCAGTTCCATTTTTTCGGCCATCATCTTGCCATGGGTCTTGCCCACCATGCCCGCGGTCATAATGGCCCGGCCAAAGAGGACGGCTTTGACATGGGGAGCACCCAGAGCGAGCACCTTGAACATGTGATCTTCTAGTGAGAGCCCTCCCCCAACGGCGATAGGCGGAATATATGCGCCTTTAGCGGCCAGGCGTTCACACATCTGGTAGGCGAGGCATTCCAGTTCGACCGTGGGAATCCCCCACTCATTCATCATCCGCCATGGGCTCATGCCGGTCCCACCGCCTGCGCCGTCAATGGTCAACAGGTCGATCTTGGCGTCGGATGAATACTTGATGGCGCGTGCCAAGTCTGCCGGTCTGTAGGCGCCGGTCTTCAAGGTCACATATTTTGCCCCCACACTGCGAATTTGCTCTACCGCCTTTAAGAAGGATTCCTCGTCAACCATCCCCAGTCTTGAGTGTCTCTCGAAATCAGAAATTCCGCCGGACTTAAAGGCCGCCTGGGCAGCGGGATTTGTCGGATCAGGCAACACAATATAACCACGTTCTTTGAGTTGCATGGCTCTTTCTATGGAAGGGAGCTTTACCTCTCCACCGATATCCTTGGCGCCTTGCCCCCATTTTAGCTCAAAGATCTCCACACCCAGCTTCTCGATGACATACTCGGGTACACCCAGCTTTGTATCCTCCACATTGGCCTGAACCACAAGGCCACCCTTTCCGTCATACCACTTTTTGTATGTATTGACCCTGCGTTCCATTTCAGGCGATTTCACAATCTTGCCGTTCTGAAATTCGGCCTGCGGGTCCATGCCGCAGATGTTTTCTCCGGCTACGAGAATGATGCCAGATATGGCGGCTCCTGCGGCCATATCCTCCCAATTAATTCGTGCCACATCCGTGGATCCCACAGCCCCTGTCACAATGGGAAAATCCACTTCTATGCCCCCGTCGCCACCTAATGCGGCGGTACAGTCCACCGCTGGGAAGGTGGCCACATCTGGATCTGCTTCAACCCCTACAGCCCCCACGCAGGTCCCCTGGATATTGAAATGGGAGAAATCCAGAGGATAATCCTTGTCCGCCCCAGCGGTGACCTTACCAAAGGGTTGGGGATAGATCATCTCCCGTCCTTTTAGGGCAGAACGCCCGATCTCACAGGGCCCCTCGCACCCGTCCAGACAGGTCACGCAGATACCGGAAATGGGTGCCGGTTCGACGCGTGTTGTGGTAACTGTTGCCGCACTTCGATTTGGTCTACTAAATGACATAAACAACCTCCTTTCTAATACGTTAACAAAAATAAAGGCGCCTCTTCCCCCCAGGGAAATAGACGCCTTTGTCCTCTCTATTCTCAAACCTTTACACGTCTTTGTGTAAAGGTTTACTGAAACCAAAAGATTAAGCCTATTTTTTAGCTATACTAATGGGTGAAGTCAAGAGATTTTTGCTTAAATATTTCAGTTTCTTGAAGTTCTACTAAAATAGGCCAAAATGCTCTGTCCTGTTCATACTCTTCAAATTCTGATTTCAGAGCAGATGGGGGGGTTGTTTTGAGGGGTCTTGGTCAGAAAATGTGTCAAATCTCATCTGAGAGAAGGATGGCTTCGGCTACATTGCGCATGGACTTGCGAGAGTCCATGCTACGTTTCTGCATCCAGCGGTAGGCCTGCTCCCCGGTCATGTTGCGGCGACGCATAAGAACCTCCTTGGCCCGTTCCACCAGTTTGCGGATCTCCAGTTCCTCCTGAATCACCTTTTCTTTGACCATGAGCTCTGTATTGAAGATGGCCACCGCGGCCTGGTTGGCCACGGTGGTTATGAGATTGACCTCAGTTTCAGAGAAGTTGTGAGATTTTGCAGTAAAGCAGTTCAAAACGCCGATGACCTTGTCCTCCTTCACATGCATGGGCACGCTGACCATGGAGACCAGGCCCAATTTTCTTGCCATCTCCTTTTCTTTGAATCGAGGCTCTTTCAGCACGTTCTTGATAATGAGGGGCTGGTTATTGGCAGCCACAAAGCCAACCACACCCTCATTCATATTCAGAGATCTATCCTTTACATAATCGGGATCAATGGCTTGTGTGGCTTTGAGTCGTATCTTCTTCCCCTCTGTATCCTCATCCACCAGCCAGAGGGAGCAGATTTCCACCCCAGTGACCTTTGCCGTGACCATGACGAGGAGCTTAAGGATATCCTCCAAGTAGAGGTCGGATGTGATGGCCCGGCTAATGTCCATAAGGGCCTTGATGTATTTGTCATAGGTTTCTGGTGGAATTTTTTCCATGGATTCAGAATGATTCCCTCACCCCCTCCCCCTCGAGGCCTTCGGCTCGGAGAGGAAAGGACAGAGCTTGCCCCGTACTTGGTACGGGGGTAGGGGTGGAGCATTACACTAGGAAAATGTATCTGAAATAAATAAACTTTTCAACGTTTTGACCGGGTCTGTGGGAGATATTTTTTTAAGTATTCCCTGAGCCTGGTTTCAAAATCAACTTCCCAGCCGCCCTGGTACACGATGAAAGAGGCGATTTCACTGGCCAGGATAGCGTACTTGATCTTTGGCGGTAGTTTTTTCACCCGCGCCCTGTATTTTGGGTTTTCGCGGATGAAGGCAGGGAGGTGATTCAGAATTACTTTGCGGAAAAGGTTTTGATCTGAGATTTCAGGGTGATCCTGGAAAAGACCAAAAAGCCTCGCATAATACCCATTGATTTCTCTGCTGAGGGCATCACTGATCTCAGTATAGAGGGCCTCCCCCCCGTATTCATGATATCGCTTGAAAATGAGTCTCGCCTCCTCTTCAGCCCTCTTATCTAGGATCTTGAGTACATCTTCCACATACTCTTCTTTGTGCGTCAGGAACTCCTTCTCCTGCATGAGCAGGTTGGCGATAATCTCGTAGGAGGAGGAAATGACGCCACATTTATTTGCCGATGCATCGCGTAGGACAACGATACCTCGCCTCTGGAGTTCATCACGGGCTTCTGGGGTGATATAGGAATTTGCACCTTCACAAATGATTTGGGCGGTGGGAGCGCCGCCGTTCTGAAACAGTTTTTGCCAGTTGCTTTCGTCAATGGTCTCAGGTCTCCCGCCGCATGGAAGGAAGAGATCTGCTGAAACGGAAAAGACCAGATCTTCGAACTCCCTGTAAAACTCGTCTGCGGTGACCCACTGATCATCGATTCCCGATTCAGAGTGTATGACTTTTCTATGGAGTTCTCGCAGCCCATCTTTGCGGCGTTCCCGCCGAAAGAGGATAAACCCACCCGGGTGAAGCGCCTCTGGGTCGAAATCGACTACATCACCTTTGAGGACCAGTTTGCCCAGGTGCCTAAGATCCAGCCCCTCCGGATCGTACAGGCCACCGGCCCCCGCAGCTATACTCCTAATCTGTACCCTTGGGCATCTCTCCAACAGAAGACGCATACAGTTACCCGCCACGTCCCCATTTGTTCCCCCTGTGATCTTCACAGAAAATGGCTCTCGATGAATGTCTACACCGAGTTCGCCCATGGCAATCTCGGCAAACTTAATCACTCCCCTGGAGGTGACACCATACTCCTTGTGATTGATTCCCACGCGCTTACTTGACATGATGCCCATGCCGAGTAGATATCCCCTTTTCACAGACTGCTGGGCAATCACTTCGATCATGCTATCGTGCATATTCTCATCGGGCCCCAGTTCAATGGGCTCGTCTTCACCATAGTAGTCGACCACATTTGGATTTTTTGCTTTCCCGGCCTCAGTTACGAATATATCCAGAAAGGCGTTGATAAAGCCATACTGAAGCTTGTAAAGGCGGTTCGTGACGGCCTCGTCAGAGTCAGCGGCCCCTGCATCAAGGACAACGGTCAGCTTAGAACCCCCCTCATAAATGTCTTTGTTCTTGAGATGCTGGGTGTGGGCAAGCACGTAGACTTCCCGGAAGAGAGTGCCCGTATTGGTTATGAATTCATCATGGCTTCTACATATGATGGTACGCCATCCTCCCCTGGCTATGTCCGAAAATCCGATATGATAACCCATGCCATATCGGCCAAAGAAGAAGGTGATACGAAAAGGCGTGTCTTGAGGGAGATCAGCGGTAAACGCAGGCCCCAGTTCAGCCAGATAGGCAGGATCCAAGCGAAAGGCAAGGGCATGCTTTTCGGGGACAAAGAAATTGGTTTTGAGGGTATGGTCAATGAATAGAATACATGTTCTGAAGATTGTCTTCCTGATCTCATCAAGATACTTGTGTCCCGTGTTGTAGCCCTCAATTGCCTGAAGGGTTTCACCGAGTGCTTTCTTATAGGCGCCCTCCCTTTTTGTGGCTCCCGGGTCGAATCTTTTCTTAAATAGTTTTACGAGTTTTAACGTGAAATCCGGATCTGAATGGAAGGCGGACTTCACAGTCTCCAAATCGAAACGGTCTGGCTGGCTGTGGGCGAGGGCAGTGTGGCAGAACGCAACAAAGGCATTGGTCAAGGAGGCCTCCTCACCCGTCATAATGCGATTTGTCACAAAGTCCGTATAAGTGCTTCTGGCTGTGGAGAGAATCTGTGTGTTATAGAGTTCTGTCTTTAATTCCCGGAAGAGGTCTGAGTCCTTTTCCACCAATTTGTCGTCGAGGGTTCTCACGTAGAAGGTGCTTAGAAAATAACGGCTCACACCCGTACTGATGTTGAGGGTATAGGAGCGTTGTACCCCTATCTTCAATCGCTGAAAAACCTCACTAACCTGGGTCAAGAAACCTATCTCCGGCGGGCTTTCTACAGAAAACAAAATGCGCGACTCCGTCTGAGGGGTCTCGTCCGTTTTCTGCTCCACATCCAAATAAAGCCCATCATGCATCCTGCCCTGCTGGTATGACCAGAGGAGTCGAGCAATACGTTCTGGCGGGGAAATGCGGATGTAGGACTCGTTGTTGACCCAGATCAAGCGAAGAACCTCATCTAGCGCCTTAAAGTCAAACTTTGGATACAAACCCTCTAGCTTGACGAGAACTTCCTTTTTGATCTGGCGTGGAACCGTCACTTTGGCTGCCGAGGCAATCTCCTCGTGGCTTTTCCTTTGGAACTGGAACCTTTGTATCTCCAAAGCCCTATCTGCCCCCGGCATGGTTCCGTAGGAATGCAGCATTTCAGCGTAAGAGATCTCTCGCTCCTGGAGGGTCTTAAGCGTGTCGTAAAGGGAACCTGGAAGGTCCAGGCGGGCCAGGATGAGCTTTTCCGGTTGGTCTGCCAGAAGGATTTTTTGGTTATTGACAACACTGGACAGGGACGAGGCCAGAGTGACGATCGCACCGATCTCCTCTTTCATTGTAATGAAAAAGTAGGGGTGCATATTGGCATAAAGCCACTCCAGGTTTCTTGCGCAGTTACGGGAGTGCGCGGCGAGGGCCTTCTGAATTTGGTCGTAGAGCATTGCGTCATGCACGCCTGCAGCATTTTGCAGCGTCTTTGTGCCCGTTTCCTTGATTCCACTGCTCTTGGGCGACATCAGCTCAGTCCCCTTTCAGGAATGGAAAGATAGTTTATAGATATTCGTAACATGAGTTCTCAAAGGATTGAAAAAAGCTCTGCAAAGAGGGTTGTATTTATCTGAGAGACTTTTGCCATTCTTTGGCAAAAATCTCTGCAACCCTATTAATCTGTGCAGCGTCAATAGGGTGTACCTTTAGGGCCTTGGCCACTTCCACGTACAATGTTTTTCGGTCATTGTTTTCCGCGTCTACGAAGGCATTCAGGTCCCGCTTTTCCTTAAGCCCTAGCCCACTTGTATTTGCTACTGAGACATAGCCATTGTTACCTTCTTTGAGCATACCTTTTTGATAATAAGGCTTCATCTGGTTGTAACGACTTCTCATCCTCTCTTTCAAGGAGCGGATGGTCGGGTTAGAGACTTCAGTTACTTCTTGGGCCCATGCCGGCGAGGGAGAAAGGGCAAGCAGGGTCTTCTGGAGAAGGGAACTCTTATCTTTGTCTTGAGGTTTTTCTTCCTCACCACTCCCGGGGCCTCTGATATCATTGACAATATCTCCTGCCACGGATTCCACTTTTTCGGCCGGGAAATAGATATTGATGGTTACACAAGCAAAAATGAATATTGCCATACATAAAATGGGTACCCATGCGGGTCTTAAGCATTTTCTCATGATGACCTCCTGCTAGGCAAATTCGAAATCCGAATAACGAAATCCGAAACAATGCATGAGGTGTCAAAATTCCAATGACCGAGACAAATCGTCCTGAATATTTGGTAATTTATGTTTTGGATTTGTTTCGAATTTCGCATTTCGAGTTTCGGGTTTATTTTACGCGAGTTGGCGAGATTGGGCAATCCTCAAACCGTGCGTTATTAGATCATACTGCTAGGATTTGATGTTTTTATTTAATCACGGGGCCCCTTTTAGAAGTTGTAACGCGTCTAATCCTCTTTACCATGTCTTTGAACCTGATTTTGTTCTCTGGGTTAACATTTATAATATTTATCCGGGGAACGCCACTGCCTTTCACATAATACTCTGTGCCCCCTTCCCTGATGGTCCCGTTTATTTGGAAGAGGTCATTTTCCAAAGATGCACGGATACCGATCTTTTCATAGGGAAATTCTTCAAAAAAAGATGTCATTATGCCAGCTACGCCCATAAATGGGCTCTGGCCCCCGCCGATTTGCGCGATACTATCTACGGCCCTTTGGCTCATTTTCTGACGTACTCCCTCCTTCTTCGCCGTTTCCAAGAGCAGATCAAATCTTTGGGGCTGGCCATAGGCTATTTCCAAGTCGTTCACATACCCCATCAGGATGCCTTCTATTTTGCCAAAAGCGGTCTCTCTGGTTAGATCGCCTAGCCGCAAATCCTTCCACTTAGCGTTCAGTTTGAGCAGGGGAGTGGGTGTGAGGAGGCCTGATGCAGAGAGACCGGAGATAAGAATTTCACCCCCAAATAGCCTCGTCATGAGGTCGCCTTTCGTGCGCAGCTGGTTGCCCTCAAATTGTACGGGGTCCAGTATTCCCTCTATGGTCCCCGTTATGGGTTTGGTCCAGATTCCCCTCAGAAGGGGATCAAGCTTGACAGCGTCTAGGCTAAGGCTTGTTTCGATGGAGCGGCGGGAACCATAAAGGCCTTTACACACGACGGGCCCCAATTCGATTTTTCCCCCAGGGACTTTGAGTAAGGTGGACGAAGGGACGGTTAGCCGGTCTGGGCTGGACTCTAGGGGGAGACTGAGAGATTGCACGGGAAGGGGAGGTAGGCGAAGGGACCCAATGGATAATTTCCCCCCCAATTTATGAGTTTTGGTTTCCAACGCCTGACCTGTCGGTAGAGATTGGACCCAGATGGGCAGGTCTAGATCAATGCCTATTAAAGAGAGGGTGCCCTCGGTTGAGGAGAGTTCACCCCTATGCCACCGGCAGCGTCCCTTAGCCATCCAATTGGAGGGGGTGCCTGTCAAATTGAGGTCAGCGGCAATGCTTCCTCCCAATTTCAGCAAAGTAAGAGAAGGCCTCTCTGTCTTGAAAGGTTCCAGAACGAAATGATGAAAAATAGGTTGCAGTGGGGTTTTCGGGACATGGACGGAGAGATAAAGATGAGGTTTCCGGGCTGGGAAATGAAGCGTTCCATTCATTTCGAGCCTTAGAATATCTTTCAATTGACACTTTAGACTGGCGAGTTTCAGGGATTTTTGAGGCCAAACATATCCACCCTCCATAGAACAAAGAAATCCACTACGATTCAGATTCAGGTAAAAACGATCGTAGAGGACCTCACCTTCTTCCACCGTAAAGTCTGCTTTCGCATCAATGCGAGATTGCTTCACGTTAAGCTTGCCATCCAATTTCATACGCAGAGCGATTTGTTCTCCCATGGAGCTGGCGCTTTGGTCTTGAAACCGGAGATCCTGAAGCCCAAGCTGAGAGGTGAAGGTCCAATCTCCCCTATCATTAAACACGGCATTGAGCTGAAAAGACTCCTTTCCCGTGATTCGCCATTCATGGGGTAAAAGCTCTAAGGCAAGAACCGATTCGATGAGATGCACATCTTTTCCCTGAAGTTGCAGGCTCAACTTTCCCCTCTCTAGCTCCAGTGCGATCCATAGATTTTTTATCAAGGATGAATCAAGCCGTATCTCAGGAACAAAGAGGCGCTTTTCCTCCCCGTCTATCCTGCCTTTCTGCGTCTGCGCTTGAAGATGCTCCACGAAAATATCTTTCTTCCCCAGTCGCAATTTGGCGCGAGGGATTTTTACTGAAAGATCCTTGATCTGATAAACGGGATGTTTACCCGACAGGTCAAGCCCCACTTTGAAAGGTTCGGGTTGGATCACCGCACCCGAAACCATGGTTCTATCTCCCTCTAGTTTTGCGTTTATATCCATGTCAGGGAAACTTCCTTTTACCCCAATGCTTCCGCTAACCCTGCTGTCCACCTTGATGTGTCCCATCCCACAGGTGATATGACTTTCTCTGAAAAAGGACTGGAGGTCACAATGGAGACGCCATTTTCCCTCTTTCTTCAGACCCTTTACAGTGCCTTGAAGATTAATGGGGTCCGAGAGGGAGATGGTAGGGAATCTCCTTTTTATTTTATCAGGAAGGAGGGTAAGAAGTTCTTGGGCCAAGAAGTGGCTATCCAGGACTCGGAGTCTGAATTTTTCATGATCCCCGAATCCCATGTCTAATTCTCCTTGTAGGCGCAGGGCATCGTGCAGGTTCAGATCTATTCTGGAAGCTTGAAGCCTCCTCTCCTGCATACTGAAAAGGCCGGTCGTCTTCAGTTGCAGGCTCATGGCAGGCCATTCCATACCAGGTAAATGCTTTAAGCCAATCCCCTCAATCTGTAAATATGCGGGTTTGAAGAATATTGCTTTCTGCTTATGAGAGTAAGTGAGCTCAGCCCTTGCTTCAATCTCCTCTATACGCACCTTATGACTCTGATAGGTCGCATTTTTTGCCGTCAGTGTTCCCATGATTTCCGGTGCCACCAAGGAGAAGGCTCCATCGGTGGTCACATGGACCTGAGGAGCGGTGATGATCAGATCTTGAGAAGGGGATTTCATCTGAATGCTTCCAGAGACTGCGATTTGATGCTCAGAATTCAGCTCCCCATGTATTTCGTCTGCTCTAAGGGTTTTATCCTCAAATTCAGCGGTAACATGACCATTGACCACTTCTGCTGCCTGGAATGTCACATCCTGGAAAATAAATAGCGCTACAACCCATTTTAAAATTCGGGCAACAAAGGAGGCACCTTTTTCCTTTACCTCTAACCCGGGCAGCGTCGCCTTTTCTCTAAATTGAAAGGAGAATCCTTCAATCTTGAGGCTCTTGAAGTTAAGCGTCTTGCGCCCGAATGGCCCTAATAAATCCATAACGGCTTGCAGATCCCGGATTCGCAGATGAAAAGGCCCCTCATTTTCCATGGGTCTGAGAGTAACGTCCACGGCGTGAAGGCTTAGAGGCTTGAGGGAGTAGGAGAGGGTTTTGATCGTGCATGTTGTTTGTGTGGTTCTTGAAATCGTTTTTTCGATAAACGGTTTTGTGGCAGACGGATTATAGTAGAGATAAAGGCATGCAAAGCAAAGTGAAGCCAAAAATAGCAGGATCAAGAGGCAAAGGGCGATGAGGATCTTATTTCTTGTTTTCATAAACTAGGGCACTTCATTTGAGACCACTCAGGGAAGTACGTGGAAATACGGCCAAGGAACGGCGGATAGATAATTGCGGTTTTTGCGCAATCCTTAACCGATCCTGCAACCTTTTGAAGATATCACCCTCTTCCTTGGTGAACTGGCGTAAAAATAAGATCGTTTCTTTAATGGAGTTTCCCTGTTCCTTTAATAGGGCCTCAAAAAGATGGAAATGCCGATGGTATAGCCCGATTGAGAGAAGATAGGCATTATTCATTTCGGCACTCTCAAAATGGGTAAATCTATGTGTCTGCAATTGACTTTTGATTTTACCGAATTTCACAAGGGAACTCTCAAAAACCTTTTCTCTGAGGGTCAACTTCTTCTCATAACTTATGGGTGAGTCGTAAAGCTGTTCCAATTGCTGAAGGAGAGAGGCCAAGAACGCGGAGAATATGCGTTCGTCCTCAACATTCTTTTTGGCCTCCATGGTCAAGGGATCCGACTGACCCAATGTTTTTTCCAGAAATCGAATTGCACCCACCTTCCCCACGAGAACCGCCAGGCCTTCATTGAACTCCCCCTCGCCCTTTAGGTAGAGGGTCGTATGGGTCATCTCATGAAGGATGGTCTCCACCAGATCCACGGTAGGTCCCTCAAGGAGGTTTAAGGTCACAGGGTCCTGAAACCATCCCAGGGTGCTATAGGCATCGGCCACACCCAGTATGACATCCAAGTCTTTTTTTAGCAGTCTATCTTTTTCTGCTCTTGCCCGCTCTTTGTCAAAGAAGCCCAGGTAGGGCATCCGTCCCACCACAGGAAACCACCAGGTCTGCATGATCAAACGATCCTTGGGAGATGCGGCCACCACATAGATGGGAGGCTGATGGGACTTCAAATAGACGGTTTGATAATTTTCCGTCTCTTTTAGTCCCAACTCATTCTCTCCAAAGGCCTTAACTTGAGCGACAAGGTGCAAGCGCTCCATCTGATCGGGACTAAGAGAGGCCGTTTTTAGTGCCTCTTCCACGGGAATGGAGTTATTAAGCAGTCGAACCTGACCTGCTGCGGCATGGAGAACGTAGCTTAGACGGCAAGCGGTGGCAGAAAATAGTAAGGCTAGGATGGTGAATATGGAAAGGGTTCGGATTATTCTCATTACCACCCCCCTTTACCAGAGGCGAACGATCTTTTTGCCGTCTCTGAGTTCGCCTCTCACCTTTTCCATGTGTCGGAGTGCAGCAAGTTCTCTCTCAAGGTCTGAAGGCTTTATCTGGAGTCTTTCAACCAAGATCTTTGGTTCAACGCCTCCGCTCTCTTTGAGGATTTCTAAGATTTTGGTCTGGACCGGGTTCAAACCTGGATCCTTGATGGGCTGCTTCATAAATGATTTTGCAGAATGCACGGCCCATGGATCACAGGCACGGGCAGGTGAGAGGGCATCCATGTAACAGTCATCACACAATCTCTGTCCATGGAGCTCTCGCTCTTCTCCAGCTTCTATGGCATCTCCGCACCTATCACAATTCATTACCCATACTCCTCATATTTTCTTGTGGGTTCGTGGGTCCTTAAACAGACCTATGTCCAGTATCTAACATCCAGCATCCAGCATCAAAAATAGGTTTTATACCAGTGTTGAAACACAATAAGATTCCAAAGGTGCCATGAGGTATCTTGACGGCCGTTCATATGTTGATGGATCAAACCTTTTATTATTTCATAATTAAAGAAGGCCTGTTTTCTGATGAGGTCCTCAGAGAGGTATTCATGGATGAGAAACTTCAACTCCTTTCTCAACCAGGCCCCTATGGGCATCTCAAAGCCCCATTTTGGTCTTCTGTGGAGGGAAGGAGGCAAGAGATCTTTAAATGTTTCCATAAGGATATATTTCCTGTTTTTTCCTTTTAGTTTCATGTTCCCTTTGAGCTGGAAGACATACTCTGCAAAGGTGTGATCCAGAAAAGGCACCCTCACCTCCAGGGAATTGGCCATGCTCATTCGGTCCACTTTGGTGAGCATGTCTCCGGGAAGCAAACCCTTCACATCCATATACAGCATGAGGTTGATGATATCGCCATCAAAACGGTCTTTTTCCTCTTCCACCATCTTACGCACCAAGTTGAGGTAGAGATTCTCTTCTGGTGGCTCGTTCAATAATTCTTGTCTCGTGGAGAAAGGAAAGACCTCTCGCCAGCCGTAGAATCGATCGGGAAAAGCAAAACTCATTCCCCTGACAAATTTTTTCATCCTTCTCACCATTTCCAGGCTTGGCTTATCTCTTGCGTCTGGCAGGGCATTGATTAGGGGGGCGATCAGCCCATCTCTAAAAAAGAGAGGTATTTTGGCGTAGTACTGGGACCAGTATTCTCCCAGATACATCCTGTATCCCGCAAAGAGTTCGTCCCCTCCATCTCCAGAAAGGGCAACAGTCACATGACGCCTAGTTTCCCTGGAGACGATAAAGGTGGGAACGGCAGAAGAGTCTGCAAAAGGCTCATCAAGCGTCTCCAAAACCACAGGAAAGGCCTCCAAAATGTCCTTGTATCCAAGCTTGAACTCCTGGTGCTCCGTCTTATTGAATTTGGCAACGTCTCGGGCGTATTTTGTCTCATCAAAAGAAGGAAGGTCTTTGTACCCGATTGAAAAGGTTTTCACCGGGCGGGTGCAGTTTCTGGCCATGAGGGCCACAATGATGCTCGAGTCTATACCACCGCTCAGAAAGGCACCAAGGGGAACGTCTGAGATGAGGCGACGTTTTACCGCACCCTCCAGCAGGGCGTAAAGACGTTTTTTGAAGTCCCCAGGTTCTTCTCTGGGTGCTCCGGGCGTTGGGGCATTTTCTCTCTGTTCTGCCCCCACCGGGATATCCCAGTAAGTCTCTACAGATATTTTCCCCTTCTCTGCAACAAGGTAACTCCCCGGCATCAGTTTTCGCATGTTTTTGAAGATGGTCTTTGGGGCGGGGATGTAGTTTAGGGTCAAGTATAGATCCAGCGCTTCAGGATCTATCTCCCTGGATACGTCAGGATCACACAGAATGGCCTTTATTTCTGAAGCGAAGACAATCTGCCTGCCATCCCAGTAGTAATTAAGGGGTTTTATGCCCAAACGGTCTCTTCCGAGCCAAAGTTTTTGTTGCCTCCCGTCCCAAAGGGCAAAGGCAAACATGCCATTGAGGTGCTTCAGACACTCGATGCCCTCTTCCTCAAAGAGGTGAATGATGGTCTCCGTATCAGTGCGGCTTTTCAGTGTGTGCCCATTTGATTTGAGCCCCTCCCTGAGTTCCTGGAAATCATATATTTCGCCGTTAAAGACGAGCCATATGGTCCCGTCTTCATTACTCATGGGCTGATGTCCCGCAGGGGAGAGGTCAATGATGCTCAATCTGCGATGCCCTAGACCCACAGGAGGAGAAACAAAAGTGCCTTCATCATCGGGCCCCCTGTAGGAGAAGGAATGGCACATGGCCTCAAGGAGATCCTCGCTGATGCCTCGCCCATCAAAAACCAGTTTTCCGCAAATTCCACACATGAGGGGTAACCTGTTAAATTCTATCAAATATCAAGGCCATTTTTCCAGTAGGTACCGATGAGCCTGTTTTCATTTTAGATTTTAGATTTGCGATTTTCGAGCAAATCTAAAATCGCAAATCCAAAATCCCTAAGGTTTGTAGATGACGAAAATGGGATTTGAGGTCAGATGCTTTCTTGAGTCTATCAGTCGGTAATAGGTCTTTTCGTTGGGTGCTAATTTGTCGTCTGTATACTCTATTTCCATGGGCGTCATTCCTTCAAAAGTATGGAGCACTGTTCCACCCCGTATAAGCAGAATCTTCACAGAGAGGGGCTTCTCAGAATCATAAGAGACCCTAAATTTGATGAGGGGATAGTGAGAAGTGGTCCATGTTTCTCCCATGAAGGCCTTCTCACCTGCGTTTCCCAATACATTAAAATAATCCAACCTTGGCCACACTTCACCCTTGCCCAGCGAGCAATACATACGCCCCTTTTCCATGGCTTCTAAGACCCCTCTCTTGGATAACTCCCTGACCAAGAAAGTGGTGGGGTAAGACCCGAGCCTCCGAACCGAATCACCGTCTGTGTGGAAATCAGCTGTAGATATACCCCATACCGGTTTGTGCCTCTCTCCGCGGCAATATTCATTGAGGACCCTGTCCCACTCTTTTCCTGGGTCTGTGACAGTCACGTTTTCCCCATAGATCGCGGCAAAGCCTGTGTAGTCCTTGGACTCATGGAGGACTTGGGGATAAGGGGGTGTATGGACCCGTATGGGGCCATATTTCCGCATACCAGACCTCTGTTCCGGGTAATTCCAGAAAGAAAGCCCCCCTCTCTCGTTAACATAGTCGATCAGTTCCTGAAACGGGGCGATCCCTTGATCTCCTTCGTAGGCGCTGAAACGGGAACTTCTGAAGGGGTTATAATCCATAATGGCCAGAACAGAAAAGAGGGTGAGGAAAATGCCTATCCACCGATAGAAGCCTTTCCATCTTGTTAGGATGAGTCCTATAAAAAGAGGAATTAAGAATATCGCCAGCCCAGGGAGTAGCTGTTTCGTGTATTTGAGGGACAGCTTGTTGTGGGGATTTGGGATCAAGGCATAATCCTCTGGCTCATCAAAATTAAAGACAAGAATTCTTCGATCATAACCGTGAACGGTCAAATCTCCCTTTAGCCAGGACCCTGTCCAGTAGTAATGGGCGGAGGTGATACAGCCCGGAATGACTATCATATGGGGATATTTTTGGGATACCCGATCGATCTCCTTAAGAAATGCTTCGGGTCCGTGAGTCATGATTGAGGGAAATTCTTTCTTGTATCTTATGATCCTTCGAAACGGAGGTACGCCATAGGAGAGGGCAATTCGATCGTGGTCATTGATGAAAACAACCTTAAATCCCCTGGATTCAGCCATTTGTACAAGTTCCTCAATGCTATGGGTTCCGTCGCTGAACGTGGATCGCAGGTCGGCGAGTCCAGCCACGGCCATGTAAGGGTTAGGTGAATTGGGTTCGGCCCTGGACGGCTGCATGGTGATAGCGAACAAGAGCGCAAATGCAAAAAGTGGGATAATCTTGTCATCCCTGAGAGCTAATAAGCGTGGAGTTCTTATCATGTCCGTTTTACTGGTTTTTTGAATTGACACGGCTGAGGGGATCACGTAAATTGCCATAACTGTTTCATTCTTTTAGCATATTCCATTGGATTAGCCATTTCAATAAAACTTTCTAGAATGTAAGGGGAAAGGGGTTCTTAGATTGCGAATGTGGGGTAACGCAGGATGAAGATAAGGTTTTGGGGTACCCGAGGTTCCATTCCGGTGCCTGGGAAGAATACCACCCTGTATGGGGGAAACACCACGTGCCTTGAACTTACGCTTCAGAGCGGGAGAAAGGTTATCATTGATGCTGGAACGGGCATTAGAGCCCTTGGCGAAAAATTGGTTTCAGATGATGAACATGTGGACATTTACCTCCTGATGACTCACATCCACTGGGATCACATACTCGGATTTCCCTTTTTTGCGCCCCTCTACGAACCATCCACTCGGATACGAATTGACGGATACCCTACCTGTATGAAAGGGCTCAGAAGCACCTTTGACAGCAAGATGGGAGACGGGTTCTTCCCTATTAAATTCGATGAAATTAAAGCAGAGGTCAAATATCTTGATCATCTAAAGCAGGGTGAACTGGAAATTGACGGGACGATCATTGAGAGTGTTGCCCTGCAGCATCCCCAGGGCGGATTCGGTTTTCGGTTTCGCGAAAGAGGAAAGACCCTCGTCTTCATCACGGACAATGAATTGAGAGAGGACGCGTGGGAAGGACGCAAACCTGAAGGATATGCTGAGTTTTCTGAAAATGCGGACATTCTCATTCATGACTGTCAATACACGCCCCAGGAGATCGATAGACGGGAAGGCTGGGGCCATTCCGATTATCAATCCGTTGTTGATTTGGCGCTCCGGGCTCAGGTAAAGAAACTGGTCCTCTTTCATCATGATCCCTCCAGAAAAGATTCAGGAGTAACAGCAATCAAGTCTCAGTGCGAAAAGCTCGCCAAAGCGAGAAACTCCAACATGATCATCGAAGCGGCCAAAGAGGAGAGCGAGCTTGAGTTATAGGTATATCCCTGCCAATATCCAGAGCGGTCGGAACATCGTCCTAGCACAAGATAAGATAAAGCCCTGGAAGCTAGACTGGACGTAATACTTCAGATGCTTGGAAAGCCCCTGGGCTAAGCGGCATTCTCTGGAGAGGCCAAAAAATTTGTACGGTGCCTCTAAGAATGGCGCACAAAGCGAGGGTGCTTTGAGACCTTGTTCTGTCACCATTGAATTTGGCCGGGTATCTATATGGACGGCCTGTGTGCGCGGGCGTCAGGGCAAGTGAGTCCCCGGGAAAAAGCGTGCACAAAAGGCCTGGTTTTTGGCCTCTCAAGAGAACCCCACTCAGCCCACCAGTGTTCTTGGGCGGCTGTTCGAAAAGGCTGAAGTGGTGAGGCAAGACGTCATTATCTTTTCGTCCCACTTGTTGAGTGTCAGGAGAAGAGATGGAAAGCATTTTTGAAATGATAACTGAGACTGGGAAAGAGGAGAAAGGCAAGATAAGCGTAAGTGTGGGCATTCGCTTGAAAATGGGAGGTTATGAAACGACCTGTCCCGTTTCCAGAGGGTGTGATTCTTACGAGACCCTGGAAATTGAAGTTCGAACCATAAAGAACGGGTTGGATAACCTGCTTGCCCAAGCTAAAGAGGTTTTTGGGCAAACCACAACTGAAAAGGGGCTTAATTTGAGATCTGATATGGAGCCTGAAGAGATATGGTCTATCCTCTCAGCGGTTTCTGAGGAGGATCTTTTTATCAGGACCTTCAATAATCTGGATGAGGCCAAAAGAAGGGAAGTGGCTGAACATGTCCTGACCCAATGTAACATCTTCTCTGGCAAGGCCTCAGTCTTTTCATCCCGCTATGACAACGAGACGGGATTGATGGAGTGAATGAAGCCCATATCCCCAACCCACAGGGCAGGCCATTAGGCCTGCCGGCAACTCTCCCAGAAAAAAATTCGCCTCATCGGACTTGTTTTTTTTTCGTCTGTCGGGTAAGAAATCTATCTTTCCGACTATCCAAAAGACGCATTTTGCCAATCCGCCGTGGCGAGGCGCAAGCGGCATATATGCAAAACCCTTGCTGCAGGGCGCCCTGGCCTACCTGAAGAAGGCTTTTGGTGAACAGGCGCTGCTTGATGCTGTTGGTCGTTGCAGGCAGCAGATAGGAAGCAACAAAACGAATTACCTGGATATCGCTAAGAGCGTTATGGATTTGAATTCAATGAAGGAGGAAAAGCATGAAACGAAAAACAGTGAACACAATCATTCGGGTGGCGCTGATTGCCGCTTTATGCGCTGCCCCGGCCTACGCCCAGCAGGCCACCGGGACCCAGGGAGCACATAGCGCGACTGAGATCAAGCATCGCTCCCATCTCCCCATGCCGAACACCGTTCGGCAAGACTTCGTCAACTACGACGCGAAAAGCCCTGATACGAAGTTTCCGCCCATCCCGCAACTCCGTCCGCCTGCGGGTGCGCCCAATGTGCTGATTGTGCTCATTGACGACGCCGGCTTCGGCGCGTCGAGTACCTTCGGCGGCCCCTGCCAGACGCCGACATTGGACAGGCTGGCCGACGGCGGCCTGCGATACTCCCGTTTCCACACGACCGCCCTTTGCTCCCCGACGCGGCAGGCATTGCTGACCGGGCGCAACCACCATTCCGTCGGCATGGGCGGAATCACGGAGACAGCCACAGG